>Ga0164320_10000861_pt1 | contig 10556 bp, 6 predicted proteins | sample GuaBasSediGuay11_FD_113736 | JGI IMG/M metagenome (GOLD analysis project Ga0164320, IMG submission 113736) | Subseafloor sediment microbial communities from Guaymas Basin, Gulf of California, Mexico - Guay11, Core 4567-28, 0-3 cm | ecosystem: Environmental > Aquatic > Marine > Hydrothermal vents...
AACTTCGAAATCGCTTTTTCCATGATTCGTCCTTAACCCGTGACCTGCATCGCCTCGACCGAGATGTCGATGTTCTGGATGCGGCCGGGCCGACACTTGGGTGCGCCCCGCTTCTTGCTCGACTTTTGAGCGCAACGATTACTCACATCCTGCACGCTCGAACGGAATTCGGTTTGCTTGCCGGCACGCTGCAAGAACTCGCTGAAGTAGACCTTGGCCTCCTTGAGCTCGTTGACCGACCCCGACATGTAGTCCTGGTAGAGCACGCCGAGGTTGAAGAACGCCTCGGGACGCCTGGCATCGAGCTGCTTGGCGCGCTCGTACTGGGTCTCCGCCTCCGGGAACCGCTCGAGGCCGCGAAGCGCGGTGCCGAGACCGATGACCGCGTCGTAGTTGCTCGGGTTGAGCTCGACGGCACGGGCGAAGGCCTTCCGCCCATCCTCGTAGCCGCGGAACGAAATGGTGACCTCCCCGAAATTCATCTGCGCCTCGAAAAGGTCCGGATCGAGCGTGATAGCTCTCTGGAAGAATCGAAGCGCCGAGATCACATCGCCTTTGTAAACCTTGATCAAGCCCCAGGTGTTGTAGATGGGCGCGTAGTCCGCATCGAGCATCTGCGCCTGTCGGCACACGACCTCCGCGAGGTCAAGCTCCGACGCATTGCCCTTGCGCCCACGGTCGTAGTGCAGGAGCGCCATCTGGTTGAAGGCCGACAAGTAGTCGGACTCGATCGCCAGCGCCCGTCGCAGGTTCTTGAGCGCCTCTTCGTTTTGCCCCTGCGACCGCTGCACGATCGCGAGGTTGGTGTAGCCCGAGGTGCACTGCGGATCGTCCTTGATCGAGCGCTCGAATGCGGACCTCGCCTGAGCGGTGCGGCCGTCCTCTAGGTCGCGAAGCCCCAGGCCCACGCGCGCCTTGCAGAACCTGGAATCAACGGCCAGCGCCTTGTCGTAGTACTTGTGCGCACCGTCATCCCCGCAGCGCGATAGCGCAAGGCCCGCCATGTAGTGCGCCTCCGCAAAGTGTCCGCTCTGCGCATCCGCTGCGCGCTCGAATGACTTCTCCGACGCATTGCACTTGGCCGAGGTCCAGCCGGACTTTTCGTTGCTCTCGAACTCGTCGAGGGCCGACTCCCACTTGCCATGCGCCTTCCTGCTGACGGCGCTGCCGTCTGCGGTTGTAATCGCTTCGCCCCCTGCCGTTCGCGCAACATCTGCGGACGGTGTGGTTCCCTTCTTCGAGCTCGTGCTCTCTCCTCCGCAACCCACGGCGAGCGCGATGGCAATGAACGCTACTTGATGATGTGTTCGCATCACGGCTCCTCCCTGTTGGCAAGCGCATCTTTGGTATTCAGCCTCTGCTGATTGATCGCGCCGAGGTCCACGGCCCCCGGGTCGCCAACCGTCGCCTTGACGTAGTTGGGCTCTCCTCGAAGCTCCGCCGCGACGGGGTACTTCCGCGGGTTGAGCCCGTTGAGCTCCCGCTCACACGTGCGCGACCACTCGTTGAACCAGCGAACCTGCGTGGCGGTCTTCAGGCAGAACTCGAACTTGTCGATAGCCTGGCGCTGCAGCGGCTCGGAGACGTCGTCAAGAGCGCCAACATAGATGTCGAATAGCCCTGGGTCCTTTTCGATTTCCCGGGGAATCGGCGCGTCGCGGAACTCGTCTACGAAGCTCCGGTACATCTCACCGCTCCGGGAAGCCGCCGCGATCTGCCACGGGGCCGACTTCATCTGGACCCCCTCCACGTCGACGGTCATCTTGGCCACTTTGGCGTAGCCGGCCTCGGCGGTCCGAAGCACAGCCTGCTTTCGCTTGACCCACTTCTTGAACTCCGTGTCGGACCACTTCTTCACGCGAGCCATACTCTTGCCCCCGCGATACTGCGGGAACGCGACCTTCTCGAAGTCGGCGAACTTGTATTCCGAAAGGTAGAACTGCGACTCCGCAGCGCTGTCGAGCGCCTGGCGAATGTACAGCACCTTGTTGTCCTTCGACGTGTTCTTGAGCGCGCGGATTCGTTTGGGCGCCCCCGCGGTCCAACCTTTGACGGCGGCCTGGAAGTACTTCCTGGCATCGCCCTTCTTGTTGAGCTCCCAGAACGCCCGGCCGATGGCCGTATTCGCCTGGATCAGCTGGTGAGGCACGCCGACCTTGCCGTACTTCTTCAGGTAGTCGCGATAGTGCGTGATCACCTGGAACCACCGCTTCTGGCGCTGGTAGATCGAGCCGATCGAGAACATGACCTGAGAAGTCTGGCGCGGAAGCTTGCGCCTGTAGTTGCGCGCAAACAGGTCCGAGTCCTCCATGGCTGCCTTGTCGTCGCCAAGACCAATCCGGAAGAAGGTCGCTTGCTCCAAGCCTTCGATGGCATTCGGACACACATCGTTGCGCTTGTCCTCCGCACTGCATCGCTTGCCGTCCTCCCCAGGGAACTTCCGCGCGAACTGCTCGTAGTATTTGGCCGCCTGCTCGTAATACGCGAGTGCCTGGAAGTTCTGGCCAATCAGGTAGACCGCCTTCTTGGAGAGCTTGCTCTGCGGGTACCGCTCGATGAGCACGGTGCGCACCTGAATGGCGCGGCCGAGCAAATGCGCCGCCTCGAAGTTGATCGCGGCGTTGTACAGCATTTCGTCCATCTCGCCGCACTCGTCGTGGCGACGGAAGATGCGGACGTACGTCGCAGCAGCCTTCTTGAACTGCTGGGTCTTTTGATAGGTTTCCGCTTCCTTGCGGCGAACCTGGCACTGTAAGTTGCCGAGAGTCCCGCATAGGTCCGGGTTCTCGTCGGCCAGTTGGTCGGTCCCGCAGAACGACGCCGACATTGGGTCGATCGCCGCGCCGAGCTCCTGAATGCAAGCGACCCGCGGCTGCGCGAGCTGGGTGCCAAGCACGTTGAGGCAGTCCAGATAGAGGTTCGCGGCGTACTCGGCGAGCTCGCTGTCCTTGTGATTGAACGCGATGTCCCGGAACAGCACGGCGGCCTCTTCGAAGCGATTGGCCTCGTAGTAGATGCGGGCGCGGCGATACTTGATCGTCGACATGTCTTCCGCCTTATCGACGTAACACACGTACCGATTGAACGCCTCGAGCATGCCCTCCTGAAGCGGCGTGAGCTTCTTTGGGGCAAATTTGTTCTTCGGCGCGGCTTTCGCGTTCTTCAGCGCCCTCTGGTCGCTCTTGCTGACGAACTTCGTCTCGGTCTCGTGCGGCACATACTGCTGCTGGTACAGGTTGTTGTAACAAAGCACCGCGGCGTACGCCGCGTCGCTCGTAAACTCGCCCTGAGAGTCTTGCTCGACGACACGGTCGAACGCCGGTCCACACTGGCCCCACTCTTCCATCTTCCACAGGAGCTCGGCGTAGAAGTACGAAAGTTTGTACTTGGTCGGCCAGTCGCGCTTGTCGATGTTGACGAACTTCATCTGCTCCATGTCGGGGAACTCTTTGAGCAGCGTCCTGTAGAGCACGGCAGCCTGCGACATGGTCCTCTTGCTCTTGGTACCGGGAGAGGAATCGGTGCCGACCGCCTCTCGATGCCAAGAAGTCCCGAGCCAAAGCATCGTGGTGGCCGTCTCCACCTTGCACGCTTCGACCTTGGCCGGGGGCTTCCCGCCTTTCTTGTAAGTCCGATAGACGTCGACGAGGCGCTTGAGCTCGACGATTTGCTCCTGCTTGGGGCGCGACGAGATCACCGCGGCGGTGACCTTGGTCTGCCAATCGCAAAGCGAGTTGCTGCGTGGCGAGTCAGCCATGAGCTTGTGGTACACGGCGATCGCCTGCGGCCACTGGCCCGTGTCGTAGTAGAGCTCGGCGAGATTCTCGAGCATCTCGTGAGCTTCGGCGTCGTTCTTGGAGTAGCGCCGGAAGAAGGAGAGAGCCTTCCCGGGCGAGCCGTAGTGCGAGTACGGCAGCACGAGCTCCTTTCGGGCCTGTCGCGCGAGGTTCTTCGCGTCGTTGGCGTACTTATTCTTGCGAGCGAAGTCGAGAATATCGACGAAGCCCTGCAAGGACTGCCTGTAGCGCTCGCGGTTGTATTCGACCCAAGCGAGCTTGTAGAGCGCGTACCCGTACACCGAGTTTCGCTTCGGCGGAAACTCGATGACCTTGCCGTAGAACTTCGCAGCAGCATCCATATCGCTGTCGTTGAAGTAGAACTCCGCAAACGATAGATACGCGTTTGGCACGAAGCGGCTTCTTGGATAGTCCTTGATCAATCGCCGGTAGACCGAACGCGCCTTGTCGAACTGGTCGAGCTCCTGAAGTGCGAAAGCCAGCGAGAACAGGACCTCGTCCATCCGGTTGAAGTTCGGATGGTCACGCACGAGGGTCGCGTAAGTGCGAATGCTGTCCTCACGAATTTTATCTAGGTCGCGCACGGCTGCCTTCTGGCCGTCACGCGCCTGCTTGCATCGGGCCTTTTCCTTGTCCCGGGTGCACGCCTCGTAGATCGGGTCGTCGAAGGAGCGAACCTTGGCGTTCTTCGCGATCTGCATCTCGAACTGCGTCTCGGCGAGACGCAGCAGGATCTGGGGCCGTCGTGGGTCATCGTCGGCGCTGTTCTTGACGAGCCGCTGAAGGATGGAGATCTCCCGCTCGAGCAGGTTCTCTGCCCTTGCCCGTGTCTGCTCCCGCCCCAGCCGCGTGCTCAGATCGATTTGGAGCGAAGGACCCGTCGGGCCTTGATTCTTCGCCTTCTTTGGCGCCGTCGCTGTCATGCGCGAGACCGGCGCGTTGCCGCCCTCTTTCGCTACTTCCTTCCGCGCACCCGGCGGACACGCCACGATCGCTCGCTCCGTGCTCTCCGGAATACACATCGGGGCCGTGCTCATCGGCGCTTGCTCCGCTGCCGCCTCGCCCCCCATTACCACAGCGACCAGCCCGCAAAGGAGGCTCGCTGCGTACTTCAATTTTGTTAGCGCGTGCATAGGTTAGTCACCTGTTGTCGATAGAACCCGAGCTCATCTCGCCACCACTCCCCATTGAACGGCCAGAGCTGATGTTCCTCGTCCACGTTCACGTCGCCGCCTTTGGACTTCTTGGCGAGCGACATTTGCTGTTGGAGCTCCTGATCGATTTGACCGCGCCGGAAGGTCGCGATCTCGAGCTCGACCGTGTCGACCTGATTGCTGAGGTCTCGAAGCTCACGAATCAACCGCTTGTAGCGGCCGCGCGCGAGGTCACCTGCCTGGTCGACCGCGAACGCCCTCGCGAGCGACACGTCTTCGAGAATCTGCCCGCCAACCGGCGAGCCCTGGAATTTCTCATCCGACTTCCCGAGACGTGCCTCTTCGGAGTCGAGGATCGCAACGTACTCGAGATGTTGGAGCACAGTGCGGTCGCTCAACGCGGACGCCACAATCGGACGAACGCGAGGCGAGAGCTCTGCCTGGCCGGCCCGAATTTTTTTCAGGAACTCGAAGAAATCGGCGTTGTCCTCGTGCTTTCGGAGCACCGCGTCGAGCTCCTGCTTCACCGGGTCATAGCGGTCGTGGTACTGCGCGACCGTGGCCTCGGCATTGTCGACCTGACAGTTCACGAAGAACGTCACCGCCTTCAGCACGAGCGCCTCGGGGTAAAACGAATTCTCGAAGTAGGGCGAGTACAAGGTGTGCACGTTGCCGAGCGCGCGGGAGTACTCGTCGGCGAGGAAAAACGCCCAAGATGACTCGAAAAGCGAATCAAGCCAATACTCGCTAGCCTGCTCGACCCTCGTCCATGACTCGACCGATTGGCCTAGGAGCGTGCCGTCGATTTTGCCACCCTTCCCCTGGTTCGCCGCGGTGTAGTAGACGCGAGCGAGAGAAATCCATGCGAGGTTGCGCATGCGGCCTTCATCCACGCCCTCGACGTCACCGGCATCGATGGCTTCGAGAATCGCCCGAAACGATGCGATGGCCGGGCGGGCCTTTCGCATGCGAATGAACGAGATGCCTTCGAAGAACTTCGCGTAGGAATACTGCTTGGACTTCGGGCCGACCTCCTGAAAGACATCGATCGCCTGACGGAACGATGCCTGCGAGTAGAGGTGGCGTCCCATTAGATAGAGAAGCTGGTTGTAGAGCTCTGGGTCTTTCTCCTTGAACTCCTCGAGCGCGCCGATGCCGTAACGGCCGACCTTCTCGATGATCCCAGAGGACTCCGGAAGCTTCGAGGCCAACAACCCAAGCCATTCGAGCGTGTCGCCAAAGTTGCGATGTGCCGGCCCCTGCGCACCGATGTCATCGAACACCGTGAGCGCGGACTGGTAGTAACCCATCTGGTAGAGCGACTGGCCCAGCAGAAACTGTGCTCGCTGTCGATTGCCGCGGCCGTCTTTCGACTTGCCCGCCGAGACGCGGTCGAACCCCATCGAGGCTTCCTCGTACTTCTTGCTCTCGAACGCGCTCAGCGCGGCCGCGAGTCGCTTCGACGGTTTGCCGAGCTTGGTGGGCGCGCGGCTCTGCCCGGTCTCGTCGAGACCAAAGCTCATGTCCTGTGCGCGGGCCGACATGGTCATCGCCAGGCCGCAGACCAACACAGGCACCGCCAAAAAGCGGATCCCCTTCATAAAGCGCTCCTTCGTGCGGAAGCTTGGTTTTCCAAGTTCCCCTGACCCCCAGAATTTGAACGAAACCAGCCCCTTCCGGTCCGCTCGCATACCATCATAGAAAGCAGCCGAAGGGGTCGTCAAGGTATAGGCCCATTGAGCTTTTGACGGGCTGACTGCAATTGATACTGGAAGCCTGTTCATGAGCCTGAGAAATTCCGCGTGAGGCGCGGGCTCGTGCCGCGTCTCCCTGTGTCTGACCCCCCCGGCGGGGGAAGTTTGGGTCCGATCTCTTATTGCCGTTATGCTGTGGATGACCGGGGGGTTCTCAGGGGGACATGATGAGTAAGAAGTTGCTTGAATTGATGGGGTTTGTAGCGATCTCGCTGCTGTGGCTGGCTGCGGCAGGCTGTGCGAACAGCGCTGTCGGCGACCCATGCGTGCCCGAGGCTGTGCCCGAAGGCGGATTCTTGGAGTCGGAAACCTATCTGGAGACCAGCTCGGTCCAATGCGCAACACGGGTGTGCCTCGTCCGAGGACTGGACGGTGACCCGAACAACCTCCAGCCGGACTGCTCGAAAGACCCGGACCCGCTTGAAAACCCCGCAGACTCGACGTGCGTCTCCGAAAACGAAGTCGAGCGCCGTGTCTACTGTTCCTGCCGATGCGGCGCGCCCGCAGAAAGCGGCCTCCCGACCTGCAGCTGCCCAGGCGGCTTCATCTGCGAAGAGGTCCTCGAGACCGGCGGCGACGGGCTGCGCGGAAGCTACTGCGTCCGCGACCCGCTCCTCGAAGTCGAGCAATAGAACAGCACTCGCCCGCCGAGCCGAGGCACTCGTTGCGTCTTTACTAGAGCAGCGTGGTTTTCAGATCTGCGGACGCAACGTCCAGGTCGGTCGATTAGAGCTCGATGTGATCGCAAGGCGCGGTTCGCTGATCGTCGTGTGCGAAGTACGTTCGCGCGCCAGCGCACGCCCGGTGTTCCCCGCGGAGACGATCACTGGGAAGAAGCTAGCCCGAGTGAGGCGTGCCACGGCGATGTGGCTACGCAGAGAGAAACTCGGACGGGTGCATGCGCGCATCGATGCGGCGGCAGTGGTGTTCGACGGGCCAGGCGGAGAGCCAAGGGTCGAGTACTACGAGAACGTTTCGTTTCCATTTAGGTCGGAGTGAGCGGGCACGTTCGCTGACGCTGGCACTGCCCCGCTCAAAGATCCTCCGGTCCCAACCCAGTTCGCTTCGCAATCCGAGCAAGCATCCTCGGACCAATCTCCACCCCGTCGTGAAACGCCCACACGTAATCGGGCCACCCGTCGCGCTCGAGCACCCGATGCGATCCGCGTTTGCGTTTGACGCGCCAACCGATGCGAAGAAGTGCCTTCAACACCTTCTTCGCCTTCGTGGAGGGCCAGTCCGTCACGCTGCTACGTGGAACGCGCTGAGCATGGCCTCGGAAACGGGCTCGCCTTGCTCTAGCCGATCCGCGATGACCCGGAGCGCTAGCGTCTGAACCGCACGAAGCGCTTCGTCCTTGCTGGCGCCGTAGGCCATCACGCCTGGCAGCGCAGGGACTTCGGCGAGCCAACGGCCGTCGTCCTCCCGCTCGAGCTCGATCGCAATGCTCATAGATTGATTATGCGCCACCTAACCTCCCGTGAAAAGTTGAGAGGTTATCGGCCGGCGGCGCGCGGGATTGCGTTCCCAAAGGGATATGTTTTTTGTTCGATTTCTCTTGACGGATCTGAGAGGTGTCTCGATTTGGCTCTCGCATCGCCCTCGGCGCGTGGGTGGGTGGAGCGTGTTGCAGCACGAGTGGTTCGGGATGGGTTTCTTTGATCGAAACGTCGAACGACGCCCTTTCTCGACCGCAGATCGGAAGCTAGGAGCGCGACGTTGGGTTTCGAACCCCCGTGATAGCGTCAGCTTCATGATGAACACCTCCTCTCTCCGACACCTCGACAGGAATCATCTGCTCCGCGACTTCTCTGCCCTGGTGGACCGAGAGCGCCGCGACACGGCCACGTTGCTCGCCTACATCGCGGAGATCGATCGACGCAAGTTGTACTTGGAGCATGCCTGCCCCTCAATGTTCGCCTTCTGCACGACTCGCTTTCACATGTCAGGAGCAATGGCCGCGAAACGTATCCGAGCCGGCCGCGCGGCCTACGCTTTTCCCTGCATTTTTGACATGGTCGCGTGTGGGGAGCTCCACCTCAGTGGGGTTCATCAGCTCGCCGCGCACCTCACGGAGGACAATCACAAGGTGGTTCTCAAGCGTGCCAAGCATAAGAGTATGCGCGAGATCGAGCGGCTCATCGCGGAGCTCTCCCCAAAGCCTGATGTGCCCGCGTCGATTCGCGCCCTACCGATCAGGAAGACTGAAGATCGCTTGCCGGTCGAAACCGCCCCTGCGAGCGCTCCGTCTGCGCAACCGAGCAGAGCGCTTCCCAGCTCCGCAACACCGCCATCGCGGGCCGTTCCCCTTTCTCCCCGGCGCTACAAGCTTCAGGTCACGATTGGGGAAGAGACTCGGGAGAAGCTTAGCGAGCTGCAGGACCTGCTCAGTCATCAGATCCCGGACGGTGACCCAGCCAAGATTGTCGAACGGGCATTGGATGCGCTGCTAACCGAAACCAAAAAGAGGAAGGCGGCGCTCACGAACAGACCTCACCGAGCTCAGAAGAAGAGCGGTAGCAAGACGCGCGCGATTCCCGCCCAGGCTCGCCGGGAGGTATTCGAACGGGATGAGGGGCGATGCGCTTTCGTCGACACCGAAGGCCGCCGTTGCTCTTCCACATGGCAAGTCGAGTTTCACCACCGAATACCCTACGCAAGAGGCGGCACGCACGACATCGACAATATCGAGCTACGCTGCAGAGCCCACAATCAATACGAAGCGGAATTGGAGTACGGGGCCCTTTTCATGGAGACGCGTCGCCATTCCAGGTCCGCCCATGGACGAAGTGGTTGATGCATGGCCTCTCAGGCGCTGGCGCTCATAGAGACAGCTGTGGCGACGGCCGACATTGCTACCCAGAACGCGAGCTCACCCGGGAATAACTGGAGTTACTCGTGGTCGAGAAGCCGACGCGTGTACGACAATCAACATTGATGTTCGCTGCGGTGCTGCCTCACGGGCTACGACTGCACCTCAAACGCACCCAACGTTCGCACGTCGCATATCGCACAACCTGAGTTGCTCAACCCAGCGCGGATTCTCCTATCGGCTCTGTGCCTGCTGCTCCACGATGCGCACTTGGTCCGCGACGGTCATGAACGGTTCCCCCCAGTGTAGGCCTGGACTGGCTCCTGTCGCCGCGATGCCTTCCTGAAGCTCTTGTGGCGTGAACGGCGGCTCCCGTGGGTCGTCAGCAACGAGGTCCACTTCGAGTGACCCCTCATCGTTACACCTGCTCTCGTAGATACCCGGATACCTGACCCATTCGGTTTCCACGGTGTCCGGGAAGAACGAGGCGAGCCGTGTTTCGGCCCGTGGGAACATCAGCGCCCCAAGCGTTCCAGAGCCGCCAAGCGACGCAGGGTTAACGCAGGCCCGTTGCATCGAAGCCGGTGTTAGGATGCTTGCGCAAGTGAGGCCCGGCACACCTGCGGCGACTGCGTCGAACGCAATGATGCATCCGGTCTGTGTCGCGGTCGCGCAGAGTGGGATGTTCGCATACGTCCCACCTACGACCTCGCCGGGAGGCACGTGCACTCCGGCACATTGGCCGCTAAAGACGGCGGAAACCAGTTGGCCCCGTAGGGTCTCATCGTCGTCGAATCTTTCTTCGAGGAGCGTGGTCATTATGTTAGGCCCCTGGGAATGCCCCAGCAGAACAAAACCTCGTCCCTCGTTGAAGTTCTCCATGTAATAGTCAAAGGCTTCGACCACATCGTCGTACGCCCGCTTGAAGAACTCGGTTTCCTTCCAGGTGAAGAGATACTCGCTGTAGACGGAAATCGTCATCTGGCGGTAGAGCGGCGCGAACATCCGACACACGCCTCGGAAATGCGCGCCCTGCTTG
>Ga0164320_10000862_pt1 | contig 10549 bp, 11 predicted proteins | sample GuaBasSediGuay11_FD_113736 | JGI IMG/M metagenome (GOLD analysis project Ga0164320, IMG submission 113736) | Subseafloor sediment microbial communities from Guaymas Basin, Gulf of California, Mexico - Guay11, Core 4567-28, 0-3 cm | ecosystem: Environmental > Aquatic > Marine > Hydrothermal...
AAAATATATCGGTTGGGATTTTCTATACATTTCTGAAGCTGATGGGAAACGTACCCGTTCATACTGGAAATAATTTTCTGTGCCTTTTCGAACACAGATTCAAACTCCGCCTCTTGTCCAGGTTTAACGTCAAGTATTGCGACTTCTAATATCAATTGATTCTCCTATGCCCTATAACGCCCGGTACAGCGGCAAATCGATACCGAACCAGAACTCTCCTTTTCCATTTTAACCAAATTCAGCCCAACCCTGGACCTCAGTTACGAGCACAATATCCAGGGGTGCTAGCGCTTTAGAATAAAACTGTTTGCTTCTATCATAATCAGATATTGCTAAGCCAATATGGTCAATAAGCATATTCTTATCTCCTTTGATGCATAACGCCCCGCATCAGTGGTTAACAAAAGGCGCGGTCTTTTGGTGATCCGACGGCATGCGTTCGTTAGGCGGCATTTTCTCTTTCAGATGATTTTACAGCGTGAAAAGCGAATCTTGATAAGCGCCGCTCTTCAGCAATATTTGCGGCAACCTCGAAAAAAGTTTGTTGCCCCGAGAAGGATTTCTCTCCCTCCATCTTTATTAATTCGCTCGAATATCGATCCCTGACATTCAGTCAATTGCGCGCCATAAACGCCATATTTTCGGTTTTGTCCTCGACAGTCTTTACCTCAAAACCTGCATTCTCCAGTAAGCGTTCGTTAACACTGTTTGGCATAAAAAGAAAAAATCCGATGGAACTACGAATTCTGATCTCCTCATTGGTGAGAGGGCCAGTAATTGTTATAGGGTCGGTAAATACAAGTCTTCCACCCGGCCCTAGTACTCGATACCAGTCCGAAAAAACGATCTCACGCCCCGGAAGATGATTAACGGCATCAACACAAATGAGACCGCTAAAGGAAGCTTCTTCAAATTGGAGCGATTTGCTTCCATCGATGACTTCGAATTTGGCTTGACCTGTTAATCCCAGGTCTTTTGCTTGTTCTCTAGCAGCTCCAATGCCTTGCTCATTAATATCAATTCCAACAACATTACATCCCGTCTTAGCGGCAATTCGCAGGGTAGGGCCTCCTGAGCCACACGCAATATCCAAAAGATTGTCGCCGCTACCGACATCTAGCTTCGAGATAAAATCATCTTGCTCATTCGCGGTTAACCAACCTGTTTGACCGATGTCTTCGCCAAAGGCTTCTTTTCTGATAGCTGCGTATAAATCTGTAGCAAAATTACTATAACTCGCGTCGTAATGATCTACTGTTTCATCTTCTGACATTTCAGGTTGCTCCTATATGCCGCCTAACGTTTGAGCTCACTGGTTATTACGGAGCGCAGCGGAGTAAAAATTCAGCACAGCGAGCGATTCCGACACAAGTCATTTGTTATGCATTATATTTCAATAAGCACTCTTCTATAATGTTGATCGATGAAACTATGCCTATTATCGTTTCATGCTCCGATATAACGAGGTGATGAATCTTATTATTTATCATTAATTCAGCAGCCTCTTTGATAGATATACCCGGGCTTACTTCGACAATCTTATGTGTACACACCTCCCATGCCCGTTTGGCTTTTGGGTTTTCTTTTAACGCATAAAAATGTGAAAGATCTGTAGCACTTATTACCCCAAAACAATTTTGTTCAGAATCAATAACTGGCAAGCATGATAGTTTGTGTGAATACATTAATTCCTCAACCCTATCTACAGTATCGTCAATGCCTACTGTTATTACTTGTTTCTCGATTATGGAGGATATTGGCTTATCCATAATTTCTCCTTAAGATTGATGCATAACGCCCATTTAAACAGAGAGGCGCACTTGTGCGCCGAATCTGTTTGAAATGCTTGTATGGTTGTCCCGGGGATAAATTCACACTTTAACTCCATGTTGTAAAACGGGTAAATTGAGGCCCACCTTTGGAATGCAGCCAAAGGCCTTTTGTAACAGCTCGATGATGCGCTGGATCTATAAAGACCGGTAACAAGTAGGAGCGTTACAAAACTCGTTAAGTACAACTCGAATAGTCATATGGGCCACGAGCCCGAATAGCAAGGCAGAGAAATCTTAACTCATGAACACATTAGATCACAGTGAAATCAATATCGGTATTGATACCAGCCAGGCAGCATTAGATGTTTTTGTACGTCCTCAGGGACAGTTTCAATCGTTTGATAACACGACTGAAGGGATTAAAGCCGCTATCCGGTTTATCAACCCCTTAAAACCAACCCGGGTATTAATTGAAGCCACAGGTCGATTAGAAATGGGGTTCTTTTGTGCTGCGGATAAGGCCGGGTTACCGGTTTGTGTTTGCAATCCAGTACAGATCCGCCAATTCGCCAGAGCAACCGGAAGAATGGCAAAAACTGATAAGCTCGATGCAACAGACATCGCCCATTTCGGTGAGGCATTGAAACCGGACTTGACGCAACTCAAGCCAGAGTAGACCAACTCACCAGTGCCAAGGGCGTGGGTAAAGTTCTCGCTTATGCCCTGATCAGTGAACTACCCGAACTCGGCCATCTCAATCGAAAGCAGATCGATGCCCTGGTGGGTATTGCACCAATGAATCGGGATAGTGACGGCTATGAAGGAAAGCGCTTTATCCGCGGTGGTCGACATAAAGTACGAATCGTACTGTTCGTCTCAATGGTGTCGGCAATTCAATGTCACCCTAAATTGAAACCCATGTATGAACAACTGGTGGCTGCCGGTAAACCAAAGAAAGTAGCCATCATTGCCTGCATGCGCAAGCAACTGATCATCCTGAATACCATGGTCAGAAACGGAACAATGTGGGACGAAAATATGCTCTAGATACTTGACTCGGGACCATAGTCGCTTGTTATGCGGCATGGCTCATATGTCGTCATGGTTGGTTTGTGTCCATGGGAGACATTGGAGGTATAGAAGAAGAAAGTTAAATGTTTACCTTACAGACTCTTCATGCGTTAAATGTTACCCTCGTCCGTCCAATCGAACAAATGTTAAGGAGGAACCTATAGTGACCAAATCGCGCAGATTATTTTTATGCTCTCTCGGTACCGGGGTCGTTGCCATCTCGTTGAGCACTCTAACCCGCCAGGGAATTGCATTGGCGGCTGAAGCCCCGAAGTTGGATCTTGAGGATCCCACAGCAAAAGCGCTGGAGTATGTCCACAAGTCTCCAGATGCAGCGAAACTGTGTGTTGGATGCCAACTCTATACCGGCACAGCGGACGCCGAATGGGGCCCATGTGCAATATTTCCCGGGAAGCTGGTCAACGCCAAGGGCTGGTGTAAATCCTGGATCGTGAAGGCCGGATAATACGCAAATAACCTCGATTCGGGGTCGGTCATAGGTTAACTGTAAAAGCGTTGGTGGGTTCCACTGACAACGAAAATGGGGTGCCTTAATTTGATAGGTGCTAGCGTCCGCTCAGTGCAATGAACAGTCCTACTGATACGGCCTGAGTAAACCCATGTGCTCGGCCGCGGAGGTCACTGTGTGCGAAGCCCCATGGATGCCCTGTAAATTCAGAAGAGAATTATGAAAAGTTAGCTGCGGGCATAAAAAAGGCCGGTAAATACCGGCCTTTTTCCGATTCTATAGTTATTACTACAATGCTTTGATCTGCGCATTCATGCGGCTTTTATGTCGGGCAGCCTTGTTTTTGCTAATGATGCCATAACCAGTGGCGCTATCGAGTATCGGTACCACGGCCTTGTAGGCAGCTTCGGCAGCAGGTTTGTCGGCCGATTCTATCGCGGCAATGGTTGCCTTCAGGTAGGTACGCATCATTGAACGGCGGCTGGCGTTGCGCTGGCGGCCTTGTTCGGCCTGAGAGGCACGTTTTTTAGCTGATGGTGAATTCGCCAAGGGTTTCTCCCGATTTAGGCTTTAAAAAACAGGCGCGCATTATCTTTACTGAACATCGCCCTGTCAACCCGAAATAACGGACTCGCGGCGGAATTAGATGTTAAAATCCTGCGCTTTTATAGCAGCAGAAATAGCACTCACGTGTCCACTTTGATCAAATCCACCCTGTCAGTCGGATCGATGACCCTGCTGTCACGCGTGCTCGGCCTCGCACGCGATATCGTCATTGCTCGATTTTTTGATGCCGGTGATTCCACTGATGCCTTTTTCGTTGCTTTCAAGATCCCCAACTTTCTACGGCGCCTGTTCGCTGAAGGCGCATTTTCACTGGCTTTCGTGCCGGTACTCACCGAGTACCGTAATCAATTTAGTCCGGCTCAGACACGAGACCTGATCAATCGGGTTGCCGGTACACTCGGCATTATTTTACTAATCCTGGCCCTGGCGGGAGTACTGGCTTCACCGGTATTAATCAGCATTTTCGCCGCTGGCTTTATCGATCAGCCGGAAAAATTTGACCTCACAGCCGATATGTTACGAATCACATTTCCGTATATCTTGCTGATTTCGATGACCGCAATGGCCGGTGGAATCCTGAACACCTGGAAGCACTTCGCCGTCCCGGCATTTACCCCTGTATTACTCAACCTGAGCATGATCGGTTGCGCCGTCTGGCTCAGCCCGCATCTGGATTTACCGATTACCGCGCTGGCCTGGGGCGTATTACTGGCCGGTATCGTGCAGCTGTTGTTCCAGTTACCCTTCCTCTATAACGAGGGTCTGTTACCCCGGCCTGTCTGGGGATGGCGCCACGAGGGTGTACAGAAAATAATCAGGCTGATGATCCCTGCCCTGTTCGGTTCTTCGGTGGCACAAATAAATCTATTGTTCGATACCTTTATCGCATCGTTCCTGGTATCCGGCAGCGTCACCTGGCTTTACTTTTCAGACCGGTTGCTGGAATTTCCGCTCGGTGTTTTTGGTATTGCGCTCGCCACCGTGGTATTACCTAACCTGTCAGAAGCCCATTTTAAAAAAGGCGCTACCCACTTCAGTCAAACATTGCAATGGGCGTTAAAGCTGTCATTAGTGATTGCCATTCCGGCAACTATCGGTCTGTTCCTGCTATCACAACCGATTCTCGTGACCCTGTTTCAATACGGTGAATTTCAAAGCAATGATTCATTGATGGCCGCCTACAGTTTGATGGCCTACAGCCTTGGACTGCCGGCCTTTATATTGATCAAAATACTGGCCAGCGGTTTTTATGCGCGCCAGGACACCAAAACCCCGGTACGCATCGGTATTCAGGCAATGATTTTAAATATGGTGCTGAACGTCATTTTCGTGGTATCGATGTTAAATTACGATTTTATTGCGCCACATGTCGGTCTCGCACTGGCAACCACGGCATCGGCCTACTTCAATGCGGCGATGTTGGCAATGACCCTTAAAAAAGACTCGATTATCGATAGTTCCGAGACCTTTGCTCTACCAGTGTTGAAAATTCTGCTAGCCTGTTGCGCGATGTCACTGGTTATCCTGTGGTTGTCGCCAGGCATCGATGCCTGGGCCGAATGGTTATGGTTCGATCGGATTTACCAACTCGCGCGCTTAATCGTTCCGGCAATACTGTGCTACGCGATCATGCTCCGGGTGATGGGGATGCGACGCGGTCATTTCGCGAACTGATTCTAAAAATGCGACTCATCCGTGGACTACATAATCTGATCCGACCAATGGCGGCCAGCGTGGTGACGATTGGCAATTTTGATGGTATTCACCTGGGTCATCAGCAGGTACTGAAACAGCTTAAACTCGCCGCTGTGCAGCACAAGCTACCGGGTACGGTGATTATCTTCGAACCCCAGCCGATCGAATTTTTTGCCCCGGGCAAGGCCCCAAAGAGACTTTCGCGATTTCGTGAAAAACTGGTATACCTTAAATCGAAACAGATCGATAATTTATTGTGCCTGAAGTTTAATCGTGACCTGGCAGAGATTCAGGCCGAGGACTTTGTAAAACAAATCCTGGTCGAGCGTTTGAATACCCGGCACCTGGTCATTGGCGACGACTTTCGCTTTGGCAAGAATCGCAGTGGTAATTTTCAGTTGCTGCAGGAATGCGGAGAGCACTACGGTTTTGCGGTGGAAAACACCGACACGCTGTTAATCGACGGCACCCGTGTCAGCAGTACCCGCATACGTGAATGTATACAGAACGACGATTTCGAGCAGGCGTCGAAGTTACTAGGACGGCCTTACTCTCTGTCCGGCAAGGTCTGTCACGGGAGAAAACTCGGTCGTGAACTCGGATTTCCGACTATTAATATCAAAATGGGCGACAAAACCCTGATTGTTAAAGGAATATTTGCGGTATCGGTAAAAGGAATAGATAATCGCGTGCTACGGGGCGTAGCCAGTATTGGCACGCGCCCTACCATAAACGGCGTAGATACAATTCTCGAAGTTTTCATTCTTGACTTTGATCAGGACGTGTATGGATACAGCGTCGAGGTTGAGTTTTTACACAAGATACGAGACGAACAGAAATTTGATTCGTTGCAGGAATTGAAAATTCATATCGAACAGGACACCGTTAAAGCCAAACAGTATTTTGACCTTTTAAACTAGATGTAACAACGTGACCGACTATAAACCCACACTTAATCTCCCCGACACTGATTTTCCAATGCGCGGAAATCTCGCCAACCGGGAACCTGAACGCCTGCAAAAGTGGCAGGATAATAATCTCTACGAAAAAATTCGGGCGGCTCGTCGTGGCAGGAAGCGCTATATCCTGCATGACGGCCCGCCCTACGCTAACGGCGATATTCATATCGGTCATGCGGTTAACAAGATTCTCAAAGATACGATCATGAAGTCGCGTACCCTGAACGGCGAAGACGCACCCTACGTTCCGGGCTGGGACTGTCATGGCCTGCCGATAGAACACCAGGTCGAGAAGAAGATAGGTAAGGCAGGTGTCAAGGTTGAAGCCGACGAGTTCCGCAAGGCCTGTCGCGAATACGCGCAAAAGCAAATTGAGAATCAAAAACTTGATTTTATCCGCCTCGGCGTGCTCGGTGACTGGGACGATCCCTATCTAACGATGAAATACGATACCGAAGCCAATATTGTTCGCTCTCTTGGTAAAATTGTTGCCAATGGGCATCTACACAGGGGCGACAAGCCAGTACACTGGTGCACCGATTGCGGCTCGGCGCTGGCCGAAGCAGAAGTCGACTACAAGGACAAAACCTCTCCGGCGATCGACGTTAAATTTCCGGTCATCGACGAAGATTCATTTATCAACGCCCTGCATATTGCACCCGGTCATCCCGGTGAAGGCCCTTTGTCGGTTCTGATCTGGACAACTACACCCTGGACCATACCGGCCAACCTTGCGGTCGCGCTCAACCCCAACTACGAATACGTGGTTGCCCAGGTCAATAGTGCGAACGGCAAAGAACGTTTTCTGCTCGCCGAAGATTTGATGAAAGATACGATGGGGCGTTACGGCATCGAAGATTATGCGGTGATCGCCTACGGCAAGGGTGACCTGCTCGAACATCAACGCTTGAAACATCCGATATACGACCGCGAGTCGCTACTGGTGATCGGCGATCACGTCACCCTCGAAGCCGGAACCGGCGCAGTTCACACTGCTCCCGGCCACGGCCAGGACGACTTCATCCTCGGCAAGAAGTACGGGCTCGAAATCTATAATCCAGTCGGTGACAACGGTTGCTTCCTGGAGAACACCGAGTATTTCGCCGGCGAACACGTATTTAACGCCAATAGCCACATCACCGAAGTATTAAAGCAAATGGGTACCTTGCAGCACGAAGAAAATTTCCTGCATAGTTATCCGCATTGCTGGCGACACAAAACACCGATTATTTTTCGTGCCACGCCACAATGGTTCATTAGTATGGATCAGGCTGGCCTGCGTGACCTGGCGATGCAGGAAATCAAAAAAGTACAATGGGTTCCATCCTGGGGTCAGGCGCGCATCGAAAGCATGATCGAAAACCGACCCGACTGGTGCATCTCGCGCCAGCGTTTCTGGGGCGTCCCGATTACGCTGTTCGTCAAAAAAGAATCGCAGGAACTACACCCGAGTACCCCCGAGCTATTCGAACAGGTCGCCCGGCGTATCGAACAGGAGGGCATCAAGGCCTGGTTTTCGCTGACCGCCGAAGACCTGCTCGGCGACGAAGCAAAAGATTACACCAAGGTTACCGATACGCTTGACGTCTGGTTCGATTCGGGCACTACCCACTATAGTGTTTTACAACACGACGAGCGACTCGATTTCCCTGCCGACATGTACCTCGAGGGTTCCGATCAACATCGGGGCTGGTTCCAGTCGTCGCTGCTGACTTCCTGTGCGATGCATGAGCAGGCGCCTTACCGCCAGGTGCTGACCCATGGATTCACGGTTGATTCAAAGGGTATGAAAATGTCGAAATCAGTCGGCAACGTGGTCGCGCCGATCAAGGTAACCAACACCCTCGGCGCCGACATTTTACGTTTGTGGGTGGCAGCCACCGACTATTCGGGGGAGATGTCGATTTCCGACGAGATATTAAAACGAACCGCCGATGTCTACCGTCGTATCCGCAATACGCTGCGCTTCCTGCTGGCCAATACCAACGGATTTGATCCGGATCACGATCTGGTCAAAGCCCCCGAATTACTAGCGCTGGACCGATGGATCGTCGCCCAAGCGCTCGACTTACAAAACCAGCTACAGCATCTCTACGATAGCTACCAGTTCCACACAGCAGTACAGAAGATTCATAATTTCTGTTCTGAAACGCTAGGCGGCTATTACCTCGACATCATCAAAGATCGACAATATACGACTCAGAGCAACTCCCTGGCACGACGGTCCTGCCAAACGGCAATGTTTCACGTGCTCGAAGCGATGACCCGCTGGATTACTCCGTTTCTATGTTTTACCGCCGACGAGGTATGGGAGAACATGCCCGGAAAGCGCGAGGATCTTGGCGTATTTACCGCCGAATGGTACCAGGGCCTGTTTGCTTACGAGAGCCAGGTGATAAAACCGGAAGTGTGGCAATTACTCGAACTGGTGCGCGTCGAAGTGATAAAAAACCTCGAAGAACTACGGCAGAAAGGCAATATCGGTTCCGGGCTCGACGCCGAAGTAACAATATATACCGATCAGGGATTGATAGACGAGTTGCAGTCAATCGGTGATGAACTGCGATTTGTGTTGATTACCTCCGATGCAATACTGCTTCCTATTACCGAGTTAAACAATGCTGAACCAGCCGATATAGGTCCAGACCATAAAATTGTAGTCCAGGCACAAGCGAGCAAACATGCCAAGTGCGTGCGCTGCTGGCACCATCGACCGGATGTGGGCAGCCATACAGAACACCCCGAATTATGCGGGCGCTGTGTCGACAATATCGAGGGCGAGGGCGAACGACGTCTGTATGCCTGAATCTTCCTTAAGATTTCTTTGGATAAGTGCGCTAGTAATTGTGCTCGACCAGGTTACCAAACAGGTCGCCCAGGCATGGTTACCGCTTCGTCAAATTGTGGATGTAATACCCGGCTTCGACTGGTATCTGACCTACAACACCGGTGCGGCTTTTAGTTTTCTCGCCGACGCAGGTGGGTGGCAGCGCTGGTTTTTCACTATTTCGACGATTGTTATCAGCGCGGTGATTGTATTCTGGATCAAACGAGTACCCGTTAACGAAAAATTGACCGCTGTTTCGCTATGCCTGATACTCGGCGGCGCACTCGGAAATTTGATCGATCGTATTTACCTGGGTTATGTCATCGACTATATTCAGGTCTGGCTAGGCAGCTACCCCTGGCCCGCGTTTAATATTGCCGATGCGGCGATCAGCGTAGGCGCAACAGTATTGATCCTGAGTAGTTTTACCGGTTCGGCTAAATCGACAGCTGATGATTAATGCACTGATAACAGGCTTCCGCTACTAATGGAAGTATTACTCGCAAATCCACGCGGGTTTTGCGCCGGCGTCGATCGCGCGATAGAAATCGTCGAACGCGCAATTCAACTATTTGGCACACCCATCTACGTACGTCATGAGGTGGTACACAATCGTTACGTGGTCAGCGATCTCAAGCAGAAAGGCGCCATATTCGTTGACGAACTCGACCAGGTTCCGGACGACTGTTACGTTATTTTTAGCGCTCACGGTGTATCCAAAGCAGTACAAAAAGAGGCCAAACGGCGTGGCCTGAACGTATTTGACGCGACCTGTCCGCTGGTCACCAAGGTGCACATGGAAGTCAGTCGCTATAGTCGCAAAGGCATCGAAACTATTCTCATCGGCCACAGGGGCCATCCTGAAGTCGAAGGCACCATGGGACAATACGACCGCTCACAAGGCGGTGATATATACCTGGTCGAATCGGCTGACGATGTCGGGAAACTCAAAATAAGGAATCCGCAGGAGGTACGATTTGTCACCCAGACGACGCTGTCGAAAGACGATACCGCGGTGGTCATAAAGTCGCTGCACCAGCACTACCCTCGCATACAGGGCCCAAAAAAAGACGACATTTGTTACGCCACACAAAATCGACAGGATGCGGTAAAACAACTCACCGAACAGTGCGACCTGATCCTGGTGGTAGGTTCGAAAAACAGCTCAAACTCCAACCGCCTGCGCGAA
>Ga0164320_10000863_pt1 | contig 10547 bp, 9 predicted proteins | sample GuaBasSediGuay11_FD_113736 | JGI IMG/M metagenome (GOLD analysis project Ga0164320, IMG submission 113736) | Subseafloor sediment microbial communities from Guaymas Basin, Gulf of California, Mexico - Guay11, Core 4567-28, 0-3 cm | ecosystem: Environmental > Aquatic > Marine > Hydrothermal vents...
CTCCAGGCCCCATCCCAAACCACATTGGCTTGCCCGGACGCTGGCTGATTTTGTGGAATACAACCTCAACACCAAGATCGCCGAGTACCTGCGGAATGTAGTCCGCCTTGCCCATCGATACACCGCCACTCAAGACCAATACGTCCGCATTGTTCAGGTGCTCGCCAATCTTTTCTCGAAGCAGATCGGGTTCATCGATGAGATGATCGTGTTCGCAGTCGGTGTAGCCGTGTTGTTCCAGCATCGCTATGACAGCCGGACCATTCGACATTCGGATTTGATGCGGTTCGATCGGCTCACCCGCCGCCACGAGCTCGTTGCCGGTTGAGATGACACGAATTGATGGTGACTTACTCACGTTAACGTTGCTCAGCCCGCTGGAGTTGATGATCGCGATATCCATCGGCGAGATTCGCTTGCCCGCGCTCAGCAGTTCGGTGCCTTTCGCATGGTCGGAGCCGCGTGGGTGTATGAATTGATTTTGTTTCGCCTCGTAGTCGGCTTCGAGCATTGCAACGTCATCGCTAACCGAGATTCTCTCGACTGGCACGATGCAATCGGTACCGGTTGGCAACGATGCGCCCGTCATAATCTCAATGGCCTTTCCGGCCTCGAGCGAAAGTTGCTCGTCACCGGCCGCCTGCGTTGCCTGAATCGGAAACTCGCGTGTACCGCTTTCGGCGTCCGCGTAAGAGATGGCAATTCCGTCCATCATTACGCGATCGAAGGGTGGTTGGTCGCGCTCTGCCACGATGCTCTGCCGTAGCACCTTGCCGACGGATGCTGCGACCGGGACAGATTCTTTTTCAAAGGCCGACATAGCGGCCAGGATGGCTTCGCGCGCTGCAGCCGTGGTTAGCATCGCAGATTCAGCTCTTTTCACGGACGATCGCACGATGGCCGATGTCGCGGCGAAAGTAGACGTCTTCCCATGCAAGTTTATCCACAGAGTCATATGCCTGTTTGGCGGCGGCTGCAACGGTGTCGCCAAGACCAACGACGCATAAAACACGACCGCCACTCGTCACGACATCATCGCCGCTGAGCGATGTTCCAGCATGAAATACCTTTTGAGTCTCGCTATCTGCGCCACCCAGGCCGTCAATGACTTTTCCTGATGCATAGGCCTCCGGGTAACCGCCTGCGGCCAGAACGACGCCAAGTGCCGCGCGTGAGTCCCAGTCAGCTTTTTGTTCACCGAGCGTACCGTCGAGAGTCGCGCTGCATATCGTGACCAGGTCGGACCGCATGCGCATCATGATCGGTTGCGTCTCCGGGTCACCCATGCGGCAATTGAACTCAATGACCTTGGGCGTGCCGTCGGCCATGATCATCAGGCCGGCATACAAGAACCCCATGTATTTGTTGCCATCCGTCTTCATGCCCTCGAGCGTCGGTCTAATGACGAGATCCATGATCTCCTGCTCTATCTTCGGCGTTACTACCGGAGCCGGCGAATACGCGCCCATGCCACCCGTGTTCGGGCCAACATCACCTTCGTCACGAGCCTTGTGGTCTTGCGATGTGGCCAACGGCAGGATGTTGTCGCCGTCTGTGATCACGATGAAGCTGGCTTCCTCACCATCCAGGAATTCCTCGACAACGATGCGTGCACCGGCATCACCAAAGCGTCCGCCGGAGAGCATGTCAGTTGCCGCAGATTCAGCTTCTTCCAGCGTCATCGCGACGATCACACCTTTACCAGCGGCGAGACCATCGGCCTTGATCACTATCGGCGCGCCTTGCTCACGGATGTACGTGAGCGCCGGCTCAAGTTCCGTGAAGTTCTGGTAGTCGGCCGTTGGAATGTCATGGCGTGCCAGAAAGTCTTTGGTGAAGGCTTTAGAGCCTTCGAGCTGAGCTGCTGCTGCGCTCGGGCCGAAACAGGGCAGTCCGCGGGTGCTGAACGTATTGACTATGCCTGCAACGAGTGGAGCCTCGGGGCCGACAATCGTTAGCCCGATATTTTCGGCCTTGGCCAGTTCGACCAGGGCGTCGATGTCGTTTGAGGAAACAGCAACATTGCGAACGTTGGGCTCGTTCGCCGTTCCCGCATTGCCGGGCGCGACGAGTACCTCTTCGACGTCAGGCGATTGGGCGCATTTCCAGGCCAGTGCGTGTTCGCGACCGCCGTTACCAATAATCAGGATTTTCATGTTCGTTAATGTCTGAAGTGTCGCATGCCCGTGAACACCATCGCCAGACCGTGTTCGTTCGCCGCCTGAATAACTTCGTCGTCACGCATTGAACCACCCGGCTGGATGATCGCCGCGATGACGGTTTCGGCTGCTGCGTCGATACCGTCACGGAACGGGAAAAAGGCGTCCGACGCCATCACCGAGCCCTTGACGTCGAGCCCTTCATCAGCTGCCTTGATTGCAGCGATCCTGGTGCTGTAAACGCGGCTCATCTGGCCAGCGCCGACACCGATGGTCATGTGATTCTTACAGAAAATAATCGCGTTCGACTTGACGTATTTTACGACGGTCCACGCGAACAACATGTCTTCGATCTGCTCCGGCGTAGGTGCCGTTTCGGTAACGACCTTGAGGTCGTCGGCCGTAATGCGGCCCATGTCGGTGTTTTGTACCAGTAGCCCACCCGAGACTTTCTTGAAGTCGAAACCGCTGACGGACTCGCCGAGGTCGCCAGTTCTCAGCACACGGACGTTTTTCTTTTCGGCGAGCACGGCTGCTGCATCGTCAGCGATACTTGGTGCCACGATAACTTCAACAAACTGGCGATCGATTATCGCCTTGGCTGTGGCCGCATCCAGCGGGCGGTTGAATGCAATGATTCCACCGAAGGCCGACGTTGGGTCTGTCTGGAAGGCTTTCTCGTAAGCTTCGAGAATGTTCCCGGCAACCGCTACGCCACAGGGGTTTGCGTGCTTCACGATGACGCACGCCGGGTTCGCGAACTGCTTGACGCATTCGAGCGCCGCGTCGCTATCCGCAATGTTGTTGTAGGACAACGCCTTACCCTGCAGTTGCTCAGCCGTGGCCAGCGAGCCTTTTGGTGCCTGCTGGTCGATGTAGAACGCCGCATCCTGATGTGGGTTTTCGCCGTAACGCATTCTCTGCACAAGGCTGCCAGCGTGCAGGATGCGCTCGCCCAGTGGGTTGTCGCCCAGTGACTTTGACAGGTACTTGGTTATTGCCGTGTCGTAGCTGGCCGTGTGTGCATAGGCTTTCGCTGCCAGGCGTCGACGCTCTTCGAGCGACAGCTCGTTCTTCTGCAGTGATTCGAGCACACTTTCATAGTCGTCCGGATCGACAATGACGGCCACTCCATCGTGATTCTTCGACGCAGCGCGGATCATTGCCGGGCCACCGATGTCGATGTTTTCGATAGCGTCATCGATGGTCGCGTCTTCGCGAGCGATAGTTTGTTCGAACGGGTACAGATTCACGGCAAGCAGGTCGATAGGCTCGATGCCGTGTTCGTCCATCACGTCTTCGTCGGTGCCGCGGCGACCCAGGAGCCCGCCATGAATGATTGGGTGCAGCGTTTTTACGCGCCCATCCATAATCTCGGGAAACCCGGTTTTCTCGGAAACTTCGATAACATCGATGCCCGCGTCGCGTAACGCGCGGCAGGTACCGCCGGTTGAAAGAATTTCGACGCCCAGATCAGAAAGACCGGACACAAAGGGAACTAGTCCACGCTTATCGGACACGCTGATAAGCGCTCGTCGCACGGTCAACATCAATTCACCTGGCTTAAGTGGTTGTTAGGAAAGGATTTAATGGATCAAGGAATAGGTTCTAAGCTTCTTGCGTAATGTGCCGCGGTTGATGCCGAGGATGCCAGCAGCCTGGCTCTGGTTACCGTCGGTGTAATCCATAACGGCCTTAAAAAGTGGTCGCTCAACCTCGCCCATAACAAGATCGTACAGCTCACCCGGGCGGTCGCCGTTGAGGCTTGCGAAATATTGATTGAGAGCGTCTTCGGTGTGCTCGTGGAGTGGCTTCTTACTTTGCTTGGCCTTCAGTTCGTTGTTTTTCTTATTTTTCTTTTGAGCCACGTTCGTAAAATCCTGTAGCGACTAAGCCGCGATTGAGATACCTCCCCCCTCCCGGTTGAAGTACTCCTGCGTTAGCCGAAGTTGTTCCTGAGCACATTCGACGCGCACGATCTGGTAGCGAAATTCGTCGGCGTCGACGAGGTGTTTGCAGTACCCGATCAGATGCTTGCGAGCCACTCGTACGCCGGTCCTTTCTCCATAAAACCGATGCATGTCTCCCAAGTGGCCGATCATGATATCACGCAATTCATTTTTTTCTAGCGGCGTGCCGGTATCGCCGTGCGAGAGATAGTTCGAAAGTTCGCGAAAGATCCACGGACGCCCCTGCGCAGCACGCCCGATCATCAAGCCATCTGCATTAGTTAGGCGCAGAACTTCAAGCGACTTCTCGGGAGTGCTGATATCGCCGTTAGCCAGCACCGGAATGCCAACTGCTTTCTTGATTTGCGCAATTGTCTGGAATTCTGCCTCGCCCCTGTAGCGGCAAGCGCGTGTTCGGCCATGAACGGCGATGGCCTGGATGCCACAATCCTCTGCGATTTTGGCAATGACCACCCCATTTCGGTGTTCGGGATCCCAGCCAGTGCGCATCTTCAGAGTGACGGGTACATCAACGGCTTCGACGACGGTGCGCAGGATTTGCTCTACCAGCTTCTCATTCTGTAACAGAGCTGAGCCCGCTAGTTTCCTGCACACTTTCTTGGCCGGGCAGCCCATATTGATATCGATAATCTGGGCACCACGCTTGACGCAGGCTCTCGCAGCCGTTGCAAGCTGCTCGGCATCTGATCCAGCGATTTGCACGGCTACAGGCTCGGCATCAAGGTCCAGATCGAGGCGATGGCGGGATTTTGCGGTCTGCCACAGGCTGGTATCGGCCGTCGTCATCTCCGATGTTGTCATTCCCGCCCCGAATTGACGGCACAAGCGTCGGAACGGGGCATCCGTTACGCCTGCCATTGGGGCAAGCACGAAAGGGCTGGAAATTTCGTAGGGGCCGATCTGCATGCCGTCTAGTTTACTACCGTCGCGACTAAAGTCGCTCCCACAGATCTTGGTAAGCATTGTGGGAGCGGCTTCAGCCGCGACTTGCATATAAGAAATTTGTGGGAGCGGCTTCAGCCGCGACTTATCTGAAGTCTTCGATCGCGCAGCGCAAGTCGCCGCCTGCCAGGCGGTAACAAACGTTCAGTTTGAATCCAGTCGCCTCTTCAGACGGCGTGTTGATCGACATAACAGCGAAGAAAGTATTTCCGGGTGCGACAGGTTTACGCGGGTCAGAATTGCTCGCCAGGTACTCGCTCGGTTCAAGAACGCGGCTGCCGACGATGTCCTCAAAGCGATCAGTCAACGACAAATGTACGAGCGGGTAGGGCAGTGCTTTTTCCGACCTGTTGCCGATCCGTGAGTAGATCGTCAGCATGTTCTCGGCGTCATCGAGATTTCCTGTAGTTTGCTCGACTCGCCAGCCGCTGATATCCCAGGCCGGTGTCAGGGGCTTGCCGAGGGCACGATACGCGGGTCCCACGGCGCTGTTGAATGCCGGAATTGTTGCCAGCGCTTCACGCGACTGGTGCATGAACTGAAAGGCCAGCAACAGTAACAACGCTGCCGCAGCTGCGACCATGCCCACGCTTGGCCGGTTGGACGCGCGGAGCTCACTCTGATCCGAGCCTGCTTTTGAGATCATGCTTTGTAGCGCCGACTTCTTGTTTTGTGCAGCCCTGTCCCTGACAAGTTTTTCGCGGTCACGATCACCATGTACGGACTCACCCTCCATTACGATGGTCTCGAACAGTGGCTCTGCTTTCTTTTCTTTCTTTTTGGCTCCGATTTCTTTTTCAACTTTCTTATCGGGCTGCTTCTGTACTATCGTCGACGCGAACCCATGTTCATCCTCAACGGCGACGCTCAAGAGTTCCTGATCGATCATCATGTTGATCGTCAGTTCCTCTTCACTCATCTCGGGAACGAAGTGCTCGTCGCTGGCGTCGGTGTCGCCAGGTTCGTCTTCATCGATTTCGGCGGCGGGCTCCTCTAATTTGTCCTCTGGCTCATCGAGTTCTTCCTCAAGCTCTTCTTCTGGTTCTTCTTCTGGTTCTTCTTCTGGTTCTTCTTCGAGCTCTTCCTCGAGCTCTTCTTCTGGTTCTTCTTCTGGTTCTTCTTCGAGTTCTTCCTCAAGCCCTTCTTCTGGTTCTTCTGCGTCTTCTTCCAGCTCTCCCTCTATTTCTTCCTCGATGTCCTCTGCCGCTTCTTGTGCAGCCTCAGTCTCAAATGCAGCTGCGATCAGATCGTCATCAATCGATGTTTCCGGTTTGTCTTCATCATCAGGCCTTTCCTCGACATCGTCGGGCTCATCTTCGTTCTCGTCGTCTACTGAGGCGTGCAGGCCACTGAGGTCGATGCCCATCGCCTCAGCCTGGATAGCGAATTGCGTGTCCATGTCGAGAGGTTGGTCTGCAGAATCGTCGGATTCGGTGCTGCCGAGAACGATAAGATCATCGGCCTCCCCAAGGGCCTCTTCCTCTTCCTCTTCCTCTTCCTCAACTTCGATGTCCAAATCTTGCTTAGATGCTTCCTCGGGCTCGGTTTCATCGATATCGCCTAGCAGATCTTCCCATTCGTCGGCCTCGCCGAAGACGAGATCGACCTGAGCATCTTCCAGGTCATCTGTGACTGGTGCTTCCTCGACCACGACAGGCTCTGGTTCAGCTGCGCTTATCAATGCCTCGTCGGAATCGAAGTCATCGGGTAGCGGAGTGTTGTCGTCGAAGCGCATTTCTTCGACGAGCTCTGGTTCATCGGATTCGTCTTCGATAAAGAACTTCAATGAGCCCGTGTCGGTAGTTGCGTCGGCGATGGCCTCTTCTTCTGGCTTGGGCTCCGCTTCTGGATCGACGTCCAGAACCCGCCATTCAACACCCGTATCCTCGATACGAATATCGGAACCGGCGAGTTGATCCAAAGTCTTGAGCAATGCGGCGCTTTGCTCTGCAGAAATCGACTTCGGCGGTGTATCGGCTTCGAGTTCCGGGGGCGGTTCAGGGGTTAGTTCGGGCAACTGTGGTTCGGGCTCCCGACGGACCGGGGCTTGTGGTTTTTCTTCAGACAGATGGTCGAGTGCATTAAACGCAATGCCGCAGCCACCGCAACGGACCTTTCCTGCGGCTTGTCTTAAAACTTCTGCCGTGACGCGGAACGCAACATCACATTCTGGGCACTGGGTATACATCGCTCAGACCTCAACCCTTCGACCGGTCAATCGTGCCCAGATTTGTCCGCCCTGTTCCCTGTAAACCGGTTCATCGAACTCGACCCAGGGCTGGTACGCATCCAGCACTTCCTCAACCTGCTCGGACAGTATGCCGGATAGCGCGAGCAAGCAACCCCCTTTGATATGACTTGCTATAGGCGGGGCGAGCGCAATTAAGGGTGCTGCGAGAATGTTGGCGATGACAATATCGAATTGGCCATCGATGTCGCTCGCAATGTCGGTGACGGTCAGTTGTTGTTCGACACCATTATGCTGCGCGTTTGCAAGAGTTGCCGTGACAGCTTGTGGATCGATATCCATTGCTGATGCCGACGTGCACCCGAGCTTGAGTGCTGCGATCGCAAGCACGCCAGAACCACAACCGTAATCGAGCATCGTCGAGTCTGTCAGCGATAGGCCGTCGAGCCAGTCAAGACACAATGCCGTTGTTGCATGAGTACCGGTGCCGAATGCTAGCCCCGGATCGAGACGAACGACAGTGGCGCCTGCATCATCAACGATTGAGTCACCTGGGCAAATCCAGAGGCGCTCGCCAAACCGCATAGGGCCGAAATCCTTAAGCCACTCGCGCTCCCAGACACGGTTTTCGATGTCTTCGACCTGATGGAAAGGCAGTGAATCAATACCCATGGATTGCCTGAGATCATCCTGTAACTGAGACAGGTCGGCTTCCGGTGAAAATAGCCCTGTGATGCGAGACTCCTGCCACAGGGGCGCCTCTCCCAAAGTGGGTTCCAGCACTGGCTTGTCGCCTGCGTCAGTGAACGTAATCGAGTGGGCGCCATGACGCGCGAAGACTTCCTCGACCCTGTCCGGATTCAGCTTTTCAAGATCCATGACAAATTGTCGCCAATCCATCGTCAGGCGGGTGTGTTCTCGATCACACTAGACCGAGACGCTTCTCCAGGTAATGAATATCCGTTCCGCCCTTCTGGAAGGCAGCGTGCTGGAAAATTTCCTGGTGCAACGGCACGTTGGTCTTGATGCCCTCAATGACGATCTCGCTCAATGCAATCTTCATACGGGCGATAGCTGCGTCACGATCACTGCCATGGGCTATGACTTTGCCTATCATCGAGTCATAAAAAGGTGGGACTCTGTAGCCGCTGTAGATATGGCTGTCGACACGAATGCCAGGTCCGCCAGGTGCATGCCAAAGATTGATAAGACCAGGTGATGGCATAAACGTTTTTGGGTCTTCGGCGTTGATTCGACACTCGATAGCGTGCCCGAGGATCTTGATGTCTTCCTGCTTGAAGCTCAGTTCTTCACCCGCCGCAATTCGTAGTTGCTCGCGGACGATATCGATGCCGGTAATCATCTCCGTAACAGGATGTTCGACCTGCAATCGTGTATTCATTTCGATGAAATAGAATTCATCGTCCTGGTACAGGAACTCGAAAGTACCTGCACTTCGATAACCGATCTCCTGGCAGGCTTTTACGCAACGCTCGCCGATGCGTTTTCGTTGCTTGTCTGTAATGCCCGGTGCGGGAGCTTCCTCAATTACTTTTTGGTGACGTCGCTGCATGGAGCAATCGCGTTCACCAAGGTAGATAGCATTACCGAAGTTATCTGCCAGCACCTGGAATTCAACATGGCGCGGATGTTCGAGATATTTCTCCATGTACACTACGTCATTGTCGAAGGCTGCTCTGGCCTCCGCTTTGGTAACGGTAATCGCCGCCGCGAGAGAGGCTTCAGCATGTACGACACGCATGCCGCGGCCACCACCACCACCAGATGCCTTGATAATGATCGGGTAACCGATGTCGCGTGCGATGCGCATATTCTCGTCGACATCTTCTCCTAGTGGACCATCCGAACCCGGGACGCAAGGCACACCGGCTTCTTTCATTGCCCGAATCGCCGATACCTTGTCGCCCATAAGGCGAATGGCACTTGCCGGCGGGCCGATAAACGTAAAGCCGCTGGACTCAACGCGTTCGGCAAAGTCCGCATTCTCAGAAAGGAAGCCGTAACAAGGGTGCACGGCAACAGCGTCTGTGACTTCGGCCGCACTAATTATCGCGGGCATGTTTAGATAGCTTTCGGCCGACGCGGGCGGCCCTATGCAAACCGTCTCATCAGCGAGCAGGACGTGCTTCAGATTGTTGTCGGCTGTTGAGTGAACGGCGACAGTTTTGATGCCCATCTCGCGGCACGCGCGCTGTACCCGCAGGGCGATCTCGCCCCGATTGGCTATAACAACTTTATCGAGCATGCTGTCAGGCCCGCTTAGTCAGCTTGCCGTTGATCGATCACGATCAACGTTTGTCCGTATTCGACTGCTTCGCCGTTTTGCACCCGAATCGATTTGACGACACCAGATACATCGGCATCGATCTGATTCATCATCTTCATCGCTTCGATAATGCACAGAGTGTCGCCCTCGTTCACACGGTCGCCAACTTGTACGTACGGTGCGGCGCCTGGTGACGATGCTGCATAGAACGTGCCGACCATCGGCGCGCCTACCAGGAAGCCTTCATCTTCCGGCTCGGCTGGCGCGGCGTCAGCGGCTTGCGGTGCCGCGGCAGGTGCAGCAGCCGCGGCCGGGGCGGCGTAGGCCACTGGTGCAGGTGCGGCCGGTGCGTTCTGAGAATAGCGACTGATTCGCACCGACTCTTCGCCTTCGGTGATTTCAATCTCGGCGATGCCAGATTCGTCCAGCAGTTCGATTAGTTTTTTTACTTTTCTTATGTCCATCATTTTCTCTCGGCGTTTGTTATGTACTCGCTGGCAGCTTGCAATGCCAACTCGTAGCCATAGGCTCCAAATCCAAACATGCAGCTTTGTGCGATGTCGCTGAAATAACTGATCTGTCGAAACTCTTCCCGGGCAAACGTATTGCTCAGGTGAATTTCTATAAAAGGAATGGCAACAGCCAGAAACGCGTCACGTAATGCAACGCTGGTATGTGTGAATGCGCCCGGGTTCAGGATGATAAATTCGACACCTTCCTGGGCCGCCTGTTGAACCCGGTCAATGAGTTCGTGTTCGGCATTGCTCTGGAAGCATTCGATCGAATGGCCATACTCTTTGGCCACATCGATACAGTTCGCTTCGATATCCTCAAGACGAGTTGCACCGTAAATATCGGGTTCACGTGAGCCGAGCAGGTTCAGATTGGGGCCATTGAGTAGCAGGAAGTTAGACATTTCTCGCCAAAATCGACCAGTTTCCCGAAGATGGCGGCAATTCTAACCCTTTTTAATGACTTTCGTGCAAATTTATCGATTGAAG
>Ga0164320_10000864_pt1 | contig 10542 bp, 8 predicted proteins | sample GuaBasSediGuay11_FD_113736 | JGI IMG/M metagenome (GOLD analysis project Ga0164320, IMG submission 113736) | Subseafloor sediment microbial communities from Guaymas Basin, Gulf of California, Mexico - Guay11, Core 4567-28, 0-3 cm | ecosystem: Environmental > Aquatic > Marine > Hydrothermal vents...
AGGGCCACCGACAGGGCCAGCGCGGGAAGCGCGGATACAAGCAGACGTTTATTCATTATATGAATACCTTTCGCTCTGGTGGTGTATAGCCAAGCTCTGGGCCTGGCCGTTATTCGCTGCCCGCCCCTGGGCTTGCCGTAGTAAAACCGACCGCCTGCCGCCACCGATCAGCGTGGCCGGCGATGCAGCTGGTGCGATTTCGTGGCTGGAACTGGCGGGACCCCGCCTCCCTGTTCCGTAACGCGATTATTGTCAACGTAGTCCATTTTCACCATCAGCGCCCGCGTGTCCATTGACGGAACGCAATAACAGCCGGGATTTCACCGCCTTCAAACCTCCAGTCGGAGCACTTTGCAGGCGTTGTCGGTGGTCTGTCGGGCCACCTCGCCAGGGTCTGTTTCGCGCAGCCGGGCTAGCGTGGCGAGCACCTCGGGCAGGTACTCCGGGCTGTTGCGCTCACCTCGATGGCTGGCAACGGTCAGGTCCGGAGCGTCAGTCTCGAGCACCAACGCCTCGACCGGGAGTTCCTTCGCAAGCGCATGCAGTCGACGCGAATGATCGTAGGTCAACATACCGCCGAAGCCGAGACAGAACCCGAGTTCGAGGTACTGCCCTGCCTGCTGCAGGCTGCCATTGAAGGCGTGGACGATACCACCAGGCACTCGAACCCGGCGTAGCGCGGCGAGCACGTCATCGTGGGCCTTGCGCACGTGCAGCACCACCGGCAAGCCGGCAGCGCGGGCGATGGCGAGCTGGGCCTCAAACAACACCTGCTGGCGATCGCGGTCGATATCGGAGACGAAGAAATCCAGGCCGATCTCGCCGACGGCAACGACATCACCAGCGGCCAGCGCGGGCGCGAGTGCGGCGACATCCGCATCTGCGTGACGCGCGGTGAAGACCGGATGCAGACCGTAGGCCGCGTACAGGTCGGCGTGAGCAGCACACAAGGCCCGCAGACCGGGCCAGCTGACGGCATCGACGGCCGGAACGACGAAGCCACCGACACCCGCGGCACGACTGCGCGTAAGTACCTCGTCACGATCGGGATCGAACGCATCGACATCGAGGTGGCAGTGGGTGTCGATCAATTCCACCGATATATTCTCCGGGCGGCGCATCTCCATTCATTGTAGGAGCGGCGCTCCGCCGCGACCGGTCTCGCCGAAGGTCCAGCGGACCGGTACCCCGTTAGCATATAAGCTGTTCCCTCTAGAGAGGAGAGGTGCCTCATGATCCGGCTTTCCGTTTCACCGCCCGGTTCAACAACCGCGCCGCCGCCACCATGCCGAAACAGGCCGTGACGGTAACGACCGAGCCGTAGCCGGAATCGCAGTCGAGCGTCTTGCCGTGGACCCCGGGCTTACGGTGGCTGACGCTGCCATCGGGACGCGGGTAGAGCGGCTGCTCGGTGGAGAAGACACACTCGACGCCGAAGCGGCGTTTCGGGTTCTTGGTCCAGCCAAACTCGCTGCGCAGTCGCGAGCGTACCTTGGCTGCGAGCGGGTCGTTCCAGGTTCGACTCAGGTCGGCCGTGGCCACCGCGGTCGGGTCGGTCAAACCTCCGGCACCGCCAGTGGTGATGACCGCGATCTTGCGCCGGCGACAGAACTGGATCAGTGCCGCCTTGAAGCGGATGACGTCGATGGCGTCGACCACGCCATCGAGGCCGTCGCCGAGATGACGTTCTAGCGTCGCCGGAGTCAGCGGTTCATCCAGCGCTTCGACCACGCAGTCGGGGTGGATGGCGGCAATCCGTTCCGCCATCACCGCGACCTTGGAACGACCGACAGTGCCATCCAGCGCATGCAACTGACGGTTGACGTTGGAGAGCGCGACATCGTCGGGATCAATCAGTCGCAGCCGCCTGACACCGCTACGTGCCAATGCCTCGGCGGCCCATGAGCCGACCCCTCCGAGACCGACAACACAGATCGCCAGATCGCGGATCACCCGCGTCCCGGCATCGCCGTAAAGCCGGTGCACGGCAGCGAAGCGTGCCTCATCAGGATCGTCCTGAACCGGATCACTGGCGTCATCCATCTCCACCTCCTGCCAAGCCACGACGGCCGATTGGCCGCGGCAACAAACCTCCGGCATTCTTTACAGCCGCGACGTGGCTGTCTACCGTGTGCGGGCACGCCGACGTACCGGCAAAGGAATCATGCCGCCCCCGCGGAGTCGAACCCCTCCATGCACGCCACTTTACTTAAACGCGTTGCGCTCCCGCTCGCGATCCTCGCGGCCGCGATCACGCTGTTCCTGTGGCTGCGCGCGACCAAACCGGTGCAACCGGCGCCGACACCGCAGGAAAAGACGTGGCGGGTCGAGGTGGTGGAGGCCAAGCCGGCACGCCGAGTCCCGTCACTGACCCTCTACGGCCGCGTCGAAACACCCACGCGGGTCCGCCCGGCCGCACCTGGCGCAGGCGTGGTCGCCGAAGTGCCGGCACGTGAGGGGCAGCGCTTCGAGGCCGGCTCGCTGCTACTGGCGCTCGACGCACGTGATTTTGCCCCGGCCGTGGCCCAGACCCGTGCCGAACTCGCTGATCTCGACGCCCAGATCGAGGCTGAGCGGCTGCGTGACCGTGCCGATCGGGAAACGCTCGCCCAAGAGACCCGTCTGCTCGCCCTGGCCGAATCGGCCGTGACCCGCGTCACCCGGCTCAAGAGCCAGAATCTCGGTTCCGAAACCGCGCTCGACGACGCCGTCAGCGCTCTTGGCCGGCAGCAGCTTGCCGTGACCATGCGCCGCCTCGCCGTCGACAGCGCGGACGCCCGCCTGCGCCAGCTCGAAGCGCGCCGCGCGCGCCAGCAAGCGTTGCTCGACACGGCCGAGTTGGCATTCCAGCGCAGCCGCATTGTGGCCCCGTTCACCGGTATTGTCGCCACCGTCCATGTTGCTCCGGGCGACCGCGTGCAAACCGGCAACGCGCTGCTCGAAATCTACCCGGTTGATGACCTCGAGGTACGCGCGCGGGTCCCCCAGCGCTATCAGGAGGAGTTGCTGGCGGCCCTCGATGGCGGTGTACCGCTGCACGCCCGGATCGGTGGCAGTGATCTCGAGCTGCCGCTGCTGCGGGTCGCCGGTGTCAGTGACCCGAGCGGCATCGACGCCTTCTTCCGCCTGCCGGCCACCACTGGAATACGCCTCGGCGCACTGCTCGATCTGGTCCTGCTGCGCCCGGCGGTTGACGATGCCGTCGCCGTGCCTTACCAGGCGCTTTACGGCAATGGCCGCATCTACCTGCTGCGCGATGGCCGCATGACCGGGATTGATGTCGAAGTACTCGGCCCGGCGGCCGATGGCGATGCCTCGTTGGCGCTGGTGCGTGGCACTGGCATCGCCGCCGGTGACCGGGTGATCGCCACCCACCTGCCGAATGCCATCGAAGGCCTGTCGGTGCAGCCGCTAGAGCCGTGAGCCACCAGCGCGACCTGCTCGGCAGGTTCGCCCACCATCGAGTGGCGGCGAACCTGCTAATGGTACTCATGTTGTGTGCCGGGATATTCGCCTTGCGCCAACTCAACGTCCAGTTCTTTCCCGATTTCGAACTGGAGGTCGTCACCGTCACCACACCCTGGAGCGGTGCCAGCTCGGAAGATGTAGAGACCGGCGTCACCATCCCGCTCGAACAGCGACTGCGCACCGTCGACCACCTCGAGGAGATGACCTCGACCTCGGCACCTGGCCTGTCCGGCATCACGCTGGAGTTCAACGAAGGGACCGACATGGTCCTGGCACTGGAGCAGGTCAAGCAGCGGGTCGATGAATTCACCAACCTGCCCGGCGATGCCGAGGATCCGGTCGTGATTCACCCGGCCCGCTATGAGCCGGTTGCCCGGCTGCGCCTCAGTGGCGTCGATGACCGCGGTGAACTTCGTCGACTCGCGCGGCGCTTCGAACGCGAACTTCTGGCACGCGGCATCGACCGGATCGACATCAATGGCCTGCCTGAGGAAGCGATCAGAATTGCCTTTGATCCCGCTGACCTGCAGCGGCTCGGGCTCGACCTGGCCGCCGTCGCGGAACGCATCGACCACCTCAGTCGCGACCTTCCGGCCGGTCTTGCCGGCAGCGACGACAGCGCACGTGAGCTGCGCAGCCTCGACCAGCGCCGTGACCCGGCCGGTTTCGCCAACCTGCCGCTGGTCGGTGAAGGGGCGGCACGGATCAACCTCGGTGCGGTCGCCACCATCGCCCGTCAACCACTCGAACGGCAGCCGGAGATCAGCGTCGATGGCCAACGCACCGTGGTGCTGCAGCTGTCACGTACCGCGGCCGGTGACTCCCTGGCCGCCGCACGCACCCTCGACGCCTGGTTCGACGAGACGCTGCCGACGTTGCCGCCGACCGTGCAGCTCGAGGTTTTCAGCAAACACTGGGAGCTGATTCTCGACCGCATCAACGTACTGCTGAAAAATGGCGCCGGCGGTCTGTTGCTGGTACTGGTTACCCTCTACCTGTTCCTCTCGGCCCGCGTCGCCTTCTGGGTTGCGGTCGGCATCCCGGTCTCGTTCATGGCGACGCTGGCGGTGCTCTACCTGGCCGGCGGTAGCATCAACATGGTCAGCCTGTTCGCGCTGATCATGGGCCTGGGCATCATCGTCGATGACGCCATCGTCGTTGGCGAGGACGCCCAGGCGCACTACGACATGGGCGAGGAGCCACTACGTGCCGCCGAGGGTGGTGCCCGACGCATGCTCGGCCCGGTCATGGCCTCGTCACTGACCACCGTGGCCGCGTTCCTGCCGCTGATGCTGATCGGCGGCATCATGGGCAACATCATGTCGACCATTCCGTTGGTGATCGTCAGCGTGATCTTCGCCTCACTGATCGAGAGTTTCCTGATCCTCCCCGGTCACCTGCGCGGCGCTTTCCGCCATGCCCACCACCGCCGGCGCGCCACCCGTGAACGTCTCGATGCCGCGTTCGAGCGCTTCCGCGACCGTCGCTTCCGGCCGCTGGTCGACCGGGCCCTGCAACACCGCGGGACGACGTTGGCGCTGGCCGTTGCCGCACTGGTGGTGGCGATCGGCCTGCTCGCAGGTGGCCGACTGAGCTGGGTTTTCTTTCCGTCACCGGAATCGACCACGGTGCACGCCAACGTGCGCTTTGTCTCCGGCACCCCGCGCGCCACGGTCGACCGTTTCCTGACCCATCTCGAGAAAACGCTGGCGACAACCAATGCCGAGCTCGGGTCCGAGGTCGTCCACACCCACTACGTCTCGCACGGCGCCTCGACCGGACGCGGACGGGCGCGTACCGGTGAGCGCCTCGGTGCCATCTTTGTCGAACTCGTGCCACCGGATGCTCGCGACATAAGCAACCGCACGTTTATCAATGCCTGGCGTGGACGCATCGTCGTGCCACACGGCGTCGAGAACTTCACCATCACCGAGGAGCGCAGCGGCCCGGTCAGCCGCGACCTGGAAATCCGGTTGGCCGGCGACGACCCGGAACGCGTCAAACAGGCGTCCCTGGCACTGGGCGAGGCCCTGCGCGCCCTGCCCGGGGTCAGCGCCATCGAAGACGATCTGCCCTATGGCCGAGAACAGCTGATCTACAAATTGAGCGCAGCGGGCCAGGCGCTCGGCCTGACCATCACCGGGCTCGGCCGCCAGCTCCGTGCGGCCTACGATGGGCTGCTGGTGCAGCGCTTCCAGGACGGTCCCGACGAAGTCGAGGTACGGGTCGAGCTGAACCGTGACACCCAGCGCCGCATGCGCCACCTCGACCAGCTGCCGATACGGCTCCCGGATGGACGCTTCGTACCGCTCGGCAGCGTCGCCCTGTGGACCTCGAAGCGTGGCTTCGAGACGTTGCGCCACGCCGACGGTCGCCTTGCCGCGACGATCTCGGCCGACATCGACAGCACAGTCAACAACACCGAGCGTGTCACCCGTGCGCTGGCGGCCGAAACCCTGCCGCAACTTGCCGCGATGTATGGGGTCGAGTTCTCGCTCGAGGGCGGCTCGGCACGCCAGGCCGACACCCTCGGCGACATGCGAACCGGCATGCTGCTCGGCCTGTTGCTAATCTACGTGGTGCTCGCCTGGGTGTTCAGCTCCTACGGCTGGCCGTTGCTCGTCATGACCGCGATCCCGTTCGGCCTCACCGGAGCGGTGTTCGGCCACTGGCTGCTCGGCATGGACCTGACCATCCTGTCGCTGTTCGGTTTCTTCGGGCTGTCCGGCATCGTGGTCAATGATTCGATCATCCTGGTCACCTTCTACCAGCGCCTGCGCGATGAAGGCTGTGCGGTACACGAGGCACTGGTCGAGGCCGCGTGCCAGCGCCTGCGCGCGGTGCTGCTGACCTCGCTGACCACCATCGCCGGATTGACCCCGCTGCTGTTCGAGACCTCGACCCAGGCGCAGTTCCTGATCCCGATGGCGGTATCGATCGCTTTCGGACTGGCCTTCGCCACGCTGTTGATCCTGGTGGTGCTGCCGACGATGCTGTCGCTCTACGAGGAGGTGCACACACGCTCCACCACGCGAGAAGAGCCGCCTACTGCGACGGAGACGACCTGACCCGGGTCAGCGCACGACCGCGGCCCCGCGTTTACCCTTGGCTCCCCTGCCCCCATTCCCGAGGTGACGACAATGGACGACCGCACCCGCACCGAGATCGAGGCGACCGCCTTTCGCGGCCTGGTCGAGCACCTGCGCCAACGTAGCGATGTACAGAACATCGACCTGATGAACCTGGCCGGGTTCTGCCGCAATTGCCTGGCCAAGTGGTATCGCGCCGCGGCCGCCGAACGCGATGTTGAGTTCAGCGATCTCGAGGCACGCGAAATCATCTACGGCATGCCATTCGACGAGTGGAAGGCGCAGCACCAGACGAAAGCGACGGCGGAGCAGATGGCACGCTTCGAGGAGACCAAACCGCAGCACGCCAGGATCAGCGGGCACCGGTAGCTGATATGCGGTGATCGCCAGGTGATGGTGTAGGGTCGCGCCGCATGATCAGCGGTTGGGATGGCCATTCCGGATCGCGGCCACCCGCGGGGCATAAAGGGGCTGCTCCTACCCAGGGGAGCCGGTTTTCACCCTTTCAACGCACCCGTCCGGTCAACTCACAAACAGGGTCAGCACCCCGGTATAGCCGTAGAGGCGACCGTTGTAGATTTCGCCGTTGGCGAAAAAACCGACCAGCGGGAAGCTGCCAAGGGCATCCTGAATGATGCGCAATTCCTCGGACTGGTCGCCGAACTGGTTACGTCCGCGCCCGACGCAACTGACGTAGACCCCGCCGCGTACCTCGTACCCGTCAAGGCGCTGCGCCAACCGGGCCAGCATCCGCTCCAGATCCTCGCGTGCGGAGTTGCCGTCACGCCGGCAGAACATCAGCTGTGCCTGCCCCTCGAGGTCGTCACCAACGGCGACCACTCCGCGCTGCGCATCGAGCCCGACCAGGTTGCGTACCAGGTAGTCACCGGTGTCGGTGTGCGGGACCGGCAATGCGGCAAAGATGTAGCCACCGAGGCGCTGCAGGTCTCGCGCGATCACCTCGCCGACGTCTTCACGCATCACCTCCAGTGCCGGCCGGCCATCAAGACGGATGGCGATGTTGCGATGAACCTCGGTCAGCGCATGGATCGGACCGATCGGGGTGACCCCCTGGGTGTGGTCGGTAACGATGCCGACCAGCGGATCGAGCAACACGCCAGAGAGGCTGCCGCGACGCAAGACACCGGCGACCTGCACGTGGTCGGTTTCGGAGGCGCTGAGGCCACCATTGACGAAGCCGACGCCTTCATGGGTAACGATCTGCTGCAGCAACAGCGGGGTGGCGGCGTCCGTCGGATCTCCGTGCAGCAGCGCAAAGGCTCCGTTCCGTCCTGCCAGCCAGTCACTCATCGAATCAGGCCACCGGTCACCATCCGGCGCCACCACGTGGTAATGCTCCGCCGGGATGTCCGTCACCAGCAACGCCAACCCCGGAGTGTCGTAGATTTCACGGCCGCTGATGCACAGGCCGTCGCCGACGGTGCCGACCCAGGTGATCCCTGGCGCCGAGGCCCGCAATGCATCCAGCACTTCACCCAGCCGACCGCCGATCGCACCCGTCGCATAGACCAGGCCGAGCGAGGCCTCCGCTGGCAGCGGGTCGAGCTCAGTAAGGCAGCGAAGCGCGAGTGTGGCCGGGGCATCGCCATCGGCCCAGGCAAACGGGAACAGTGCCATCGTGATCCCTGGCGCAGTTGCAGAGTCGCTCAGGGTAGTGACCTCTGGCCAACGCAACACTGATCGAGGTCAGCCCCAAGGCAAGAGGCTCATCAGTAGGTGTGCGGCGCAGAGCCGTTCGGCCATTCGACGGGTCCGGCCTTTATCCGCCCGAGCTGGAATGACCCGGATCATTGGCGCAGGACGCCAATAATCACTACCGTGTGCGCGTGGATGACCTGCTGCACTACTTCGCCTACGGTTCCAACCTGCACCCGGCACGCATGCGCCTGCGCGTTCCCAGTGCCCGACCGCTCGGCTACGCCGTACTGACCGGCCACCAGCTGCGTTTCCACAAGCGGTCGTACAAGGATGGTTCGGCCAAGTGCGATGCCCACTACACCGGGCATTCACAGGATCGCATCTACGGCGCCGTCTACAGCCTGGCCGCCGCGGAGAAAGCGGCGCTGGACACCATCGAGGGGCCGGGCTATGAAATCGCCGAACGTGTGGTGATCCGTGATGGCCGCCAGCAGGCTGTGTTCCTCTACCGCGCCCGACCGGAGGCGATCGCCACCGACCTGCAGCCGTTCGACTGGTATCACGCGTTGGTGGTTGCCGGCGCCCGCCACCATGGGTTGCCGCCAGCCTACATCGAGTCCCTGGCCGAGATACCGTTCCAGGCCGACCCGGACAGCGCACGTGCCAGCCATGAACTGGCGCCGCTGCAGTCCGCGTGAGTGCACCACCCCATGCCGATGTCGCAGCGCTGATGCATCATCTGTTCACCGCGCCGTTCGTTATCGACCTCGGCATGTCCCTGGACGGGTTTGCCCCGGCCGCTGCGAAAGCGTGCTCGAATTCGCGCCGCGCCATTTGCAGCAAGACGCTACGTTCACGCCGGGGTGGTGGCGACCATGGCTGACCACACGGCCGGGGTTGCGGCGGCGACACTGGTCGGAGATGGTGAGACGGTGCTAACGACCGAGTTCAAGATCCACCTGCTGCGCGCGGGACGCACCTGCGCTACGTAGGCGAAGTGCTGAAGCCCGGCCGGCGACTGACTGTCGCCGAGGCCACGGTGCACGCCAGCAATGACAGCGGCGAACAACTGGTGGCCAAGGTCAGCGCAACGCTGGCGGTGGTTACGGCCGCCTGGTCGTTGCCGACCGACGCCGAAGGTCAGTCCGTCTAGTTCGCCCGCGGGCGGGCCCCATCATCACGACCGTCGAGGCGCGCTGCCAGCGTCTGTGCCGGGGCATAACCGCTGATGGTTTCACCGGTCTCGGTGATCGAGTATGGCGTCCCGGTCAGGCCGAGCTGCACGGCGAGATCCATGTGCTCACGGACCGGGTTGGGGCAATCGCCGCGTGGCAGAGGCTGGCCTGCCTTGGCTCGGGTCATGGCCTCGTTACGGTCATCGGCACACCAGACGTCGACCGACTTGCGGAAGGATTCCGAGTCGGGGCCGGCACGCGGGTAGAGCATGTAACGGACGCGGATACCGAGGGCGTTGATCTGGCCCATCTCCGCGTGCAAGCGACGACAATAGGGGCAGTCGATGTCGGTGAATGTGGTCAGCGTATGCTTGACCTTCCCCTCCGGTTCGAAAATCACCATCTTCTCCTCAGGCATCGAGGCCAGCAGTTTCAGACGCGCCTTGCTGACCACCGGTTCCGTCAGATCGGTTCCGTTTGCCAGGTCGATCAGCCGGCCCTGCAGTGCCAGGCGGGCATCGCCGGTGACGTAGACCACCTGAGTGCCAATCACCAGCTCGTAGAGGCCCGGTATCGGCGATGGTGCGATACGGTCGGGCGTCACGTTGGGAAGCCGCTCGGCCAGGGTGGCACGCAACCGGTCGATCTCGTCCTCGGCAGCGAACAGGCCGGTGGCCAGGGTGCTGCCTAGCAGCAGGGCGAGCAGACGTTTCATCGTGGTGTCCTCAAGCGGTAACGGTCGGAGGGCGGGTTGCGTGCCTGATCAGAGTCGTTCCGTCGTAAAAGGTTCAGCGGCGGACCGGCGACGAAGCATAGCAAATCAGTGCCTCAAAGCGATTGCAGCTTGGCGTAGGCGAGCATCAGCCACTTGGTGCCGACATCACGGAAGTTGACCTGCACGCGGGCGTTGGCGCCATCACCTTCGAGCCCGAGTACGACACCGTCGCCGAACTTTTCATGGGCCACCGGCTGGCCCAAACGGAACGGAGCGGATGGCTGGGCACGCGCCGTGACCGGACGTGTGACGGTACCGCGCAGGCGCACCTCATGCAGCAACTCGGTCGGGACCTCGGCGATGAACCGCGACGGTGGCGCCACGCTCTCGTTGCCGTGCAGCCGGCGCCGCTCAGCATAGGTCAGAAACAGGTGAC
>Ga0164320_10000865_pt1 | contig 10541 bp, 11 predicted proteins | sample GuaBasSediGuay11_FD_113736 | JGI IMG/M metagenome (GOLD analysis project Ga0164320, IMG submission 113736) | Subseafloor sediment microbial communities from Guaymas Basin, Gulf of California, Mexico - Guay11, Core 4567-28, 0-3 cm | ecosystem: Environmental > Aquatic > Marine > Hydrothermal...
CAGAAATCGTTCCGGCCACCAACGCCCCGACAAAGTCGACGAAGAGGTCGAACGGTTCGATCACATGCTCGACATCATCACGGAACCTGCTCACCATCTCGCCGGGCGTCTCGCTGGGTCCCGCTGCTCCCGGCAATTCGTAGATCCGCACGAGTAGGTTCTTTCGGATGGTCGCAGCCGCCCTGAAGAGCAGGGATCCGTGGTTGCGCATCGCCATGAAGATGAACACCGACCGTGTGAGCGCGTAAGCCAGCAGTGCAGCGACGAGCAGTGTCAGGGTGTTGACCTCCATTCCCTGTGTGAGAGCGTCGAAGTACTCGGCCGATACGAGCCCGACGAGGATCGGCATCGTCCAGATGGAGACCCAAAGAAGCAGCGCAAAGCTGTATCTGATTGGCTGCTGGCGGATCATCCGGAACATCACTCGGATGTAGGTAGGAGTTGGTGAGCCGGTCATACCAGGGCCTCCTCCATTCCCGTCGCAAGGAGACGTGAGAACTTCGATTCTGGGTCTCTCTCGAGAGATACACGCTCGCCGCACTCGATGACCCTGCCGTCTTCGAGGATCACGATGTCATCCGCTCGCGACACGGTGGCAAGACGGTGAGCGATGAGAATCGCAGTCCGGTTCTCGAGCAAGTGGTCAACCGCCCGCTCGAGTAGTGCCTCGGTTGCAGGATCGAGCCGCGAGGATGCCTCATCCAACACCACCACTCCAGGGTTCCGAAGGAACACGCGGGTGAATGCAAGAAGCTGGGCCTGTCCGGCTGATAGCCCGCCACTGCCGGACTCCAACATCGAATCGAGACCAGCCGGAAGCGAGGCAAGCCACTCGTCGAGCTCAAGTCTGTGGATGACATCGTGTAGCTCCGCGTCGGTAATCGAATCATTGAAGAACGTGAGATTGTCCCTGACGGTTGCTCTGAACAGTTGCACGTCCTGGGTGACCATTGCGACGCGGTGGCGAAGATTGACGATGTCTATGTCCCATGATGCCGATCCGCCTATCCGCACCGCACCGCCCTGGGGCTCGTACATCCGGGTGACGAGCCTTGCGACAGTCGACTTGCCCGAACCTGTTCGCCCGAGGAGACCAACAACCCTTCCTGGGGCGATATCGAAAGAGACATCCTCGAGGACGATCTCGTCACCTGCCTCGTCGTCGTATCTGAATGTGACGCCGTCGAACCGGATTGGAAGCGGCCCGTCAGGGAGCACGATGGTGTCACGTTGTACCAGAGCTGACTGCCTCGCGAGAAGTCCCTCGACTCGTTCGATCGATGCGCCCGCCTTCTGAAGGTCGATGAGTTCTTCTCTGATCTGTTCAATCGGTCGGTGTGCCATCTCGACGTACTGGAAGACGAGATAGACAGAACCAAGCGTGAGCGCTCCTGCGCCGAACAGCCAGGAACCGAAGGTGAATGCGATGGCGAGTGAGGCAAAGTACAGGCCCATGGATGCGCTCCACATCATCGCCCATCCCGTCCAGCCGCGAACTACCTGGGGCAGCCACTTTCGTTCGATGGCGTCAAAGCGAGAGAGCATGAATCCGGTGGCACCGTTGGCCTCGATGTCCTCCGTCCCGTCTATCTGTTCACCGATGAACCCGTTCAATTCGGCCGCGGTTGCCCTGATGTCCTTCTGCCACGGGACCGTCACGCCGTGAAGACGGAAGAGCCCAAGGAACGTGCCGGCCGTGAGCACGGTGATCGCCAGACCAACCGTCCACGTCTCCATCCACAAGAGAATGAGAATCCCGATCAGCAGGGCCGAGTTTCCGAGCACCTTGATGATCATTGATGAGAAGAAGTTCGACAATGCTGTGACGTCACCGTCGATTCGCTCGATGAGCGCTCCGGGGCTCGTGCTCTTGTGGAATCCCATGTCGAGGTGGAGCACGTGGTCGGTCAGATCTGCACGGAGCTGGTTCGTTGCCGACCAGCCGATCTGCTCTGCGAGGAACGTGGACCACACCGCGAGGAGCTGGTGGATAACAGCCACAACCATGAAGGCGATCGCAATCGGAACGAGTGCCGATGCTGGCTCCCCGGCAACTGCATCGTCGATGAAGAGCTTGATCAGCTGCGGATTGACGAGCTGAAGAACGATCGTGATCAGCAGGATGCCGCTCAGCAGCACCGCCTTGGGGCGGTGCGGCCGAAGGTATCCGGTGAAGAGTCTGAAGTATGCGCGTACTGGAATCATGGGCGGTCCTTGAAGGATCGAGGGGCGAGACAGGGGTCACGAACGGTGAAGCCGTCACCTTGGTGGGTCTCGAGAGCGGGGGAGAGGCTGCTGTTACAGCATGCGGGCGCGCGCGGGAGCCACTGATGATGGGTTCGGCGTGATCAGCCTGTCCATCGACCCTCCTCTATCGCGTGCCCGGTCCCCGAGGACCGGAAGAGAGCATGCTCGCGGGTGGTGGACCAGATGTCAAGCCTGGACAGATGCCAGATATCAGATGCCAGAAACGAGATGCCAGAGACCAGAACGCTGCGCTTTCGGAAGCTGGAAGTAGGGTTTCGGAAGGCAGAAACCCTACAGCAGGTGGACGACGATCAGGGATCCGAGCATCGCAACTGAATTGGTGCCGATATGGGCAAGCACCGAGGCATACGTGCTGTTCGCATAGAGTCGGATCCACAGGAAACCGAGTCCTGCCACGAACGTTCCTGCGATCGCCCCAAGGATTGCGACAACCAAGCCGGTGATCCCAGAGAACAGATCTCCAGCAGGGTTGGTCTGGAGTGTGTCGAGGGTCGGGAGGATGTGCCACAGACCGAAGAGGATGGATGTCACTATTCCGGCGACCAGCGGAGACCGTCTCCGAATCAGCATGCCGAAGACGACTCCCCTGAACAGCACCTCCTCGTAGAGAGCAGTTGCGAGAGGGATCCGAATGAACGCCTGGAAGAGTCCCCAGCCGACGGAGTGCTCGATGATCCTGTCATCTCTGAACAACTCACGGGTTGCCGGGATCGCGATGGCGACCGCCACCCCAGCGACGATCATCGCGATCACGACGCCTCCGACCGTGACGCCTCGTCCTGCTCGGTCGGAGCGAAGACCCATTGTGGTCCATGTCGTGCCTGCACGACGGGCGATCAGGAGCGCAACACCGAGTATTCCGAGGTTGAAGGGAATGTGCCAGACCTCGTCGAGCACCTCGTTGGAAATGACGTTTGCGTATCCAACGAGGACAAGGATCGCGACAAGATGGAACATGTGGGCCTTGTGCGGCTTCGGTGGCTTGTTCAGCCAGCACGACGGTCGCCACATCCGGTCCCAGTCGGACAGCGACCACGACCACGCTCGTCCGTGGCCGGTTGCTCTGAGGTCATTGGGCATCCGGCCAGAGTACAGAACGCTGAGCACCGAGCACGGACCGAGATCACAGTTTCGGTTGGCGGGCCCGATCCTCGGTCTACGCTTGGCCCCATGCCCATCCTGCATGGATTCAAACAGACGGTTCTCGACCTCGGCAGGGGTGAAGCCAAGACGAAGGCTCGTCCGCTCACGGTGGGCGATGAGACGCTTGACCGTTCGGCGGCAGGACTTGATCGCAGGGACTCCGAGCGTGCCGTCATCTTCTGGTTGCTGTCAGACCGAGCACTTTTCTACGTCGTTGGGAGTGACCCGGTTGATCACACATACCGGATCCCCTACGAAGCATTCACCGACATCAGCCTTGACTACGACGAGAACGAGGAGTTCCTGCCGTGGTACATACGGATCTCGATCTCCCCTGAGGGCAATGGAGTGATAACTCGACTCGAACAGGGCGCGATTCCGGGTCAGCCGCTCGGCGTCCTACCCCCGGTTGGTGTCGAGGACGAAGAGCGCGCTCGTTTCGCACGGGGAGAGACGGTGCCGCTCGCTGGATTCGGAACATGCCCGAAGAGATTCCGCAGCGCCCTCGAGCGACGCATGGAACTTGCTGGTGTTTCGCTCTCGATCACGGGGACAGAAGCAGCCGATCGCAAGACCCGGGCTGCAAGGCGAAAGACCGAGAAGCTGTAGTCGGCTCGCGACAGGAGATGCGGGTTACCTGAGTTTTTCGATGTCGTGGCTTCCGCAGTTTCGGCACCGCATTCGGGTGTCTACGTGGCTCGTATCCGTCTGCAGTCTCGTGCCGCAGGCCTTGCAGAACTTTGCGTTTCGATAATGGGTCGATCCACAAGCAGGGCAATCGGACCAGTCCGACGTACCTGCGTCGATACCCTCCACTTCCGGCTCGGCATCCTCTTCTCGCCACGGCGGAGGTGCATACGTCTCCAAGCCGTCTTCTTCATCGCCTGCATCAGGAGCAAATGGTGGATCCGGTTCGGTCTCGGGCGAGGCCGTTCTCGCATGTGTTGTCTCAGGGATTGCTCGCCCGTGGGGATCGAGTGTGAACAACGCGATGCCTTGGGTTTCGGCGATCGAGAGAGCGCTGGTGGAGAATCCCGACGGTGAGAACAACAGGAGCTTCTTCCCGGCATCCGCTGCGCGCAATAGGGCAAGTACCGATGACTGTTCTACGGGTGCCTCGCTCAATCTGACTCTCACGAACGCTTTCGCGGTGTGGAGTTCGACGGATCCGTGGGCAGGTTCCAGAATTTCGACAGGGGGATCGCCTGTGTGATCGAGCCACAGATACGTTGCCTGGTACGCCTCGTCGAGCGTCAGTTGGTTGTCTTTTGGAATACCCATGCCTGGCGCAGCTTAACCGACGGTTCAACGACGCTCGAAGGCGATCGAATGATGCCAATCGGCCAGAAGAGTTCGGAGGGCAGCAACGAAAGCGAGAGGTTGGTCGAGCGTCAAATGGTGGTGTGCCTCGGGTATCTCGACGACGGGTGATACGCGACCCATCAACTCATACATGTATGCCGCGGTGTCCTGGGGAACGACAACGGACCGCTCACCGGTGAACAGCGCCACTCGGCACTGAACCGAGGCGAGTTGATCCCGCAAGGCAACGAGAGTGCCAGCGAAGATCTTCGGATCGAACTTCCATGTCCAGCCAGCGTCTGTCTCGTGCACCGACTTTCTGGCGACATAGTCAACGATGTAGTCGTTGTCGCACGGTTGGGGCGGAATGAGGCGGAAGTGGGATGCAGCTTCGTCCTCGGTCTCGTACACGCCCGGCATCTTGAATGCTCTACCCGATCGGCTCTCTTCGGACTCCGGAGATGGTCGGCGGACGGGTGCGTCAACGATCACGGCACCAGCGAGGCTGTCGCCGAACGTCGCGGCCGTCTGGATGGTGACCATGCCCCCGAGGCTGTGTCCGACGACCACGGGAGGTCCGGGGAAGTCGGCATCCTGTGCCACAGCCATGACTTCACGTGCCCACATCTCGTGCGAGTACTCGTCGCGCCTGTCCGAGTCACCCATACCAGATAGATGTATTGCTACTGCATGCCATTCGGTCATGAAGAGTGGAGCAATGAATGACCACCAGTGGGCATGAGCGGCACCACCGTGTACGAACACAAGCCCGGGCTTCTCCTTGTCCCCCCATGACAGATACCGAACACACGCCCCATCGACCGTGACGGACCTCTCCTCCGGCTTGGTTCCAATGGCCTTATCGAACCATCTTGGAGTCTCGTCACTCACCTGTGCGCACCTCTTCAGATAGCGGGAACCACCGCAAGTCCTCGAAGGATGCTGTTGCCTCAACTGGGGGCTGGGCCGGTCCGGTGGACGGGTCGATCGATTCGAAGAGATCCCGTGCCTCATCCAGATAGCGCGCCAGCTCTGTGTCTGGAGCGTGGGCGGGGCGCGCTTCGTAATGCAACGAGCCTTTGCTGTAGTCGATGTCGAATAGGGAGAATGGTGGGTCACCCCGACCATCGACATGGATCCACTCCGCTGTCTTGGTATCGAAGCGATACCAAGGAAGCAACTTCCATCCATGCGTGGCGACGAGGTGAACGGCCTCCGTGATGAACTCGAAGACGGCATCGGAGATGAAGTAATTGAAGTTGACCCTGATCCAACCCGGCTTGATGCCCTCACACCCAAGACCCACTTCGCGACTGATCTCGGCAGAATGCTCATCGTCGATGCTCAATAGTGCGTGACCATAAGGATTAGCGCACGAACAGCCACCCCTCGACTGGATCCCGAACAGGTCGTTGAGTACAGAAACGACGAAGTTGTGGTGAAGGTACTGTCCGCCGTGTTTGACAACGAATGACACGATCGAAAGACGATCCGCATCGTGATTACCGAGAATCTCGATGGCAGAATTCTGGCTCCAGGACGCTATCGCCTCCTTGATGAACCGTTCTTCGAGGGCGCGAATGCGCTTCGCACCCACGGCGTCCTTGAGTTGGAAGACGAGGCCCGCTCGGATCGACGCGACGATCGCGGGGGTACCTCCCTCCTCCCTGCGTTCGACGTCTTGCAGATACTCGTGTGATTCGGGTCTGACGAACGACACTGTCCCGCCGCCTGGCACGGTCGGCACTGCATTCTTGAAGAGCTCCTTGCGGGCGACGAGGAGGCCGGGTGTTCCTGGCCCACCGATCAGTTTGTGAATGGAGATGAACACGGCGTCCTTGTACGCCGACGGTGCGTCTGAAGGCTGAACATCCATGGCAACGTACGGGGCGGCTGCCGCAAAGTCCCAGAACGAGAGAGCGTCGTATCGATGTAGAAGCGCGGCGATACCATGCGTGTCGGAGAGGATCCCCGTGACGTTCGATGCTGCGGAGAACGACCCGATCTTCACCGGCCTGTCCTTGTACCGGATGAGCTCCTTGGAAAGCTGTGCCTGGTCGATATGGCCGTCGGAGTCCTCACCGATCTTGACAACGTCCGCGATCGACTCGCGCCAGGGGAGTTCGTTGGAGTGATGCTCAAACGGACCAATGAACACTACGGGGCGTTCTTCGGGTGGTATCGCGTCTGTGAGGTGGTACAGGGACTCCAATGTGTCTGGGATCGACAGGCCGAGCACTCGGATCATGTGATCGATCGCTCCCGTGCACCCACTTCCCACAAAGATGACAGCGTATTCATCCGAGGCGTTGAGGCATCGTCTGATGATCTCACGTGCGTCGTCTCGGAACCTGGTTGTTTGATGGCCCGTTCCGGAGGCCTCCGTGTGAGTGTTTGCATAGAGGGGAAGGACGACGTCGCGGATGTAGTCCTCGATGAAGCTCAGCGATCTACCGGATGCGGTGTAGTCGGCATAAGTCACGCGACGAGGCCCATACGGTCCGGGCACGACATTGTCAGCCCCGATCACGCACGTTCGCACAGTTTCGATGATGTCCATGTCGACAGATTACAGATGTGAGGACCTAGAGCTCTCCGCTCTCAGAAGTCGCATGTCAGAACGCGATTACGCCCTCGCGGATCAGGAGTTCCCGTTTCATCTCGGCACCGAAGGCGTAGTTGCCCACTGAGCCATCCGATCGCACGACGCGGTGACATGGAATGAGAAACGGAATCGGGTTCTTGGCGAGCGCGGTGCCGACAGCTCGCGTCGCCCCCGGCTTGTTGAGTTCCTCCGCAATCCATCCATAGGGACGGACCGTTCCAGTGGGGATCGTCGCACAGGATTCCAGTACGGACTGCTGGAAGTTCGAGAGGCCACGCAAGTCGAAGGTGAGGCCGGCCGACTCGCCGCTCTCAAGGGCTTCCTCGATCTCAGATTTGAGCGAACCCGGCAGCGAATCGACCCCATAGGACACCCGCCTGTGATGGTCAACGAATTCTTCCACCGTCGGATCGACGAACATCGGGGTCAGCCCCGTGATCCCGCTCATGCTCCAAGCGATCCACAGGGGGCCGAAGGGGCTATCTGCTGTTGCAACGAGATCACCTGCGTTCGCACGGATCACGGTGGAACGTTCAAGATCCCAAGGAGGTGTCTCAGCGAGTCCCGCAAGTGCCTGTTCGATATCATTCATTTCAGTTCCTCTCGTGCCAGTGTGTCTCGTAACCTGTCGAGTCCTCTTGAGACGTCTGCCTTGATGGTTCCCTCCGGCCGACCGGTGATCTCAGCGATTTCAGCGATGGGCAGGTCGGCCACATGGCGTAGAACGACCGCGTTGCGTTGATCCACGGACAGTCTTGCCAGCCGGCGATTCCAGGACGCGGCGTCGATTGGTGTCTCATCTGTGGCAGCGTTCGCGCCTTCGGACAGGGAAGCGGTCTCGTTCCTTGGATGTGCTGCGCGGTCCCGACACAGATTCAGGGCAATCGTCCAGAGCCAGGCACGCAAGCGAAGATCATGTATCCGGTTGTTGTCGTAGCCACCGAGTGCCCGATACGCCCGCAGGAAGGTGTCTTGTGCGACTTCTTCGGCATCTTCGTGTCTGTGGGTCAATCTTCGTGCACCCGAGTAGATCCCCGGTTGGTATCTGCGGACCAGCATCGTGAAGCCGAGGTCGAGCTCCGCGACCAAGCTCTGCTTGATCTCCGTCTCGGTGGATGCATCGCGCGCCTTCATAACCAATAGAACCGTTCCGCGCACCAAACGGTTGCAGTCAATCGAGAAGTTCCGATAGCAGGATCCTGACCCGACGATCGATTTCATTCCTCACGGACCGCACAAAACCGAGATCTCTTCCGGAAGGATCGGGGAGTTCCCAATCCAGGTAGCGCTTACCGCTGAACACTGGACATGAGTCTCCACAGCCCATCGTTATCACCACGTCCGAGGTCTTCACCTCATCGATCGACAGCCCTCTCGGAGATCTTCCTGCGATATCGATTCCCCACTCCGCCAGAGCTGTCACCGCTACGGGATTGACTTCGTTTCCCGGCGCCGAGCCAGCCGATTGCACATCGACGCGTCCCATCGCATGATGATCGAGCAGGGCTGCCCCCATCTGTGAACGTCCGGCGTTGTGAACACACACAAAGAGAACTCGAGGACTCATGGTTCCTTCCTGATACGAAGCGATTCTACAACCGACCGGGGGTCCCTAACCTCCACCGATGACCGACGACCGTGCAACCAGAGGGGCACTTCTCACGCTGCTAGCAGCGACTCTTTGGGGTGTGACCGGTGCCCTCGCAGCCGGCGTCTTCGATGTTGTTTCCCCTGCAAGGGTTGCTCAGACCCGCTCGCTCATCGCACTTGTCGTGCTCGTTCCCTACGCGGCCCACAGGGGCGCACTGCGACTCGACGGCGGTCTCTGGAAGTTCGCACTGCTCGGCGTGAATCTCGCAGTGGTGAATGTGACGTTCTATTGGGCGCTCGACATGCTCGGCGTCGGACCCGGGGCCACGATTCAATTCCTCGCCCCGATCCTCGTCCTCGGTTGGATGGTGTTGGTTCACAGGGTTCGCGTGCGCCTGTTCGTTTGGGGAGCAGCAGCGTTCGCGGTGATGGGCGTTGGCCTCGTCACCCAGGCGTGGATGCTGGAGGGGTCCGCTGCCCTCGGAGTAGCTGCAGGACTCATGTCTGCGGTTGCCTATGCCTCCTATCTGCTGTACGGCGAGTATCTGGGCAAGACATATCGACCCGTACAGATCACTACCTGGGGTTTTGTGTTTGCGTCTGTGATATGGCTTGTGATCCTGCCCATCTGGACATTCCCGACATCGATCGGCACGCGCGCGTGGATCGATCTTGTGATCATCGGGATACTCGGGACTGCGGTCCCTTTCATTGCAGGGTTCACGGCGCTTCGCCTCGCACCTTCCGGGATTGTCGGAGTGATCGCGACCGCCGAGCCAGCAATCGCAGCCGTTGCAGCGGCGGCGATGCTTGGTCAGGCACTCGAGCCAACGCAATGGCTTGGCGTGGTCGTGGTCGTGGTAGCGGTTGCGACAGTTCAACGCTTGGGTCTTCCGGACGCTCATCCGGCATCACCCATCGCCTGACTCCTTGTATTCGACGGCTGGTACCTTGTGATGGTGAGATTCGTCAAGAAGTTGGTCATCTGGCTATTCGTCCTTGGGGCTTCGAGTGTCGTCGCAGCAGCTGTCGTTCGGAACAGGGTTCCCGCATTCGGCGACGAAGGCGATGACGAGTTCTCGATCGTCGTCGCAATGGGCGGCAAAGTGTTCGAAAGCAGCACGTCGAATCTGTCTGAGGGCAGGGCGACAGCATTCATGGGTGGCATTGAACTCGACCTGGTGGATGCGGACCTTGCTCCTGGGGCGCATCTCGTGTTGCGAGCTGTGGTTGGGGGAATCGACGTTGTCGTCCCCTCCGAGTGGCGGGTCGAGATGATGGGACGGTCGGTGATGGGGGGAGTTGCGAACCTGACCGATCCTGATGCGCCCAAAGAGGATGCTCCGGTTCTCCTCGTTGACGCTCTCGCCTTGATGGGCGGCATCGAGATCCATGCTGAAGAGATCGCTTGATGGCGGTCGATCTCGCTTCGACCGTTACCTATCTCAAGGACCATGCGATCGAGCATGGCTTCCATGTGCACGACGAGAGACATTTCGTCGAGACTTACACGTTGCGCCAATCCTGGGAGATCGACGTCCACCCTGCGGAGGCTTGTGCCGGGCCGCTCGACCTTCACATCGCGCTCGACGGAGAGCCCCGACTGCTGCTTCGCTTCGAGGATGCCTTGAAC
>Ga0164320_10000866_pt1 | contig 10536 bp, 12 predicted proteins | sample GuaBasSediGuay11_FD_113736 | JGI IMG/M metagenome (GOLD analysis project Ga0164320, IMG submission 113736) | Subseafloor sediment microbial communities from Guaymas Basin, Gulf of California, Mexico - Guay11, Core 4567-28, 0-3 cm | ecosystem: Environmental > Aquatic > Marine > Hydrothermal...
CGCATCTACGGTCTGAGCCTGCGCGACCAAGGCCAAGCGATCGGGATCGCGAAGTGCGCGCATGCCGCGCCTGCGGGATTCACTGCGCCCAGCGCGGATCGTCACTGGCTTGTCGGTCTCGCCGTAATTCGACTCTGGCAGCACCCGCAGGTCCCGGGTGCGAATCTCCATCTCGCGGACGCCCTGCTCATCATCCCGCCATATATGTACCTTGCCCAACAACAGAACAACATCGCCATTGGCAGAAACCCAGCCGCGCTCGGACTCTACATGCCACGGCTGACGCTCAGGATGATACAGCACCATGTAGGGCCGCGTGAGTTCACGGGTATCGGTGTCGGCATAGTGAACCATACGCGCCGCCTTCAAAACGCGCTCCGGCTTACCCGACTCCCCCATGACGGTGGTGGTGAATTCCTCCATATAGAAGTCCGGCGTGTGGTCCGGGCCGCCGGTCTGCATTTCATCGGCGGTTTGCAGTTGGCGCAGCAGCCAGCCGGAACCGATTGCCAGTAGCAGCAAGACGGCGGCCGGAACCCAGCGTCCGCTCATGTCAGATAGCTGCGATGCAGCGCATCCAGGGTGCCCTGAGCCTCCATGATGAATTCACAGACTTCACGCACGGCACCGCGACCGCCTGGGGATGGAGTGCACCAGTGGCTATGGCGGGCGACCAGCGGGTGACCGTCCGCCACCGACACCGCCAAACCGGCGCGTAGTAGCAGTGGAAGGTCCAATACGTCGACACCAACGCAGGCAACTTGCTCCGGCTTCAGCTTGAGTGCTTCCAACAGTTGGGTGAACGCCGGCAGCTTTTCCTCCTGCCCCTGATAGACGTGTTCAACGCCCAGCGACCGCATGCGATCCGCGACCAACGGGGAACTGCGGCCGGTGATTATCGCAACCTGTATTCCGGTTTCCTGCAGCATCTTGATGCCGTGGCCGTCGCGCACATGAAAGGCCTTGAACTCCTCACCCTGGTTTCCCAGATACAGGCTGCCATCGGTGAGCACGCCGTCCACATCCAACACCAGCAGGCGAACATCCGCGGCACGTGTTGTCGCCGGAGAAGCGGACAAGGCGCTACAGCACCCCGGCTTGCAGCATGTCGTGCATGTTCAAGGCACCCACCAGACAGCCGTCCGCATCCAGCACCAGCAGTGCGTTGATCTTGCGCTCCTGCATAATCCGCAATCCCTCTTCTGCCAACATGTCGGGGGTTACCGTGGCACAGTCGCGGGTCATCAGCTCGGAGATCCGCACGCTATTAAAGTCCACTTCCTGATCCAGGGTGCGGCGAAGGTCACCATCGGTGAAGATTCCCACCAGGCGATCCTCATCGTCGACCACCGCCGTGGTACCCAACCGGGTGCGGGTCATTTCCACCAGTGCATCACGCAATGGCGCATCCGGCAGGACCCGCGGGACACCCTCACCGGTGTGCATAATGTCGCCGATATGTAGCAGCAGCCGCCGGCCGAGCCGGCCACCGGGGTGGGATCGGGCAAAATCGCTCTCACCGAAACCACGGGCGTCCAGCAGTGCTATCGCCAAGGCATCCCCCATGGCCAGCGCCGCCGTCGTGCTTGCCGTAGGCGCCAAACCCATGGGACAGGCCTCGCGGGCAACACTGACGTCAATGTTTACGTCTGCCTCAGAGGCCAGCCGAGACTCGGGACGGCCGGTCAGAGTGATAAGCGGCACCCCGAGACGCCGGATGAGCGGCAGGATAGTAATGATCTCTTCCGTGTCCCCGGAGTAGGACAAGGCGAGAACGACATCTGCGTCGGTAAGCATACCCAGATCGCCGTGGCTGGCCTCACCTGGGTGCATAAAAAACGCCGGCGTGCCAACGCTAGCCAAGGTGGCCGCGATCTTGCCGCCAATATGGCCGGATTTACCCATGCCGGTCACCACCACGCGCCCGCGGCAACCCAGCATCAACTCACAGGCCTTGGCGAAGGCCTCGTCCACCCGTTCGAGTAGCGCACTGAGCGCTTCTCTCTCGGTCTCGATGACCGCCTTGCCCAGACGCATGAAGGCCTGCCGTCGGTCGGCAGTCGATTCGACGGCGGGATTCTCCGACTCTTCGTGGGAAGGATGACTGCGGTCAGTTTGCGGACACATAGAGAAAGGCCTGGTAGGCGAAGAAACCAAATAACAACAGCGCGCCCTCCGATCGCTGTACGGCCCGTGGGCCGCTAACACCGACGGCCAGGGCGAACAGCACTGCACTTAAGCCGAACATGATCACGTAGTCCCGATAAACGACGATGGCTGGGATCTCGCCCGGCGCCAGAATTCCTGGCACCGCCAGTACCGGAAGGAGGTTGAACATATTTGAACCGATCACATTTCCGATGGCAATGTCCGACTCCTTTTTGAGTACGCTGACGACACTGGCGGCAAGTTCCGGCAGGCTGGTGCCCACCGCGACGATGGTCAGACCGATGAGCAGGTCGCTGACCTCCAGCGCACGGGCGATGTTCACCGAACCCCACACGATGGCGCGGGCACTGGCCAGCAACACCACCAGGCCCACCGCTATCCACAGCAGGGCGCGGGCGTTGGACATGGCCCCGGGGATCTCATGCTCATACTCGGTGGCCAACCGGTCTCCCCGCCTGGCCTTGAGCGCCACGACCACCATGGTGCCCATCAAGGCCACCAGGCCCAGCAGCAACACGATGCCGTCAAATGTGTCGAGACGGTAGTCCAGCAACAGCACGAAGGCGAGGGCCATCACCATGAACATGATGGGAAACTCGCGTTTGAGGGTTCCCGAACTCACTGCCAGCGGCCCGATTAGGGCGGCGGTTCCCAACACCAGGCCGACATTCGCGATATTCGATCCCACGGCATTGCCTACCGCCAAAGCCGGGTTACCCTGCAGCGAAGCGGTGATCGAAACCAGAATTTCCGGCGCGGAGGTACCGATACCGACCACCGTGAGCCCGATGATCAGGGGCGAAACACCAAGGTTTCGCGCGGTGGCGGCAGCGCCGACGACAAAGCGGTCGGCACCCCACACCAGTAGGGCAAGAGCGAACACCACGGTAACAATCCAGAGGAGCATCAAATGCCTCGAAGGAAATACAAGGCGCCGGATCCTAACGGAGATCGGCGTCGCCCGAAAATCTGCCCGGTAAACGGTGAATTCGATGCACCATGCTAAGCTTTGATGCCCGCGGGCAAACGCGCTTCACAGGACAACTCGCTTTGCATCGGGAGCAACAGATACACGCCTGGTTATCGGGCGTGCTCGACAGTGGGGATTTCAATCTTGAGCCAGCCTCGGGGGATGCCAGCTTTCGCCGCTACTTGCGGGTCACCACCGAGCAGGCGTCCTTTATCGTCATGGACGCGCCGCCGGAGAATGAAGACACCACCCCATTTTGCCAGGTGGCAAAACTCCTCGCCGATGCCGAACTGAATGCACCTCGTGTCCTGGAGACAGATCCCGCACGTGGCTTCTTACTGCTCAACGACATGGGCACCATTCGCTATGTGGACGTACTGGAAAAGGAAGATCCGGACGCGTTGTATACCGACGCCATCGACGCCTTGGTGCAGATGCAGGCCCGCATCCCCGCCGCGGCTGTTCCGGACTACGACGCCGAACTGCTGCTGTCCGAAATGAGCCTTTTCCCCGACTGGCTGCTCGGCAGACACCTGGGAATGAGCTTGGACTCAAAAAGCCATGACACGCTGACGAAAACCTTCGGCCACCTCTGCCAGGAAGCGAGAAGCCAGAATCAGATTTTCGTCCACCGCGACTACCATGCCCGCAACCTGATGGTCTGCCCGCAACAGAATCCCGGAATCCTGGATTTTCAGGATGCCGTGCGCGGCCCCATCACCTATGACCTTGCAAGCTTATTGCGGGATGCCTATGTGGCCTGGTCCGCCGAACGGACCCAGCGATGGACCGCCCACTATCTCGACGCTGCCGGCGATGCCGGGCTTGTTTCCGACGAGGGCAAGGCGCGTTTTTCTCGCGACTACGACCTCATGGCAGCACAGCGTCATTTGAAGGTCGCCGGTATTTTTGCCCGGCTCTGGCACAGAGACGCAAAGGCCCAATACCTGGACCACATCCCGCTAACCCTGCGTTATCTCGAAGAGGTCTGCGAACGCCAGCCCACGCTTGAGCCCCTGCGCCAGTTACTGAATTCGTGGGACTTGCGCGTCCGGGTGCAGACCAAGAACGACGAACTCCGCGAGCGCTGTGAGGAATCCGCAGCGGCGTTTGACGGACCACTCGCCCCATGAAAGCCATGGTGCTGGCGGCCGGGCGTGGGGAACGCTTGCGACCGCTCACTGACAGCACCCCGAAGCCGCTGCTCTTGGTAGACGGCAAGCCCCTAATCACTCACCTGCTAGGCGCCCTGGTGGCTGGCGGCTTCCGCGACTTCGTCATCAATCACTCACACCTCGGGCAGCAACTGGAGGCCGCCCTGGGGAACGGCACTGATCTGGGCGCGAGCATCGTTTACTCACCGGAACTCGACGCCCCACTGGAAACCGGCGGAGGCATCGTCAACGCGCTACCGCTTCTCGGTAGCGGCCCATTCCTGGTGGTCAACGGGGACTTATGGACAGACTACCCCTTCAGCCGACTGCAGCGTCCGCAGGAATCCCTGGCCCATCTGGTTCTGGTGGATAACCCGAAGCACCATCCGCAGGGGGACTTCGGGTTGCAGGGGGAGCGGGTAATGAATGCGGAAAACGCTGAAAATCCGCTCACTTTTAGCGGCATTGGTCTCTATCGGCCGGAACTCTTCGCCGGCGTCAAACAAGAGCGTTTCCCCTTGGCCGGGTTGCTGAGAGACGCGGCAGACAGGGGCCAGGTGAGCGGAGAGCATTTCCGTGGCCGCTGGTATGACGTGGGCACATCGGAAAGACTGGAAGAGGTCCAGCAGCAGGTAGCCCAGGCGCGGGAATAACGCCCTGCGCTGCCGCCCAGTTCCGTAATCCGACGGCGGCTCCGGGCGGAGACGGTCTGCAAAACCGCCTCCGCCAGAAATTAAGCCCGGCGTCGTTAGCCATTGGGTCGGTTGGATTACTCAACTACGGTCAGGCGATCCCGGCTTCCGTCAACGATACTTTGCCCAATGCCGCGCACTTGAATCAACGCATCGACATTCTTGAAGGGCCCGTGCTCCTGACGATACGCCACGATAGCCTCAGCACGCTTCATGCCGACACCCTTGATGGCTTCCGCCAGGGTTTCCGCATTGGCAGCATTGATGTTGAGGGGTTCGTCGGCAATCGCCAAACCAGCAAATGCGAACACAAAAGTCGCGACAAGCACTCGTAGAAAGTTCATGATTCTGCCTCCATTCAGTTTATGGCGACGATCCTTCGCCGCGCCGTGCAAAACCCACGGCAAGAGAAAGCATAGAGGACCGCGGGATGCGCCTGACAGGTGGCAACGTAGCTCTCCGCGCCACCGCTTGTAGCTCTGCCATGACAAGCTTGTAGCTGTGAGCTGACATCTCCGTCGCTCCCCCCCCCACAGCACCCGGGGTTTGCCGCACCCGCAATGCACCGCTAGGCTTTTAGGAGTGCCGTTGGCGGGTTGACACTTTTGACCACGGCCCACCCTGCCATCCAGGAACTAACTCACCCATGAATCATCAGTCGCTCAATTTGCCCCCCCTCTACGAACCCGTCGTCCTGGAAGAAGGTGGCAATGCGTTTGCTGAGGCCTGCCGGCGGGCGGATGACGGCGCCCGGGAGGGGACATTGCTCTGGACCCGGAAACCCACCGAGGTCCAGGGGCGCACCGGAATGCCTTGGCTCGCGGGGCCGAACGACCTCCAGTGCGCGGTGATATTGGAACCGGACTACCCGGCCACGGAGGCACTGCAACTCGTCTACGTCACGGCCATAGCCACGGCCTTGGCTGTCGCAGATCTGGTGCCACCGCTGACCGAGATGGGTTACGGCTGGCCCAACGATGTCCGGCTGGACGGCGCCAAGGTCGCCGCCGTGGATCTGAGTGCCGGCAAGGGTCCCGGTGGAAGTTTTCGCTGGATGGTGCTGGGCACACGCATTAACGTCAGCACGGCACCGGCCGGTATGGAACCGGAAGCGGCTAGCTTGCAGGAAGAAGGCGCGCCATCCATAGAACCCACTGAGGTATTGGAGCGATTCGCCCGGCACTTTCTCACTTGGTCCAGTCGCTGGGCGGACGAAGGTTTCGCGCCGGTACGCGAGGCCTGGCAAAACCACGGTCCGGAAATCGGGCATTCCATGGGCATCAACCTGCCCGGGAAACAGTCCGAAGGGGTATTTCAGGGGCTTGATGAGGCGGGGAACCTGAACCTGCTGGTCGCCGACGGCAGCGCGGAAAACCTCAGTGTTGCTGTGGCTTTCGGTGTCGATATCGGCTGAGTTGCGGCCGAGGTTACAGCCGGGGGCCCCGCCCCGGAAGACCGCTTTGGAACCGGGCCGCCGCTAGTCTAGACTTGGTACAAACTGCATCGTCAACGAACCCGGTGCAGGGGGCTGGCAGCGAATCGTTGCCCGCCGAACTTGAATCTGCCCGTGGACGAATCTAATCCCAAACTCAGCCGCCGCCGCTTCTCGAAGCTGTGTGTATCCGCCATGGCGGCAGCCGGCAGTCCCGGGGTGCTTGCCCGCGTCATCGAACCGCCGAAGAGTTACCCCCGCGTCCAGTTGGTGGATAAGGACCAAGCGCCGGTTTCACCCGAGACGCTGGTCACCGGAGAGGGCTACCTGTTTCACTATCCCCATATCAGTACGCCCTGCTTTCTCATCGACTTGGGGCGCCGGGTGGAACCTGGCCCGGAACTGATCACCGAATCCGGGGAGCGTTACCGCTGGCAGGGCGGCGTGGGACCAAACGCGTCTATCGTGGCGTTTTCCGCCATCTGCGCCCATCGCCTGACCCACCCGGTGCGTTCTGTGAGTTTTATTAACTACCGCCACGAACCGGTGAGCTTTCGAAACAAGAACGTGGCCCGGGAGACACGCAGCCAGCTGATCTACTGCTGTTCAGAGAAAAGTGTCTACGACCCCACCGATGGTGCCCGAGTTCTCGGGGGGCCGGCACCACAACCGCTGGCGGCCGTACGCCTGGAAGAGGAACGCGACACCGGGGCGCTCTTTGCCTCCGGCGTCTACGGGGGAACCCTGTTCCACGAATACTTTCAGCGTTTCCAGCATCGACTGGTTCTGGAATATGGAACTGATGACATTCGCCAGATCGTTTCCGCGAACACCACATTGGTCTCGGCGGCTGAATACTGCCGCAACCGAATTCTTTGCTAAAAAGCCTCTGATTTATTCGGTCAACGTCATTCCCGTACAAACGGGAATCTAGTAGGTCATTGAATTTCTTGATCTGGATTCCGACTCTCGGCCGGAATGACGAAATAGTCAGACCCTCCCTAACCGCGCTAGCGCCCCGCGGGTGCTGGACCCATGGCCTCGATAACGTCCAGGTGTCCCTTTGCCGAGGCCCGCATCCATGGCGTCAGTCCGCTCTGGTCGGATGCCGTGGGATCCGCCCCGGCACGCACCAGGCGGCGTACAATTTCAACGAAACCCATTTCCGCAGCGTGATGCAACGCGGTACCGCCGTGCTCGTCCTTGGCCAGAATCTTCACTTCGGGCATGCGAAGCAGTGCCTCCACCACGGGCAATTGCTTTTCCCGCACCGCCCGCATCAGCGGCGTCCAGCCATAGATATCTGCGGCATTCGGATCGGCGCCGTGCTCGACCAACTGCATGATGACAGCCACATGCCCTTTGGCCGCCGCATACATGATCGGGGTCCAACCGGTGCTGGCCACCCGCCGGGGATCCGCGCCGTGGCCGAGGAGCAGTCCGACGGTTCCCCCATCGCCCACCAGCGCCGCGTACATCAGCGGCGTGCCACCGCCGCTGTTAGCGGCGTTCACATTCGCCCCGGCGTCTAACAGGGCACGGGCGAGATGGCGGTCTTTGGAAAGCGCCGCGTACATGAGCGCGGTACGCCCACCTGTCGCTGGGAGGTCCGCATCAACGCCCTTAACCAACAAAGCGCCGATGGCTCGCATGTCCCGACGTGCCATGGCCTGCCGCCAGTCATCTTCCAACGCCGCGACGACATCGCCGGAGAAAAGCGCGAGCAACATTGGGAAAAGTAAAGGGGCCAGCACAGGGTATGCCGTGGTGCGATTATGCGCGATAGGCACCGGCAAAAGACGCATGAGACGGTTATCCTGGCGTGTTGTGCTCTACCCAGCGATCACCGTCACCGAGGGTTTCCTTTTTCCAGAACGGTGCCCGTGATTTGAGCTCTTCAATGAGGTAACGGCAGGCCTCCAATGCGGGCCCCCGGTGCCCGGCCCAAGCGGCGACCAGGACGATGGGATCATCGGGATGGAGTTCGCCCACGCGATGGATGATCAACGCGTCGATAATGTCCCAGTTGCTGCAGGCGTAGGCGCAGATGTCTTCCAGGTGCTTCTCGGTCATCCCCGGATAGTGTTCGAGAAACATGGCTTGCACGCCATCGCCTTCATTGATGTCGCGCATGGTGCCGACAAAAGTGGCGGCCCCACCGCAACGCCCGGTTCGCCCGATCACCTCTTTCTGATAGCGATCCAGCTCTAACCAAGGCTCAAATGGTGTTTCCAGAATGCGGGCGGTCATGCGGGATCAACCGCCGGTAACCGGTGGAAAGAAAGCCACCTCGTCCCCGTCCTTAACCGCATGTGATCGATCCACGTATTCCATATTAACCGCCACCAGGGTATTTTCCGGAAGCGTCTTATCCTTGGAAACGGCGGACCACACGTCGGCCACGGTGCCAATACCGTCGGACTCGATGCTGTCCTCCCCGCGTCCCATCTGCTCGCGCAGACTGGCGAAGAACTTGATACGAATACCCATAAGCTTTTTCTTTGATTGAATCCGAGTTTCCGCATCACTCTATCATCTCGGCCCCTTGCCCTCACGCGTGGGAGAAAAGCCTCCCCAAACAGACCAACGCCCCCAAAACGTAATGGAGGCGCTGGCTGGTTACGGACCTCGGGCGGCTCAATCGGCCGGCCCGGCGCAAACTTCACGTGGGTTGCTGCTTAAAGTCCGTGGCCGGTTGCTCTCTGGCCGTGGTCGCCGTATCCGCCACCTCCTGGTACCAGAGATCGTGGTGCTGCCTGGCCCAGTTCACGTCCACCCGGCCCTCCCACATTGCATCAAAGGTGCCCTCAACGCAGGCCGTGGACAGATAGATGTGGGCGATGACGAAAAAGGCCCATATCACCGTTGAAATACCGTGAATCAGGCTCATGAACTGCATGGTTTCCCGGGTCTGCCCGTAATTGGGGAAATCCAGGATGAGGCCGGTGACACACACCACGCCGCCAACAATAAACAACACCCAGTAGGTGAAAAGCTTCTCGCCGGCATTGAGTTTGCCTGCAGGGACATGCTCGGAACTGAAAAAACCGCCGCCCTTTATCAACCACTCCATATCACCTTTGGCCGGAAGATTGATGCGGATACCAGCAATCATGGTGGCAATCACGCCCAAGGCAAAGGCCGGCCCTAAATAATTGTGCGCACCCACGCAGAACCTCGCCCAGGCACCGAAGCCGTCCGGACCCATCAGTGGCAACAACAGAGTTCGACCATACATGAAGCTCAAGCCCGTGATGGCCATGATGATGAACAGGATCGCCGTGTACCAATGAATCGTTCGCACACTGACCGACCATCGGTCCACCATCTGCCCGGATCGGCCATTTTTCAGTCGAATGGGGCCGTGCAGTCCGTGATAGACGACGATGGCCACCAAGAGCAAAAACAGAGTCCAGCCGCCGTAGCTCTTGACGCGATCATTGCGCAGCATCCGCCAATCCTGGCCACCGCTGTTAATTAATACGCCGGCTTCCGGCCCTCGCACTTGGCTGATACCCGTGGTAGCCCCACGCACATCACGCCATAACTGGGCCCCGGGGTTAGCTACCGAAACCCGCCCTTGTTTTGCCACGGGTTCCGCAGAATTCGCGGCGGACATGGGGACCATGGCCGTCAGCACGAATACGATGGCGAGTCCCCAGAATATCTGCCACGCGGGATGTTTCCAGAGAATATTGTTGCTGTGCATCTGCCTCTCCTAGCAATCAGTTCCATGGGCACCGTCGCAGGTGGACAGACACCGCCTGCGGCGGACGCCGACATCTAGTGAGACGGGCATCCGTGCGCCAACCCCCCGCGCTCCCGCAGGGGGTTGGTTGTCACAGTCGCGCCACCAAGCCTGTGCTGCGCCTGGGCGGGTTCTCCTCAACCCGCCTGGCGCGCCGGGCACGCGTCCGTCGCCGTCCGTGGACGTAGTAGGGGTTTACCTACTTACCGAAGTAGCTGCCTTTTACGCCGCGCTTGGAGTACGCCACACCCCAGCCCCAAGCGAGACCGCTTGCGCCGCGCCAGGTAACCCGCTCCCTAAATATGGCGGACACCTGATCGCCGGCGCCGGCCAACAGAGCTTTGGTAGAGCACATCTCCGCACACAGCGGC
>Ga0164320_10000867_pt1 | contig 10525 bp, 13 predicted proteins | sample GuaBasSediGuay11_FD_113736 | JGI IMG/M metagenome (GOLD analysis project Ga0164320, IMG submission 113736) | Subseafloor sediment microbial communities from Guaymas Basin, Gulf of California, Mexico - Guay11, Core 4567-28, 0-3 cm | ecosystem: Environmental > Aquatic > Marine > Hydrothermal...
TCCAGCGCGATCATTTCGCTCGTTTAACACCGATAATCGCAACCGGCTCCGTCAACATTTGTCCTTTTGTATAGTCCGAATCGGAAGGACCATCCGCCGGCGACTCATTGATTGCTCTGACCACATCCATGCCGCTGACAACCTTGCCGAAAGCCGCGAAACCTTGTTCATCCGGATTGCGCACTTCACCGTAGTCAAGCGCGGGCTGATCGCCGAGAACAATAAAGAATTCAGTACTCGCGGTTCCAACATCACCGCGAGCCATGGAAATAACACCATCGGTATGCAAGATTCCCGTCTGTTCGGTCGTTTCATGTTCAATTGGCGGGAACGGACCCTCTTCCACATTAAGCCCACCCTGAATGACCTCGATTTTCGGGCTTCCCTTGTCGTTTTCGTAACTAACAACACGATAGAAAGTACCACCGTCAAGATGACCGCCATCTACCAACTGTAGAAAATTAGCGGCGGAAATCGGTGCTTTATCTACATATACGTCGATTTCGATGTCACCCAAATCCGTCAACATAATTGTTCTTACTGTCGCGTCCTCGGCTACTGCAATTGTGGACAGGAATACGATGAGCGCGGCGGCGGCTATTTTTATCACGAAATATTGCTCCCTGACTTTTTCAATACGTAACTGTCAAACGCTTCGGCAAACCGCGCCGGCGCCCTGGAATCCATCCGAAGATACATGGGTGGCTCTACAAGTTCGAGTTCCATCAACAGAAATTGACCATCCGCACCGCGTCGGCGTACGCGTCATCAGGCCGTCACCGCATCGCCCAGCATCAATCGCATACCAATACGTTTACTGATATCGATGCCCGCCTTGCCTTCTTCTTCGATAAGTCTCGCAAGCCCGGTTGCAAGCTCTGCTGAGCGCAGACGAACGAATCCCAGCTTTTCATAAAATGGCGCATTCCATGGTAAATGTTTGAATGTGATCAGTGTCAGGGCAGAGAATCCACTGTCACGCGCCCAGCCAACGACCGCATTCACGAGATCTGTACCAATACCACGCTGTCCGTAGTTCGGCAAAACGTCCACTTCGTCCAGGTGCGCCCCATCGTCGACCAATGTAACAAGGGCGAAGCCGACCGGCACACCGTTCCCCGTGAGCGCAACCCAGATTCGGTTGTCTTTCTGTGCTTCACGCAGTTGTTTCAGTTCGGTTACTCGATAGCGAACGCTTTGTGGCAGGTCGGCCTCGGAAAACATTGTCGCGGCCGCAAGTTCAATCGGTCCAATTGCTGCCAGGTGCTCTTTGGCTGCTAATGTGACACTAAAGGTCATCGTATTTGTTCGCGTGAGCGGTCAAACTAGTCGATGAAGCCGGCACGCTGCAATTGCTGGTCGTGCATCCGACCCAGCAGAAGCAACGCGAGAATGGCACCAGCAAGCGCAAAGCCCATATCTGATTGTGTATCCCACACGTAGCCTTGCGTGCCGAGAAAGGAATCAGCAGCTTCAGCGGATAGCAAAGCCACCCACCATTCGATCAACTCGTAAAACGCGCTGAATGCCAGGCAAAAACAAACAATAAAAAAGTCTCGCCAGCGCGTACTGTTAAAAACCTTCTTGCGAATCACAATCTCGCGAGCAACGATTACCGGTACAAAGCCCTGCACGAAATGACCGAGTTTGTCGTAGTTGTTTCGCGACTGTCCGAATTCCTCCTGAATCCAGTCGAACAACGGCACTTCAGCATAAGTGTAGTGGCCACCGACCATGAGAATGACGCAGTGAACCAACACCAGGAAATACACCAGCCCGGTCAGGGGAAACGTATCGCGGGTGTACAACATGATTGCGGCCGCAAGGAGCGCGGGGAAAACCTCAAGCAACCAGGTAGGATAATCGTGCGGCTTTATTGCGGACCAGGCGAGAACAAGTAAGAAAACAAGAATCCAGGCGTATTGCATCGTCTTGCTTTGCGCTTCCATGTCTGGCTCCTCAATATTGGCATCTGTTAACCGGCAGAGAAGTGTCTGGCCAGGCTTCAGATCTTCAATGCCACCTGATAATTAGTAATGGGGTGGACGTTCGTCTTCTGTCCCGCCAGCCGAACCCCCATCCGGAAGTGTCTTTATCCTGTCAACCAACGACTTGCAGAGCAGCTCCAGCTGAGATATCTGCGCTTGCTGACTCGTCAGCGCGTCGTCCAGTTCATTGAGCAAATGCTCCTGGTGCGCGAGCTTGGTCTCCAGGTCTATCAGTCTTTCTTCGTCCACCGGCATGCTTTGTTATGGTTTCAGACAGGACACTACGGCTACCGCAGCAATTCTTCAATGCCAAAGACAGCACGATTTGCCGGTCAACGTGTATCCTTCTGCCTCAGAAAGGACCGGATAAGCGCAATACATGCCATTAATACGTTTCAACGCGGTGTCGCTCGATTTTGCCGAGCACAAAATTCTCACAGAGGCTGATTTCTCTATCGAGCCAGGCGAGCGGGTGTGCCTGATCGGTCGAAACGGCGCAGGTAAATCAACGACTTTCAAACTCATCGCCGGCTCCATAACTGAGGATCAGGGGGAAATTGTCCGCCAGACAGGGATGATCGTCAGCCAGCTGGAGCAGGAGCTACCGGAGGCGATGGACCAGCCAGTTCACGAAGTTGTGAAATCCGGGCTTGCCGAAATCCAGGACCTGCTTGACGAATACCGCAAGCGTTCGCTGCAGGATCTTGATCGTGACGGGCTCCGTGAACTTGAAGTACTGCATCAGCAGATCGATGCTCATGGTGGCTGGCACATCGAGCAGCGTGTGGAAACCACAATATCCGAATTGAGCCTGCCCGCAGAAAAGAATATGAACGAATTATCGGGCGGTTGGCGACGGCGGGTCGCGCTGGCGCGCGCATTGGTGCAGAAACCCGATCTCCTGCTACTGGATGAGCCGACCAATCACCTCGACATCGTAACCATCAAATGGCTGGAGAATGTCATCCATTCCTATGCCGGTGCGGTTATTTTCATTACCCATGACCGCGCATTTCTGCAACGCCTTGCGACACGCATTCTGGAAATCGATCGCGGCAAGCTGACCAGCTGGCCTGGCGATTACAAAAACTTCCTGCGCCGGAAAGAAGAAGCACTGTCGGCGGAGACGCGTGAAAACGAGCGGTTCGACAAAAAACTGGGACAAGAGGAAGTCTGGATTCGACAAGGTATAAAAGCACGTCGGACGCGCAATGAGGGACGCGCACGAGCGCTCGTACAGATGCGCGAGGAGCGTGAGAAACGAATTAGCCGTGAAAAGGATGCACGAATTTATATTGAAGAGGCAGACAAATCCGGGCGTAAGGTAATTCGGGCAAAAAATATCAGCTATAGATTTGACGACGAACCATTAATCGAAAACTTTTCGATCAAGATTATGCGTGGCGATCGTATCGGAATACTTGGCAATAACGGCGTGGGCAAGACTACATTGTTGCGACTGCTGCTTGGCGAGATTGAACCTCAGTCCGGCACCATAAAACACGGCACCAATATTGAAATTGGTTATTTCGATCAGTTACGAGAAACACTTGATCCGGAAAAATCCGTTGCCGAAAACGTTGGCGACGGACGAACCTATATCAGGATGAATGGCAAAGAGCGACACATCATTGGTTACCTGAAAGGCTTTTTGTTCACGCCGAAGCGCTCAATGATGCCGGTTAAGTCGTTGTCCGGCGGCGAGCGCAATCGCATTATCCTCGCCAAGCTGTTCACCAAAGCCGCGAACCTGCTGGTCCTTGACGAACCTACCAATGACCTGGATATGGAAACGCTGGAGGTCCTGGAACAACGCCTCACCGAATACAACGGCACATTAATTGTTGTCAGTCACGACCGACAGTTTCTCGACAATGTCGTCACCAGCACCATCGTCTTCGAAGCCGATGGCAAGCTGGAGGAATACGTGGGCGGATACTCCGACTGGCTGCGACAGGGCAAAGAACTCGCCGAGGCCGACAATCCGGTTGAAAACCAAGCAGTTGCGAACGTACAAGGTAAAGCACTGGCGGCCAGAAAAGCGCAGAAACTCAACTACAACGAACAGCGAGAACTTGATCAGTTGCCGGAAAACATCCAGAAACTGGAAACCCAGGTTGCATCACTCGAGGAGCAGGTAGGTGCTGCGGACTTCTACGCGCAGGACCATGAACTCACGAAATTAGTCCTGCAGGACTTTTCACAGGCGCAACAGTCACTCGACCAGGCGCTGGAACGCTGGACTGAACTTGAGGATCGACAACAACAATACAAACAGAAACGGCCCTGACAGCGAGGGTATTTGGCTATTTGCTGTTGATCAGAGCACTTGCAACAGCAACGCTACCTGGCAGCCGAATCCTGTAGCAAATGCGAGCGTACGAACCCACGGCACGGCAAACGTATATGCCACTACATGCACCAACCGAGCCCAGAAATAAATCTGGCATGCCAAAACGGTGATGTCATTGCTCACGCCAGCTGCATTTGCGACCAACACCAGCGTTGCAAACACGACGAGATTCTCTATCGCATTCGCGTGGCCCGCTTTCATTTTCGCGGCCCAACCTGATAGCGGCTTCGGGTTTTCCGGATAGCCTACGGCGTCTATTAACCCACGCACGGCAATGAGATTAATAATATAGGGCATCCACAATACGGCTGTCAGTGCGGTTACCCAGGTGAGGCTCATCAGTTCGCTGGTCATATCTGTCTCCACATATTTATATATTCAAGGAGTCTTCTTCGTTCTCAGACCCAGGCGTGGGCCTTGTTTTCGAAATCGGCGCTAACAGCTGGCACGACACAGAAGCGTTGTCCTGTTGGTGCTTCCATTACTACCCAGCGCTTGATCTCGGCAATTCGTTTGGCGCCATGTTTTTCCAGGCGCGCAACCTCTGCCGCTATGTCGTCTGTTTCGATATCAATGTGAACGCGGCTCGCGTGATCGACCTTCTGTATTTCGATGTACGGATCGTCCGCTGGCATATCGAGCTCTACGTACGGACTTTTGGCAAGGTTCGCTGCTTGTTTTGCCGGCGCACCAAGCGCCTGCGACCAGAATCGCGCGGCATCATCTAGATCATCTGTATCGCAGTCGATAATAAGACCTGCAAATTTGCTCTTATGCATAATTCGACACTGTAATTGCAAAAGGTTTAATTCGATACTTTCCCGTTTTTCCTGCCATTCTTCGGCAATGTCAGATGCAGCACCAGGTATGCCATGCCGGCTGACAGTACTGAGCCGACAATCGTACCGACGCGATCATCGTACAGCAGGTTCATATCCGTTCCTTTGCTTTCGAACGCCAATGAGCCGATAAACATGCTCATTGTAAAACCAACACCACACAATATAGCCACACCGTAAAGACTCCCCCAGCTGGCACCGGCCGGAAGCTTTGCGAACCCCAGTTTTATTGCTAGCCAGCAGGTCCCGAAAATACCAATTTGCTTGCCAAGAAACAAACCCAACGCGATGCCGAGTGGCACCGGATGCAGCAAGTCGATGAACTCCATGTTGGTGACCGACACGCCGGCATTAACGAATGCAAAAATTGGCAGGATTGCAAAAGCCACAATGTGGTGTAAATCGCTCTCGAGTTCGCGCAGCGGCGATCGTGATGGTTCTGTACTTGATTGCATTGGAATAAACGCCGCCAGTGCCACGCCAGCCAATGTCGCATGCACGCCTGACTTTAAAACTGCAACCCACATGATCAGACCAACCCAGAGATACGGTGAGATATCTGAGACCCCACGCCTGTTCATTATCGTTAGCACTACCAGGCAAGCTGCTGCCGTCAGCATGGAGGCCTGCGACAATTCACCGGAGTAAAAAATCGCAATAATCACTATGGCGGCGATGTCATCAAAGATAGCTACCGATACCAGGAAAATTTTGAGACCCACAGGAACACGATTGCTGAAAAGTGACAACAATCCCAGCGAAAATGCGATGTCTGTGGCGGACGGAATCGCCCAGCCGCTCATCGCAGCCGGGTCGTCGTGATTGAAGTACATGTAAATGAGAACAGGAACGACAACGCCACCAATAGCACCACAGAACGGCAAGATGACATTGCTAACTCGAGACAGTTCTCCCTCAAGTACTTCACGCTTTAACTCGAGGCCGACGAGAAAAAAGAACACGGCCATGAGGCCATCGTTTATCCACAATACCAGTGGTTTCGCGATAATGAGGTCACCGACACGAACTTCGACTGGCACACCAAGCAAGAGATCGTAGTAGCCGAAAAACGGAGAATTGGCCAACAGCATCGCCAGCACCGCTGCGGCGATTAACAAAATACCACCGGCTGCTTCAAGCCGTAAGAATTCTTTTATGGTTGCTTTCATCTCAGTACTGACAACAGATTATTTTGTTTTTTTGTTGGTCGAGAACCGTCACTCAACCATTTTATTTTCTTTACTGATTGTTTTTATTGGTTTTTTTTGACCGGCAAATCAGAGCCGGATTAAGCCCGGGTTTCCTCAAAGTAGCGGTCATAAGCACAATGCATGACATCTGCCGGTATGTCGATAATTTGCGCAGCAGTGCTCAGCTTGTCCATCTCCTCGGCGTCTTTACGCCCATCAGCTGCCACCACCTTCAGCATCATGAGTGCGATTTCCTCTTTCTCTGCCAGGTTCAATATGACTGACAGTTCCTTAAGCAGGTTTTCCAGATCCGGATTTTCTGCAATATCATTCATTGCCCGGGTCAGTAATTCCAGAGCATTCGCACTTGGCAGTTCGAAGTGGTCGCTCAGTAGTCCCAGCATTTGCTCTGTTTCGCTCCCCGAAATATTGCCATCTCCCTTGGCAACAAAAACAAGCAATACAGCAACCAGATATTTCGCATCATAAACTTCTGTAACGTTTTGCGTCTCGATGAGCATTTCATCATCTGCAAAACGTGGTGGTTTTGGTTCCTCGATCATGATTTTCCCTGCTTCAAGCCAGACCAATCGCATCCGGACCGATGCGATCTATTGATGGGATGCCAGCAAATTCCATCGCTATTTTCAATTCACTGTGCAGAATTTCCAGCGCTCGTTCAACCCCTGGCTGACCAAATGCACCGAGACCCCAAAGGTATGGGCGCCCAACCATTATGGCATCCGCACCGAGCGCCAGCGCCTTTATGATATCCGTGCCGCGTCTTATGCCGCTATCCATCAGCAACAATGTTCTGCCCTTCACGGCAGGTGCAACCTCGGCAAGGCTATCTATCGCACCGCGTCCGCTGTCGTCTGCGCGCCCGCCATGATTGGAGACTATAATTCCATCCACACCATACTCGACACAACGCTCGGCATCCTCCGCCGTAACGATACCCTTCACCAGCACTTTCATCGTAGTTTCCTGCCGCAACTGTTCAAGAAAATCCCAGGTCAACGGCTGGTCGCGCCGGTCGATTTCAGGATTCTCTATACCATCGTACATCGGCTTTTCCCTGGCGGCGATTCCGGACCCTTCATGACATGCCGAACAGTCGCGAGAATCCCTCAGCCTCGCCCGTGCCAGGGTGTGCCGCGCAGGCACAGCAGAAGTTGGGTTATCAACTGTAAGAACTACAGCCGGACAGCCTGCCGCCTCAGCGCGCCGTAACATTCTTCTTACACCAGGCCAGCCACCCAGCGTATAGAGCTGGAACCAGATCGGTGCGTCTCGCGCTGCAGCAACCTCCTCAATCGGCGTGGAGCTTACTGTAGATAGAATCTGCAGGTGCCCTCGGCTACGCGCAGCACGAGCAGTCGCAAGCTCCCCATCGCTGTGAAATGCCAGTTGCGAACCGACCGGCGCGACAACGATCGGTGTCGGCCAGGTTTCACCGAAAATTTTAACCGACGTATCAACTTTCGATACATCTACAAGTCGTCTCGAACGCAGGTAATAGTGCTCAAAAGCTGCACGATTAGCGCGTAGCGTGGCATCGTTATTGACGCCCGTCGCCATGTACCCGTAATGCGCAGGCGGCAGCACCTCGCTCGCAGTTGCCTGTAGATCAAAGATATCGAGCGCATCCGCCGGGCTCGCAATCCGCTGGCCAGTGTCAGTCGCACCTTCTGCAAAATCGATGCCCGCTAATGCGCTGCAGATGGGGCTCGCTGCCAGGTAGTGGAGAAATTGTCGACGACTATTTGTATTTTCGAATTTTATAATTTTGATTCTGCCTAGTTTGATTTGTACATACGACGCATTTCTTTTACAGATGCAATATTCAGCTCGCTCAATACTGCCCTATCAACATCATCCAACCTCTTTTATGTAGAGACACGATTTGGCGATCTTATGTTTGCCAGGCTTCGCCAATAACTTTTTAAACTTTCCAATGCCCGGCATAATGTAAATACTTATGTTTTGCACGCCGGGTCAAAAACATCAAAACAGGGAAGTTTCATCAGGTCTGGCTCAACAAAACAATTTCTCGCCTCATCCGAAAACAAACGATCCTTCGAATAATAATTCAGTAGTACCGGTTTCTGCGGATCCAGCAGATCATCAATGCTTGCCGCAAACGCATTCCATGGCTCAGCCGGCTGCATCCGCCCTAACACTATGTGTACAAAAGCTACTGTAACAGTTTCACTGTATTTTTCCGGGCGGTGCAGGACCTCAGTGTTATAGCGAAGGATGCCATCGCAGATTTTCCTGAGAGCAGCATCGGGTGACTCGTGTGACAGGTATAGCCACGCAACTCTTACATGAGCAAGGTGACTCCATTCGCTCTCCGGCAATGTACAGTGTTCGAATCGCGACAAGAACGACTCGTTGTCGTCCGCTGGCTGTACTGCGACTGGCAAATTAGCTGGTTCCATACAACCTGTCACCGGCATCGCCGAGGCCTGGCACGATATATTTTTTCTCATTGAGTTCTTTGTCGATGCTGGCCGCGTAGATATGCACATCCGGGTGCGCGTCTTCGACCCGCTGCAAACCCTCAGGACAGGTCACTATGCAAACGACAACAATATTTGCCGCCCCTTTCTCTTTCAGAATGTCTATTGCGGCTACGGTCGAGCCACCTGTTGCAAGCATCGGATCGATAATAATGCACATTCCGTTTTCAGCCTGAGGTGGCAGACGCTGGTAATAGGTCACCGGCTCCTTGGTTGCCTCGTCACGATACAGCCCGACGAAACCAACTCGGGCCGAGGGCACCAATGACAGTATTCCGTCGAGCATGCCTACTCCGGCACGCAATATTGGTACAACGACAATATCCTCGGCGATCATGTGGCATTTTGCTGCCGCAACCGGGGTCTGTACTTCGACTTCTTTAACCCGCACGTTCTTCAGCGCTTCATAGCAAATGAACATCGTGATTTCAGTTGCCAACTCGCGAAACTTCTTATGCCCTGTCTCAAGATCGCGGATCAGGGCGAGTTTGTGTTGTACACAGGGATGTCTGATTTCTTCGTACATCGGTTAATACTCCCGTTTCTTATTTAGACGGACATATCTTTTATTCTTAACAACGGCCGGTCAGCCAGTATTTCCACCGTCCCGAACTTACCGAAAATTTCGTACCTGCCCTCACCGGATCTCCTGAGACCCGAGATCCGGCCTGGGATCAGCGACTGATTCAGCGCATCTGGCGGTATCGGCTCCATTTTCCCCGCTTCAAGCACCTGTGTGCAAGCTGGAAACTCGAGAAAAGCTGCCCGATAGCAACCTTTTTCAGACGGTCGCAGTTTTTCGTAAAACGGATGTTCGGGACACAGGAACAGGTCAAGATCAATCATCAATGAGGTGGCTGCGAAATGCCAACTGAGTACAAAAGATTGTGTCAGGCCCACGGCGGCGAATTCGCGCAGTTCTGTCCAGTCTGTCGTGTCGTCAGTCATCTGTCTGCATTACTCATTCAACCAGTTCAATCACTATTTCGCTTGTTACAGAATTGGCTATGAAGCACAGATCGTGCGCTCGATGATGCATCTTTTCTATCTGTTGCTTGCTGGGAATTGTTTTGCCCGACCAGGTTGTTTTCGGTCTCAATACGACGCGCGTCATTGCGAACTTTCCGTCATCCGATTTTCCTAAATGGCCGACTGCCGCATCAGTGTATTCATCGGGTACAAAATCACGTTTGGCCGCGAGCGATAAAAAAAATAACATATGACAACTCGACAGTGATGCAACGAAAGCCTCTTCCGGATCAACATTCTCCGCGATGGACATTGGCAGGGGCACGATGCTCGGTGATGCCGATGCAGACACGGTGACTCCACCGTCAAACTCCCACTGATGTCCGCGACTGTATTTGTCATCGATGAACTTTTGCTCACCGCGTTGCCATCGAATTGTCGCGACATATTCGCTCATTTCAGGAAAATCCGGCTTCTCTGCTAGCCAAGACGCAATCCGTTCGCCACCGGTTTGTCCGGCACCGCCAGCACGACACTGCCATCATCCTGTATCAAGCCAGTCACGAGGCATTCTGACATGAACGGTCCGATCTGTTTTGGCGGAAAATTAATAACTGCAAGCACTTGTTTTCCAAGGAGATCTTTCTCCTCGTAGTGATCA
>Ga0164320_10000868_pt1 | contig 10522 bp, 10 predicted proteins | sample GuaBasSediGuay11_FD_113736 | JGI IMG/M metagenome (GOLD analysis project Ga0164320, IMG submission 113736) | Subseafloor sediment microbial communities from Guaymas Basin, Gulf of California, Mexico - Guay11, Core 4567-28, 0-3 cm | ecosystem: Environmental > Aquatic > Marine > Hydrothermal...
GAGCCAACATCGGCACTCGACCCGGAGATGATCAAGGAAGTGCTGGAGGTCATGGTCGAACTCGCGGACACGGGCATGACCATGATCGTGGTGACTCACGAGATGGGTTTCGCCAAGACTATCGCCGACCGTGTCATCTTTATGGATGAAGGTGATATCGTCGAAGAGAACGAACCCAACGAATTTTTCAATAATCCCCAACACGAGCGGACCAAACTGTTTCTCAGTCAGATTCTCTGACAATCCAGATAGTTATCCCATCCAGACATCATGAATATCCTCTTTATAACCGCGGATCAGTGGAGAGGCGAATGCCTGTCTGCCCTGGGCCACCCTCATGTGAAGACGCCCAACCTCGACGCTATTGCGGCAGACGGGGTTATATTCAAACGCCATTATGGGCAGGCAACACCCTGCGGACCCTCTCGAGCCTGCATTTACACCGGCATGTACCTGCATAACCATCGCTCGGTTCTCAACGGAACGCCGCTGGATAATCGCCATACCAATCTGGCTTTAGAGGTACGCAAGTGCGGCTATAAACCGGCCCTGTTCGGATATACCGATGTCAGCCTTGACCCTCGCCAGTTCGCTTCCGGGGACTATGCGGTTAAAACCTACGAAGGTGTGCTGCCGGGTTTTATCCCGGTCTGCCATGTGAATAGCGCCGCAAAACCCTGGCTCGCAGACCTCAAGGCAAAGGGTTACCAGGTACCGGACCTGGTAAGGGACATGATGCGACCTCAAGCCGAATACGCGGGGGCCGCAAACAGGGGCAAGACCTTTGCGCCGGCCAGGTTCAAGGCTGAAGACAGTCGCGCGGCATACCTCGTCGACGAGGCGGTCAAATACCTTTCGGTGCGGCAGGACAAACCCTGGTTTGTATACCTGTCGTTCCTCTCACCGCATCCCCCATACATTGCACCGGAGCCTTTTCACAATCAGTATGACGCCGATGACATGTCGGCTCCCGTGCGCCGGGAAACACCCGAAAAAGAAGCCGCTCAGCACCCCTGGCTCGATCATTATCTGCCCGAACAGAGCGGCGATAACTATACTGTCGGCGCCAGTTCCAGTGACCATATCTCGCTTTCAGATCTTGAACTGCGACAGATCAAGGCAACCTACTATGGCATGATATCCGAAGTCGATGCACAGATTGGCAGGCTGATCGATTACCTCAAACAGATAGGAGCCTACGAAAATACTCTGATCGTATTCACTTCTGATCACGGCGACATGCTCGGCGACCACTGGATGCTGTCCAAAGCCTGTTACTTCGACCAGGCCTTTCACGTTCCCATGATAGTGCGTGACCCAGGGGCCACGGCGGATCAAACACGGGGAACCCAGGTCGAGGCATTCACCGAGAGTGTCGACATCATGCCGACCATTCTTGACTGGGTGGGTCTGGACATCCCGGCCCAATGCGATGGCTATTCCTTGTTACCATTTTGTCGCGATAAGCAACCGCAAAACTGGCGGCAGGAATACCATGCGGAATTTGACCTGCGCAGTCCCTACCCCTATGGCAATAAGACACCGATGGGTTTAGAGAAGAGGAAGTGCCTGGTTAGCATTTCTCGCGGCGAAAGGTACAAATATGTGCATTTTGCCGGGCTTCCTTCCCTGTTTTTTGATCTTGAAGAGGATCCGGATGAATTTATAGATCGCTTTAAGGATCCGGATTATCAGCAGCGAGTACTCGAGTACGCCGAAAAAATGCTGACCTGGCGCATAGAACATGACGAACCGGCACTGACAGAATTCCACCTGGGTTAGTCCGCATTTCTCACCAGGATGACGAGCCCTGGTGAGAAATGCGGGCTAGCTCCGGGGCCCCCTTAGATAATATAATTCTTTTTTTTGTATTTTTGCTTACCCGGTATAACACCGCGCACCCCGCCCCTGGGGTTTTCCGTATCACCCTCGTACCTGGGAATGATATGGACGTGAATATGCGGCACAGATTGCCCGGCTGATTCGCCGATATTGATACCGACATTGTAACCATCTGGTTGGCACTCCTGATCGATGATGACCTTCATTTCATCGACCAGCGCCCAGATGGCCATTTTTTCATCCACGGTTGCCTGGAAGTATTCAGCAACATGCCTGCGCGGCACAACCAGGCAATGACCGTTACTCACCGGGTAGCCATCATAGCGGGCAAATGCCAGCTCATTTTCGATAACTGCATCGGGCTTGACGCAGAATGGACAGTCTGGGTGTTCTGACATATTTTAGTTCCTGGTTGGCCGACTATTGTCCCACATCAACTTTACCCATTGCCAGTGTGATAAATAGTACGGTGAGAATTGCGGGCTAGTCTGGTCACACAGGGCTGTTCAAGCTTGATAAGCCAGGGCAAATTTGATCAGTATTTTTTATACCTGCGTAAGTAATATTGTTTGGGAATGGCAATCATTATCATGAATACTGCTCGATTCGTATTTTAAAACTGATTTTTTACCGAGGAGCATTGATGTAATGTTTACCAATAACCCCTTCTCCGATCTTGCTGCATTTATATCACCCGAGGTAATGCAGGCCTATGTCATCATTATGGTCCTGCTGGTCATAGGGGGAACGCTGCTAGACACTATCCATAAAAAAAGCGCCCAGTACTTTTTTGAAAATGCCAAAAAAGCCAAAAAAGCAGCAACACGTGAGGTAAGCGGTGCAGAAAAAGGTTCCATCGCGCTACAAACTCTCACCAATGAGATTTTAACTTCATCCGAGTTCTGTAATCCAAAACGCAGGTTATCTCACCTGCTCACCATGTACGGTTTCGTTATTTTTGTTGCAACAACGGCAATCATGATTTTTGGCTATGCAACAGCGGGCGACGCTACACCCGGGATTTTGCCGTTGCTGTGGCACCTGGGTGCGCTGAGTCTTTGTGTTGGTGGATACTGGTTCTGGTTCGGCATTCGTGTTGATCTCATGTCTGAAGGTAATCCGTGGTATCGCATAATGCGCGCTGATCTTTTTATCCTGTCTCTGCTAGCAACCTGCAGTTTCGCGCTGATCTGGTCTGCAACCCAGGGATCCGGCGCAGGCTGGTTCTTCTTCGGCTTGTTTATTGCCTCCAGCACCGTGTTATTTGGTGGGGTTTTTTGGTCCAAATTCGCGCATATGTTCTTTAAGCCCGCGGCAGCATTTCAGAAGCGAGTGACCGTGGCAGATGGTTCAAGAGAGAATTTACCTGAACTGGCTGACAGACTGAATCCCGCTGACAGGGACAGGCATTCGATGGAATTACTCAAAGGCGCACCCATGGATATGGGTCTTGGTATCAAGCGTGAACCCCCGCACCACTACTAAAACTAATTTACCTACGAAGAGAGAATTAAAATGCCAACTTTCGTTTATATGACCCGTTGTGACGGTTGTGGGGAGTGCGTCGATATCTGCCCGTCCGACATCATGCACATCGATAAAACCCTTCGACGCGCTTACAACATCGAACCGAACATGTGCTGGGAGTGCTACTCCTGCGTAAAAGCCTGCCCGCACCAGGCAATCGACGTACGCGGGTATGCAGACTTTGCGCCACTTGGGCATAGTGTTCGCGTAATCCGTGAAGAAGAAAAAGGCACGATCGCATGGAAAATTACCTTCCGTGACGGCCGTCAAAAGAGCTTCTTGTCCCCCATTACTACCAAACCCTGGGGTTCTGCGATTCCAGAACTCGCCAGGTTGCCCGAGCCAGGCAAGGATGTACGCAATAGCGAACTGCTGTGTTACGAGCCTGAATCTATACGCATGGATGATGGCGATTTACAGACACTGGAATCGAACGGTCTGAAGCTTAAAGAAGGAGTGTATTACTAATGGCTCGTAAAACAATTTATGAAAACGACATTGACGTATTAGTCGTTGGTGCAGGCATGGGTGGTACTGGTGCTGCCTACGAAGCCAGGTATTGGGGTCGTGACAAGAAGATCATCATTGCCGAGAAAGCCAATATCGACCGTTCTGGCGCGGTCGCACAAGGCCTGTACGCGATTAACTGTTACATGGGTACCCGCTGGGGCGAAAATAACCCGGAAGATCACGTCCGCTATGCACGAAATGACCTGATGGGCATGTTGCGTGAAGATTTAGCCTTCGATATGGCGCGTCACGTGGACTCTGCGGTACACAAATTCGAAGAGTGGGGACTGCCGATGATGAAAAACCCCGAAACCGGCCATTATCAGCGCGAAGGTAAATGGCAGATCATGATTCACGGTGAATCTTACAAGCCTATCGTCGCTGAAGCGGCTAAAAAATCTGCGGATAAGGTTTATAACCGGATCTGCGTGACTCACCTGTTAATGGATGATAGCAGAGAAAACCGTATTGCCGGGGCCGTGGGTTTCAACGTGCGTACTGGCAACTATCACGTTTTCAAATCGAAGACGGTCATTGTTGGCGCCGGGGGCGCCTCCCATATCTTCAAGCCGCGTTCCGTCGGGGAAGGCGCCGGGCGCGTCTGGTATGCACCCTGGTCGTCAGGTTCAGCTTATGGATTGATCATCGAAGCAGGCGCGAAGATGACGCAAATGGAAAACCGCATCGTACTGGCGCGTTTCAAAGATGGTTATGGGCCGGTCGGCGCATATTTCCTCCATCTCAAAACCTATACCCAGAATGGAAATGGCGATGAGTATGAAACCACCTGGTATGAAAATACCAAAGAGATGGTCGGCGAGTACATTGATCATATACCAACCCCAACCTGTCTACGTAACCACGCATTTATATCTGAAGTGAATGCGGGTCGTGGTCCTATCCACATGGTGACCATGGAAGCATTTCAGGATCCTCATCTGGAAGAAATCGGTTGGGAAAACTTCCTCGGCATGACTGTTGGGCAAGCCGTTCTATGGGCCGCAACCGATGTCGATCCGAAATACGAGAACCCGGAATTAACCACCTCCGAACCCTATGTCATGGGTTCCCACGCCACCGGTTGTGGCGCCTGGTGTTCGGGTCCCGAGGACATTTCTCCTGATGAGTACTTCTGGGGTTACAACCGCATGATGACCGTTGAAGGTCTGTTTGGTGCGGGTGACGCTGTCGGTGGTACACCACACGCATTCTCGTCAGGTTCGTTTACCGAAGGACGTTTGTCTGCGAAGGCAGCCTGTAAGTATATTGATGACGGCAAAGCCGATGGTATTGTTGTTTCTGACAAGCAAATTGCTGACTTTGAAACTACCATTTTCAAACCATTGGAGACTTATAAAGTAGGTCGTAACGAAATTACCGCGGGTTCTGTCAGTCCCAGCTACATCAACCCGAGACAGGGCCTCGATCGTCTGCAAAAGTTGATGGACGAGTATTGTGGTGGTTTTGGTGTGAACTACATGACCAACGACAAGCTTTTGAATATCGGGCTGAAGAAGCTGAAGAAGCTCGAAGAAGATTTAGAGAAAATTGCCGCGGAAGACAGCCATGAATTGTTACGCGCATGGGAATTAAAACATCGTCATCGCACCTCTGAATGTGTCATGCATCACACTCTGTTTCGCAAGGAAACCCGTTGGCCCGGTTACTACTACCGTGGTGACGCGTTAAAGCTGGATGATGAAAACTGGCATGTATTAACCGTTTCTCATCGTGATCGTAACAGCGGTGAATATACCCTGGAAAAGGCGCCCTGTTATCATCTGGTTGGTGTGGACGAGGAGTAATAAGGCACATACTTTATAGTATATAGTTGTGTGCGTTAATTAAGGACCAGCATATTATATGTTGGTCTTTTTTTATCTATTTTTTACTGTAAATATAATATTGTTAAACAGGTTTTTAGTGGTGCGTATTAGATGAACATTATCGACAAAACAGATGAACAGATATTAGACCTGGCCAACCCTATGTGGGACGACCTGGTGAAATACTCCAATGAAGAAAATTACGGTGCATTTACCCGGAATTTTTCTTCGGCAATGCTGCTGGGCGCCAATGAAATCGAAATGGGCAAACAATTTGCCAGAAGCGAGCTGACAAAAAACCTGTCTACGGATAAAGAATATCTTGGCATTATCCGTCGGGGTGAACATGTTACGGTTCTATTTAAACAAACCAACATGAAGAAGAAAGGCGAATGGCTGGGAAGACTGGTTTTGGGCTATGAGGACGAAAAAGTAAAAATATTTGGCGCCACGCTTTTTTAATTGGTCATGAAAGAGAATATACAAGACAATAAATTCGTCGAATTGACCTATAAAGTGGTCGATCAAAAAACCGGGGATGTGCTTTCCACGGTTGAGTTCCCGCTGAGTTATGTCCACGGCGCTACCGATGTTCTGTCATCTGATGTTACCAAAGAATTAGAAGGCAAAGCTGTAGGTGATACTATCCAGCTCCCGATTGATTGTGACCAGTTATATGGGCCCAGAGACGAAACCCTGGTTTTTACCGATCATCTGGAAAATGTTCCCGAAGAATATCGAAGCGTTGGCACTACTATCGTTATGGAAAACGATAAAGGCGAACCTAAAAACTTCATTGTGACCAGGATCGATGAAAAGACATTGACAGTCGATGGCAATAATCCACTTTGCGGAAGAGAAGTTGTGTTTACGCTTGAGGTACTGACTGTTCGCGACGCAAGCAATGAAGAGATTGAAGCAGGCGGTGCGGTTGGTGCAGGTGCAGACCCGGATATCCATGAAATTCTCAAATAGCTATATTTTTTATCCTGACAACAAGGCGCTGGACAAGGCAGTCGAACACTTTCATTCCATGCTGTCTAACGATACACAGGTAGAAGGCTGTGTCGAAGGCAAGACCAGGGCACCCGGGAATTCCAGCGATATTCTAAGAAAAAATACCCTGGGACAGTTTCAACCGCAAACATACGGTTTGCAGTTTCTTGAAACTGTGCAGGAAGCATTTGAAAATGCGTTGACTGAGGAATATCGCCAGCAGACGCCGCTTGATTGGGCAGCCACCCAAGTTCATCTAGGTATCGTGCTGGCGACAATCGGACAATCCCGGAGCGATTCCGGGTTGCTGGAAAAATCGATTCAGGCATTTAACAATGTACTAGAAGAACGTAATCAGGAAAACACACCACAGCACTGGGCATCGACACAGTTTAACCTGGCTACAGTGCTACAGGTTTTAGGTCGGCAACAGAGTGACTCAAAATTACTGAAACAATCCGTTGACGCCTATACCAGTGCCCTGACCGAATGGACTCGAGAAAAGACGCCGCAACAATGGGCGTTGACCATGTTTAATCTTGGTATCACATTTCATATTCATGGAACACTGCTGAAAGGAAATCGTACGTTTCAAAAATCCGTAGTCGCTTACAAGAATGCGCTGGCAGAACTCAATGCCGATAGAGACCCTCTGGAATTGACGATTACCCATAATAATCGCGGCGCCGTGTTGCAGAGTCTGGGCGAATCAGAAGAGAATCCGGAACGCCTGGAAGAGGCCATAAGATCGTACGAGACTGCGTTGACGGTTTGCCAGGAACAACAACTACCGATTCATTTAGCGGTGATGATTAGAGCCAATCTGGCCACGTCGCGAAACGAATTGGCGGAATTGAAACGGGATTCTGCTGTGGCTGAGCAGGTTGCCGACGATTTGGAGTTGATTCTCGAACTATTTAACAACGCCTGTCACCCTGAATGTCTTGAGCACTGCCGGGAGCAGTTGCAGCGGGCGCAGAAAATGGCAGAGACGTTTGCTGTGAATGGAAAATAATACTCAAATTCGCTCAGAGAGTTGGTAGTCCACATTTATAAACGCGCCGAGTTCTGCCAGAAAACGGATTGTGCGGGCGCCAAAACCAACCTCCGGGCACAATTCATGCTTATCAACAGATAAAGTCAAAACCACCCCGATTCGGGGAGACAAATTGTGGCTTTCGATCACCTGCAGGATCTTTTCCCTGACCGGTTCCAGTTGCTTGATAATGATGTCGGTCAGCTCGAAAACATTTACATCATCAGTGACCCAGTCTGTCGATAACTCCCATGAACTGATGACCGGTTTATCCAGCCCACTGCTGGCACCGGCAGCATCGACTGAAGTCGGCTCAATACCTAACAGTCTGGTGATGTCATCGGGATTGAAATGATAGCCCGCGAGAGTGAAGTAGGCCCGTCCTTTGTTTGACGCCAAGATATTGTCCTCATTTATTTGAACTGCTATGCGGAGATTATACAGTGAATTCAAGGGGTCAAAGCAGTTCGGAAATCAGGCGAATATCAATCGACACTGACGCCTCGATTTTCATTATAATCCGCGCATGACATCGGGAATTAAAAGAGAAACGGGAATGAGTCGGTTTGCCGTGCTATTAGCGCTACTGATGCTGGCGGGTTGCGCGGTGAACCCGGTGACCGGCGAGCCCACCGTGAATTTCATGTCGGAAGACTGGGAGCGGTCGGTCGGCGCGGAGCAATATGCACCGTTGCGCCAGGCCCAGGGTGGGGATTTCATTCTGGATGCTGAACTGACGACCTACGTGCAGGGCATCGGCGAGCGTCTGGCGGCAAATGCCAGTCGTGATTTCGACTGGGAATTCCACATCCTCAACGATTCAACGCCCAACGCCTGGGCGCTGCCCGGTGGCAAAATTGTCGTCAATCGCGGCCTGCTCATAGAGATGGATTCCGAGGCGGAGCTGGCTGCGGTGCTCGGTCACGAACTGGTACATGCCGATGCGGCGCACGGCGCACGGGCGCAGTCCAGGGGGTTACTGACTCAAGCGGGCGTGATGGGCGGTATGCTGCTGCTGGGATCGGAGGTAGACGATCGCAGCCTGCAGAAAGTTGGCATGCTTGGAATTCAGTTGGGCGCCCAACTGACTACGGTGGCCTATGGTCGTGACGCCGAGCGAGAATCCGATCTATACGGGATGCGCTACATGTCGGCCGCCGGCTACGACCCCCAGGGCGCGGTGGATTTGCAGGAAACCTTCCTCGAGCTGTCGGAAGGAGGCGACCAGAACTGGTTGTCCGGACTGTTTGCGTCGCACCCGCCATCGCGTGAGCGGGTGGAAAACAACCAGAAAACGGCGGCGAGCCTGCCGGCTGGCGGCGAATGGGGGCGTGAGCGCTACCAGGATAAAATGGCTTACCTGGCTTCACTGCAACCCGCTTACGATGACTACGATCAGGGACGTAAGGCTTTGGCAGAGGAGAAGGCTGGCGAGGCACGCAAGCTGGCGAACCAGGCTATCGAGCATGAGCCGGAAGAAGCCCTGTTTTACGGCTTGCTAGGTGACTCTCACAGGCTCGACAAGAATTATAAAATGGCCGAACGGGCCTATTCCGATGCGCTGCATCATGACCGGGGCTTCTACTATTACTACCTGCGACGGGGGCAGGTCCGTAACCAGCTGCAGCGTTTTGCCGATTCACGCGAGGACCTGGAACGCAGCAACGAATTATTACCCACCGCGCAGGCCAATCATCTGCTGGGGACTATCGCCCAGCGCTCCGGTGACCAGCAGCAAGCCATGCAATACTTCCAGGCCGCCGCTGCCGATTCAAGCTCCTTAGCCGGGCAACTCGCGCAAATTGAAGTGGTATCGGTGGAGCTCCCGCAGAATCCGGGCAAATACATCCGCGTGCAGACCATCGCCGTGCAGGGGGGGCGCGTCGCCATCGAAGTTGACAACAGGTCTCCTGTGGCGGTGCGCAGTGTCATCCTCGAAATCCGCTACCTCGACGGCTTCGGTCAGGTGCAACAATACAACCAGACGATCACACAGACCCTGTCCGCCGGGGAAAAAACCTCCGCCATGTCGCGGCTCAGTGGCATCCCCGCCGAGCAACTACGCCAACGCGTCGCGGTGCGCGTGGTTGGGGCGAAATTGGCGAACTAGCTTGCGGGGATTTCCAGTCTAAATCCCGGGTAGGCAAAGGCGCTGGCAATTTTCTCGCAGTCTTTTTCTGTCACGCCCTCTCTGCGGGCGATCTCGTACCATTTGCTTCTGACTTTTTTTTCCATCTCGTCGATCGTTTTTTTAGCCTCGTCCGGTTGAAGGAGAAAGCGTGCGCTTTGCGACAACAAGTTCTCAGCATGGGCAAAGCGTCCCATGTCGCCGCAATCAAGCGCCAGGTCACGGTGCTGGTTGCTGACTGGCGTGGATGGTGTCAGATCATAGGCTGGTGATAGCTTCCAGTCAGTATTCATAGCAATGACGGCATGGTTCCGCGGGTGATCGTCAATATTGGAGATTAGAGCGTTAAAGCACATGCGCCGGAATAACTCGGGAGCATCGGTGCGCGGCTGTGAAGAGATGCGTCGCAGTTCCTCGACAAGCAGGACATAGGACCATTTCTCCCTGTCCTGATAATTATCGCCTGAGCGCAATAACGTTAAGGCGCTGAGCATACGGCCTCTGCGATAGCCTGCCGTTGTTTTTTCCCGGTCAAAACGTTTGACAAGCACTGCGTCCTGCTCGCCAATCGTGACGACCCTGCTTTCTGCAGGGTGCAGGCCACATTCACTAGCAAGCCTGAGCATGGCGTGTTCAACACGCGCATCATTCCATTTA
>Ga0164320_10000869_pt1 | contig 10521 bp, 10 predicted proteins | sample GuaBasSediGuay11_FD_113736 | JGI IMG/M metagenome (GOLD analysis project Ga0164320, IMG submission 113736) | Subseafloor sediment microbial communities from Guaymas Basin, Gulf of California, Mexico - Guay11, Core 4567-28, 0-3 cm | ecosystem: Environmental > Aquatic > Marine > Hydrothermal...
ACCCCCGCATGGGTCAATAATGGCCTGATCGAACCACCCTGCTGGTCCAGTAAAGCCAGCATTAAGTGCACCGGTTCGATGAACTGGTGGTCGCGTCCAACTGCCAGTGACTGGGCATCGCCCAGCGCTTCCTGGCACTTACTGGTTAATCGATCCATTCTCATGTTAAAAACCTATTATTTAAGGAAGGTCTGATTTACTCAAACATTCATGTAGTACAGGGATGTGCTACCAAAATCGGTGCCCCTCGGGCATTGATTTTGCAAGACAAACGAAAATGACATTTTTCGTTTGTCGTCCTCTGATAATTCATGGAGGAATTATTCAGAGATTTCGTAGAGTCCTGATAGTAAGATGGGTTTTTATAGGTTTTTTTCAAGCGCTATTATCAATCCAGATCAAGCTAGCCATGCGACCAGTCGTGGCATTTCGACGGTAGGAGAAAAAAAGCGATTCATCGCTGAAGCTGCAGTCTTCGGTTCGGCTAATTTCTGTTACTTCGAGACGAGTCAGTGTATCGATCGCCAATCCACCCAGATCACACAACCAGTGCTCGGGGCGATTGGCAATGAAACGGCCCTCGGCACCACTGTTCTTGCCGATAAAAATATCTCGTACCTCGACACCAATTTCGAAGCACTGTTGACTAATTCCGGGACCTATCCAGGCTAATAATTGACTGGGTTGTGACTCCATAGATTTAACTGTTGCCTCAATGACACCATCGGCGAGCCCGCTCCAGCCAGCATGTATCGCTGCAATTTCAGTACCCTCTCTGTTACATAATAAAATCGGCAGGCAGTCGGCGCTCATCACAACAGCAATAGTATTTGCCTTTCGGGTAATCGCCGCGTCAGCAAGTCGACTCGACACATATTCGAGAGTAACCACCCTGGTGCTATGCGTTTGCTCTAGCCAGCCGGGCTCAGCAGGTAGTTTCAGGGAATCGCCAAGCAACTCTCGATTGTGCAGCACGCACTTATCGTCGTCTCCAACGTGCTTTGCCAGATTAAACGATTTATAGGGGAGCTTACTGAATCCACCATTTCGGGTAGTGCACAGGGCTTTAACCTGTGGCGGGGCATCCCATTCCGCCTGAATAAATTCTGGCGATGGCTCAGGCTTCATTCACGGATTCACCCAGGGCAGCCAGCATGACCTGAAAATCCTGCGGTATAGGGGCTTCAAAAATACAATGTTCGTCGCTACCCGGCCGCTTGAAACTCAGGCGCCTGGCATGAAGCGCCTGGCGCTTGAAATCCCTCAGCTGGGTTGCCAGCTCAGGTGTAATACCAGCCGGTACACGTGGACGCCCCCCATAGACAGGATCGCCAAGTAATGGATGCTTGATATGTGCCATATGCACTCGGATTTGATGTGTTCTTCCGGTTTCTAACTGCACATTAATCAGGCTATGGTGCGGGAATTTTTGCGCCACCTGGAAATGAGTAATCGCCGTTTTACCATGCTGCTGTACAGACATTTTTTTACGATTTTGGGGGTGCCGCGCTATTCCAGTTTCGATGGTTCGCCCGGCAGTTACTACCCCTTGCGTGATCGCTATATACTCACGTTTTATCTCGCGGCGCTGTAACTGGTCGACCAGGCTTGCGTGGGCCTTTAAAGTCCGTGCTACCACCATCACGCCAGTGGTATCTTTATCCAGGCGATGAACAATACCGGCACGCGGCAATTGTTCCAGATCAGGATCGATATTTAGCAAGCCATTAACCAATGTGCCACTTTCATGACCGGCCGCCGGATGCACTACCAGATTCGCCGGTTTATTAATCACGAATATCTCGTTGTCCTGGTGTAAAATCTCGAACTCAATTTTTTCCGGTCTGTCAGCAATTTTGGCAACATAGGGAATATCGAGGTCAATCACATCACCACTATAAACACGCTGTTTAGGTTTACAGGATTGACGATTAAGAATAATAAATCCTTGCTGGATCCACTCCTGGATCTTACTCCTCGAGTAGTCTGGCATTAAGCCACTAAGCGCCTGATCGAGACGGCATCCTGAATAATCGACCTCGACCTTGAACTGTTGCTGAATTAATTTCATTGACTGGTTATACTGTTTGTTTACTAATTCAGCAAGTCGATACACGAGTTACTCTTTGAAGATTTTACGCACAATACTGTTAATTTTTACAAGTTTTTTATTGCTGGCCTGCGGGGAAGCCAAGGAAGATGATGTTACTGCCGGGTGGAGCGCTCAAAAGCTCTACCACAGTGCCAAGAGCGAGATGAATAAAGAGAACTACCTTACGGCTATAGAACAGTACGAAATCCTGGAGTCTCGTTATCCGTTTGGCAAGTACGCTACCCAGGCCCAACTCGATGTCGGCTACGCTTATTATAAATATGACGAACTGGATGCAGCGATTGCCGCGATCGATCGTTTTATCAAGCTAAATCCGCGTCACGAGGCAGTCGACTACGCTTATTATCTGAAGGGCCTGGTTAATTTCAACCGCGGTGGCGGCATTCTCGACATAGTTTATGATCGGGATAAGGCCGACTATGACAAATCAATTTTATTGACTTCGTATAGTGATTTCCAAATCCTGTTAAGAAGGTTTCCACGCAGTAAATATGCAGCTGATTCCCGGCAACGCCTGATCTATTTGCGTGATAAGCTCGCCAGTGCTGATTTAAAAATTGCGCGTTATTATGTTTCACGCGATGCCTGGGTAGCCGCCTCAAACCGTGCAAAATTTATACTACAGGCTTATCCGGGTACAAGTGCTATCAAACCAGCGCTGGAAATACAATTAACTGCTTACCAGCGACTCGGGCTCGATGATTTAGCAGCTGACACACAGCGTATCATTGATTTGAATTAGGTAGGACCGAATTCATTCTGCCAGCAATAATTATTTGTGACCAGGTGGGCAACCTGTCCTGAGATGTATTACGCAAGGGATGTCGTTCAGTGTGCGTTTGGTCTTTTGGTCGAATGAATTCGACGCTACGTGACCCGTGGTATATTTATATTGTCTTGCCATACTCTCTAGTTATCCTGGCGAGGCAACATTCAAAACAATTTTAGGCGCAGCACAGAGACCATTATTTAACTCGTCAAATGCCCTCGCCCCTTGCGCCAGAGGCCGCTGCTCAACCCATTCGAGACTACCAAGTGCATCGCTATAGAGTTTTTCCAGGGTTCTTTTCAGATCAACGGGCGTGTAGGTATAACTACCGATAAAAGTAATCTCTCGCAATGTCATTGCACGCACATCCATTTCACCCTTGTTATCCATCAGCCCGATATGCACGATTACACCGCCCGAGCAAACCGAGGCGATGCTCGATTGGCGCGTAATTGAATTACCCACAGCATCAAATACGAGTTCGTAGCCTGCCGTTTCGGGGGCCGACTGCAACGGGTCGAATACCCGGCAATCGGTGTGCATTTCGATGGTTTTCCGCCGCAGCGCATTGGTCTCGGCGAGATCGACCCGGGTTACGCCCTTATCCTGCAAAATGAGCGCGGTGAGCAATCCGACTGAACCTGCACCCAACACCAGCGCACGAGCCTCGCTTATCGGCCGGGCACTTGCTCTTTCTGCCAGTAATACAGCGTGCAAACCGGTCGCACCAGGCTCGGTTAAAGCCGCTCTGGCGGCGTTCATGTCTGGCGGCACGGGAATCAAATTGCGTTCAGGAATTGCAATTTGTTCGGCAAATGCACCCGCTCGATACATGCCTATCAGATCACGATTGGCACACAAGTTCTGGCGACCAGCTAAGCAATCAGTACATACCCCGCAGGTAATGAGCGGATTTAGGACAACTTTTTCACCCGGTCTGGAACCATCTATCACCGTGCCCACCGCTTCATGCCCAAGAATTAATGGTGGTACGCGCCGCTCATCGTGGCCGAGGTAGGCGTGCATGTCGGATCCACAAATACCGACCGACTCGATTGCAACCAGTGCATCTCCAGGTTCGGGTTGCGGTATTGGTTCCTCGCGGTATGTCATTTCCTGATTTGCGGTGTATACCAGCGCTTTCATAGTATCTCCTGATTATAATTTGTTAACCCAGAAAATGTTATTTATCGGGTTAGTGCCCTATTTAGCAGTAAACCCACCATCAATATGCAGGGTTTGCCCGGTAATATAATTTGATGCAGGTGAGGCGAAAAATACCGTGATGCCGAACAAATCATCGAGCTCGCCATTTCGACCGATCATAGTTTGATTCGCAGCCCAGTCCCGGGTTTCGGGGTTTGAGAACACCGGGCCTGTCAATTCGGTAGGGAAGAATCCCGGTGCTATCGCATTGCAGGTGATGTTATCCTGCGACCAGGACTCGGCCATCGCCCGGGTTAACTGGCAAACACCCCCTTTCGAAGCGCCATAAGCCAGCCCATTAGCAAAGGCTCTGGTCGACTGAAGTGAGGCTATATTAATCACGCGGCCATACTTACGTTCTCGCATTTCCGGGATAAATTCCCGGGTAAAGAAAAACGGCACGGAAAGATTGAGGTTCAAGGTAAAGTCCCAGCTTTCAAGGGATATTTTATCTGCTGGTTCACGCAGATTCACACCTGCGGCGTTTATCACGCCATCAATAGTATTGCCTGATATTGCTGCTTTGCATTGCCTTGCAATTTCACTCAAATTTTCGCGTTCGCTTAAGTCGGCAACGACGATAGCCGCAGTATGTCCAGATGCTGCTATCTGCTCAGCAACTTGCTCAAGCTCTGTCTGACGTCGCGCAACCAACACCACTGAAGCACCCGCCTGGGCAAGGAAAAATGCCATTGATCGACCCAATCCGGAACTGGCCCCGGTTACCACATAACTACGGCCAATCAGTGAGAAATGATCGAGCAAAGTTTCTGTATGCATAACTTATTGCTCCCGGGAGGACACTCTTAACGTAACACATGTACCGAGCATTTCGCATAACGCATAATACGAGCCGCAGTTGACCCGAGGAAGAAGTCCTTTACGCCCGGTTTATGAGATCCAACGATGATGCAGTCTGCACCAATTTTTTCAGCATAATCGGTAATCGTCCGCCCCGGATGGCCGGTGAGCATCACGGCTTCAGCATCTTGCTCAGCGCCAATTCGTTCCGCCAGGGCTTTTTTTGCTGCTTCATGAATTCCTTTTTTTTGGTCGGGGGTAAGGTAGTAATTGGCGAACCCAGGAATCTGGTCAATTACGTGCACGGCAATGATTTTGCCGCCTTGCGCCCTAAGCCTTCCGGCAATCTCCATAGCCCTGTGGCCATGACCCTGGTCCAGTGCTAGTGGTATAAGTATTGTGTTGTACATTTTCTATCCTAAACAGTGAAATTTATGTGGGGATAGCACCCACCAGAACGAGTGCCACTACCTGCCGCCGACCCATACCAGAGCTATCTACTACGGCTGCAATCTAAAGGTTTCATCGGGAAAATATTTGCGTAGCCGATCATCCCCGGTACGGGCGTGAGCCTCCATGCCCTCTAATCTTGAAATCCTTGCAGTAGCAGCTGCCACCTCGCGGTTCGCTTCACGGCTCATCCGTTGCGTGGTGACTGTTTTGATAAATTTACCTGCTGACAACCCACCGGTATAACGACCTGCACCCTTGGTTGGCAGTATGTGATTGGTACCCGAGCACTTATCGCCGAAAGCCACTGTAGTTTCTTCACCTACAAATAGCGAGCCATAATTACGTAGCCGATTTACCCACCAATCCAGTTCTTCAGCCTGAACTTCAAGATGTTCCGCCGCGTAGCGATCACTGATTACTGCCACTTCTTCACGATCCGAGCAGAAAACTACTTCTCCATAATCACGCCATGAACCTTCTGCCGCGATACGTGCAGTATCAGGTAATTTCGCGATGAACCCAGGCATCAGCTCCAACACCTTGTTACCGAGCTCGCGGTCCATGGTAAACAACCAGCAGGGTGAATCCAGACCATGCTCGGCCTGGCCAACCAGATCGCTGGCGACAATCATCGGGTCTGCGGTTTTATCCGCAATGATCGCGATTTCAGTAGGACCCGCAAATAGATCAATCCCAACTCGTCCATATAGCATGCGTTTGGCTTCGGCAACAAACCGATTACCCGGCCCAACCAGTATATCTGCCGCGTGTCCGGTAAACAGGCCGAAGGCCATTGCTGCAATACCCTGTACCCCGCCTAACGCAAGAATAGTGTCCGCACCACAGAGATTGGCAGTATAGATAATTGCGGGGTTAACACCTTCGCCGGGCTTGGGAGGGGAACATGCAATGACATGGCCCACTCCTGCAGCCTTGGCTGTAGCGACCGACATAACCGCAGAGGCCACATGGGCGTAACGCCCACCCGGGACATAGCAACCGGCGGTTTCAACTGGTATTTGCTTTTGAGCGGCAAACAACCCAGGGGATAACTCTACTTCGAAGTCGACCAGAGACTGCCGCTGCTTTTCGGCAAATCCACGTACTCGATCATAAGAGAATCGAATATCGTCTTTCACCTGCTGCGATAATTTGACGGTTGCCGCTTCAATCTCTTCGCCGGTGACAACAATATTGCCAGTATAATTATCCAGCTTGACAGCGTATTCAATTGCTTTTTCCTCGCCACCAGCCTCGATATCCGCAAGCATCTGCGACACAATTTTACGCGTATCGTCCTCACCTGTAGTAGCCGATTTATCCGCTTTTTTCAAATACTCTATAGTCATGATTTTTTACCTAAATATTAGAAATCGATATATCTAAAAAACAAATTTGTTTTACTGTATCGCCCACCCGGGACATTGCAACCGGCAGTTTTTACCGGAATTAACCGTTGTCCGGCAAACAGGTCCAGAGACAGTTCAGTTTCAAACTCACCCATACTCGCCAACTGTGCTTCGGCAAATCCTTTAACCCGCGTATGGGAAGATTCGATATCATCGCGGGTGCATTGCGACAGGGTTGCTTTTGCTGCTTCAGTTTCTTCCCGGCTTACGATGATATCCTTGTCCCAGCCATCCAGATTTAACACATGTTCACGCGCTTTTGCTTCGCTTCGAGCATTGCGAACGTTTTTTGCGGTATCGTCTTAGCCTGTCGTCGGCGTCTTGCTCGCTTTTTTGACTATTTCAATGGCCATTGTTTTTCCTGCGCTAAGCGCTAATCTAATTTAACGGTGTGTCGGTTGCAATTGCTGGGGCTGCATATCGTCGGCACTAACACCTGCTACCGCAACGGGCGCTTTCATTGCATCGCGACGGAAGGGCTCACCCAGTTCCTGATTGAGAACAACTTCAATAAACGTAGTGGTATTCTGATTCATCTGCTCATCTACAGCTGTCTTCAACGCTTCAGTAAGCTGTTCCATCGTTTCTGCCTTAACGCCTTTCAAACCACAGGCATCAGCAATTTTAGCGTACTCGACACCGACATTCAGCTCGGTTCCGACAAAGTTATCGTCGTACCACAAAGTGGTATTACGCTTCTCGGCACCCCATTGATAGTTGCGGAAAATAATCATGGTGATAGGCGGCCAGCCGTTACGACCACAGGCGGTCATTTCATTCATCGAGATACCAAACGCACCGTCGCCAGCAAAACCAACCACAGGCACATCCGGACGGGCAATCTTGGCGCCGAGAATCGAAGGCAAACCGTATCCACAGGGGCCAAAAAGACCGGGGGCGAGGTATTTACGACCCTCGTCAAAACTCGGATAGGCATTACCGATCGCGCAGTTGTTGCCGATATCGGATGACATAATGGCATTCTTCGGCATTGCTGCCATGATCGCCTGCCAGGCCTGACGTGGCGCCATACGTTCTGGATCACGCGCACGGGCACGCTCGTTCCAGGTAATGCCCTCGTCGTTATCTTCCTCGTGTACGAGACTGGCCAGCTCTTCTACCCAACTGGCTTTGGTGTCGGCGACGAGTTGACGACGCGCTTCACGACCCGTATTACCCGCACCATCATCGAGCTGTGTCAGCAGTTGTTCAGCAACCAGTTTGGCGTCACCCTGAATTGCGACATTCACTTTCTTGGTCAAACCGATACGGCTGGCGTTAATGTCGACCTGTATGATTTCGGCGTTCTTCGGCCAGTAATCGATACCATAACCCGGCAGCGTCGAGAATGGATTTAAACGGGTACCCAGTGCCAGTACCACATCGGCTTTAGCGATAAGTTCCATCGCAGCTTTGGAACCGTTATATCCCAGAGGACCGGCTGACAAAGGATGCGATCCCGGGAAAGCATCATTATGCTGGTAGTTACAGCAAACCGGCGCGTCGAGACGCTCCGCCAGCTGTTTTGATGCATCGATGCCATTGCTGAGAATAACACCGGCACCATTGAGGATGACCGGGAATTTCGCCTTCGATAACAGTGCTGCGGCATTGCTAATCGCTTGCGCACCACCGGATGAACGCTCCAGCTTTACCATCTGCGGCAATTCGATATCGATGACCTGTGTCCAGTAATCACGCGGAATATTGATCTGTGCGGGCGCTGAACCACGCCAGGCGTTTTCGATAACACGGTTGAGCACTTCGGCCATTCGGCTCGGGTCGCGCACTTCTTCCTGGTAGCACACGAGGTCTTCAAACAGGGCCATTTGTTTCACTTCCTGGAATCCACCCTGGCCGATGGTCTTGTTGGCAGCCTGTGGCGTTACCAGCAACAACGGTGTGTGATTCCAGAAGGCGGTCATAATTGGCGTAGTGAAGTTGGTAATACCTGGACCATTTTGCGCGATGGCCATCGACATCTTGCCGCTGGTACGGGTATAACCATCAGAGATCATGCCAGCGGTACATTCGTGGGCACAATCCCAGAACTTGATGCCAGCAACAGGGAACAGGTCTGAGATCGGCATCATCGCCGAACCGATAATACCGAAAGCATGTTCGATACCGTGCATTTGTAAAACCTTGATGAAGGCTTCTTCTGTTGTCATTTTCATGAAATTATTTCTCCTAAAAATTTAATAGTTAATCACCGTCATCAAGTCTGCATCCAGGTAAACCAGGAAACGCCCGTCACAACTTCGTAATACAGATAAAGTTGATACGCGATAAACACAGCCAATAAAACCGCGCCTTTCTGGCGGCCGATCAGCACCATACCTTTTTTACTTCCACAGGACATGGCAAACAACATCAAGGTCAGCCCGAACATTATGGGTACATCGCGCTGCATTGCTGCAACATCGATATCGAATTCCGTAATCATCGGAGGTATGCCAACTACCGCCAGCGTATTAAACAGGTTCGAACCGATGATATTGCCAATCGCCATATCGGGTATCGACTTTTTCAGGCTAGCAATCGATGCGGCTAGTTCGGGTAAACTGGTGCCTAACGCGACAATCGTCAGACCTATGACCAGTTCGCTAACGCCGAAACTGTGTGCGATATTAGTTGCGCCCCAGACCAGCATTCTGGAACTGCCAACCAGGACAATCAGACCCAGTAAAATCCAGGCGAAGGCCCTGGCGTTTGACATCATTTCCGAATCTTCGTCCTCGGACGCCGAATCGACTTTCCCACCTGTCTGCCGATGCGAGTGGATCATATAGCCCATCGTCAACAGCAACAGACCCAATAATATAAACCCGTCTATCCGACTCAAATTTAAATCATAGAGACAACCAGTCACGACCACCGTGGCCGCCAACAACAGCGGGTACTCGGAGCGAATCAAACCCGAAGACACCGGAATTGGTACTAGCAGCGCGGTGATACCGAGGATTAAGCCGATATTGGCGATATTCGAACCTAGCGCGTTTCCAACGGCCAGATTGGGTACTGATTCCAGCACCGCGATAATTGATACGACAATTTCTGGTGCGGAGGTGCCAAAGCCAATCACGGTAATACCAATAATCAGATTGGACACCCCCAGATGGTGCGCGACAGCAGCTGCGCCATCAACAAACCGGTCTGCACTCCATACCAATAGCGCCAGACCGATCACGATCGCGGCAATAGACAACAACAATTTGGTACCCTCGGTTAAATTTGACGATTAACGCATTGGTGCACTACTGACCGTACATCGATTGCGCCAAGCATATCAGCTACGATTTTGCGCATATCGTCCCTCACCGGTCGCTGCGGTTTTTCCCGCTTTCTTCAAATACTCGATAGCCATTAGTTTATTATAATGAAACTCAGAGTCTCATTTTAGCAAAAAAAAGCGATATTGCAACCAAATCACCACTTTTCCGCAGAATCATGTCCGCCGACATCAGCATGCCGGGCGCTTGCCTATGACAAGGTAGATCGAAGGAGATGCATCATGATTTACCCACCAGACATTACCCTGGGTAGCCAAAGCACCAGTTGCGGGAAGATAAACAGCAGGATGAGACCGATGAGTCGAATCACCATGAACTGCATCATGCCCAGGTAGAGGGCCTTGAGATCCCAATCCGGCACGACCCCTTTCTGAAAGTAGGCTGACAAGGCCACAGGTGGGGATAGCCATGCGGTCTGCAGGTTCACCGCGACCAGAATGCCGAACCAGACCATCAGGTCGTAGCGATCCAGCCCGT
>Ga0164320_10000870_pt1 | contig 10517 bp, 10 predicted proteins | sample GuaBasSediGuay11_FD_113736 | JGI IMG/M metagenome (GOLD analysis project Ga0164320, IMG submission 113736) | Subseafloor sediment microbial communities from Guaymas Basin, Gulf of California, Mexico - Guay11, Core 4567-28, 0-3 cm | ecosystem: Environmental > Aquatic > Marine > Hydrothermal...
AGCCCCCAAAGCCGCGCCGCAACACAAGTCCGTCATTTGCTACAACATAGCCGTACTTTTTGTACTTAATCCAGACGCCGATTGCCATCAGTGGGATCCAGATAAGAAACAGCGCGGCGTAATAGCCGATTGCCAGTGACATGAGTGCTGTCGCGAGCAGCGCAGGCAGAACACCCAGTAAAATTACTCTTGAACGAAAGTAATATCGCGAGATAGGTTTGAAGTCGTCTGCTGCAGGCCTCAGGTCCAGCTGCTTAAACTCATCACCGAATACTTCAGCGGCGACAATCGATAGTTGTTGTGGCTCGCACAGCGGGACCACGAAGTGCTTACCTTTGCCAGCTTTTCCGCTGGACGCTTTCTTGGCGCTGAGTCTGAAGCGCCCAAACAAACGCAATACCGGGTTCTGTGAAGCGAGAACAGACTGGATTTTGGCAAAATTGACCGCATGCTCGTGGCGCGTCAACAATCCCCCGGTGGACCGAAACGTTTCCCTGTCCACCACAAGCCGGAAGTTGTGGTAGCGGAGAAATGCACCGATGACAGATGCGGCGACCAGGAACAGCAAGAAGCCGACTACGATCAGTAAGCCGACTTCGATTCCGTTTTGTACGCCTGGCTGCGCAACATCGATAGCCGTATCGACAGTGCCCTCGTCAATATTTTCTTCAATCTTTTGGTCGAATTGCTCAATGACTGGCCCGAGGAAAATCAGGAAAAAGAGGGCACGATTGCTGGATAAGCCAATTTTCACCATATCGCGGCTGGAAAGACTGAGGATGGGCCGATCGTCCACAGGGCTTTCAGCAATATCATCGGTTTCACCCGAAAATTCTGCTGCTGGCTTTTCGCGGCGAATACGTTCCTTGAGTGCACTGGCCTGAGAGGATCTGATTGCTGGCAGGTGGCCCTCCTGTTTTGACGATCCAGCAGTATCAATCTTGACGGTGACCAGGTCGAAGGCGCGGTCCAGGATGTTTTGTTTGGTGTTGATCGCCTGAATACGGTCAAACTTGATGTCCAGTTGGGTTTTCTTGATTACGCCTTCACGAATCAAAATTGAATCATCGGTAATCTGATAACGAAAAAACCAGTAGCGAATGATAGAAATAGCAATGGTAATGGTCACAATTGCAGTAACGCCAAAAACAACTTTCCAAAACAAGTTGCCTTCATACGCGACTAGGAAGGCGACTAACGGCGCAAGAGTTTGCACTGCGTTTTGTGCAATTGTCTGGTAGATCCGACCAAGGAAAAAAACTGCAGCAAGAGGTGACGTACGGCGCCACTCTGTTGATTCAGTCATGCTCAATGGTGGCCCCAACTTTCTCTAGAATGAACACCCTGAGTCTTTCGGCAAGCTCAGCCGGCAGGCCGTGAATTTTCAGATCGCCACCGGAGCCACCAGCAGTGAATATTTGCAGGTTTGCGATTGCAAAGCGGCGATCCAGCGGCGTGCTGTTTTTCTCCACATGTTGAATTCGATTGAACGGAATCGCCGTGACCGTTTGCCAGAAAACGCCGGATTTATAGATGATGTCTTTGTCCCGCAGGGCATAGCCAATTCGCGGCACGCTGATCAACGGCCAGGCCAAAAGGGGGATCGCCAGCAGCGGGACCAGGAGCCAAAGCCAGCCCAGGCTGATGGTGAGGTTTTCGTCAGCAAAGGCAATATTGAAGACGACCTGCAGGCCAGCGACGCCAACGGTTACGAACACCAGCGCCAGCGCTGCCTCGGTCAGTAGCCGACGCGTGAACTTGCTGTCCATGCCTTGCCAGGTGACGGCTTCAACCTGCGGCAGGTCTTCGTGTGCTATTTCAGGGTTCTCAAACATCGTCGTGCTCGTACAAGGAACAGCCTTCATTATACGGTCCCGGCAGAAGGCGGTCCGATTAAAAGTGGCGTCTATCTTACGCCAGCCTCGTCTGCTAGATTCGTGTTGCAGGCATTACAGCTGTGGGCAGCCAAAATAGAACAGTGAACATCTAGCTGCGGTTGATCATGCTCACGGCAACAGGGGGATAAGCTATGAAAACCCGCATCATTGTTTCGGGTCTCCTCACTTTTTTCTGTGCGGTCACATTCGCGCAGTCACCTTTTGACGGACTAACCGAGAGCGATCTCGCTGAAGGCGAAAAGCTCTTTCGTGTCCACTGTGCACGTTGCCATGGAATCGACGGTGGTGGCGGTGAAGGATCCAATCTTGCGCGATCCAAACTCAAGTATGCGCCGGACGATGAGTCTCTGATCAGGCTGTTGGGTGAGGGCATTCCCGGCACCGGTATGCCGGAAATCTGGACGCTCGATGTGCATCAGGCCACACAGGTCGCTGCCTACGTAAGAACACTGGGGCAGCTTGAGGAAGAAGAGATGCCCGGCGACCCGCAGCGGGGCGCGCTCGTATATCAATCACCCGGTGGCTGCCCCGCCTGTCACATTGTGTCAGGACACGGATCGGGCGTTGGTCCCGAACTTACGGACGTTGGAGATCGTCGTGGAATTGAGTATCTAAGGGAATCGCTGGTTGATCCGGCAAATGCGCAGTCGCAAACCATGGGTTACCAGGACTTTCTTACGGTCCGGGCCACGACGTCAGAGGGCCAGGTCGAGGGGCTGCGCATCAATGAAGACGCATTTTCAGTGCAAATAAGAGATGTCGGTGGCACGGTGCATTCATTACGCAAGGATGACCTTGTCGAATTCGAGAAAGTGTTTGCCCACAGCCTGATGCCCGAGTACGGCGGGGTACTGACGGGCAGAGATATGGATGACCTGATCTCCTACTTAATGAGCCTGAGGGCAGAGCAATGAAACGAACAATAATTTTGCTGCTGGCCCTGAGTGCAGGTTATGCAAGCGCGGAGGTCAGCTTTGAACGCCTGGTCAATGCGGCTAGCGAGCCACAAAGCTGGTTAACCTACTCCGGGACCTATCGTTCAGAACGGTTTTCACCGTTGACTGAAATCAATCGTGACAATGTCAGCGACCTGAAAGTGATCTGGGCATACCAGATGCAACCGTCCTCCTACGGCGGCGCCGGGCTCGTGGAAACGACGCCGCTGGTTGCAGACGGCATCATGTATCTGACTGAGCCTCCGAGTACTGTGACAGCTCTGGATGCCAGGACCGGCAAGCGCCTCTGGACCTGGTCGCCGGAAATGCCCGAGGATGTTCTGCATATCGGTTTTCCGAAGGTCAACCGTGGTGTCGCGCTGCTGGATGATGCGGTCTACGTTGGCACGCTGGACGCGCACCTGGTCGCACTCGATGCGGCAACCGGGGCCGTTCGCTGGGACGTTGAGGTTGCCGACAACAAACTAAACTATTCCTTAACGCTGGCGCCACTTGCGATCGACGGCAAGATCATCATTGGTATGAGTGGTGCAGAAGCCGGCATTCGATCGTTTGTTGATGCCTACGATTCCGCCACCGGCGAGAGACTATGGCGTTTCTATACTATTCCTGCACCCGGTGAGCCGGGCAGTGAAACCTGGCAGGGTGATGACTGGCTAACGGGTGGTGGATCGACATGGCTTACCGGTTCCTTCGACCCGGAACTTGATCTTCTGTACTGGACAGTCGGCAACCCCGCGCCAGACTGGAATGGTGATCTACGCCCGGGTGACAATCTTTACTCGTGTTCGATTATTGCGCTCGATCCGCAAAGCGGTGAGATGAAGTGGTATTTCCAGTACACACCGCATGACACACATGACTGGGATGCAAACCAGATCCCCGTCCTGTTCGACGCTGAGTGGAATGGTTCCGAGCGAAAGATTGTTGCACTCGCCAACCGTAATGCATTCTTTTACCTGCTTGATCGGGAAACAGGTGAGTACCTGCATGGCAACGAGTATTCGAAACAAACCTGGGCTGCAGGCCTTGACGAAACCGGGCGTCCGATTGTGTTGCCAGGTACAGAGCCGACCGAAGAGGGCAATCTGATCTGGCCAAGCCTGCAAGGTGCAACCAATTGGTTCAGCCCATCCTATAACCCCGATACCGAGCAATTTTTTGTCGCTACGCGCCTGATGGGCGCAGTTTATTACAAGGCCGACGTCGTATACGAAGAAGGCCAGCCATTTCTTGGCGGCGGTGAGCAGGCATTGTCCGGCGACGATGCCGCTGGCGCAATCCGCGCGCTGGATGTGCTGACTGGTAAGCAGCAATGGGAGTTCATGTTGCACTCACCTCCCTGGGCCGGCGTGATGGCAACGGCAGGCGGGTTGGTATTTGGCGGCAGCAACGAGGGCAACGCGTTCGCTCTCGACGCAAAAACCGGAAAAGCGTTGTGGGACTTCCAGACCGGCGGCGCAGTGCGCACGAATCCGATGTCTTTTGCCATTGACGGCAATCAACGGATAGTCACGACCGGCGGTGGAACGTTGTTCGTGTTCGGCCTGGAATAAAAGTGATCCTGGGTTAGTGCAGTGGAAGACAAAAACAATACTTTTGATCCGGTTGAAAAGGAAAACGCTTTGCAAGCGGAGTCCCGGTCCTGGGACACCTCACAGGTTGTGCCCGCGCAGTCCGGTGACATTCCCGTAATCGACGTTAGCAAGTATTTCGATTCTGGCAGTGAGGAGGCATTAGAAGAGGTGGCGGTTCAACTTGGGGACGCCAGCCGGCATGTGGGTTTTTATTCGCTGGTAGGACACGCGGTTTCTGACGAGGTAGTTGATGACGCTTTCGAACAGACCAGGCGATTTCACGCGCTGCCGCTGCAAAGCAAAGAAGCGTTACTCATGGACCAGCCTGCATTGAGCATCAAAGGTGCCGGATACCTGCCAATCAAGAACAGGAAATTGCCGCATCGCGCGATGGGCAATGACAACGAGGCATTTATCGTTAAGAGAGATCGTGACATTGCGCTGTCTGATAATCCATGGCCAGACGAGAATCAATTGCCAGGATTCAGAAGTAGCGTTGAAGAATATGTCGCTCAGTTAGAAGCTTTGGCGCTCAGGCTTTTACCAATCTATGCCCGAGCGCTAAAGATGGACAAGAAATTCTTCACACCAGCTTTTACCGCTCCGTTTATTCGCCTGAGAATGTCGCATTATCCTGTTACGCCTCGTAGCGACGACGAACAGTTCGGTATTGCCCCGCACGTGGATACCACGTTCTTCACACTCCTGACCCAGGACAGCCCGGGTTTGTGTGCGTTTAGTGAACGGCGTCGTCGCTGGATTTCGGTACCGATGATCGAGGGGGCGTTCATTGTTAATACCGGGGAGTTACTGAAACACTGGAGCAACGATGAATTCATCAGCGCGAAACACTTTGCCAACAACAATTTCGGCAATATCTCTCGCTATTCGATCCCGTTCTTCTTCAACGCAAGTACAGATCATAAAATGACCTGCATTCCCAGTTGTTGCGGTCCCGACCGCCCGGCCAAATACCCGGCAATCTCCTATGCGGAGAGCCAGGGCGTGACGCAGGGAGAATAGTCTGGCTAATCTATTCCGACCAAATTGCCAGTTCGTTGCCGTTGGGTATTAGGGGGACAGTGACCCTAACTATCCAGGTTTACGGCCGGGTAGTTAGGGTCACTGTCCCCCTGTCTTTTCTCTTTATTTACAGGTCCGAAAGTGGCTAATTTCGACTTTCTGATTGGATATAATTGCGCCTCGTCAATCGCCAGGAGCGCACTATGGGCTTTCAAATCTCCGCCCTCGAAGTCGATCAATTCAGTCACCTGTTTGGGCAGGACGAAGAGGAACTTGCGCGGCAAGGCGTCCGACGCATGGTTGTTGACGATAAGCCCGGGGTTCCTTGCCGTGTTTCGCTGCAGGATGTTGAGGTTGGTGAGCAGGTGTTACTGGTGAATTTTGAGCATCATTCCATGCCGACGCCGTTTCGCGCCAGTCATGCGATATTTATTCAGGAATGGGCGAGTACAGCTATCGTCGATGAGAATGTCGTTCCTGAGATGTTCAGAAGTCGACTGCTTTCAGTACGTGCATTTGATTCTGCAGGAATGATGATTGATGCAGACGTAATTGATGGTGAATCTCTTGAATCATTGATTGAGCGCATGCTGGAAAACGAGCCCGTCGAATACCTGCATATACACAATGCCAGGCCAGGCTGTTATGTGGGCTTGGTCGAGCGAACAGGCTAATTGCGTTAGAAAAGGTGTGAGATTCTCCTGAGAACCGAAAGCGTGGTCTCCAATTCCTTTCTATTCATATGGCCTGCGCATTGGTTAGCCCAGGGAATCTGGCTTTTCTCCAGCTGCGTATAAACCCTTTTTCCGTTCGTCGTTAAGGCGACGAGTTTCGCTCGCTTGTGATTTGGGTTGCCAAGAAAGTCGAGCAGACCATCCGCGTGCATGACATTAACCAACCTTTGCACTGCCTGTCGGGTTTGACCCATAACGCGAGCAATTTGTGGAACGGTAGGCGGGGAATCGGCTTGCGCGATCGAACCAAGAATCTTCCAGCGGGCACTGCTTAGCGCGTGTGCTTCGGTGAGTCTGTCGCCTTCTGCTGTAAGCAACCCGCTCAGTTTGAATACCTCAAGAACAACCTCGGTAAACACGCGGGCTTGCGGTGTGTGTGTCATAAAGCACCTTTTCTATGTTGACAATATATTGTCAATATAGAAAAGGAACCGAACAGATGAAAAAGATCATTCACCGTACTGCGGCTGTCACAGCGACCTTGTGCATAGCTGTTTTTTTCTCGTCCTCTGTCCTCGTCGAATTATTCGGCTCGCAGGAATCCATTGCGATGGTCAAGAATTTGATAGTGATGCGGGGGCTTTTTATCCTGGTACCCGCTATCGCAGCAACCGGCGGCACCGGATTTGCCCTTGGCGAGAACAGGAAAGGGCGCCTGGTCGAAGGTAAAAAGAAGCGAATGCCGTTCATCGGGGCAAATGGCTTGCTGGTATTGTTGCCGGCCGCGATAATTCTGGATCAGTGGGCTGCAGCAGGCTCATTCGACATGAAGTTTTATGTCGTGCAGGGTTTCGAACTGGTCGCCGGTGCCACAAACCTGACATTGATGGGTAAGAATATGCGGGATGGCTTAAGAATGTCTGGGCGTCTGCGTGGAAAAAAGCCAAAGTAGACGGTGACAGCGGCGAGCGACGAGCTGCACATTTCGTGCAATAGGGAGCCGGGGAATTCGCCTGATCATTGCTGATACGATGACTGCATAAGGTGCTTTCTGTGGATGATGTCAGGATTGGGAGCTGTCTAATGAATACAAAAGCATATTGTAGAATTTCGGCGATTATCTTCGCCGTTGTTGCGCTTGCGCACCTGGCCAGGCTGGTTTATGGCTCGTCGATAGTAATCGACGGGGCGGCTATTCCAATGCTTGCTTCCTGGGTGGGATTCATCGTCCCCGGTGCGCTTGCTTATTGGGGCTTTCAGGGAGCTCGGGCGACTGGCTGATCGGGCGAAGCGGCCTGAAATGGCTGCTGCCGGTTGAAATCGGGCCGGCGAGACTTAACCTCATCAGGTAGTGGTAAGGCAGACAGGTTCAGGCCATAGTAAATAGCCGTACAATGGCTTGACAGCCTGAGGCGGCCAACGGACAATCTGCGCCCCTCGCGTTGCGGCGCAGGCAGATCAGACAAATGGTGATGTAGCTCAGATGGTTAGAGCGGTGGACTCATAACCCGCAGGTCGGTGGTTCAATTCCACCCATCACCACCAAAACACCCTCCAGAGCCGTCCAGAGAAACCCGGAACGGCTCTTTTTTTACCTTCGAAACAGTGCGTTACGACGGAAGTATGTCCGACGGTGTTTGGGTTAATCCGTTGACATCTGGACTTCCGCGGGGGCAACATTTACCCACATTTGGGATATTTTTCGGAGTTGCCCCCAATTCGCCTCACTGCTCTACAAGTCAAAAACGTCAAGCCTGCGGACAAAACTCGGCGGCTGTTCGACGGCGGCGGTTTGTATCTGGAGGTGTCTCCAAAAGGTGGCAAATGGTGGCGACTCAAGTACCGCTATGCTGGCAAAGAGAAAAGAATCTCTCTCGGTGTTTATCCACACGTGACCCTGAAAGAAGCTCGCGATCGCCGATACCAGGCGCGAAAGCTTTTGGACGACTATATCGATCCCAGTGAACATCGGCAGGCGATCCTGGCACGAATTAGGACCAGTGCTGCAAATACGTTTGAAGTTGTTGCGCGAGAGTGGTTCGCGCAGCAAGAGCCGTCCTGGGCGCAGGGCCATTCGTCCAAGGTCATTCGACGATTGGAAAAGGATATTTTTCCTTGGATCGGCAGGAAGCCAATTGATGGCATCACGCCGCCGCAGCTTCTTGAGGTTATTCGGAGAATCGAGGGGCGAGGCGTACTGGAGACGGCACACCGGGCGCTGGCGACTTGCGGCCAGGTTTTCCGTTACGCCGTTGCTACCGGTCGGGCGGAGCGCGACCTATGCGCTGATCTGCGAGGCGCGCTACGACCGATAAAGCGGAACCACTTCGCGGCTGTAACAGAACCTGACGAAGTCGCGGCTCTTCTTCGCCAACTCCACGGTTATGCAGGGTCCATTATTGTTCGCTGCGCCCTGCAGATGGCACCTCTGGTTTTCGTTCGGCCGGGTGAGTTGCGACAAGCCAAGTGGCAGGACGTCAATCTGGCGGCTGCTGAATGGCGCTTCGTCGTGACAAAGACGGACACTTCACACATCGTTCCGCTTGCGCGCCAAACGCTGGAAATCTTGCGCGACATTGAGCCACTGACGGGTGATGGAATTTACGTTTTCCCCAGCTCACGGAATTCAAGAGGGGATCGCGCGATGAGCGATAATGCGATTCTTGCAGCGATGCGAGGAATGGGCATCAGCAAAGATGTAATGTGTGGTCATGGGTTTCGCGCTATGGCGAGAACCATGTTGGACGAAGTATTGGGGTATCGACCCGAACTGATCGAGCAACAGCTTGCCCACCAAGTCAGAGACCCGAATGGTCGAGCTTACAATCGGACCAAGCATTTACCTGAACGCAGAGAGATGATGCAGGATTGGGCAGACTATCTTGACCGACTGCGGGAAGAGCGAAAGCCAAGCTATATGAGTTATGAATCCGAAATACTTAGGTCTGAAGGATTCACTTATCGTCCCAGGTAAACGCCAGTCACGGCACTGCGGTTATGGCCCAGCTCCCGGCTAATCACGGCGCGCGCTTTTTTATCAAGAGCGCGCTGACGTAACGCGAGGGATTTGGTAGCTGGGCCACCGGCTACCGGTGCCTTACGGCCGGTGAGTTCTTTGTACCGCTGCTGGGCATATGAATGCCGTAGCCCATGCATTTTGGACAAGCCAACTCTTTGCGTATGGCCCATGTAGATTCGAAGCTGTTGGACATAATTGCGGTGGCTGGGAATCAAAGAGCCTTTGCCGGCCAGCATGTGGGCGCGATTCAACACGTCCCGTTGCCCAGGCGTTCGAATCGGAAGGGTCCGTGCCTTACCGCCCTTGGTCCAGGACGGTTTCAAAACAATGTGATCGCCCTGATCGGCATAATTGGGGATGAATTTGATTGACTCTTCCCGCCTTAAGCCAAACGCTTGCTGCAACTCAAGGCTCATGCGTACATGCACATCCCGTACCTTCTCAAGCTGCATTGCCGACACTGACTTCGCTTTCGAGTTGCCGGTGACAAAGATTCGATTGGCTATCCCATAAAAGTCATTCGAGCGCGCCACCACATTCTGGCGATTCACTTTTCTGGCCCACCAACGGACTGCCGCCATCCGGTTCTTGATCGTTCCTGTAGCAACCTCCTTCTCTAACCAGTGCCTAACCAGCCCTTCGACATGCTTCGGCTTGAGGGAATGACTGTTCATGCCCCTAAACCCAATCCCGTGCAATTCGTTCGCGATCAGCGTGAGCTCGCGCTCCCGTCGATTCTGAGTGCCAAAGCTCCTCTCACGGTTGTGCCGGCACAGTTGTTTCAGTTGGTGGTTCAGGCCTCTCATACGTGCATTACCTACTTATGGTTAGTGTTTCCGACTACCCTGGGGTCGTAACCATCAGGGCTCACTCAACGTGAAAAATAGTCTTGGGACACAACTCCCGATGACCTGAAAATGCCTGGATCCAGGCAACACCGGTGCTTTCCGTAAGAAAGCTGATCCGGTGCAGACCAACAAATGCCCAGGAACGGGCTTGGTTTGAACTTCGTAATACCTCCTTTGAAGTGGGCGGAGTAAATCCGCATGAGTGGAAGATGGACCAAGCAGCCAAGGCTGCCGCGTTTTCTCATGGTCCTGAAATACGCTTTTGCCACTTTGTACGCAGTGGCCGCGTCTGAATACGATCTCACGGGCCCACCATAGGACCTGCTCATTCGCCTGTCATCGCAAAAACCCGCCTGAAGGTGTCGTACTTATTGGCGTGCAGTCGCGCGTCATTACCGCGTTGCTGTAATGACGCGCGCTTCGCAACAGGCCCTGGGTGCGGCGGGCATTTGCCCGCCACCCTCATGGCTCAGATACAAGGGAGCACTGTCGGAGCAATCCGATCGCCGATTTGATGCCGGC
>Ga0164320_10000871_pt1 | contig 10507 bp, 6 predicted proteins | sample GuaBasSediGuay11_FD_113736 | JGI IMG/M metagenome (GOLD analysis project Ga0164320, IMG submission 113736) | Subseafloor sediment microbial communities from Guaymas Basin, Gulf of California, Mexico - Guay11, Core 4567-28, 0-3 cm | ecosystem: Environmental > Aquatic > Marine > Hydrothermal vents...
CATTGATATTCTCTGCGAATGAACTGTTGACGAGTCGTAAAGCCTGATCCCAGTCCTCGACCAGAAACGGCAGCATGAATATCGCGTACTTTGGGTTGGCGTCTGCGAAGAGTCCGCCGCGGGTTCCCTGCAACACGCCAGTCGCTACCATGTCCATCATTTCGCGTTCGCTGCCAAGAACGCTGGAGAAGTAATTCTCGACCTGAATACGACCACGTGTTCGCTCCTCGAGTTGCTCCTCGAAAAACAACATGGACTGGCTGCGGGCAGATGATGGCGATTGGGAATGGCCGTAGCGAAACAGATATCCGTCCTGCTCCGATTCGCATGCGCTTAGAGCGAGAACAATAGCAACGAGCAGGTATCGCAGCATTGGGAGGACTAATCCCTGTCAGGTAGAGATGCCTAAGAGGAAGTCACGAGCAAACCACAAAGGGCTTGCCCGTGACCAGGGGGACAGTACTACTCCGAGAAGTTGTACTGGATACCGATAGCGGACGTCGTTCCAAACTCATCGTATTGGTAAGCTCTTCTACGGTTGCCCGAGTAGTAGTACTCAGGCTCATCACCGAGGTTGGTGATTTCTGCGTAAACCTGCCAGCTGTCAGAGAAGCGATACTTCGCGGTGATGTCCCACTGCATATGATCGTCGGTGTAACGATCATATTCAGGGTCCACGAGCTCATCGATGTAACGGTCGCGATATTTCATCGCTATACGAAAATCAAAGCCATTCTTTTCGTAACCCAGCATGACGTTGGCGATGTTTGCCGATTGCTTCGGCATGTCCACTTTGCGTTCACCCGTATCGGCTTCTGCGTCCACGAACGTGTAGTTCATGCCAACGATTAAACCGTCGAATGGCGGACTCAGGAAACCGAAGTGCTGCTGGTAGTTGAATTCAAAGCCAAGAACAGTCGCATCCTCGCCGTTTAGCGCGATCTCCGCTTCGTCGAGCGTAGTACCCAGGAATTCGTAGTCATCAATGACCTGGATGAAGATGAAGTCTTCGATCTTCTTGTAGAAGACACCAGCGGATATCACGCTCAAGTCCGTCGGGTAAAACGCGATCGATGCATCAAGATTCCAGGCCCGGAACGGATCGAGATCCGGGTTGCCCAGTACACCTTCACCATCTTCGATCTCAGCTCTAAATGCGACCTCTTCAATTCGCGGTCGTACCACTGCCCGGAAAACCGATGCTCTGACGATCACATCATCCCTCATCTCAAATCGAATGTTTGCGCTGGGCAAGACGTCCGTGTAGGAATTGGTCGCCGATATGGGCGTCACAATGACCTCATCTTCCGGATCTTCGATGATTTCGACAAAGTTGCCGCGGTTATCGAGTTTTGTGTGCTCGATTCGAACACCGGCGTTAATCGTCGTCCTGTCCATATCCCAGGTGCCCATGACGTATCCGGCAAAGACATCTTCGTCAAATACAAAGTCGGCGACGTTCGAATCTATCTGTGAATCGATATCTTCGAATTCAAGGCCCGTTTCACCTGCCAGAATGTCCCGCTCGATGAGGTTGTCAGGAACTGGATTCAGATCTGTCGAGAAACCATAGGCATCGCCTCCGTTTGGCAACACCGCATCAGAGAGAAACCAGAGATCGTCGCCAGACCAGAGTTCGGCACGCTCATCAGTCTTTTTCTCACGCCACCGGGCCTGCACGCCGAACTTGATTGCGCCGCTGTCGGTCTCACGGGTGAAGTCCGCCGCCAGCGACGTCATTGTGTCCTCGTTTACCTCGTGGGAATTCTCGATCTCGTCCAGCTCGTACAGGCTTGCGTCATTCAATATGGACCAGAAATTGGATTGCACGACCGGTAGTTGGGGATTGCTACGGTCCAGTGTGAGCACCGGCATCCCGTCTGTAATACCGCCATCACCGGATGCAAATTCCGCGACCCAGGTTCCACTGACTTGATCAGGTGTCCGCTCGCGACCATTGGAGTATCCAAATCGGGTTTCGATCAACCAATCATCACGCTGAGTTTCGGAACCCAGAGAGATAGACAAACTCTCTGCAATCTGGCCTATGAAGCGACGCCCCTTGGTATCCCGTTCAATCTCGACTTCCGAATAGTCTGCGCTTGATGCGGTAACAGTATCTTCATCCAATCCGTCGAGACCAAAGGTCATTCGATTTCGCAATTCGGTATCTGTGAATTTGCTGTAAAGCGTGTAAGCGTACAATCTCGTCTCATCAGAAATGTCGAGATCCAGGTTCAGAACACCGCCGATTCTCTCTCGCCCAACGGTATACAGCCGCGCCTGGAACTCTTCGCCGAAGTCGCTGCCATTATCAGCTACTTCCCAGTCGTCCACCTCAATATTATTGATAACAAGGTCCCGATCGTTCCAGCTGATAGCACCCGCTACGCCGAGCCGCCGTCCGTTATCCAGCTCGAAAATATTACTGCCCGCAAACGAGATTTTGGGATTCCAGGACTCCGACAATTCATTGTAGGAACTTTCTGCCCGAGCCTTCATGTACGCGCCTTTGCGGCTGAACGCGCTCAGTGTTTTCACATTGATCGATCCGCCGATGGCGTCGGCGTCCATATCGGCCGTCAGCGTCTTGTGAACTTCAAGGCCGTCGAGAACATCGGAAGGAATGACGTCCAGCTGCATCGCCCGCCTCGGTTCTGCCGCCGCAGCCCGCATGCCGTTGATCGAGGTGGCATTCAGATCGGGGTCCATACCACGAATGACGACGTATCGGCCTTCGCCCTGGTCATTTTCAACCGTGACACCGGAAAGACGACGCAGAGACTCGGCGACGTTTTGATCCGGGAATTGTCCCATCGCGTCAGTATCCAGCACGGAAACCAGGTTGCCTGCCATTCGTTCCTGACTCAACGCACCAGCAAGTGCCGCTGCCTGGCCGTAGACGATAACCTCTTCTATGCTTCCGTCACCGCTGCCGATTGCGATGGCACCCACTGCGAGACCATCCGCGGTCACGGAGATTGGTACGCTTTTATCCGGAGCACCTACGTAAGACACAACCAACGTGTATGCGCCTGCTGGTACGTTCGTGAATCGAAACTGACCCCGATCATTTGTCGTGGCGGAGCGGTTCAACTCGGTAATTTTAACCTGGGCGCCGTTGAACACAACTGTGTTATTGGTGTCCGTCACTTCGCCGGTCACGGTCTGCGCGAACGCCGCAGGCATTAGAGCTACAAGCCCGAACCCAACGACTACAAAAGAAAGTGCTTTCCGGATCATTTTCCCACCCCTGAGTTTTATTGTTCGCCGACAGCTATCGACCACTGATTTCTTATTCACAATGCGTCCCCCGCGAAAGTCTGGATTGTTTCAGTGAATGCAGTATAGAATATATTTTTCGAAAAGTAAAAGTCTTGAAAAATATGTTCTATACTGTATCTGCATCAGTAAAAACGGAAACAGTCATTTTTGTGCCAAATGAAACTGAAACACCTATTCCAAGTTTGAAAAATATGTTTCACTTCGCACCGAATATTACACAATGGAAGCCACAAGAATGCCGAAGTCACCGCCAGACAACCTGGAATCTTTGAGAAAGGAAATTGCCAATCGCTATGAAGGTCTGAGCCCTCGACTCAAGCAAGTCGCAAGCTATGTCATTGATAATCCAAATGATATCGGGCTTGAGACTTTATCTGTGATTGCTGGACGCTGCGATGCCCAACCGTCAACCATTGTGCGATTCGCCAAAGTCTTTGGTTACAAAGGCGCGAGCGACATGCAACGCCTTTTTCGCAATGAAATCCTGAGCGCAGCACCCTCACCCAGCTACTCTGAGCGAATCCGGCAGTTCCGAGAACGCTCCGATGAGGTGGACTGGCTTTCGCCGCACAACGTCCTTCACGACTTCGCCGAGAGCAACATCATCGCCCTTGAGCACCTGCGGGAGGTCGTTTCATCTGAGGATCTTGAGAAGAGTGTAGAGCTCATGCACAACGCCCACACGGTTTACCTGGCGGGCGTCCGCAGATCATTTCCTGTCGCCGCCTACCTGGCCTACTCTCTCAGTCATGTGGAAAAACGGGCATTTCTGCTCGATGGTGTTGCCGGCATGACATCGGAGCAAAGCTGGATGATGGGTCCCGATGACGTCGTGATCGCCATTTCGTTCCGTCCGTACGCCGACGATACCGCGGCTGTAGCTGAACGGGCGAAAGCCAATGGCGCACCTCTGATAGCGATCAGTGACAGTCGATTGAGTCCGATCGCAAGAGACGCCGCCGTGTGTTTCGAAATCAAAGACGCCGAAGTCAGACAATTCCGCTCCCTGACAGCCTCGATGTGCATCGCACAAACACTCGTCATCAGTTATGCCTACAAATACGGTCTCGAGACGTTGGGTCCCGGGGAGGATGACGTATGATTCGTATCGCTGTCATCGGTGCCGGCCGAATTGGACAAATTCATGCCACGAATCTGTTGCAAAATGAACTGGCAGATCTCGTCTTCATATCTGATGTCGTAGAGTCCGCTGCGCTCTCATTGGCAAATCGCTGTGGTGCGGATGTCGCAGCAGTTGACGATGTCATGGAGGACCCCAACGTCGACGCAGTCCTTATCGCGAGCTCGACCGATACGCATGCCGGCCTGCTTGAACAGGCCGCCGCTGCCGGCAAAGCCATATTCTGCGAAAAACCTCTGGATCTAAGTGCCACGCGTGCGGCAGCATGTTTGACGGTTGCCGAAAAGTACGGCGTATTGCTTTGCCTGGGATTCAACCGGCGCCACGACCCGTCATTCAGCCGGCTCAAAGACGAAATCGACGCCGGCACGATAGGGGACGTCGAAGTTGTCAGCATAACCAGTCGTGACCCTGCGCCACCGCCGGTGGCATACATTGAAACGTCAGGTGGTTTGTTTCGCGACATGATGATCCATGATTTTGACATGGGGCGCTGGCTGCTCGGCGAAGAACCCAACCTGGTTTTTGCCACTGGAAGTGTATTAGCTGACGAGGCAATTGCGGCGGCGGGTGATATTGATACTGCAGTTGTTGTCTTGCGCACACCTTCAGGGAAGATGTGCCAGATCACCAATTCCCGGCGATGCGACTACGGCTACGACCAACGCATAGAAGTCTTCGGGAGCAACGGCATGGTGCGAGCCGATAACCAGACCAGTACCAGGGTGGAGGTGGCCAATGCGAGCGGCTTTGCCACCGAACCCGCACTGCCGTTCTTTCTCGAACGCTACGCCGATGCGTACCGGATTCAGCTCGACAAGTTCTTGCGTGCTGCGAGCGGCGAGGACCTGACAATCCCGGGTGGAGCCGACGGAGTACGAGCGTTACAGCTTGCTGATGCGGCAGAGCAGTCGCATGAGTCGGGTAAACCGGTGAGCCTTTGATTTCGGAATCGAAGGAATTTTTCAACATCATTAGTTATTGAAATATTTATTCCATTCCGCTATCGTTACTGCTGCTTTCTTGCCGTATCAGCGATAGGGCAAGAAAGACCACATAACAACATCGATAATGCCTTCGGGCGGTGAACAGCGGTGAAAAACCTCAATTTCGGTCTCATTGGAACTGGCTTTATGGGCCATGCGCATGCTATCGCGCTGCGTTCGGTCGGCACCGTTTTCGACGACATCGCGTCACCGACGCTGCGCTGCCTTGTCGATGCCGATGCGGCGAATGCGGCGAGCCTCGCGAAGGCCTGGGGCTTCGAACAATCAAGTGACGATTGGCAATCCGTTTGCATTGATCCCGAAATCGACGTTGTCGACATTTGCACGCCCAATCATCTGCACAAGGATATGGCAATCGCCGCAATACAGGCAGGCAAACATGTCTATTGCGAAAAACCCCTCGCCCTTACAGCCGAAGACGCTCGACTGATTCGAGATGCGGCCAGCGAGGCCGGCGTCAAAACGTCGATGGGATTCAACTACAACTGCAATCCTCTGATCTCGAAAGCGAGGCAGATGATTGCATCCGGCAGCATTGGCGAGATCTACAGTTTCCGCGGCAGCTACCAGGAAGACTATCTCGCTGACCCTGCAACTCCCTTTAGTTGGAGACTGCTTAGAAATCAAGGTGGTGCCGGCGCACTGGCCGATCTCGGCACACACCTGATCAATATGGCCGAGTATCTGCTCGGCCCGATAGCTGAGGTGCTGGGTTCGTTGACGACAGTGCACCCGAGCCGACGGGATCCGGAAACGGGTGACATGCGTAAGGTTGAAAACGAAGATATAGCTCAGGTACTTGTCCGGTTTTCCCGCGGCTGCTCAGGGACTATGGAAATAAGCCGCGTTGCGACCGGGAAGAAGTGTGGTCTTGAATTCGAGATATTCGGAAGCGAAGGAAGCATCGTGTTCGATCAGGAGCGCTTGAACGAGTTAAGAATCTACTCAAGCGGCGACGATAAGGACGAACGAGGATTTCGCACTGTTCTTGCTGGTCCGGAGCATCCTGACTACGCCGCTTTCTGTCCCGCACCGGGACATGGACTGGGCATCAACGACCTGAAGGTCATTGAAGTCAGAAATCTGCTACGAGGAATCCTGAATGGCGATGATATTTACTCCGATTTTTCGAACGGATGCCGCGTTCAGGGAATATCCGATGCTATTGAAACATCCGATCAACGGCATGACTGGGTTGACGTCACCGAAAGCGCATTGAATTAGTACAGGAAATTAAAATGACCCTACACATTACAGATTTTCGCGACGGTTTCCCCATGGGGACAACGCAAATTACTCATGAAAACGACACCGACGACAATGTTCCGATCACACTTGAAGTCGTAAAGCTCGCAGCTGGAGAAACGGTTTCAGTAACGGCAACAAACGAAATGGCATGGCTCTTGATGAGTGGTGCTGCAAGCGGACAGGTCGGTGGCAAGGATTTCTCGTTCGAGCGATTGTCTTTGTTTGACGAATCATCAAGCTGCTTTCACGCCTCTGCTGGAACCGAGATTCAGTTTGAGTGCAGTGCCGACTCAGAATTCACTGTCTATTCCTGCGATAACACCAGGCAGTTTGACGCAAGAGTGTTTTCCCCGGTTGATGTCGCCAACGAAGCGCGCGGGAAAGGACAGGTGAATGATCGTTGTCTTCGCTACGTCCGAACTATATTCGACGGTTCGAATTCAGATCCGAATACGGAACTGGTGCTGGGCGAGGTAATTACGTTCCAGGGAGCATGGTCGAGTTATCCGCCGCACCATCACGCGCAGCCGGAAATCTATCACTACCGCTTTACGGAGCCGCAAGGCTATGGGCATGGGGAACTCGGCGAGACCGTTCTCAAAGTGCGTAACTTCGACACCGTGAAGATTCTGGACTTGAACGATCATGCACAGTGCGCGGCTCCTGGCTACGGGATGTATTACTCATGGGTTATTCGGCATCTTCCCGATGATCGGTACACGGTTCCCGAGTTCACCGAGGAGCACACGTGGATCATGGACCCGAACAGCGAATACTGGGATCCGGAAGTCTAGATCGATGGCGACTGAAAAATCACTGGACGTTATCTGTCTCGGCCGCGTCGCCGTCGATTTTTACGGCGACCAGTTCGGTTGTCGACTCGAGGACATGCAGAGTTTTTCGATGTACCTCGGTGGTTCCTCCGGCAATCTCGCGGCAGGGCTTGCCCGCCTGGGCTCAAGATCTTCGATGCTCTCACGCGTTGGTGATGAACAAATGGGCCGCTTCCTGCGCGAAGCGCTCGCCAGGGAAGGTGTGGATGTAAGCCACGTCGCGACAGACCCAAAACGGCTCACTGCGCTTGTCGTACTGGGAATCGCCAACAGGAATTCGTTTCCTCATATCTTCTTCCGCGAGAACTGCGCTGACATGGGAATCGAGAATACCGACTTTGACGAAGCGTACATCGGCTCCAGCCGTGCGCTTTCGATAACCGGCACACACCTTTCAACCGAACAGAGTTATGAGGTCGTAAGAACGGCGATCGACTACGCCAGGAGACAGGGCACTCAGGTGGTTCTGGATATCGACTACAGGCCCGTCTTGTGGGGATTAACTGCCGCCGGCGGCGGCGAAGAACGTTACATCGAATCCTCGAATGTAACGAGCAAGTATCAGAGCATTCTTGGTGATCTGGATCTGCTCGTCGGAACAGAAGAAGAGATCAATATAGCGGGTGGCAGCACCGATACGCTGACCTCGCTGCGTGCGATTCGAGATGTATCGGCTGCGACAATAGTGTGCAAGCGCGGGCCCCTGGGATGCTCAATTTTTGAAGGAGCGATTCCGGATAGCCTGGACGACGGTATTACCGTTCACGGTGTTCAGGTCGAAGTACTGAACACTCTGGGTGCTGGTGACGCTTTTTTGAGCGGCTTCCTGAATGCGTGGATCAACGGTCGCTCATGGGAGGATTGTGCTGCATCCGGAAACGCGTGCGGAGCGCTTGTCGTGTCCCGGCATGGATGCACGCCGGCGATGCCGACGCGAATTGAACTGGATGATTATCTGCGACGGGCCGAGTCCATACCGCGTCCCGACAAGGATGCACGCATTAATTATCTGCACTCAGCATCAACTCGTGCGGATGTTGCAACGCCACTAATGGTTCTGGCGTTTGACCACCGACGCCAACTGGAAGACCTCGTCGTCTCTGTAAAGCCCGCGGCGGAAAAAATCGCAGAGTTCAAATCTCTGGTTTGCAGTGCTGCGGAGAAAATCGCGGAAGAACGAGGATCCGCTGCAAATCTGGGCATGATTGTCGATGAGCGTTATGGGGAGGCAATTCTAGCCAGAATGACTGCGAAAGGATGGTGGCTCGGACGACCCGTAGAAGTTCCGGGTTCCAAACCCGTTGAATTTGATCCGCGAAACAACATGGGCCTGCCGCTACTCAAGTGGCCCAGGTCGCACGTCGTTAAGTGCCTGGTGTTCTACCATCCGGAAGACGACCTGGAAATGCGATTGGCGCAGGAAGAACGCGTGCAGCAACTCTACGCTGACTGCGACGCGCTCGGCCGCGAGCTATTGCTTGAAATCATTTCCAGCAACAGTGGCCATGCTGTGACAGGTTCGACGGTACCAAACGTACTGAGACGGTTTTACAATCTTGGCGTCCTTCCCGCCTGGTGGAAGCTGGAATCGCAATCTGACGCCAGCTGGCAAGAGCTCACAAGCGTTATTGAGCGATACGATCCGTTTTGTCACGGCGTCCTGATGCTGGGTCTCGACGCGCCCGAAGAAGAGTTGAGAGAAAGTTTTCGCGTGGCGGGAAAATACCCTGTATGCAAGGGATTTGCTGTTGGGCGCAGCATATTTGGTGACTCGGCACGCCAGTGGTTCAATAATGAATGTGACAATGACGCCGTGATTCGCCAGGTTGCAGACAACTATCGTAGGATGATCAACTTCTGGCAGGAATCGATGGCCGGCAGAGAATCGGACCTGGACGCCTAGTCAACACCCATAGCGAGAGAGATCGTGACAGCCAAGCTTCGATTAACTACTGCGCAAGCGCTCGTGCGCTATTTGTGCGCTCAATACATTGAGATCGACGGCGAACAACATCGACTCATCAACGGCATATTTGCCATTTTCGGACACGGCAACGTCGCCGGGCTTGGCGAAGCACTCGAAGACTCGACTGACGAGATGCCGGTCTACCGTGCGCACAATGAGCAATCGATGGCGCATGCAGCGATTGCTTACGCGAAGGCGTCCAGGCGACAAAGAATCATGGCCTGTACTAGCTCTGTTGGTCCCGGTGCTACGAATATGGTGACAGCCGCTGCCGTCGCTCACGTCAATCGGCTCCCGGTCTTGCTGCTCCCCGGCGATACCTTTGCGAACAGGCTTCCTGATCCGGTGTTGCAACAAGTCGAAGATTTTTCTGATCCGACTATTACGGCAAACGACTGTTTTCGACCGGTATCGCGATACTGGGACCGAATAATGCGACCAGAACAGTTGTTGCAGACATTGCCGCAAGCGATGGCCGTGTTGACGGACCCGGTTGAATGTGGACCAGTCACCATCGCATTACCGCAGGATATTCAGGCAGAGGTGTCCGAATTCCCTGAGTCATTTTTCGAACGTCAGGTTCATCGGGTGATTCGCCCCGGAGCCGACCTTCAATCATTGAATCAAGCGGCCGAACTCATTGCGTCGGCGAAACGACCTCTGCTGGTCGCTGGTGGCGGCGTTCACTATTCGGACGCAAACAAAAGCATCGGAGAATTTGCAACGAAGTTTGGTATTCCGGTTGCAGAGACTCAGGCTGGAAAGGGAACGCTGCGCTGGGATCACCCGGCGTGCGTTGGATCGCTCGGGGTCACTGGTTCGAGTGCAGCAAATCAACTCGCGGAGGATGCTGATCTGCTGATCGCAGTTGGCACTCGCCTCCAGGATTTCACAACAGGATCAGGTCTCCTCGTCAGAAAACCTGACTGCAAGATGTTGAGTATCAACGTTGCGCGCCACGATCTGCACAAGCGCGGAGCTATTGCACTTCAGGGCGATGCCAACAGGTGCATCAACGAGTTGTCCG
>Ga0164320_10000873_pt1 | contig 10502 bp, 12 predicted proteins | sample GuaBasSediGuay11_FD_113736 | JGI IMG/M metagenome (GOLD analysis project Ga0164320, IMG submission 113736) | Subseafloor sediment microbial communities from Guaymas Basin, Gulf of California, Mexico - Guay11, Core 4567-28, 0-3 cm | ecosystem: Environmental > Aquatic > Marine > Hydrothermal...
CGTTATCACCAAAATCAAGAGCAAGGGGAAGCAAAACAAGCGCATCACCATGGCACTGGTAAGCCCCTGAACTACAGGTTGGGTTCGTGCTAGTATCACGTTTCTCAGCTGGCGGGAATTCATCTATCCAATCTAATTCGGTTAAATATTTAATAATGTAAAAATGGAGCAGGCAGTTAAATCTTTTCACAAGCAGGCCCAGGTTGCCTGTAGCCAATGCAGTCTGGTCGAACTCTGTCTGCCCAAGGGGTTGACCGCCGAAGAACTGGAAGCGTTTGAGCAGGTAGTCAATCGAAAAAAACCGCTCGAAAAATTTGAATACCTGTATCGTGCCGGTGAAGAAATGACCTCGCTCTATACGGTGAAAACAGGTGCCTTCAAGGCCAATATCGATAGCCTTGATGGTCAGGAGAATATAGTCGGATTTTTTCTACCGGGTGAATTAATGGGTCTCGATGGCATAGCATCAGGCCAGTATCAATGTGACATGATCGCACTCGGCGATGCCTATGTGTGTCAGCTTTCTTACCGTGATTTTGAACGGGTGTCGGAAAAGTTTCCGGTGTTGCGGCAGGAGATTTTGTCAGTTTCCAGCAACAATATGACGACTGCGCAAAAAATGCTTATGTTTATCGGTAAAAGACCGGTGGAAGAACGCCTGGCGATGTTCCTGATCAGCATTTCGCAGCGTTTCAAGGCCAGGGGGCTTTCTGAAACCCGGTTTCAGTTACCCATGAGTCGGCACGATCTCGCTAACTATCTCGGTATGGCCCCCGAAACCATCAGTCGCCAGTTTAAAAAGCTTCAGGATCAGGATCAGGTGTCGATTCAAAATCGTGATCTAACCATCAAAAATGCTGCCGCTTTACAAGGCACGATAGCTAGTGGCGGTTAAGTATTATACTGCTAAAGTGTCTTTGAGAACTTTACCTCGCGTCCACGGATCTTACTATAGGCGTCAAAAACCATTGCAATGTTACGCAGGAAAAAACGTCCGACGGGGGTAATTTCAATTCCATCCGCTTCTATTTCTACCAGTCCGTCCTCGGCGAGCTTGATCAACGCTTGCAATTCAGATTTAAAATAAACATCGAATTTGATATCAAAATATTGCTCGATTTGTGACTTTATAATTTTGCCCTCGCACATTACCTGCATGATTATTGATTTACGTAGACTATCGTCGGGCCCTAATTCAAGACCTTTAGATATCGGTATTTGATTCTTATCGATCAAATCATAATAGTCTTCCAGGCCCCGGGCGTTTTGATAATAAAACTCATCGAACGAGCCGATAGCGCTGACACCGATGCCGATCAGGTCACAATCCTTGTGGGTGGTATAGCCCTGGAAACTTCTATGTAGAGTTTGGTGCGAAGCAGCAGCGATCAAACTATCTCCTGGCCTGGCAAAATGATCCATACCGATGTGGATGTATCCGGCTGCCAATAGTTTTTCCGCGGTTAGCTTGTGCAGCGCAATTTTTTCTTCGGCACTCGGCAGGTCCCGTTCATCGATACGTTTTTGCGCTGGAAACATATTTGGCAGGTGAGCATAGCTGTACACCGAGATGCGATCCGGGGCGCAACTTACTATGCGATCCAGGGTCGCCCCGAAACTGGCTTCGGTTTGCCTGGGCAAGCCATAAATAAGATCGACACTGATTGACTGAAAACCAAGTGACCGCGCCTGTAAAATAAGCTCCCGGGTCAACGCTTCTGGCTGGATTCGATGGACGGCCTTTTGTACATCTGGATCAAAGTCCTGTACCCCGAGGCTAATTCGATTGAAACCCAGCCTGATTAAGCTGAGCAGGTATTGATAGCCAACAGTGCGGGGATCAATTTCGATTGAATAATCGCGATCCTTGTCTGAAATCAGCGTGAAATAACGGTGTATCTGGTTCATCAGTAATTCGATCTGGTCGGCAGAATAGAATGTCGGAGTGCCACCGCCCAGGTGAAGCTGCCTGACGCTTCGGTCTCCATCGGCAAGTTCGCCATGCATGCGAATTTCGCGAAAAAGGTAGTCCAGGTACTTGTCCGATTTTTGCTTATTTTTAGTGACTACCTTGTTACAACCGCAGTAAAAACAAAGGTGGCGGCAAAATGGCAGGTGCAGGTAGAGGGATAGATCCCGTGGCAGCAAAGCACCGTTGGCATTTAGTGCAGCCAACTGATAGTCACGGGCTTCGATTCCATCGTGGAACTCGACTGCTGTCGGATACGACGTATAGCGCGGGCCAGTGACATCGTACTTCTCAATCGTCTCAATATCGAGATGAGCCCGTCCGCCATAGCTTGTATCTGGACGGTACGTGTCTGCCGAATTTCTCATTGGGCACTCAGCCTGAACAGATTTCGTCCCGGAACAGGTGCCAGGCCACTGATTCTCCAATCGCTGGATTCTAGCTGGACTCTCCAGTTACTGGGGGACAGCGTGGGTAGTGGGGCAGAATATTTCAGATTCCCGGTTTTATGCAGGTAGACTAAAATATCTTCGCCAGCGCGGGTTCGATGTACGAATCTGAGTAATAGAGTATCGGCCAGGGGTAGCGATTTCCGTAGCGATAATCGAACTGTCAAAATACCGGATCGTGGCATTAACTCCAATTCAGCCCCTATGCCGTGGTTTGCTGCCACAGTATCCCGGGCCAGGGTGCGGTTTATCTGCTTGCCTTGTTTATGATAGTCGTCAACCACCAGCCCGTCGTAGCTTTCGATTGCAAACCAAAGCATAATCATGCTGACCACTACCGCGCTGAGCGGAATCGCGACTAACATCCATACGATTGGAACCTGTTGCCAGGAAATTAAGCCAGTAACTGATTGTTTTTGCACGGGGAAATTCCTCTCGAGTCAGGGGCCGACAAATCGGGCTTCTGTGGTCACAGAAATGGAGGCATCGTCCAATGCCGTGAGTCTGAATAGTATTGGGTTTACATTTTGCGGCAGGGATTCGGTATTCACGATTACGCGCAGCTGGAACAAACCAGCCGTAGACGCAGTCACCCCTAGTGAATCATCATCGAATTTTACCTTTGCGTTATCGAGTCCCTCGACGCTGACCAGGTATCGGTGGTCCTTTCGGTCCTTGTTGAGTATTTTCAAACCATAGTGATTTTCAATATTGCCATTACCCAGATCGCGATACAGCACATTACGATCACGACTGATATCGAGACCTACATTGCTGCGAGTACTCAGGCCATAAATTAATGTAGAAAAAATGCCGAGAAGAATAATAGCGTAGACAAATACACGGGCTCGCAGCAAATAAGTCATGCCGGTTTTCAGCATGTTTTCAGTGGTATACCGAATCAGGCCCTTCGGATAATTTAGCTTATTCATCACGTCGTTGCAGACATCGATACAGGCAGCGCAGCCGATACACTGGTACTGCAATCCATTGCGTATATCAATACCAGTCGGGCATACCTGCACACAGAGTTGGCAATCGATGCAATCACCCAGACCCAGTTCATCCTGATTATCACCCCGGCGGCGGGCACCCCGAGGTTCACCGCGTCCTGGATCATAGGAGATAACCAATGTGTCAGAGTCGAACATTGCGCCCTGAAAGCGGGCATAGGGGCACATGTAGATACACACCTGTTCTCGCATCCAGCCGGCATTGGCATAGGTAGCGAAACCGTAAAATACTATCCAGAAAGTTTCCCATGGTCCGCTGGTAAACGACAACAGGTTCACGCCCAGTTCTATTATTGGAGTGAAATAGCCGACAAAGGTGTATCCAGTCCAGGCTGATAGTAACAACCAGATACCATGCTTGAATCCTTTCAATACTGTCTTTTTTCGTATCGAGCCCTCTTTATCGAGTTTGATTTGCTGGTTACGTTTACCCTCGATCTGGCGTTCAATCCATAAAAATACTTCGGTCCAGACAGTTTGGGGGCAGGCGTAGCCACACCAGAGACGCCCGGCCAGTGCGGTAAAAAAGAACAACGACAGGGCAGCGACGATAAGTAGCCCAGCGAGGTAGATGAAATCCTGCGGCCACAGTGTCAGGCCCAGAATGTGAAACTGGCGAGCGGGGAGGTCGAACAGAACCGCCTGTCGCCCATCCCAGGAAATCCAGGGTAAGCCGTAGTAAAGTCCAAGCAGGACAAGAACTGCGGCAATCCGCATCGAAGCAAATATGCCGCTAACCTGACGCGGATAGATCTTTTGCCGTTTAGCGTAAAGTTCCTGTGGTAATGTAGATTCTGCCGGACGCATGCAGATGGCTCCTAAATGCCCCTGTGAGGAACGGGCCTCAAGAATAAGAGGGCGAGCAGCGCATTGCCCATGCCGATGAACCAGAAAAAGAAAAAAGCCAGGCTGTAGGCGTGCTGGCGGCTCTGTTGTTCGAGACCGAACTGGTCGAGTAGTAAACCCGGGTCAATCCAGGCGAATATCAAACCACAGGTAATACCAGCGCTAATAAATGATGACCACATCACTGATATGACGATCTGGCGAACTGGAATACCGAACATCGAGGCTCTCCTATGGTTGGGCGAGGTTAATAATATGAGCGGTCAGCAAATGGATTTGATTCTCGCTGAGTAACTTCTTGTGTGCCGGCATGACACCTTGCCGGCCATGGCTGATTGTTTCGCTGATCGCCGCTTTGCTGCCACCGTACAACCAGGTATTGTCGGTTAAATCGGGTGCGCCCAATGCCGGGTTTCCGGTCGCATCGACGCCGTGGCAGGCGACACAAAAGATTTTGAATCTTTGCTCGCCGGAGAGTGCGGGTTCGGGGTTTTCTGGAGTCTGCTGAAAGCCGAGCAGATACTCGGTCAGTTCGGCAACGCCCTGTTCACCGACGGCTGGTAACCATGCGGGCATCAGGCCATTGCGTCCATTGGTTATCGTGGCTTTGATGGTCTCACCATCGCCACCGTATAACCACTTGTCATCGCGCAGGTTAGGAAAACCGATAGTACCACGGGCATCTGCTCCATGACATATTGAGCAATTGGTAGAAAACAGGCGTTTCGCGGTTGCCATCGCATTGTCATTCTGTATCAGCGCTTCAAGGCTCTGGCTGCCATATTCATCATATAGCGGCGCATATCTTGCTTCCGCCTCAGCGAGTTCCTGCTCATATTCCCCTATTTGAGACCATTCCAGCAGGCCCTGGTAGCTGCCCAGTCCCGGGTACAAAATCAGATAACCGAATGCGAAGGCAACGGTTATATAAAACAGGTTAAGCCACCATTTGGGCAATGGATTATTATTTTCTCGAATATCCTCATCCCATACATGCCCGGAGAATTCTTCTTCTTCGTTGCTATCAGTTTGCACCGCGCCGGCATTGCTGTGAGCCAGGTAAATACACCATATCAATCCAAGCAGGGTTGGGATAGAGATCCACCAGTTCCAGAAAGGATGGGTGAAATCAGCCATGCCCTGGCTCCTTCTGCCTGGTCGTTGATTCCGGTGTAATATCATCGGGTTCGAGCGGGAGCCGCGCGGCTTCCTCAAACTGCTTTTTGCGTGCCGGGCTCCAGACACAGATAACGATGACGATGAATAACGTGAACATCACGAGAGTCAGGACAATATCAAAATCTCGCATGGTTTTATCTCCGCTGCCTGATTACAGTGCCGAGGTTTTGCAGATAGGCTATCAATGCGTCCATCTCGGTCTTGCCTTCCAGTTGTGCTACTGCAGTGTTGATTTCATCCTCGCTATAGGGATGCCCCAGGCTTCGCAGGGCCGACATCTTTACGACAATGTCACTGCTATCCAGCGGCGTCGATAGCAACCAGGGGTAACCGGGCATAATCGACTCGGGTACCACATCACGGGGATTGATCAGGTGAATACGATGCCAATCGTCGCTGTAACGGTTTCCGACCCGGGCAAGGTCAGGCCCCGTTCTCTTTGATCCCCATAAAAACGGGCGATCGTAGACAAACTCCCCCGCCACCGAGTAATGACCGTAACGTTCAGTTTCGGTACGAAATGGACGAATCATCTGGGAATGGCAGGAAACGCAGGATTCACGGATATAAATATCGCGGCCGCTGAGCTGAAGTGCGGTGTATGGCTTTAGGCCAGTGACTGGTTCAGTAGTGGATTTCATAAACCACAGCGGTGTGATTTCCACCAGACCACCGACACTGATAACGAGCAGCACAAACAGGACGAATAATCCGGTGTTTTTCTCCACGGTTTGTTGTAGTGACATTGCGCAACCCCTAATGAGACGGTGCTGGTATCAGTGCTGCCTGGCGATTGCCCAGACGCACGGTTTGAAATATGTTGTAAGCCATTAACAACATGCCAGAGAGGTAAACCAGTCCGCCCAACAGGCGAATCAGGTAGTAGGGATGCATTGCGTTGACGGTTTCAACAAAGCTGTAAATTAATGTACCGTCCTCGTTCACTGCGCGCCACATCAGCCCCTGCATGATGCCTGAGATCCACATCGCGGTGATGTACAGAACGATGCCGATAGTCGCCAGCCAGAAATGCCTGTCGATCAGTTTGACGCTGTAGATCTCGCAGTTAAACAGGCGCGGGATCAGGTGATACATGGCGCCCATGGATATTAGCCCAACCCAGCCCAGGGCACCCGAATGGACATGGCCTATAGTCCAGTCAGTGTAGTGCGAGAATGCATTCACGGTCTTGATTGCCATCATCGGGCCTTCGAAGGTAGACATACCATAAAATGAAACAGCGACAACCAGAAACTTCAGAATTGGGTCGGTACGCAACTTGTGCCATGCCCCGGACAGGGTCATGATGCCATTGATCATGCCGCCCCAGGAAGGTGCCAGTAGTACCAATGAAAAAACCATGCCTATCGACTGTAGCCAGTCCGGTAACGCCGTGTAGTGGAGATGATGGGGTCCGGCCCAGATATAGGTAAACAGGATGGCCCAAAAATGCACGACCGAGAGACGATAGGAGTAAACCGGCTGATTAACCTGTTTCGGGATAAAGTAATACATGATGCCAAGAAAGCCAGCGGTGAGGAAAAAACCGACCGCGTTGTGACCGTACCACCATTGCACCATTGCATCCTGTACCCCGGCATAGATCGAATAGGATTTTGTAAACGATACCGGATAGGCAAGACTGTTGATGACGTGCAGTACCGCTACAGTCAGAATAAAGGCGCCAAAAAACCAGTTCGCAACATAAATATGTTTGATGCGGCGGCGCATGATAGTGGCGAAGAAAACAATCGCATAGGACACCCAGACCAGGGTAATCAATAAATCAATAGGCCATTCGAGTTCAGCGTATTCCTTGGATGAGGTGATACCGAGCGGAAGGCTGACGACTGCGCTGAGGATCACCAGTTGCCATCCCCAGAAAGTAAAGGCAGCCAGTTTATCGAAGGCGAGACGTACGTGACAGGTACGTTGTACTACGTAGTAAGAGGTTGAAAATAAAGCACAGCCGCCAAATGCAAATATCACGGCGTTGGTGTGCAGTGGTCGAAGTCGACCAAAGGTTAACCAGGCGATATCAAAATTCAAAGCAGGCCAAACTAATTGGGAGGCAATGAGAACACCCACCAGCATACCGACCACACCCCATACGATGGTCATAATTGCAAACTGCCGCACTACGTCATAATTATAAGTTTCTTGAATTGATGGATTCATATAGAGTCTCGAACAAGCAGAAGTTGTTTCAAGAATTGCACTGGTGTCTTCTAGTAGGCAAATCCGGGACCTAGCCCGAAGCTCCACAAACCAACAGTGGCAACCAGCAATCCAACCAGGGCGATTAAGCCGGCGGTTAAAATCGCGCTTGAAAACAGGAAACCTCGTTCTTCGGAAATTTCCATCATCACCGGTACCCCGTTGTAAAGAAGAAAAACGCTGTATCCCAGTGCCGGCAGTCCGAGGAGGTAGATAAACCAGAGCGGGGGATACAGCGTGGCAAAACCAATGATCAGGAGTGGTGTAATGGTGTAGGCGGCCAGACTGATGCAACGTGATAGAGGCTGTTCTGCCCCGTAGGTTTGCCCCATCCACTGGATCAGTTTTCCAATGGCCCCTACGGATACCAGGATGGCGAGGAATGAGATTATTGCTATGCGAAACGCGCTACCGAGCGTCATCAAAACCGTGTCCGCGCCGGGCACCGGCCAGCCTACCCGGGTGGCGCCGATATAGCCGCACACCGGTGTAATCAAGGCAAGTGGAATTACTTGCCTGAAATAACACTCTTTAATGGAAAGATTTGCCTTTCGAATCGCCTGCCAGCCATCGGCTGGAGAAAACAACAGGGTCGTCGTCAGGAATGGAGTCATCGTAATTTAGCATATCATACAGAGAAAGGATTCCCTATTCTGGATGCGGGGTTTAGCCCTGTCCTTGATCCAAATCAAGAATTATCAGATCTTGTTCAAACCCATGAAGGTAAAACTTGCTTTTTATCGATATAGATTTGCGCCAGGAAAGTCGCCTGGTGGACTATCCGGATCAAATTCGATGTCAGACAGCCGCTTTTAATTTACGCGCAACCCACTGATGAAAATGATGGGTTGGATTGTCCATTACCGGGGAAAATACTCCACCCCGGTAACCCGGTGACGATCGACCCTTTTGCATGCCTTCGACGGCGCCGATGTCTTCACCAAATACCACCCGCCAGGATTCAAGTATGGCGTTTCGGCTCGCCGAATGTTCGTCACCGAGAGCTTCTTCACCCACGTATAGCAGGCGTAAATGCTCGACCGATTTATCGTGTGCAACCGGTTCTATGATCAATACAAATACGTGGTCAGCCTGTATGCCAAGCAGTACATTAGGATAAAAGGATATATATTCAGCTTGCTCCAGTTTGTCCTGCGGCCATTCTGGAAACCGGGGTAGCGCCGTTCCTTCATCGTTGAAAAGTCGGTAGGAGTTGCTGCCCTGCCCACCAAAGTTATCCCCGATCATGATATGGTAGTGATCTTCGAGCGGTGAGTAGGTATTTAAACCAGGATGTATCCAGGGTAAATGGTAGCTCTCGCAATAATTTTCTACCGCGAGTTTCCAGTTTGACTGAATTTCAATTTGTAATCCCTTGCCATTGACTGCGGATCTAAGGCGATCCAGCCCGGTATTACCCATAAAGCCACGCCACTGGTCGGTCAAAGGTTTGCTGTATTCTGAAAAGTCGACGGCGTCTCCCGAAAGATTGATGAATATGATGTCCATCCACACTGCTGAGCGCACGGCCTTGAGGCCATGATCGCAATGATTGAAACCTTCCGCCTTGTGTTGCCCGACGCCGCCTATATGAGGCGTACCTTTCAGATCACCGTCGAGGCTGTAAGACCAGGAGTGGTAGGGGCAACGTAAAGCTCCCTGTACTACCATTTCTTCGCGCACCAGTTTCATGCCGCGGTGGCTGCAAACATTGTGAAACACGTTTATCTGGCCCGACTTATTGCGCGTGATTAGCAGTGGTAAGCCCATAAAATCGACTGGTTTAACTGTGCCTTTTATCGGCAAATCGCCGGCGAACCACAACCCGGCCCAGCTACTACCGAATACATGGTCGCGCTCATATTCGATAAAACCGGCACTGGTGTAAGCCTGATTGGGCAAGCCTGTTGCCGCTTCGATGGGTTTTAAAATAGATTCTACGGATAGATAAATTTGTTCTAATTCTGATTGGACGTGGGTCATTATCCTTCTCTGTCGATCGATCTATTCAGCCAAAGCGCAATTCTGGCTGATTATTGTTATCGATCAAGCCCTTTTTCAAAAGCCAATGACGGGCGTCGTCCGCATCCTGCTCGAACCAGGCCTGTGCCGATCCGAGGCGAAAACTATATCCCCAGGCATCCATGTCCGAGAACAAACGCTCTTCGCTGATCGAAGACAGGTTTCGCGCCAGCAGAATCTGCAGGTAACAAACCGCATTTTCCTCGTCATCGTCTCCGCCTGCATTGGTGTCCAGTGCGTCGCGACGTTCACTATCCATGCAGATGTAATGGCAGGCCTCGTGCAGAATCGAATGTACCGGGGTATCGGCCCGCAAATACAGTCGCCCCTTGATTAGCCCGGCTTCATCGTCACCCCAATAGCTGCCTGGAATCTCCTCGGTTTCGGCAGTAATACAAATTTCGAGCTGGAATGAGGCCAGCATAGCAGTCAGCTCGGCAGGATTAATATCACCAAATCGCAGCACCGCCGATGGCTCAGACATGTGTTTCCATCATTTGTGCAATGGTATGTTGTAGCCGCCACCACTCTTCAGCCATGTGCTGTGGCGCCGAGTTTCGGGTGCGTATTATCAGGTAGTTAATTGCTGCACCGAATACGCCGAGAATGCCACCAATATCGATATTCGGATTGTGATAATGCACGCGGATCGTTTTCACCAGCGCCATGCCTCGTTCTGCCCGTGTTCTCGCGAGTGCGACGGTGAGACTATTATGCGCCGACATTTCCCAGGCCATGATCTCCAGCGTCAAGGGCCGAGCCTGTAAAGCCTCCAGGTGCCTTTTCAGCAGCAGCTGCAAAAATTGC
>Ga0164320_10000874_pt1 | contig 10501 bp, 15 predicted proteins | sample GuaBasSediGuay11_FD_113736 | JGI IMG/M metagenome (GOLD analysis project Ga0164320, IMG submission 113736) | Subseafloor sediment microbial communities from Guaymas Basin, Gulf of California, Mexico - Guay11, Core 4567-28, 0-3 cm | ecosystem: Environmental > Aquatic > Marine > Hydrothermal...
TCGAGCAAAACGTGACGATGTTTGCGGTGTTGATCGCTATTGATAATGCCGCGGGGCTGCTGTTGCCTGGCATGAATGCGGAAGTAGATGTGCGGATTGCCCGGAGCGAAGACGTTCTGACCGTGCCGATCATGGCGCTGCGAACGGAGCGCGACTTCGAATCCACGGCATCAATACTCGGTGTTAATGAGCAAAATATTCGCGAAGCGCTGCGTGACAAGGAGGACGGCGGTGCAAGTGGCGGAATGGGAGGCGGATCACCGGGTAACCAGTCCGGGTCAGATTATCGCTTCGGTGGCAAATTCTGGGTCGTCGTAGACAACGATGGCGTACACGAGTTTCGCAATGTCACTACCGGGATTACCGATCTCGACAGGGTGGAAATTGTCGAGGGCCTGCAGTTAACCGATACCGTTCTAATCCTGCCGAGTACACACCTCGTCGAAACGCAGCAGGAATTGCAGAACTGGATCAATCGCCGCGTCGGCGGCGTGCCCGGGATCCAGTAGAATACTGTCATGTTGATCTCCGAGACTCTTCGGATAGCGTTGCTCTCCATACGCAGCAACCTGTTCCGCGCGGCATTGACGATGCTCGGCATCATTATCGGTGTTGGCGCTGTCATCACGATGGTCGCACTTGGAACAGGAGCGCAACGGGCCATCGATGAGCAGATGGCCGCACTCGGTGGCGACATTCTTTCTATTGAATCATCGAGTTGGTTTAGTCGAGGCGTTGCGCGACACAGGCAGACACTGACTACCGATGATGCGGCGGCAATGTCAATCGGTACGCGGAGTTTTGCGGCAGTCGTGCCCGAGATCAGCAATCGTTACCAGGTCAAGTACGGCAACATGAACCTGAACCTGTCGACGATCGGTACGACGCCGAACTATGTCGACGTGCACGGTTTTACCGTCGCTAACGGGCGAATGTTCTCCGCCGCGGAGGAAGCGGCGCGAGCGCGAGTGGTTGTCCTGGGTGCCGAGATTCCGGCTATGTGCGAGTCCGACGCACCCTCCATGATCGGCCGCGACATCCTGATTCGCTCCATACCGTTTACCGTGATCGGTGTCATGGAGGCCAAGGGCTCATCGCACTGACGAAATCCTGACGATGATATGTGGATTCCGCTGAGCACTGCTCAGTTTCGGGTCACGGGGAACGAATACGTCGAAAATATCAGCGTGCAGGTTGCCGAAAACTCGACTATCGAACTTGCCATGCTCGAGATCGAACGAGTATTGCGCCGGGAACACAAGATTCAGCCCGGTGCAGACAATGATTTCTCGGTCGTGAATCGGAAGCAATTCGTCGAGTCTCGCCAGGAGGCGACGGAGGTATTTACTTACCTGCTGGCCGGAATCGCCGGTGTGAGCCTCGTGGTGGGGGGCATCGGCATCATGAACATCATGCTTGTCACCGTTACTGAACGGACGCGCGAGATCGGCATACGTAAGGCACTGGGTGCGACACGCGGCAACATCCTGCTGCAATTTCTCGTCGAGTCGACAACGCTGTGCCTGTTCGGGGGGCTGCTTGGTCTTCTTCTTGGCGCATCGGCGTCGTCGCTGCTTGCGAAGTTCGCGGGGTGGCAAACCGTAGTTACCGCCGAATCGGCCGCAGCCGCTTTCGGATTCAGCGCGGCGGTCGGTATTGTCTTTGGCATTTGGCCAGCACGCCGCGCCGCCCAGCTCGATCCGATCGACGCACTGCGTCACGAATAATCACGTGAGAACAATTCATGCAATTCTGATTGCCAGTGTATTACTGTTGCTGGCCGGTGATGTATTCGGACACAACGTCTCGCTGCAGGACGCCGAGCTAATCGCCGGCAAGTCCGGTCCACAGGTTTTGCTGTACATGTGGCTTGGCGCAAAGCACATGGTAACCGGCTACGATCACCTGCTGTTTCTGCTTGGCGTCATCTTCTACCTGCGCAATGTGCGCGCCATCGCCGTTTTCGTCAGTCTGTTCGCGCTCGGCCACAGCATCACACTAATTGGCGGCGTACTGCTGGGCCTCGACGTCAATCCGTACCTGGTCGACGCCATCATCGGTCTGTCAGTTGCCTATAAGGGTTTCGACAATCTCGATGGTTTCCGTACCTTGTTCGGCGACAGTCCTGATGAACGCATGGCTGTTTTCGTGTTCGGGCTGTTTCATGGCCTCGGCCTGGCGACGAAGCTACAAGACCTTGGGCTGGCCGAAGACGGTCTGCTCACGAATCTCATATCCTTTAACGTGGGCGTCGAGCTCGGCCAGTTGGCCGCGTTGATTGTGATCATCTCTGTTCTGCGCCTGTTGCCGCCAAAGACCGCCCACTCGAAGATCGGCACGGCTGTTAATATCGGGCTGGTCATCGCTGGCTTTGCCCTGATGGCGTACCAGCTCGCTCTCTTTACGTCTGCATAGGAACCACAACGATGGGAAAATCCACACTCGTATTGCTGGCACTCGCTGCACTTGGTCTGGGTACATTGATCGGTGTCAGCCTTGTCGAGAAACCGGCACCCGCCGAAGTTCCAGCCGCTACTATTGACGTCGCGCTTGCTTCTACGGGCGGTGCACCCGTTTTCCGGTTCCTGGCGCCGGGCGATGTGAGCGTCGGGGAAGACGAGTTCGGCCGACCACTGCCGGCCGCAAACAGTGAGAACTTCATCGCAAGAGAGGATGCACCGAAGTCCGAGACACTGACAATCGAGCTCGGCCTCGATGAAACGGTCGAGTACAAGGCGCTAATGACGCAGGGCGATGCTATTGCATTCCGTTGGAGCACCGATGGCGGCGATGTCTATTACGACTTTCATGCGCATGACGAAGCGTTTGGACCGGAATTCTTTACCCGCTACGACGAGGGTGAAGGCGTGCAACGGTCAGGCACTATCGTTGCGCCTTACACGGGTCAGCACGGCTGGTTCTGGTTGAACATCGCTGATGGCCCAACAACGGTGACTCTCGAAGTCAGCGGCTTCTATGACGAAATTATCGAGATCGATCTTGGCAACTACTAGTCGCCGACAGTCGCAATGACCTGAACATCAACGGTAACGTCCTTACCCACCCATTCCGTATCCTCCCACTCGCCGGTACCGACGCCAAACGCGAGTCGGTCGAGCTGGGCGCTTGCTATCAACACGCGCTGGTTGCCCTCTACCGCGACGTCAAATATCAGCTGTACAGGTGACGAGATGTTCTTGATGATCAACTCGCCGTCAGCGACATAACCGCCATCGCCGCTTGACGAGAAACGGTTGGCGCGAAAATGCGCCTCCGGGAATTTCATTGCGTCAAACCACTCGGGATCAGTGAGCGTCGAATCACGATCCTGGTCCTGGGTATCGGCCGAGGAGGTATCCACAGACACACTGAACATACTGTTTGTTATGTCCACGGGCGAGAATTGAAGGCTGGCGGTCCAGCTCCGCCAGACCCCTTCAAATGCGGCGCCCGCCTGGTCGCCGGTAAAGCGAATATAGCTTTGCGCGTAGTCTATCTGCCAAACCGGGAGTTCCGAGCCAGCCACCTCATCGGACGATGCAGCTGCACCCGAAGATGCAGCCGGCGCCAAGGCAGGTTTGGTGGAAGGTGGCCCTCCTGCCGAGCCCAACCACGCCGTGCCGAACGCTGCGACAATGACGAATGCGGCGAGGCTCACCGTCGACAACATGCGATGCAACACGTCGTCTTTGTCGATCAGTGCGTGTTTGAGCGCGGCTGCAACATGGATGCTGGCGATTACAAGTAGCAGTTTCGCCAGTATTTCGTGTGTTTCCTCGAATACCTCTTTCAGCTCCGGATTCGGCGCCACGAAATCGGGTAGCTGAAACAGGTTGAACCAGCTGACCGAATAGGCTGACGCCGATGACATCAGCCAGCCGGAAATCGGTACCGCAAACAGCAAGGCATAGAGCGACCAGTGACTGACCGCCGAAGCGGTCACTTGCCAGCAAGCCATCGTCGCGGGGGGCCGTGGTGGTACATGACGTAACCGCCAGGCGATGCGTACTACGGCGATAGCGAGAATCGTTACGCCGACTGACTTGTGATTGGCAAGCAGCGCCAGCTCGCGCAGGTCGCTTGGCGCGTTCTTGGCGAGCTGCGCAAGAATGAACTGCACTACGATCATGCCGGCCACAAGCCAGTGCAAAAGCCTGGCGGTCGCATTGTAGTGGCTGCTGCTCATTAGCGGGTGGCCGGAAACCGGGCTCGAGCTTATTCGGAATTGGGCAGTTCTACCGAGATGTAGATCGTCACTTCATCCCCGACGTTGGGTACCGCACGGCTTAGTCCCCAATCGGAGCGCGATACTTTTGTTTCGGCCGAAACACCAATCCAGGGTGTCTTGCGCATCGGGTGATCAGCGGCCTTGTTAATAGTCGCCGCCAGAACTACAGGTTTGGTCGTACCCTTGATCGTCAGGTCGCCTGTCACGTTCATCGTGTCTTCGCCGGTCAGCTCAATCGCCGTCGATGCAAATGTAATCGTCGGGTGATCGGCGGTGTCGAAGAAGTTCGATCCGTTGAGATGGCCGTTAAAGTCGTCCAGGCGGCTGTCGATGCTCGTAGCGTCGATCGTGACGTTGACAGTACTGTTTTCCGGGTTCTCATTGTCGAGGTTCAGGTCAACTTCAAAGGATTTGAAGCCGATGTGGGGATTCGAGAACCCGAGGTGGCTGTAGCTGAAAGTGATGTAACCATGTGACTTGTCGAGTCCGTACTGGCCCGATGGCACGTCGCCACGACCTGCGAAAGCACTGCCCGAAATACCGAGCAGGACGGTCGCGAATACGCTGCGCGCAATAAGCATATGATCTCTCCTATAGGGACTAGTATTCTTCAGCCGAGACGGCGGGGTTGTAGTCGATGTGGCATTCCTCGCAGGGTGTGTACAGCTCTCCACCCGCGTCGAACAATGCATCGAGGTCTCTGGCCGCGATCGCAGCCCGTGATTGTTCGATGGCAGCCATTTCCTGGTCGACGTAGGACTGAAATTTGGCCTCACTTGCCCAGGCATTGTCGTTCGGGCCTGTGCCGCCTGCTCTTGTTGCCTCAAATGCTTCCATCAGGGTGACGGCAGCGTCATCGAGCACCTTCCATTCTTCGTTGGTTTGCGGGTCTTCGACACCCCAGATGATGTCGCTTGCAGGTGTAATTATTACAACCATGGCTTCCATGATTGTTGCGCTTGTAACTTCCGGCATGCTGTTGTCCTGACCGACGCTTAAAGTCGTCGCGACAAGCAGCAGTGCCGTCGAAATGAGAATTAGTTTATTCATGGCCCCTCCTGTCACGTGGCGAACAATAGCATGCGTACTGCCCGTGCATTAGACTTGGGCGGGAACGAATAACAAGAACATCAACGAGTGGGAGGACATCGGGATGTTTGAATGGCTGGAGAATACTTCGGTTGCGATCTGGGTAGGTGAGTCTTTATGGGGCTATCCATTTATGCTGAGCATGCACGTCATTGGTCTCGCAATCGTTGTCGGTATTTTGTCAATGCTTGATTTCAAGTTGCTGGGCGGTTTCAAGGGAATACGGACTGGGTCATTCCTGCCATTGATCAAGTTTGCCTGGATTGGCTTCCTGATCAACGCCGTATCCGGTGTCTTCCTGTTTACGTCGCAGGCTTCGTATTTTGTAAGCAGTACAACATTCCTGACGAAGCTCGCGTGCATCTTTGTCGGCGCGATTCTGACCAAGGTCATGCAGGGCAAGCTCGTCGAAGCTGAAGCCGCTGGCTCGGCAGATGATATCGGCATGAAGGGCCTGGCTATCTTTTCACTGTTGTTGTGGCTGGTTGCGATAACCGCTGGCCGACTGACTGCCTACATCTGAGCAAAGGGGATTCGAAATGGAAGCATTTGCACAGTCTATTGAAGGTGGTGTCGTTTACTCATGGGTGACCTCGATCTTCTGGTTGTGGCCCCTGATGGAGACATTGCACTTTATCGGCCTTTCCCTGTTGCTTGGTGGCCTCATTGTTATCGATACGCGCATGGCCGGGTTTTTCAAAGGCCTGAATATTGCTGCTACGCATAAGCTCTTGCCCTGGGTTTTCATCGGTTTTGGCATCAATCTGACTACGGGAGTTTTGTTCTTCTTTGGTGACCCGATGCGCTATGCCGTCAACTGGGGGTTCCAGGTGAAGATGGTCCTGGTCGTTATTGCAGGCTTGAACGCACTGTGGTTCTGGTTGAGGTTGAACCAGCCAATGCATAACTGGGAGCCGCACGGCGACACCCCGGGCGAAGCCAAGATCGTGGCCTGGATTTCTCTCGTTACGTGGACCGGCGTCCTGCTGTTCGGCCGCCTGATTCCTTATGTGGGCACAGGCTAGGCACGACGTTACTTTTTCTTGGGCCAGAATATGCGCACGATCGTATCGTCTTCGTGGAAGATGATGTGCTTTAGCGTGCCGCCTAGATGTATCAACACCAGGGCGAATAGTATCGAGGCCGACGTCGCATGAATCTTCAACGCGAATCCGCTTATGACCTGATTATCGACGAATGCCACAGCGGGTCCGGAGGTCATCATCGCGGCTATGACCACGAGCATCACGTAATGCACGGTGCGCGCCACGCGGTGAATGAACATCGTCTGTCCGGTCGCACGTGGATGCCCCTGGCGCAACCGCCATACAATTCGAAACAGCAATGCCAACCAGGCGGAGAGTGCGATCGTCACGTGCAGGCTGCGACGGGCATCGATCGCCTCAAGCGAGTCCTGTTCCGTAATGCTGCGTCCGATGAACCACAGCGTGATGATGACGATCGTTGTCACCCAGTGAACAAGGATCGAAACCCAGCCGAACGAATCCGGACGGTCATAAATGGCGTTCTCTGTGCTTGTGTTACCCATGTCCTTACGACATCAGAACGTAGTCACCGTTATAGAACAACAGCGGTTGCCCGGTGTTCGAACGGAACTTCTCGACCTCACCGATGATGATGTAGTGATCGCCACAGTCGTGAACCTGGTGGGTGCGGCACTCGAGACACGCCACTGACTCCGGAATGAGCGGCACGCCGTGTGCAGAAGTCTCGTACACGATGCCGCTAAACCGCGTGTGGTCAGACTGCGCGAAATGATGCGATATCGCGCGTTGTTCGGCACCGAGTACATTGATGGCGAAGTGATCCGCGTCGAGATAGGCCTGCAGCGAATTGGAGACCTTGGCAATGTTCCAAAGCACCAGCGGCGGCTCCAGCGACACTGAACTGAAGCTGTTCGCCGTAATCCCACAGGGACCCTTCGCGCCGCGGCAGGTCACCACGGTCACACCCGTGGCGAACTTGCCCAGGGCTTGTCTGAGGTCGAGAACCTCTTCTTCGGTCACAAGGTACTCCGCTTGACAGAGGTCAAGAAATAATTAAGATATGAATGATTCAGATATTAATTAAGCATTCGAACAATGGCAATCAATCAGTTCAGCGGCTCCCTGCCGATGATGCTATACCGCACTCTAGATGCGGTTATGCCAAGATTTCGTAAGATTTTCAACGATTTCGGACTTACCGAGCAGCAATGGCGCGTATTGCGTGTGCTCTGGGAGTACGAGGCGGTCACGATTAATCGCCTTGCCGAGCTCACCCTGATCCCGGCCCCGAGTCTCGTAGGCGTCGTCGATCGGCTCGAGCGCGACGAACTGGTGACCCGGCAGCGATCCCAGGCAGATCGGCGCAAAGTGAATGTGGTGCTGATCGCAAGGGGCGTCGAGCTCGAAGACCAGGTGATGCCTCGTGTGGCGAAGACCTATGCCGAGCTCAAGCAATCAGTGGATCCGGACGCCTGGGATGCTGTCCTCGAGGGACTACAGGAGATTTCTGCGGTAGAGGAGAAGAGCGCATGAGCGCGCCCGCCTGCCATGGGGTTCAGCCATTTCCGCTGTCCAGCGTCGTGCAAAAATCAGCAAGAAGTGCGTATAGCTGCTCAAGTCGATCATGCCCAAACTCGGATTCGATCTCGGCGTATCGCAGCTCCGAGTCCGGGCCGACGCGTGCGAAGACCTGCCGACCCTTGTCAGTGAGCGCAAGTACTGAGCGCCGTTGATCGTTGCAATCCGAGCTGCGCGCGACCAGTCCTTCTTTCTCGAGAAACTGCAGTATTCTCGTAAGGCTTGGTGCGAGCAGGAAGCTTCTTCTCGCCAATTCACCCGCATCAATCGGGCCACCGTCAGCCAGGGCCCGGACGACACGCCATTGCTGTTCAGTCAGTCCATGTTCACGCAATACCGGTCGAAATCGTGCCATCGCCGCCTCGCGGGCGCGGAGCAATTCCATCGGCAGTGAATGCCGGAAGTCGCGCAACGACTCGGTCATACCTGTTCTGCGACGACTTTGTTCGAAAGCGTGCCAATGCCGGGTACTTCGACGCTTACAACGTCACCGTCCTTGAGGTACTTCGGCGGATCGAAGCGCGCGCCCGCACCGTTCGGCGTGCCGGTTGCGATGATGTCTCCAGGCTTCAGGTGATAGAACGTGGACAGGTAACTGATCAGGTAGCGGAACGGAAAGATGATGTTTGCCGTCGTATCATTCTGTCGCTCCTCACCGTTTACCGTCGTGATGATCTGCAACTCACCCATCGGGTCCAGTTCATCCGGCGTTACCATCCACGGCCCGAGCGAACCGGACTTCGCAAAATTCTTGCCTTGCGTGACATTGAATTTCGCATGCCGAAGGAAATCACGTAGCGAGCCCTCGTTCATGATGGTCAAACCTGCGATGTACTCGTGCGCCCTGTCTTCAGGAATGCGGCGACCTTCCTTGCCGATGACGATGACAATCTCGCCTTCGTAATCGAGTTGATCGGACTCGGGCGGGTCGAGGATGTCCTGCTCATGCCCGACGAGCGTCTCGCGCGTACGCATAAATACGCTCGGAAACTTTGGAGGCTCTGAGCCATCCTTATACTCCGCATTGCGGTTGGCGTAATTGACGCCAATACAAATGATTTTTTCCGGATTCGGAATGGTTGGCAGCAATTCAATGTCGGAGAACTGGAAGTCCGCGTCCGCGTCATTGGTCTCGGCGATCAGTTCCCCTAGCCTGTCTGTGCGAATCGCATCTCTGAGGTCACGCAGACCGCCATGTTTCGCGCCAAGATCGACTATGCCGCCACTTTTGATCGCGCCAAAAGACGCATGACCATCTTTCTCGAAACTAACAAACTTCATCGTGTTTCCTTCAACTGGAATATGGCTAACTAATAACCGGCCGGTGACGACTCATCGTCATCACTGGACTTGTACCGTGCGGCCAGCGCGCGCGCAGAGTTGCCGAGCAGCAGTGTATCCACACCGACACCGACAAAGTTTGCACCGCAGTCGACGTAGTGCGGAACTTGCGAGGCGTCCAGGCAAAGCAGACCTGCATGTTTTCCGGCCGCACGAACAGTTCGCAGGGCGGCACTAATTGCTTCGACGACCTCCGGATGCGAAACGTCGCCGCCATGCCCGAGGGACGCGGACAGATCGGAAGGGCCGATAAACACCCCATCGACTCCGGCCGTATTCGCTATGGCCTCGAGATTCTCGATAGCGGTCACGGATTCGGCCTGGACGATGACACAGATTTCTTCGTTCGCGTGTCGCAGGTAACCCGGTACTGTGTTCCAGCGGGCAGCTCGCGCCATCGACGTTCCCAGGCCGCGGCGTCCTGCGGGCGGGTACTTGACTGCACTGACGACCGCTTCGGCTTGTTCGGCCGTGTCGATCATTGGCACGATAAAGCTCTGTGCTCCGATATCGCACAGTTTCTTGAGCAGCGCAGGGTTGTCGTCGACGGGCCTCACGATAGGCGCAACATCGTACGGAGCCATCGCCTGCAGATGCGACATGACATCGCGAAGTTCAAACGGGCCGTGCTCATGATCGACAAGCAGCCAATCGAAGCCTGCGCCGGCCATCATCTCCGCGATCGTATTATTGGGTATGCTCAGCCAGATACCGAACTGCGTATCGCCGGTCTCGAGACCAGCCTTGAAACGGTTGCGTGGAATATCGCTCATTCGAAATCGACCTCGATGCTGCCCAGTGGCCCAAAGTCGGCAAGTATCTTGTCGCCTGCCGTTACGACAACCGGTCTCGTGAACGACCCTGCAAGAATGACCTGTCCCGCTTCGAGGCCGATGCCATGTGGTGCAAATCGTTTGCACACCCAGCGTATGCCATGTGCCGGATGGCCCAGTACGCCACCCGCGAGTCCGGTTTCCTCGATGGTGCCGTTGAGATACATCATCGCGCCGGCCCAGGGAAGGTCGATCTCGTTGGGATCGATTCTGTTGTTACCAAGAATGCAGCCCGCATTTGCCGCATTGTCGGCGATTGTATCGAGAACATTTCGTGTATAGCCGGTCTCGGGGTCGACGCGGTAACTTCGTGCCGCAATCAGTTCGAGTGCCGGTACCGCGTAATCGGTTGCGGCCATAACCTGCGCGCGGGTACCGTCCTTGCCGAAGAGAGGTACCTTGAGAAAAAAGGCAAAATAGACCCA
>Ga0164320_10000875_pt1 | contig 10494 bp, 4 predicted proteins | sample GuaBasSediGuay11_FD_113736 | JGI IMG/M metagenome (GOLD analysis project Ga0164320, IMG submission 113736) | Subseafloor sediment microbial communities from Guaymas Basin, Gulf of California, Mexico - Guay11, Core 4567-28, 0-3 cm | ecosystem: Environmental > Aquatic > Marine > Hydrothermal vents...
TAAATGATGCTGCAAAAATTCTTGAACTTGAATCGTATTTGAAAAGAAAACCAAAAGCACTATCTGGTGGACAAAGACAGAGGGTGGCAGTTGGAAGAGCTATTGTTAGGCATCCCAAAGTATTTCTGTTTGATGAACCGCTTAGTAATCTTGATGCGAAACTAAGAGTACAAATGAGAACCGAGATCTCTAAGCTTCATAAAAAACTCGAAGCAACAATTATTTACGTAACCCACGATCAGACTGAAGCTATGACAATGGGAGATAAAATAGTTGTTATGAAGGATGGGATTGTACAACAGGTTGACTCTCCGCTAAATTTATATAATTATCCAAATAACAAATTCGTTGCAGGTTTTATAGGAAGTCCGCCAATGAATTTTATTAATGGTAAAATAACAAATCAAACAGAACTAACTTTTATAAGTAGTGATGAAACGATTGCTATAAAATTACCATCTCAATATAAAAGATCATTGCAAAGTTATGCTAATAGTGAAATTACATTAGGTCTAAGACCGGAGGATATTGTAATTGAAGAAAAAGATGAAATTCCCACATATAAACATTCAACACCAATAGATGTAGCTGAGCAAATGGGGAATGAAACATACCTTTATTTTGAATTGAGTGGTTCGCAGTTCACCGCTAGAGTTAAAGCCATAGAAAAACCTAAGTCTGGAACTTCTATGGATTTATTTTTTAATTTAAGCAAGCTTCGTTTCTTCTCTAAAGAAGAAAACTCAATCAGGTAAATGAATAGTTGCAAATGATTATTTAGAACTGTTTTACCTTCTCAGCAAATTCTGAAATTAAAAAGTGTTTTATATTAGAATTTAAATAACGAAGGTCAACCAATTTGTAATCAGCCGGTCGGCGGTTTCCCGCAAAGCGGGATTCACCAACTAAAAAAATGATCCCAAAGGTATTTAAATCTTTGGGGTTTTTTAGTGTCCAAATATCCCATTTTGTAACAACAAGTCTTAATCAAAAAGGGAATCAGGGAAGTGTAAGTTGTTTTTGGGGAATGGGGAAGAGGTGATGGACAATCAGTCGCTCATTCAAGATTGTTATTTGATAAACAGTACATATCGTTCCTACACTTTATTAATAGGTTGATTAAGCAGGGCCCCATCTAGCACTTTCTAGATTTTTATATCTAACCTAAACTACTAGCAATAAAGTGTAAGTCACTTTGGAAATGGCTGGTAATTGGTAGATTAATTAATCCATTCTTAATTCTTTCTTTCCCTAGAATTAAATATTTTGTAAGTAAAAATTCACAATACTTAAACGGGAGGCTACTCAAATGAAATCATTTGCAAATATTTTATTCTTGCTGTTAGTTTTAACTTTAATTAAGGGCTGCGGACCGAGCAATACTGTAAAGGTGGATAGCTTTACTCCAACCGGCAAGGTTGAAAAACTAACAAACTTTGTTATCGAATTTTCGGAAGATCTTGCCCCACAGGATTTACAGGACAAATGGCTTGATGAAGAATTTATAACTTTCTCACCCGCTATCCCCGGAAAGTTTAAATGGACTTCGGATAACACACTTGTATTCTCACCGGATGCGCCGCTTGAAGCAATTCAAAATTATGCAGCAACAATAAATAAACAGGTTTTATTTAACACAAGCTTTTCACCCGACTTTGATACTTATGAATTCCACACACCCTATTTCGATGTTACAAAAGCTGATTTTTTCTGGACGAATATTCCTCATCAATCTTATAAACTTAGCGTTCAGGCAAATCTGCATTTTAACTATCCTGTTGAGCCGCAATCATTAAAAGATTATTTGGAAATAAAAAGAGATGGAGCAGAATTAAAAGATTTCCAAATAGTTTCAGAGCAAGCTGCTGATGTTATTGCAATAAATTTTGGAGAAGTAGAGCAGACAGATAAAGAACAAATATTTTCAATTAAAATTAAAGAAAATCTTGTTTCAGTAATCGGTAAAGAAGGGTTGCAGGAAGCCCGCACCTTTGAATCTACCCTGCCTCCTATAACAAAGCTTGCCGTTACAGGTGTGTCTTCAGGCTTTGATGGAAACACCGGCTGGATTGAGGTTTCAACAACTCAAACGGTGGATGAAGATCAACTAAAAAATTATGTTTCTACCGATCCGGGTAAAAGACTTCATTTCTTTGTTAGCGAAAACCAGTTCAGATTGGAGACTGATCTTAATGATGTGCAAACAGTTGATCTGAAAATCAAAAAAGGATTGCCCGGTTTGTACGGTGGAGAACTTGAGTTTGATTATGAGCAAACAGTTTCGATGGTGAACGTTAATCCATCAATAAATTTTACTGACAAAAAGAGTAAGTACTTAATGCTTGGCGGCGAGGAAAATCTTAAAGTTAATGCAGTAAACATTGAAGAAGCTGAAATAGAAGTTTCGCAAGTTTTCAAAAACAACCTTCTTCATTTTCTCAATCAGTACAGCTACTCTTACGAATACGATGATTATTACGGATATTATCCTACTTACTATGTTAGTGATTATGGCAAAACTCTTTACACCGAAAAAGTGAAACTAAGCGAAGGACAAAATTGGCTGAAAAGTTTTACAATTAATCTGAACAAAGCACTAAACCAAAAATATAAAGGAATATATACTATAACGGTCCGTTCAGCAGAAGAGAGGTGGAGAAACGATTCGAAGATGGTTGCAATTTCCGATTTGGGCATCATTTCAAAATTCGCTAATGATGAGATTTATGTTTTTGTAAACACGATCAGCAGTGCTGAACCTGTGGCAGAAGCCGAAGTAAGTATTATTTCAACAAACAATCAGATTCTGCTAACTGGTAAAACCGATAAGGATGGGGTAATCCGCTTTACTGATGTAAAAAAGAATACTGAAGGATTTTCCCCACGTCTTGTTGTTGTTGAAAAGGACGGAGATTTTAATTACATAGATCTAAGAGAAACTCTCATAGAAACTTCCCGCTACGATGTTGGGGGAATAACTCAATATGTTGAAGACTTTAACACTTTCATTTACTCACCAAGGAATATTTACCGTCCCGGAGAGGAAGTTCATCTTTCTGTAATTATAAGAAATGATAAAATAAAAGTTGTAAAGGATATCCCGATCATCACTAAGATAATTACTCCAACCGGAAAAATATTTGATGAGTTCAAACAAGAACTTAATGAACAGGGATCGTTTGAAATCTCTTTTACTCTTCCTGATTATGCACAAACAGGTGGCTACAGGGCAGAGATGTTTACAGGCAGCAAACAGTTAATCGGTTCATATAATTTTAGTGTTGAGGAGTTTGTGCCCGATAAAATAAGAGTACTTCTCACTACTGATAAGAAAAAGACAAAACCGGGTAAGAAAGTTTTAGTAGATGTGAATGCAGAGTTTTTATTTGGCGGTAAAGCATCCGGATTACTTTATGAGGCAGATATTCAACTGAAGCACAGAGGATTTTATAGTAAAAATTATCCCGGTTATTATTTTACAAATTCATCAATTGTTAATTCTAATGTTGATAATACTTTTCTGGATGGGAAGTTAGATGAACAGGGCAATGCTGTGATTGAATATCAAATTCCTGCGAATGTACAAAGCTCGGGGATTGCTTCTGTAAATGCTTATGTGAGTGTATTCGATTTAACAGGAAGAACAGTTACAAGAACGGTGAGCGTTGATGTTTATCCAAAAGATTATTTCATCGGAATTAAATCATCAGATTATTATTTCGGGGTGAATGAGAATTTAACTTTTAACCTTGTTGCCGTTAATCCTGATGATAAGAAAATAAAAAACTTCAAAGCTAAAGCACAGCTTGTGCGTTACGAATGGCAAACTGTTCTGAAAAGGGATTACTCGGGTAACTACTACTATACTTCCGAGCAGAAGGAACTAAATGAATGGGAAAAGAATGTTGATATAAGCGGTAAAACTCCGTTTACATTTGCTGTTTCTAAATCGGGTAAATATGAGCTTAGGATTTTCAAAAAAGGTAGTGAAGATTACCAGAAGAAAGTTTTTTACGCTTACGGATGGGGCTCATCAACAGCCGCTTCTTTTGAGGTAGATAAAGAAGGAAGAATAGATATTGTTCTAGATAAAGAGGAATATGAACCGGGTGAAAAGGCAAAGATATTATTCACCTGCCCGTTCTCTGGAAAACTTCTCATAACTTTGGAGAGGAACAATGTTTACTCGTATCAATATGTAAATGTTGAAAATAAATATGCTGAGATTGAAATTCCCCTTGATGATAATCACATGCCAAATGTTTATATAACTGCAACTCTGTTTAAAAAACACAACAAAGATGCTTCTGTACCTTTCCTTGTTGGGCATGGTTTTGCATCGATGCGTGTAGTAAAAAGTAAAAACAAATTACCGGTTACAATTACAGCTCCTGAAAAGATTAAACCTAAAACAACTCAACAGATAATAATTAAAACTGAACCGCAAAAAGATATTTATGTAACAGTTGCCGCTGTTGATGAGGGCATTTTACAGATTACTAATTTTAATACTCCTGATCCTTACAAGTATATGTATGCAAAGCGTCCGCTAATGATTAACAGTTACGATCTTTATAAACTTCTTCTTCCGGAAATTGTTTCCGAAAGCTCTACTCCCGGCGGAGGCGATATGATGGAGGAGCAATTAAAAAAGAGAACCAATCCCATTTCTGTAAAAAGATTTAAACTTCTTTCCTACTGGAGTGGAATTAAAAAAACTGATGGTAACGGTGAAGTAAAAGTTTCTTTAAATATTCCCCAGTTCAATGGAGATGTTAGATTAATGGCAGTTGCTTATACTGATTCTCGTTTTGGCTCTGCAGAAGAACATATGAAAGTTGCTGATGATTTAATAATTGAACCACAAGTTCCAAGATTCCTTGCGGTAAATGATTCCTTAGTTACACCTGTAACAGTGATAAATACAACTAAGAGAGTAGCAAATGTTGATATAAGCGTAAACGTTGAGGGGCCACTGAAGGTAACATCATCAAAGAAAAAAACTTTAAAGATTGAACCCAACTCAACCGGTGTGGTTGTATTCGGAATTGAAGCGACAACACAGGTTGGAGCAGGAAAGATTGTTTTCGAAACTTCGGGATTTGCAAAAGTAAAAGAAGAGATTGATATAGCCATTAGACCAATTTCGCCATTGGTAGTTGAAACAGGTTCTGGAACTATTAAAGCAGGTAATGAAATTAAAATCAATATTCCTAAAAACTTCCTGAAGGGAACACAAACAACTTCACTTACAATTAGCAAATTTCCTGCAGTTAAGTTTGCCAAACAGTTAAAGTATCTTGTTGGTTATCCGCACGGTTGTATTGAACAGACAGTCTCGAAACTATTCCCGCAGTTATATTTTGAAGATCTGGCGAAGCTGGTTGCTCCGGAATATTATAAAACAACCAACCCTGTTTATTATGTTAAGGAAGGAATACGAAAGATAGAGTCAATGCAGTTATACGATGGTTCGATGGTTTACTGGCAGGGAGGAACTTACACTAACTGGTGGGGTTCGGTTTACGCTGCGCACTTTCTGCTGGAGGCAAAAAAAGGTGGATACGATGTTTCAGAAAATGTTTTGAAGAAACTTCTCAAATACATCTCTAAGAAAGCTAAAGATAGAAGTACATTCGATTATATAACCAGATCACAAACAGGAAGGACAGTTCATAAAATTGCCAATAAAGAAATTCTTTATTCTTTATATGTACTTGCTCTTGCAGGTGAGGGAGATATTGCAACGATGAATTACTACAAAGCAAGACCACATTTAGTTTCTGCCGATATGCGTTATATGCTTGCAGGATCATATGCATTGATGGGCAGATGGAATTCGTATTATGAAGTTGTACCAAGTTCATACGAGCCGGTTCATCCGGTGCGCTTAACTGGCGGCAGCTTCGATTCAGATATTCGGGCTAATGCGATTATGCTGAATGTGCTGCTGGAAGTTGAACCAACAAATAAACAAGTTCCGGTTATCATCAAGTATCTGTCCAGGAATTCAAATTCTATGTATTCAACACAGGAAAGATCATTTGCATTTCTTGCTCTTGGTAAAGCAGCAAGTCTGAATGCAGATGCAAATGTTACTATTGATATTATTGTTGAAGGAAATAATCTAAATAAATTTACCGGGAAAGATTTAACTGTAACCAATGAAAAGTTGAATGGAGCCAACGTCACATTAAAAGCTACCGGTAGTGGTGAGGTTTATTATTTCTGGAATGCTGAAGGTGTAAAAGTAAATGAAAAGGTTAAAGAAGAAGATTCATATGTTCAAATAAGAAGAACATATTTTGGCTATAAAACCGGAAGAAAAATATTTGATAACAAATTCTATCAGGGAGAATTGATCGTATGTAAAATAGAGCTAACCGGTTTTGGACGTGATGCTGATAATATAATTATATCAGATTTGATTCCTGCCGGATTTGAGATTGAAAATCCGAGACTTAATCCTGCAACAGAATTAACCTGGGTACCAAAAAATCCGTTAAGAGTCGATTATATGGATATACGTGATGACAGGTTATTGTTATTTACCAAACTAAATAGTAATAAAACCAATGAGTTTTATTATTTGCTAAGAGTTGTAAACCAGGGAACGTACCAGCTTCCGGTTATTGGTGCTGAGGCAATGTACGATCAGGAATATCATTCATATCACGGTGCGGGAGTGATTAAGATATTAGAAAGATGGGAATAGCATCATCCCGAACTTAGTTCGGGATCTTTAAAAATTGAACTGAAGACCCTAAAACAAGTTCAGGGTGACGGTAAAATAATATGCACTTTGTACTAATAAAAAAATATTCGAGAACAGTAAAGATTGTTTTTACAATCCTGCTGCTTTTTGGTATGCTGGATTTACTCTTCCCGCTTCCGGAACAAAAAGAATACTCAAAAGAAATACTTGCAAATGATGGAACCCTTCTTTCTGCATACCTAACCGATGATGATAAATGGCGGCTCAAAACAGAATTGGCGGAGGTATCTCCTGAACTTATAAAAGCAATTATTGAAAAGGAAGATAGCTGGTTCAACTGGCACTTTGGGGTAAATCCTGTTTCTATTGTTCGTGCTCTGTACAGCAATTTTATTCGTGGTGAAAAAATTTCCGGTGCATCTACAATTACTATGCAGGTTGCTCGTTTACTGGAGCCAAAAGATAGAACTTACTGGAACAAAATAATTGAGGTGTTCAGAGCATTTCAACTTGAACTTCGATATTCAAAAGAAGAGATACTTGAAACATATTTAAGCTTGCTTCCTTTTGGTGGAAATATTGAAGGAGTTAAATCTGCATCTTATATTTATTTTAACAGATCACCGGATAAGCTCAGTCTTGCACAGTCGATTATGCTCGCAGTAATCCCCAGCGATCCTAACTCATTAAGATTGGATAGATCGAGCGAGGAAATAATAAAGAAAAGAAATTACTGGATAACTAAGTTTAAAAATAAAAATTTATTTGTACAGTCAGATCTTGACGACGCTCTTGAGGAACCAGTTGAAACAAACAGATTTGAAATCCCAACACTTGCACCGCATTTCAGCTATTTTGTAAAGAAGCATTTTAACAAAAATAAAATAAGCACTACACTTGATCTTTCAATTCAACAAACAACCGAGAACTTATTATTAAGACATGTAAAAAGAATTTTTTATAAAGGAATTACTAACGGTGCGGTGCTGGTGATTGATAATAAAAATTCTTCAGTTGTTGGCTACTGTGGCTCTGCAGATTTTTACGATGACGGATCTTTCGGGCAGGTGAACGGGATTACAGCTATCAGATCACCTGGCTCTACTTTAAAGCCCTCTTTGTATGCGCATGCCTTTGATAACGGAACGCTAACACCTCAAATGAAACTTGCAGATATTCCAATAGATTTTAGCGGCTACCAGCCAGAAAATTATGATCTCAAATTTTATGGAAATATCTCTGCCGGGTTTGCACTTGTGAACTCATTAAATATTCCCGCAGTAAGTTTATTACAAAATACAGGCTTAACCAATTTTATTAATCTTTTGAAAAGTTGCGGCCTGGAAGAGATACAAAAGCAAAAAGATAAACTTGGGCTTTCACTAATTCTCGGCGGCTGTGGTGTAACTTTAGAAGAACTTACAAGATTGTTTTCCTCTTTCGCGAGAAAAGGTAAACTTTATCCTTTAGTTTATGACGAAAGTGATTTTGAATTTCAGGATGGAACAGAAATCTTTAGCAAAGCTTCATCCTATTTAATTGCAGATATTTTATCGGGAATGAACAGAAGTGACATTGCTAATTTAAACAACTATTCCAAGCTGCCCAGGTTTGCCTGGAAGACGGGGACCTCTTATGGAAAGCGTGATGCATGGGCAATTGGATTCAATCCAAATTACACCATCGGTGTTTGGATGGGGAACTTTAACGGTAGAGGTTCACCAAATCTTTCAGGTGCAGAAGTTGCTGTACCGCTTCTTTTCGATCTTTTTAATGCTATTGATTATGATGCCGATGAAAAATGGTTTGATTTTCCTGAAGAATTGTTTTCACGGCAAGTTTGTAGTGAAAGTGGTTTACTTCCATCACAGTATTGTAAAAAGGTTATTAATGATTTTGCAATTCAGGATAAATCGCATAATGAAGTGTGTAACATTCATAAACCTGTTTATGTAAGTCTTGATGAAACGGTTCAATATTGTACTGAATGCTTACCTGCAAATAACTATAATAAAATTGTCTATTCCATTTATCAACCAGAATTAACAGTGTGGTTTGCAGAAAATAATTATAACTTTAGTTCACCGCCTCCGCATAATCGTAGCTGCAACGCTAAATTTTCAGAAGAAGGTCCGCGAATTCTTTCCCCCACTGAAGATTATGAATACCTTATTGAAGAAAACTCCGGTCAGGAAATAGTTCTTTTAGCAGCATCGGATGGAAGAGTTAATGCACATTACTGGTTTGTTAACGATAAATATTTTGCAAAGACTAAACCCGGCGAAAAGATATTTCTAAAACCGGAAACAGAAGAATTAAAAATTACTTGCCTGGATGATAAGGGAAGGGATGAAAGTATAAAGGTTAGTATAAAGTATTATTAATTATCTCGCTTCTATTATAATTCTGTATATCATTTTCTGAACAGACACTTTTAAATTGTTAAACCAAAAAACGAATTTTCAGAAATGTTTATCGCAAGAATATTGATGTTTGTATAAAAAATTAAATAAAAATCAATTGAATTACTCAATCCAAAATCATTCCCGGTTCATTCTTTTTATTGAATATCTCAACTCATTAATAATATTTAGTATGAAATTTATGTATGAATAGTTATTTTAAAATATCGTTCACAGCACATTGTGAGAAAATGATTTCTTATTTATCAAGTTCGCCTTTCCAAGTCCTCAATCATTTAATTAATTTTAATCAATATTCTTTAACCAATAATTACAAGTAAGCAATGGAAAATAAAAATAGTAACAAAACCGGTATTAACCTTGAAGGCAAGTCAGCTCTTGTAACAGGAGGTAGTTCAGGAATTGGTTCCTGTATTGCTTTGAAACTTGCTGAACATGGTGCAGACATAGTAATAATAGACAGGAAACATAAAGAAGAAGCTGCAGAGATTATCAATAAAATAGAAGCCATGAGTAGAAAATGTATTTTCTTCCAGACAGATGTCTCAAATTTTAATAATGCAGGAAAGATTGTTGATGATGTAGTAAAAGAATTCGGCGGATTGGATATCCTTGTTAATAATGCAGGAATCAACTGGGATGGAGTTATCTGGAAAATGACAGAAGAACAATGGGACAGTGTTATCGATATCAATCTTAAAGGTTATTTTAATTATATACGTGCAGCTGCTCCAATTTTCCGCGAACAAAAATCAGGTAAGATAGTTAACGTTACATCTATAAATGGGCTGCGTGGAAAATTCGGTCAGGCAAATTACTCAGCATCTAAAGCCGGCATAATCGGATTGACTAAAACGGTTGCAAAAGAATTAGGAAAGTATGGTATAAACGTAAACGCTGTAGCGCCCGGATTAATCGAAACAGATATGATGAAACAAGCAACTGAAGAGGTGCGTAAAATGGCTATTGAAGAGATAGTTTTAAAAAGAATCGGGCTGCCGGAAGAAGTTGCCGATGTTGTAGCATTTATGTGCAGCGAAATGGCTCGCCATATTACAGGCGAAGTTATAAAAGTAGACGGAGGACAGTATATTTGATGTATGATATAAGATTTACGAATTACGATTTGATTCTGAATTATGGATAAGTTTGAATTAATTGAAGATAATGATGAGCTTGATACTTTAATAAAAGAAGCGGATGAATTAGTTGCTATTTTTACTAAATCTCTTAAAACTTTAAAATCATAAATTGTTAAAAATTAATCGTACATCGTAATTCGTAAATCTTATATCGTAAATTAATTAAATAGAGAAGATCATGGAACTTAACGAAGTAGTAGTAATTTCAGCAGTA
>Ga0164320_10000876_pt1 | contig 10488 bp, 7 predicted proteins | sample GuaBasSediGuay11_FD_113736 | JGI IMG/M metagenome (GOLD analysis project Ga0164320, IMG submission 113736) | Subseafloor sediment microbial communities from Guaymas Basin, Gulf of California, Mexico - Guay11, Core 4567-28, 0-3 cm | ecosystem: Environmental > Aquatic > Marine > Hydrothermal vents...
TCGCAAACGAGCAACCAAGCCCGGGTGTATTAAATGTCTTACTCGGCGCCATCAGGGTAATACAGCGTTGTTCAATCTCCCCATTCAACGAGGCTATCGGCACGTGTTTCCTGTCCGCATCGAGAATCAGGTCACAGTGGATTTCATCCGAGCAAACGATCAGATTTTTATCCATTACCAGTTCGGCCAGGCGGGTTAGCTCAGTCCGGTTATAAACCGTTCCGCCGGGATTATGCGGGTTACACAACAGCAATAGTCGGTCACTGACGCCAATATTCTGCGCCAGCCACTGCAAATCCAGTATCCAGCGGTGGTTAGCCAAAATCATTGGAACGGGCCGAGACAGCCGCGAACTTAATTCAGGCGCGACGGTAAATGGCGGATAGATGACCGATGGTAATAAAACACCGTCCTCACTCGAACCCACGATTCGACAGGCCAGATTTAGACCATTCATAACCCCCGGTTGCCACACCAGCCACTCGGGCCTGATCTCCCACTGATAAAGCTGCGCCATGCGCTCAACGACCAGTTCAATTAAACGTTGCGATGGGCTGGAATAACCAAAAATTCCGTGATCGATTCGCCGCTTGAGGGCATCAATGATCACCGGGGCAGCGGTAAAATCGGAGTCGGCAACCCACATGGGTAAAATATCGGTCCCCTGATAACGATCCCACTTATTGCTATTGGTATCGCTACGATCGGTGAGAATATCGAAGTTAATTTTCTCTGTCATATTCATGGTTCAATATTAAATACCCGGTCCAAAAATTTCTCACAGTGCAGGGTTTTAATTGTGCACCGGTACGATGAGTGAATGATACAATTCCCACCGCCTCTACGGAAATGTAATTTTAAGGAGCGACTGATTAATCCAGCAGCTTACCCGGAGACCCCCTGTCAAACTATGAAAAAATCGATCGATTATCGCAGTGATACGCTGACTCAACCCTCAGCTGAAATGCGCGAATGGATGGCCCATGCCACCGTCGGGGACGACGTTTATGGCGAAGACCCGAGCGTTAACCAGCTCGAACAGACTGCCGCGCAACTGCTCGGCAAGCAGGCGGGGCTTTTCGTCAGTAGCGGCACACAGGGAAACCTGCTCGCTATGCTAGGCCACTGCAACCGAGGTGATGAATATATCAGCGGCGATGCGTATCACGTGTACATTTCCGAGGCCAGGGGCGCATCAGTACTCGGTGGTATTGCCTCAACTGTATTGGCTACCGGTGAACAGTTTGAACTGCCGGTCGAGAGCTTTCGCCGGGCGATCAAACCAGATAATGTTCACTATCCAGTCTCGCGCCTGTTATGCCTCGAAAATACCGTGCATGGCCGGGTACAGTCACAGTCTCATTTGCAGGCCTTATGCGACCTGGCGCACGAGGCAGGCCTGCTGACCCACCTGGACGGGGCAAGGCTGATGAATGCGGCTATTGCCGGGGGAATCAGTGCAACCGACCTATCCACGCCTTTCGATAGTATATCTCTGTGCCTGTCGAAAGGGCTTGGCGCACCGATAGGGTCGGTACTGTGTGGCTCAACTGATTTCATCAACCTGGCACGCAGAAACCGCAAGCTGCTCGGTGGCGGCACACGCCAGGCAGGCATCCTCGCGGCTGGCGGGTTGTATGCCCTGGAGCATAATATCGAACGCCTGATCGACGATCACAGCAACGCCGAACAACTGGCAAAGGGCCTGGATTCACTGCAGGTGATGCCGGTTGAGCAATACACCAACATGGTGTTTATCAGCCCTCCAGCCAAACATATTAAGCCCTTGTGTCGCCATCTACGCGATAATGGCATTAGCATGGCTGAAGACACACCCACCCTGCGTATGGTCACCCATCTGGATATCAGTAGCGATGACATAACTACGACGATTGGGTCATTTAATAACTATTTCTCCAGCCTCTAGGCAGGGGTTTCCAGACGCCAGGTTATTCTATCCGTGTGTGGGAATTCCCGTTCACTGCCTTTCGGTTGCAACCTGTGATCGATGAACACGGGGCGAACTGCCAAAAAATTTACGATAACAGGCCGTGAAGTAAGACTGGGTTTCAAATCCGGCGGCGATAGAGATATCGATAACGCTGTTATTGGTATTCAATAGCAATTGTTTGGCGTGCAACAGGCGTAGCGACAAATAATACTGACTCGGTGTCATCCCTCGATACTTGTGGAACAAACGTTCAATCTGGCGCAGCGAGAGATTGCATTTATCTGCGATATCAGGCAACGATAACGGCCCCTCGATATTCGATTCCATCAAATTAATGACATCGAGCAGCTTCGGCGCACTCATCGCCAGGTCGATGCGGTCGGCCATCTGCTGTGAATCGATTTCGGTACGAATACGATCATGTTGGAACTGCTGCGAAATCTGCTGGGCCAGTACCCGGCCGTACTGATTTTCGATTAGTTTCAACATCATATCGAGCGCGGCCGTACCACCCGAACAGGTAAATCGTTTATTGTCGATTTCATACAGGGTGAAGGTTACTGCCAGCTGGGGATAGAGTTCCTTGAATACCGGGATGTTTTCCCAGTGAATCGTGCAGCGGCAATTATCCAGCAACGATGCTTTTGCCAGGATAAAACTGCCCGAGCTGACGCTACCGAGATTAGCCCCCTGGCGGTCGAACTTTTTTAACAGTTTAATTGTTTTGGAATCGTCAAAATACTGTGCCGAGTTAGGTGCACAGATGATCAGGGTATCGAGACTGCTGGCCTCGCTCAGTGGCCGAGTTGGTACAGTAATCCCGCTGCTGGCCGAAACCGGTTCATTGTCAGGCGCATAATAGTGCCACTGGTACAGTTCTTTCGCGGATAACCGATTTGCCGTTCGCATCGAGTCGACCAAGCAACTGAACGGTATCAACGGGTATCCATCGATCAGGAGAATACCGATTTTTTCAGTTTCGGGTGGAATAATAAAACCTCCAGCTACCAGTTATTCTTAGATCCAGGCGACCACACAGACCCCATTCTATCCTAATCTTTTGCATCGATAACTTGATTTAATTGCGTCAGCACCCCCTATGACGCTAGCGAACAGTTCGAAGTCGCCCCTAGAGCAGCCTTGTCAGGATGCTAAAATCATACTAATTGGTTGAATCACCAGCAGGTAGGGCGTTTTTTGGAGTCACAAATGAGTGGATCGAACAGGCCAGATCGCGGACGCCGCGGTCGCAGGGGTGCCCGTGCACATCGTGCCGGAACCGAGGTTGTAAGCGGCAGTAAACCGTATATCACGCGCAAAATTCCCTATTTTGAAGTGCTCGATGAAGCGGGCCTCGAACTCATCGAAAGCAATGCCGATACCATTCTTGAAGAAGTAGGAATCGACTTCCGCGATATGCCCGAGGCATTGGATATTCTGCAGAAAGGGGGTGCCGAAATTGATGGTGAACGGGTACGATTCCCGCGTGGCCTGTGTCGTTCAATTATCCAGGCAAGCGCGCCTGCCGAATATACCCAACACGCGCGCAACCCCGAGCGTAACGTCCAGATTGGAGGTAAAAACACCGTCTTCGTACCCGCCTATGGTAGCCCTTTTGTGTTCGACCTGGATAAGGGCCGACGTTATGCCACGCTGGAGGATTTTCAGAACTTCGTCAAACTGGCTTATGCCTCACCGTCGATGCACCTGTCAGGCGGCACCATCTGCGAACCGGTCGATATACCTGTAAACAAGCGTCACCTCGACATGGTGTACTCTCATATAAAGTATTCTGACAAGGGATTTATGGGTTCGGTTACCGCACCGGAGCGTGCCCAGGACACTGTCGAAATGATCAAAATTCTCGCCGGTGAGAACTATATCGATCCGGAAACAGGAAAACCGCGGACCTACGCTTCAAGCCTGATTAACGCCAACTCGCCAATGACCTTTGATGACACCATGCTCGGTGCGGCCAAGGTTTACGCTGAAAATAATCAGGCCTGCATCATCACGCCATTTATTCTGGCGGGCGCGATGTCACCGGTTACGATCGCCGGTACCGCCGCACAATCGCTGGCCGAGGCACTGGCAGGACTCACATTTGTGCAACTGGTCAACCCGGGTGCACCGATGATCATGGGTAGCTTCGCGAGCTCGATGTCGATGCAATCGGGTGCGCCGACCTTTGGCACCCCTGAACCCGCCCTGGTACTTTACTGCATGGCTGCCCTGGCGCGTCGCCTCGGTGTTCCATTTCGGTCGGGTGGTGGTCTCTGTGCGTCTAAATTGCCCGATGCGCAAGCCGCCTCGGAGGCGGTTAATACCATGTTGCCGGCGGCCCTCGCTGGCGTCAATTTCATGCTCCATACAGCCGGCTGGATGGAAGGTGGACTATCCATGGGCTATGAGAAATTTATCATGGACGTCGATCAGGCCGCTATGATCGAGATCCTGCTCGGCGGGGTCGACCTGTCTGAAAACGGTCAGGCCATGGATGCGATTCGTGAAGTCGGGCCGGGCGTGCATTTCCTCGGCTGTAACCACACCCAGAACAACTTCAAGACGGCATTTTATCGCTCCCCGATCACCGACAATAACAGCTTCGAACAGTGGGAACTGGATGGCCGACTCGATCACTCGCAACGTGCCAATGCCCAATGGAAAAAGGTACTGGCCGAGTACCAGGCTCCGCCTATCGACCCCGCAATTGACGAAGCCTTGCTCGACTACATTAAACAACGCAAGGATTCGATGCCCGATTCGATTGTTTGAAGGCTGCTCAAAAACACTATATGGCTCGTTTCGGGTTGGAACAACGCTCACACACGGATAAAATCTTCGTGCAATAACACCCATTAAAGACTAGTATTTTGTCAGCCATTGGTCATTTTTTGACCATTTTAGGCCCTTAACAAAATGCTGGATGCCCGATCCATGAACACTGATAAGACCGGAGTGAAACCAGAGCATTTCGGTTTCCTGCTGGTACCGAACTATTCCATGATTGCATTTACCTCGGCAATAGAGCCGTTGCGTATGGCAAATCGGGCAGCGCAGAAACCGCTTTATAGCTGGACCATTTATACCCTGGATGGTAAGCCGGTAAATGCCAGCAATGGACTCGAAATCACTCCCGATTACAGCATTGATAAGAGCAGTGATATGTCCATACTGTTTGTTTGTGGCGGTGTCGATATTTCAGATTGCTGGAGCAAATCGATGAAATTTGCGCTACGCAAAATTGCCAGTCGGAATATCACCATGGGGGCACTTTGTACGGCCACCTACCTGTTAGCGCGCGCTGGCCTGGTCGATGGTTACCGATGCACGATACATTGGGAAAATATCGCCAGCATGCGTGAGGAATTCCCGAAGACACAATTTTCAGATGAATTGTTTCATATTGATCGCGATCGAATCACCTGCGCCGGGGGACAGTCGTCACTGGATATGATGCTGAAGGTAATCAGCAATTCCCACGGAGCGAAACTATCCGCGCAAATTTCCGAACAGTTTATGTGCGAACGCATTCGCGGCACAGAAGATCGGCAACGCATACCTTTAAGGCTCCATCTCGGCGCCAACCAGCCAATTCTTACCGAAGCAGTTACCCTGATGGAAGCCAATCTTGAGGAACCGATCAGCCTCGACGAACTCTCCAGGTATGTCGGCATCTCACGACGGCAACTAGAGCGACTGTTTCAGAAGCATCTGAGTTGTGTCCCCACCCGCTATTATTTGAATTTGCGTTTGAATCGAGCCAGGTTACTACTATTACAAACCAGTAAGTCGATCGTCGACATCGCCCTCGCCTGCGGGTTTATTTCGGCTCCCCATTTCAGCAAATGCTACCGCGATATGTTCGGCATTCCGCCGCGCGATGAACGGCGGAAGCTACCGCTCTCCCATAATACGGGGGATTTCGATCTGGGTGCCAAGGCGACTGGTTGAGGAGGAGATAAAAAATCAAACGTCATTCCGGCCGCAGAGCCGGAATGACGGCTGTTTCTTTCAACCTCCCTTATTGTGTCCTGGAATTCGCGCAGTTGCCCAATAATAACTACGGAAGTAACGAGAGGCGTAGTGTGCGAAATATATACGATGGAATAGACTGGAAACACCCTATCCCCGATTACGCCGCCGCCGCGACTTTCGCTTGGGCCCATCATCACCATTTTCAAGCTTCGCCTTCAGTGGTGGAAGCTTGACCACTTTTGATAACTCTTCATAAGGGTCAAGCTTGTGCGGCAAGGCCATCGCCTCGATAAAATATTCCTGAAATTTGGGCTCGATGGCGGTTTCGATTTTTTCAACCTTGGGCAGAATTTCTCCGATTTCGAGTCGTGACGGCAAATTCAGTAATGCGATACGGGCACCGGTACCGGCGGCGTTGCCTACAGAGCCTACCTGCTCAAGGTTACAGTCGGGGATCAATCCCAGTACCATCGCATACTTGACGTCGATGTGACTACCAAACGCCCCTGCGAAACCGATACGGTCGACCTTGCTGATTCCCATGCGGTCGATTAACAGCCGTGTGCCCGCGTGCAGGGCAGCCTTGCCAAGCTGGATTGCTCGTACATCATTTTGCGTAATACGGATCGTCTTGTCGCCTTCATACAATATATAGGCATAGGTTCGCCCTTCCAGCACTATGCGTTCACTAGCCTTACCCTCTACCGGTCCAATGACGCCGTCCTGATCGATAATGCCAGCCAGGAACATTTCGGCGATGACTTCGATAATCCCCGACCCACAGATTCCACTGACTCCGACCCTGGCGCTTTTCTGCGCGAACTCCGGGTCATCCGACCAGACCTCGCAGCCGATCACGCGAAATCTCGGTTCCAGGGTTTCCGGATCGACGCGTATTCGTTCCATCGCGCCCGGAGCAGCACGTTGCCCCGAGGTAATTTGCGCGCCTTCGAACGCGGGACCGGTCGGGCTCGACGCGGCTAACAGGCGGTTCCGGTTACCCAGTACTATTTCTGCGTTGGTGCCAACGTCTACCAGCAGTACGTATTCTTCCGCCAGATCGGGACGTTCGGCAAGTATGACTCCGGCGGTATCAGCACCAATATGTCCCGCTATACAGGGCAGAATGCATACCCGTGCCTCGGCGTGCAGGTACAGATCGAGATCAGCTGCACGTATCACCGTTGTTTGATCGGTGGTCAGAGTAAATGGAGCGGTGCCAAGTGGTGTGGGATCGATACCAAGAAATAAATGATGCATGATTGGATTGGCAACCAGGGTGACATCGAGAATCTCGTCAAGCTGGATACCAGCCGATTTCGCCGCACGGGTGGCGAGCTGATTAAACGCTTCACGCACCACCTGGGTCATGGCCCTGTCGCCACCCTCGTTCATCATCACGTAGGACACGCGGCTCATCAGGTCTTCACCGAAACGAATCTGCGGATTCATGGTATCGGCTGTAGCAACTACTTCTCCGGTATCCAGGTTGCAGAGTTGCGCCGCAATCGTAGTTGACCCCAGGTCTACCGCCAGGCCATAGACGACTTTTTTTTCACCGGGCCAGATGCCGATAATCTGCTGATGCTGATAAACCGCGGCGGTGACGCGCCGTTCCGATTTATCCAGCGATTTTTGTAATAAACGAAGCTGCGACAATTCACAATCCATGATCGGCAACTCATATTCGCGCACCAGTTCGTTCTGTAAACGGCGCTTGTCGGAAATGGGTGCATGCATGTCCGGCTCGGGCAGCGTCACGGTATATAGACGCAGCGCGGGTAACACCTGGATATCATAGGCGGTGACGGCCTTGGCTATATGCTGTTTGTGTTGTTGGCTCTCTTCCGGTACATCGACTACCAGGTCCCCCAAAAGGCGTGCGTTGCAGCCGAGGCGTCGCCCATTCTTGAGCCTGTTTTTAGACTGGTGATGGCGCTCGGTTTCGGTGAACTCCGACAAGTGATCGAGTCTGGAGGTAATCCCGTGTTTGGGAAACTCACCCTCCTGCGGTAACACCTGGCATTTGCGGCATTTACCCTGACCACCACAAATCGATTCCAGGTCAACCCCTAAACGTTGTGCCGCCTGAAGTACAGTCGTACCGACGGGCACCTGCCCGCGTAAACCCGAGGGCATGAACAGTACGTTCACCTCATCACTCATATTTATTAATCAGGCTATACATTAGGCTAGCTAGCACGTCTACGACGACCACCCCTTCTACCCGTGCCGCGCAGGGTAGCACCTTCGGGTGGGGGCTCACGAAATTGCTTGATCCAGCGACCGCAATCGGGATCTTTACCGAGCATCACATCGGCACCCAGGCTTGCGCTAATGACTTCCGAATGCAGCGGGTTGGTAATGGCCGATGTCATGCCAGCCTGAATCGCCATGCTGATGAACGCGCCGTTGAATCCATTTCGATTGGGCAGGCCGAAACTGATATTGGAAGCGCCACAGGTGGTATTGACTTTCAGCTCGGTGCGCAGGCGGTGAATCAATCGCAGTACTTCACGACCGGCCGTATTAATCGCACCGATCGGCATCACCAGCGGATCGACAACGACGTCACACGCTGGAATTCCATAATCTGCGGCACGTTCCACAATTTTTTTAGCCACATCATAGCGAACGTTGATATCTTCGGAGATTCCGGTTTCATCGTTAGATATAGCGACTACGGCAGCACCATGTTTTTTAATCAGCGGTAATACGCGATCGAGGCTTTCATCTTCACCGGTTACCGAGTTGACCAGGGCCTTACCCTGGTACACGGCGAGCCCGGCTTCGAGTGCTTCGATAATTGAGGAATCGATACTCAATGGCACATCGGTCAGGCCCTGTACCAGCTGGATCGCCTCGGCCAGTATGCGTGGTTCGTCAGAAAGCGGTATGCCGGCATTGACGTCAAGCATATGCGCGCCGGCCTGCACCTGGGCAATCGCATCCGCTTCGACCCGGCTATAGTCACCGTTTTTCATTTCCTCGGCCATAATTTTTCGCCCGGTCGGATTGATACGCTCCCCTATAATGACAAAGGGACGATCGAACCCGATGACTAACTCTTTAGTCGCTGAACTGACAACCGTTTCGGTCATGGTGTTTTCCTCTAAAAATATCTACTTGGTTACTGAGAGATAGAATTGTTGATCCATTGACCAATCCTTCACTCATGCCGACACGGCACTTTCACATCCCGGGTACCAGGGTTGACGCCCCGCCAGCACGCCCGAGTCCTTGATAATATCTGCAACTGCTTCTTCCTGGCGGTACGCCATCACGTGGACCCCGCTAATACCTTCTATTTCGCGAACCTGTTGAATCAGTTCGATACAAATATTCTGGCCCTCTTTTTTCTGATTCTCAGCGCCGGCCAGGCGGCTGATAATCTGATCCGGAATATTAATGCCGGGTACATTATCGCGGATCCAGGTCGCTGTTCTAGCCGAGGCAAGCGGCCCGACGCCGGCCAGGATAAAGCACTTATCCAGCACACCCAGGTCACGTACTTTAGCCATGAATTGCTCTAATTGCGGAACGTCGAAAATATATTGAGTCTGGATAAAATCGGCTCCTGCCGCGATCTTTTTTGCCAGTCGAAAAGGGCGGTAATCGACCGGCGGTGCAGACGGGTTTTCCGCCGCACCGAGAAAAATCTCCGGTGCCGTGGTAATCGCGCGACCGCTCAGAAATTTCGACTCATCGCGCATGGTTCTGATCGTTTCCAGCAGCGACATGCTGTCCAGATCGAAAACCGGTTTCGCTTCCGGGTGATCGCCCACCTGGACGCCATCACCACTCAGGCAAAGTACATTACTCACCCCCATCGCCGCAGCACCCAGCACATCACCCTGGATCGCGATACGATTCTTGTCGCGACAGGAAATTTGCATTACCGGCGAATAACCGACGTTGGTCAGCAGGGCGCACATCGCGACACTCGACATATGGCAGTTTGCACCCGAACCATCGGTGGCATTCATACCGTCGACATAACCATCGAAAACCTGCGCACGTTCATAAACGTCTTCCGCCAAGGCCGAATCCGGTGGCGCGAGTTCGGCGGTAATCGCAAAATGACCGGCCTTTAATACCTGTTCAAGCCGCCCAGCCGATACATACCCCGGTTTTTTAACCAGGGGTTTGGCGTCAGAATTCTGGTTAACTGCGATCATGCAGCGTGCTCACTTTTTTGCCGGGTATATTCCTTCTCCGCGACACGCAACCATGACGAACTGCCCTGGTAACTGAAATTTACCGGCAACTGTACCTGCTGAATTGCCCCGGACCTTTTCATTTTTTGACTGCCCCGCCAGGCTTCGACCCAGACGCAACGCATTTCCGGTTTAACTTCGCAATAACCATTCAGCCGCACACCGCCACAAGGCCCATTACGGATCGCCTTCGGGCAATTCATCGGGCAGGACATACCGGTCGAGCTGAGGACACACTGCCCGCACATCTGGCAATCGAACATTAAATTCTTGCCAGCTTTTTCCAGCAGGCGCATTGGTTTTTCGACACGCTCGCGACCGATAAGCCGCCACAACGGATAA
>Ga0164320_10000877_pt1 | contig 10485 bp, 11 predicted proteins | sample GuaBasSediGuay11_FD_113736 | JGI IMG/M metagenome (GOLD analysis project Ga0164320, IMG submission 113736) | Subseafloor sediment microbial communities from Guaymas Basin, Gulf of California, Mexico - Guay11, Core 4567-28, 0-3 cm | ecosystem: Environmental > Aquatic > Marine > Hydrothermal...
CAGATGCGCCAGCAACGACCGCTCCGCCAAGGTGTGGAGTTTTGGGGCGACATCCTGGTAGACATACGGCACTAGTTCACGGGTCGTCATATTCGGATTGTCTTCCACCGCAGCCAGCACTTTCGCTTCTCGTTCAAGACGATGTTCGATGATCCAGTCGATCGCCCGTGCCGGATCCGTAATGACTTCTCCGTGCCCCGGCGCCAGCGCATCGCACTTGAGGTCTTTGCATCGCCGCAGCGACTCGATGTAGTGCTTCATATTGCCATCGGGTGGATTGATCACGACGGTGGAACCATCGATTACGTGGTCGCCCGTAAACAACCAGTTGTGCTCAACGTGCCGGTAGCACAGATGATTGGAAGCATGGCCAGGTGTGTGCACGGCCTCGAGGCAGAACTCGGCGGTCTCGAGGGTGTCGCCGTCGGTGAGTATGCGAGTCGGAGTAAATGATTTGTCCTGTTGCCGTCCGTCCGGCGCGGCAATTCCAAGCACCTCCGCGTCGCAACGCTCCGCCAGCAAAGCTACGCCGGGGGAGTGATCTGGATGAGTGTGCGTCGCGAGAATCCAGCGAATGGAACCCATTGTTTTTGAAAGAATATTATCGATGTGCTCGACGATACGCGGGCCCGGATCGATAACCGCGAAGTCGTTTTCGCCGAGCAGATAGGTATTTGTTCCCGGTCCCGTCAGCATCGATGGATTCGGCGCGACGATACGACGCACGCCGGGCGCAAGCTCGGCAAACGCCGGCATGTCAGGGCCGAAAATCGCCATCAGTCAGTCGTCGCGTTGCCGGCGTCGCCTGTTTCGACGTATGCCTTGAGCCGCAGCAAAGCCTCAGCAACCACATAATCCACCGGCTCAGCCAGAGCGTCCAAGCCGCCAGGCTGGTAGCCTCCAACCGCGTAGGAGAATCTAACCAGCGTGCCGTCATCCGAATCGAAGAGTTCCCAGGTCATGTTGCCATTCACACCCATCAATCCCAGTGGCCCCAGCCCGCCAGTCAGACGCAACAGAACCTGCGGATTGACGAATGTCACGGTCAAATGCACAACCCCGGCATGCTCGCCAATCGCCTCGCAAAAACAGCCCTGCGGCCTGGGATCAATGCTCATATTCGTCGCATCACCGGAGATGCTGTGCTCGCCACTCCACCATTGGCCGAGCTCGTAAACCGCGGCGGTCCAGACTTTAGCTCGCGACGCATCAATCGTGACTTCGTTTACGAGCGAAAAGCCGCCAGGTCCAGCTCCAATGACGTCGGCATGAACAGCGTTCGGCGTGCACAGGACAAGCAGGAATACGGCAATTGTGCGTCTCATCGAGGCTCCTATCTCAACCTTCGTGCGGCTGCTAAGCTTACCGCAATCCATGAATGACGACCTGAGAGTGGTGTTCGAAAGCCGAAACCGACGTGCGTGTGCGGATCGCGCCCTTGTGCTCGAGTCGCTGCAGATTCCGCATCGAATCGTGGATGACGCAGTTGGTTGCGCCCTGGTAGTGCCCGCCGATCGTTCCGCACAAGCAATGACTGAGCTGCGGCTTTACGACGAGGAGAATCCGCCGCAACGTCCGCGCCGGACTAAACCGATCGTCTACCAGAACGCGATTCCCGGCGTCATCGCCTACGTTCTGGTCATATTTGCGGTGGCCTGGTTTGCGACGACATCGTTCCTGGGACATGACTGGCTCGGCGCGGGTCGCGTGGACGGCGCTCTGGTCCGTGCCGGTGAATGGTGGCGTACCGTTACGGCGCTGACTTTGCACGGCGGCCTCCGCCACCTCATCGGCAATATTGTGTTTGGTGCGTTCTTCGGATTTTTCGCGGGCCGCTTGCTCGGCTCAGGCATTGCCTGGCTGGCAATTCTGGTCGCTGCAGCCTCCGGCAATGCGCTCAATATGTTGCTGCTTGAATCGACACATCGTTCGATTGGCGCATCAACGGCCGTTTTTGCTGCACTCGGTATCATTGCCGGTTTTGTCTGGCGCGGCAAGTTGATGGCTCAGGACCGCTGGCCCTACCGTGTCGGTCCGATCGTGGGCGGTCTCGCGTTGTTGATGTACACCGGCACCGGCGATGCCAATACCGACATCGGGGCGCACCTGATGGGTTTTCTCTGCGGCTTTGCCGGCGGAATGCTGCTAATCGTGTTTCGCGATCGGTTGGGCAACCCGAGGTGGCAAATGGCTGCAGCAGCAATGTCGATAGCGCTGCTCATCGGATCCTGGATTGTTGCGTTTCAGCGCTGACAAGATGCAGCAATCATGTAAAATTCCGACCGGGGTGAGCATCGCGGGTTACAGCAGCACAACATGAACAAAATTCTGCTGTTCTTAGTAGTTTTGACATTGGTCTTGACGAGCGTCACGTGGTTGCGCCATGGCGGTGGCGAAGCGTACCCGGACCTGTCGACCACTCCCGTTTTGCCCGGCAGTGCGCTGGAGGAAGTCCTGAGCTACCCGCAACCGATAGGCAATGTTGCCGTCAGTGCAGGTGGCCGTGTGTTTTTCACGGTTCACCCGGAAGCCCGGCCGCAGGGCAACAAACTACTCGAGTTCGTTGATGGTGCCTCAGTGCCCTTTCCGGATGGTGCCGCGCAGGCAAGCTTATTCGACACCGTACTCGGCGTCGCCATAGACCGGCACAACCGCCTGTGGACGATAGACCACGGCAATCACGGCATGCGCACGGCGAGACTGCTCGCCTTCGACCTGGAGAGCGGTGAACTGATTCATGACCAGCGTTTCACCGCTGAAATCGCGCCGGCGGGTTCGTTCCTGCAAGACCTGCAAATTAGCGCAGACGGCCGAACCGTTGTTATCGCTGACGCGAGCTTCTGGCGTAAGAAACCGGCTCTTATTATTTACGATGTCGAGTCAGCATCAGCGCGCAGAATACTCGAATCTCATATCTCCGTTTCCGCCGAAAACTACGTGATTGAGAATCAGGGCCGGACAATGACCTTTGGCGGCGGAGTAGTGTCGCTGCGTGGCGGCGTCGATGGAATAACGCTTGGGGAAGAGTGGCTGTATTACGGCGCGCTCAGTGGCTCGAAACTCTATCGCATCAAGCTGCATGACATTACTGATCCGTCAGTTCCAGACTCGCAAGTAGCAGCGAGGGTTGAACGTTTCTCGCCAAAACCGCTCAGCGATGGCCTAAGCACCGATGTTGAGGGCAATGTCTACCTCACTGACGTTGAACACAATTCGATTTACATCGTCGATGAGAACCGCGAACCACAGACCTTGATTCGATCCGCCAAGATCCGCTGGCCCGACGCATTGTCCTTCGGTCCCGACGGCTGGCTGTACGTTGCAGATAGTGCGCTAGGTGACGTCGTGCTGAAGTCTCACGAGCACATCAAGTCAGAAGGACCGTACAGAATTTTTCGCTTTCAGCCCGGCGTGGCAGGCACGCCGGGTCAATAACTGTGTAAGGAAGATAATTTAATGGAAATGCCAACCCTCCCCGACCTGGGGTTCAGCTGGGAAGAGGTCATCACAATTGTGAAAACGACCGGTCTCGAATTCGCGATAAACCTCGTTACCGCAATCGTCATCTTCTACGTCGGACGACTCGTCGTCAGGATACTGACTCGAGGCATGCGCAAGGTGATGGAGGCACAAAAGGTCGACAAGACTCTCGTAACTTTCGCTTCCAATCTCGCCAGCATGGTGTTGCTGACGGTTGTCATTATCGCAGCCGTAAGCGCACTGGGCATCCAGACGACGTCGTTTATCGCGATTCTGGGTGCCGCCGGCCTGGCCATCGGTCTGGCATTACAGGGCTCACTCTCAAACTTCGCGGCAGGCGTCCTGATAGTCCTGTTCCGACCCTACAAAGTCGGGGACTGGATTGAAGCTGCCGGGATTTCCGGCAGCGTCGAGGAGGTGCAGATTCTAACGACTGTCCTCAAGACCGGCGATAACAAGCAAGTCATCGTTCCTAATGCCCAGATCATGAACAGCATCATCACGAACTACTCAGCCAACGACACACGTCGCGTCGACATGGTTATCGGTGTTAGCTATGACGACGACCTCGATAAGGTGCGCAGCACGCTGGAAGAACTCGTTGCCGCGGAAGACCGCATTCTCGACGACCCGGCATGCACGATTGCCGTGTCTGCCCTCGCCGACAGCAGCGTCAATTTTGTCGTCAAACCGTGGGTCAAGACCAGCGACTACTGGGGCGTGATGTTCGACATGACTGAGGCCATCAAGAAGCGCTTTGACAAGGAAGGTATTTCGTTCCCGTTCCCGCAACAGGATGTGCACCTGTACCAGGCAAAACCTGAATAGCTATTATGTTGACCCGGCGTCAGTCGATGACGTCGGGCTCTATAAATGACCACGTTAGGTTGGGCACGCGTGCTTTGAGCTCGCGTTCCATGTCGTTGATGTTCGCCACGGCCGTCTCAATGTTGATGCCGGGTTTAAATTTCACTTTCGCCGCGAGCATCGTGTCGGGACCAAACTGAATCGTGATGGTGTTGAAGACACGTTCGATACCTTCCTGGCTAGCAATGATCTCGTCGATCGTCTTTTGAATTTCGGGGTCCGCTGAGCGCCCCACCAGCAGTGCGCGTATCCGCCATGCAACGAACGCTGAAATAACCAGCAGGATCACGCCAATACAGATGGACCCCAGTGCGTCGTAGACCGGGTTGCCAGTTATCGACGCCATGATCAGGAAGCCGAGCGCCAGAATCAGACCGAGCTGCGCGCCGATGTCCTCACCGAGCACCACCACAAGTTCCGAGTTGCGCGTGTGTTTGAACCAGTCACGAAACGGCCTGTCGCCACGCACGTTACGAATCTCACGCAAGCATCCAAGCAGGGAACCTCCTTCGAGCGCTATCGCAAGGACCAGAACCACAATCGCTATCCATACCTGAGACAGTTCTTCGGGGTGATTCAGCTTGTGCATGCCTTCGTAAATCGAGAATAAGCCACCCAAGCTGAATAGCAGGATCGCGACAATGAAACTCCAGAAGTAGCTCAATTTGCCGTAACCGAGCGGGTGCTCCTCATCCGGTGGTCGCTGCGACTGCTTTAGTCCGAGATAGAGGAGTACCTGATTACCCGTATCGGCATAGGAGTGAATCGCCTCAGCGAGCATACTGCCGGACCCGGTCAGCCACGCCGCCCAGGTTTTTGCGATAGCAATGCCGAAATTGGCCAGGAACGCGTACAAAATCGCGCGTGCTATTGAACTATGAGAAGCTGAGGCCATCCAAATATACCGTCCACTTTGTCAACGCGGCTGACTGTGCTGCGTTGCATTGTGAGGGTAACTGAAATTACTGGATGACGTCATGCGCACAAGATTCACTCTACTGTTCATAGGTTTCGCAGCTACCCTATCCGGCTGCGCGGCACACCCTGATCCAATCATTGATATGAAAGGCGTTGACCAGCAACAGTTCGTCCAGGACTGGAACGAATGTGAGGCCTACACCGACGAAGTTCAGGTCAGCAAGGGAGTCGCCAAGGGTGCTGGAGTAGGCGCCGCGATTGGAGCAGTAGCAGGAGCGATTGGCGGCAACTCCAGCGATGTAGCCGAAGGCGCTGCCTATGGCGGTCTGTACGGAGGCGTTGAATCCGGTCTCGATGCCGACAGAGACAAGCAGATGGTGTTCAAGCGCTGCATGCGCGGACGGGGCTACCGCGTTCTCAACTAGCGTGATACATTACTGTATATCCATACAGTAATGTTCTTCACATGACGACCCAAGCCCACAAGGGTCGTGGCGCGATCACCCGTGACCCGGGTCGTTTCGCAAAGCGAGCCGTCGACTTCGATGATGCGGAAGCCGCAAGGCGCAATGCAGTGGCTCCTGAGACCGTTCTCACTGCTATGCAGGCCGGCAAGATCATCAGCCATAACCAGTCTCCCGACGTACCCTTCGACCGCTCAATCAACCCCTACCAGGGCTGCGAGCACGGCTGTATCTATTGCTATGCCAGACCCAGCCACAGTTACCTCGACTTGTCTCCTGGTCTCGATTTCGAAACCCGTATTTTCTACAAACCGAATGCGGCGGCCCGCTTGCTCGAAGAGTGGGAAAAACCGGGCTACGACTGCAAGCCCATCACAATAGGCGCGAATACCGACCCCTACCAACCCGCCGAAAAATCAACGCAAATTACGCGTCAGCTGCTCGAGCAATTTGATCGCCATCGGCACCCTGTCAATCTGATTACCAAGGGCAGTCTGGTTACACGGGACCTGGATTTGCTCGCACGCCTTGCCAGCCGAAACCTGTGCTCGGTAGCCATTAGTTTGCCAACAATGGACGCTGGCCTAAAACGCATCATGGAACCGCGGGTGCCTTCCGCAGAGGTCAGGCTGAAAGCAATTACGGCTCTGACCGACGCTGGTATTCCGACAAGCGTACTGATGGCACCGCTCATTCCGGCTATCAACGATGCCGAGATCGAAGACGTGCTTGCGGCCGTAGCAGATGCTGGCGCCTCTCACGCGCACTACATCTTCCTGCGACTGCCTCACGAGGTCAGAGACCTGTTCATCGAGTGGCTAGCCGAACATTTCCCGGACCGCGCAAAGCGTGTCATGAGCCTCGTACGAGAGGCCAGCGGCGGTCGAGATTATGACAATCGCTTCGGGCTGCGCCAGACCGGCCGCGGCGCCTACGCGGACATACTCGGCAAGCGTTTCAATAGTGCCTGTCGGCGTCATGGGCTGACTCCGGATCGGTACCAGCAACGTCTCAGTTGCAACCAGTTTGAGCGCCCGGGACAACAGCAGCTTGGACTGAACCTGTAAATCGGTATAGTGGAGCTACGGTTCCAAGCGACCGAACTCCAGAACTTATCGGGTCTAAGTCAGTCTGAAAACCTTGCTATGACAATGATAATCAAATCAAGAACTCTCGCGTGCGCCGCGCTTTGGCTTGTCGCCATCAATCTGAATGCTCAGGAAGAAGAAGATTTTTTGCCTGAGGGCCAAATCGTTCCAGTCGCCGAGGAAGGCCTCGACGAGGCCGACGAGTTTGTCGACGACTACACGGTCCCCGAAGCCACTGACGACGATTTGCTTGCGCGGGAGTTCGGACTTTACGTGCAGCTCATGCAAGACAGCGTCTTTGACGAAGCGGACTCGGCAGCGAAACGGGTCGTTGAAATCGCAATGCGACTAAAAGGCCCGCGGTCGAGCGAATCCGCAAAGGCCCTTACAAATCTCGCCATCGTTCAGCATCAAACAGGGCAGTACAATGCCGCTGCACAGAATTTCGAGTCCTCAATTGAAATCATCGAGGATATCGAAGACCGACTCCACGCACTGCTCGTTAATCCGCTTAAGGGACTTGGAGCATCGCAGCTCGAAAGCGGCCGCGCTGATCTTGCAATTGGTACGTTTAAAAGAGCGGTGCACGTCACTCACGTGAATGAGGGTCCGCACAATCTTGATCAGGTGGAAATACTCGAGTCACTGGCTGAAACCAACCTGCGTATTGGCGACTTTGAAGCGGCGAAAGATGCACAAGACGTTATCTACGCCCTCAACATCAGAAAGTATGACCTCGACACACTGGAACTCGTACCATCATTGATGCGCCGCGCTTTATGGCAACATCGAGCGGGCTTCATCTACGACGAGCGCACAACCTATCGTCGCGTCGTGAGAATTATCGAAAAGGAAGCGAGTAAGACAGACCTGCGGCTGGTTGAGCCCTTGATCATGCTGGGCAAGTCTCACTTCTTCATTGACACATCCGGCTCTGAATTCATTGGCGAGTCACGCTTGTCATCGGGAGAAATCTATTTCAAACGCGCGGTAAATATTGCCGTAGAAAACCCGGAGCCGAATTGGCAGGTCATTACGCAGGCAACCCTGGCACTCGGCGATTTCTATATGTACCAAAATAATCTGCAGCGTGCCCGGCAGGTATATGCTGCCGCCTGGGAACTGTTGTCCCAAGAGGAATCAAGGCACGACGTTCGCCGCGAGCAACTTGAAAGCTCTGCACCCGTCATCGAACGGCGATTACCACAATACGTCAATTCTGCGGAAACCGAGGACGATGCGGTTCAAGGCGATTCCTTGCTGCGGGGTAAGGTCGCGGTCACTTACAATATTTCGGCGCGCGGTCGGATAACGAATCTAAAAATGGTCGAGGCGAATCCGCCCGAATTCACTGACATGCAGCGTAACGTCCAGCGCGAACTGCGCCGGCGTGTGTACCGACCGATGTTGGTAGAAGGTGAGCCGGTCGAGTCAGCGAATCAGTTGCTGGTGCACAACTTCTGTTATCGCCAGGCTGATTTGGACGCACTCCGGGCTGCCGCCAGTCCTGCCACGGAAGAATAATCCCCAACCGCGTAACAAAGAGACTGTTACCCGCTGTGGCCATGCTCTGCATGGCTCAGAGTGCTGTTGCGGACTGCAAAGACGAATGGATATGTGTCGACGCGGTGGATCAGGGTGGCAATGTCGAATTACGCGCCAGGAACCTGCGCGACTACCCGATCACTTACACGTTGCGTATCCGTAGCCGTGACTTGACGGTGGATGGGCCAGAGACTGTCACCCGAACTCTGGCACCCAATCAATCCGAACAAGCCATGATGCTGAGCCATAAAAGCGAAAACAACGACGGCAAATACCAAATGTCGTTCGAATGGACAGTCGGCGACAAAGACGCCGTGCACGACGACGACCATCTGTATTCATTTCCGTACTCGAGCGGCAAGTCTTATCGTATCGTGCAGGGCTATGGCTCGCGGTTTAGTCACACCGGACTGGAAGAATTTGCGATCGACATAGACATGCCCATCGGTACGCCCGTGCATTCGGCCAGATCAGGAATCGTCGCGCGCGTAGAAGAATCACATTCGAAGGGCTGCTGGGAAGATGGCTGCGGCAGATACGCAAATTTCATAGTCATCCTGCACGACGACGACACGACAGGCGAATATTACCACCTGAACCAGAATGGCTCGCTCGTCGATATTGGCGAAAGCGTCTCCCAGGGACAGATGATCGGCTACTCCGGCAACACCGGGCACACAACGATGCCGCATCTGCATTTTGCTGTGTATCGCGCAATCGAATGGGGCAAGACACAGTCGATAGCGGTGCGTTTTAAGAGCGCTGACGGTATTATCGATCGCCCGCGACGTCGCAAACGATACCAGGCCTTGTGATCATGCATTTTGTAAACGGCAATCCGATCAAAGGACCATTCGACGATTATCTACAGCAAGCAGTATTCGCACTTGGCTGCTTTTGGGGTGCGGAACGACGCTTTTGGGAAACTGACGGTGTGTTCACCACAGCGGTTGGTTACGCCGGAGGCTCAACGCCCGATCCTGATTACAAACTCGTCTGCAGTGGTTCTACTGGCCACGCCGAAGTTGTGCTGGTCATATTCGACCCGACCGTGATCAGTTATGAAGCGCTGTTGCGGGTTTTCTGGGAAAGCCACGACCCGACCCAGGGCATGCGTCAGGGCAACGACATCGGTACTCAGTACCGATCGGCCATTTGCACCGCTGATGAGGGGCAGGCCGCGGCAGCCAGTGAGTCGTTACGCGAGTATCAGGGCGAGTTGACCAGGGCCGGCTACGGCGACATCACGACCGAAATCAAGCCACTCAGCACATTTTATTACGCCGAGGACTACCATCAGCAATACCTCGCCAAGAACCCTGGCGGCTATTGCGGTCTCGGTGGCACAGGCGTCAGCTGTCCAGTTGGACTGGGGAATTAGATTGGCATCAAAGACAAGAAAGCCGCGCAAGCCGAGTCGCAAGAAAGCGGAGGAAGCGATCCATACATTGCTGCTGTGGGCCGGCGAAGATCCCCGCCGCGAAGGCCTCATCGATACGCCGAAACGGGTCGCGAAAGCCTATGAGGACTGGTTCAGTGGTTACAAACAAGACCCGGTCGAGTATTTGAAACGGACCTTCGAAGAAGTCGAAGGCTACGACGAGATGATCGTACTACGCGACATCTCCTTCGAGTCACACTGCGAACATCACATGGCGCCGATCATTGGCAAAGCGCACGTCGGCTATTTGCCGAGAAACAAGGTCGTCGGCATCAGCAAGCTGGCGCGCGTAGTAGAAGCATTTGCACGGCGTTTTCAGGTTCAGGAAAAAATGACTGCGCAAATAGCGAATTGCATCGAGGACGTGCTCAAACCGAAGGGCGTTGGCGTCGTAATTGAAGCCGTGCATCAATGCATAACCACGCGCGGCATACACAAGTCTGATGTCTCGATGGTAACCAGCCAGATGCTCGGCTCGTTTCGCAAAGACGCGAGAACACGCGCCGAATTCCTGCGCATGATCGACGGCAACCGCTAAACGCGACACACAATGAAAAAGGCCCTGTTCGCAACCGGATCGCTGCTCGCGTTGTTGCTGTTGTATCTGATGCTGTGGCCTGTAGCGATCGACCCGGTCGCCTGGGATGCCCCGGTCAATGAAGGCCCTGTTGATCCTTTCGGG
>Ga0164320_10000878_pt1 | contig 10482 bp, 12 predicted proteins | sample GuaBasSediGuay11_FD_113736 | JGI IMG/M metagenome (GOLD analysis project Ga0164320, IMG submission 113736) | Subseafloor sediment microbial communities from Guaymas Basin, Gulf of California, Mexico - Guay11, Core 4567-28, 0-3 cm | ecosystem: Environmental > Aquatic > Marine > Hydrothermal...
TAGCCGCCGGCACCGAGGTCTACGCCGAGTTCTGTGAAGGCTGCCACCCCGGCGGCGAAGAAGGCGACGGCCCAAAGATCGCAGGCGCCGGCGCCTCCCCGTCCCAGCTGCGCTGGAAGGTTCGCTCGGGCGGCGACGACATGCCGGCCTTCGGCCCCGACAAGATCAGCGACGCCGACCTAGAAACCCTACTGGCCTACGCCCAAACCATCGGCGCCGTCGCCAACTAGTTGTTTCGGCAATAGCCGAAGGGAATGAACTCGTCCTGCTCCGCACGGGTGCGGATCACGACCTCCTGCTTGCCACGCGGGCCGACCCTCACGCTCTTGGGCGGCTGGGGGTCGACTTCTACGCAGGAGGACGGCTCGGGATGGGCAGCACAACACTGGCGCCGACACTGATGAAGCCCGGCCTACGCCGTCGTCAGTCGATACACCTTGATATTCCGGTCTGTCCTCTTCACGTACGACTTCATCTGCGGAATCGTGTCGGCGATTTTCGGCCACAGAATGGCTTTCTCCGAGTCAGTCAAACGGGTGGCGACAACTTCCTTGCTGTCGGCGCCGAACCGCATCTTCGCCGATGGGTTCGCATCCAGGTTGTACGACCACGCGGGATGATTCGTGCCTCCGAAGTTGCTCGCTACGATCAGCACATCCGCGCCGTCCTCCGCGTACCCGAGCTGAACGGTTCGCTCCTTGCCTGACTTGCGACCGATGGTCGTCAGCGTGAGCTGCGGGATGGTCAAGGGCCCCGTGCTGGTAAAGCGTCCTCCGCTCACCTTGTACAGGAACGGATCCACTCTCGCAGCGAACGTCTTGGCGACCCAGCGCCCCACCGGGGTCACCGTAAAGTCATTGATAAAATCCCGATAGCTCATCTCGTCTCCACTCCGATTGAGCGTACCACGAAACCCCGTACGTCCCGGGCTCGAGAGTCGAAGACGCGGACCGAGGGCGGGCGTCGTTACAATCCTAGCCAGCTTCTTGCGTCTAGAGGGCGCGTTCCCCTCCGGACTTCGAAGAAGAGGATCGCGTCGGGGCTGCCGGTATCGAGGGTGCCCACGCGCGTACTCATGCCCACCCAGTCGCCGACTTGGACATCGGCGGCGCTCAGCCCGCCGTAGACGGTGTAGAAACTGGCCCCGTGATCGATGATGACCATCAGGCCGTAGGCTCCGTAGCTGCGAGCAAAGGCTACTCGTCCGTCCGCTGCTGCACGCACCGGTCCGCCCGGTCGCCCGTAGAACTCTAGGCCGGCAGCGCCTTCGCGCGAGCTCTCGCCGATCCGCATGGACCCCTGTACGGGCAACGCCAACTGGCCTCGCATCTGCGCAAACCCATCGCCGAGGTCATCCATGTCGCCAGACACCCGGATGCGGCCGTAGCTCACGCTGTGGCTCGGCAGGTCTTCGCGTTCACCGCGAAGCGTCTCCTCGAACAGAGAAGCGCTGCGACGGCTGTGCTCGATCTCTTCCTTCTTGGCCTCGAGCGCACGCAGGGCGATCTGCGCCTCTTGCAAAGCGTCGGTCAGTTGGTTTCTTTCGACCCGAAGGGCCGCGCCCCGCTCACCTAGAAAATCCATCGTGTCGAGGTCGCCCTTGACCATTCGAGAGAGCCGCTGCACCCGCGCCAGGTGTCCCATCAGCGCGTCGAAACCTCCAGCGATGGGAAGCATCCCGGCACGCCGAATGCGATATAGGCCCCGCGCACGCTCGTGCAATCTTTCCTCGGCCTCTTCGCGCTTGTCCGCAAGGCCGGAAATCTCGGTGTCGATTTGTGCTTGCCGTGTCTGTGCGTGCTCCACGCGCGCCAGGTTCTCTGCGATCTCTCCTTCGACGGCATCGACGTCGGCCAACCCATTGGCTCCGGGATCCTGCTCCGCGCCGGCCAACCCGGTTGCCGAGAGGAGTCCGACCACGATCCAAACCGAGAATCTACTTTTGCTTTTCATGTCACACCGCGAGATAGCGTCGCACCGACACGGCGCTCCCAACGGCTCCAATCACTGCGCCGCCCAGCAGCATCGCCACCAGCGTCCACGCGCCGAGGAAAACCACCCGGCTCCCGGTTAGCGCAGCGAGGGTCGAATCGACCGAGTCGTGAAGGGCGAGATAACCCGCCAACAATGCGAGAATCGCGAGAAGGGACGAAGCGAACCCTTGAAACATGCCCTCGAGGACGAACGGCCCGCGTACGAACCCGTTCGTCGCGCCGCAGAGCTTCATCACCTCGATCTCTTGGCGCCGTCTCGCGACCGCCAATCGAATCGTGTTGCCGATGACGGCCACCACACAGAACATGACCAACACGGCAAGTCCGGCGGCGAGCATCCGTGCGCCCCACAATAGGTTGTCGAGCTTCTGAAACCAGCTGCCGTAGCTTTCGACATCGCTCACGGCGCGGAATTGAGTGAGCCGCATGGCGATCGATTCGCTGCGTTCGCGCGTCACGCCCTGAACCAGCGCCACCTCGAGCGAAGCGGGGAAAACCTCGGAGGGAAGCGAGCTCAAATCGGCTCCGACGTCCGCCTCTTCCAGAAACGACTCGCGCGCCTGCGTCGGCGTCACGTGCGTCACTTCGTCCACGTCGGCCAAGCCCTCAAGCACGACCCGCAGCTGTGCGATGTCCTGCGGGTCGGCGTCATCCTTCAAAAAGAGGGTGATGCGCCCACTCTGACCCCAGCGCGTCGCGGCTGCGTCGAGGTTGGTGACACCGAGCAGCGTCGCCCCCAAACAGATGAACGCGACCGCCAAGCTCGTGACCGCCACGACATACAGGCGTCGCTCCTCGCGAAGACCCCGCCTCGCTCGCGTGATTGCGCTCTTCACGTCCATTGTTTCACCCCACCAGCGTGTGAATGCCGCTACTGCCCTGCCAGTGCTTGAGGCCCTGCTGAGCCTCCGACACGCGGCCGTCATCAATCGAGATCAAGCGGTGGTCCCGCTTGGAGATGAGGGAATGGTCGTGCGTTGCAAACAACACGGTCGTCCCTGTCGCATTGATCTCTTCAAAGAGCGTGAGGATGTCGATCGCGAGATGCGGGTCGAGGTTGCCGGTCGGCTCGTCCGCCAGAATCAGCGCAGGCTCCGGAACGATCGCCCTGGCGACCGCGACACGCTGCTGCTCGCCGCCCGAAAGATTACTGGTCTGCTCCGGACCCCGGCCGGCCAAGCCGACTCGCTCGAGTGCCTCTGCTACGCGTGAGCGGATGAGGCGCTGCGGCATCGACACGATTTCGAGCGCCACGGCGACGTTTTCGAAGACCGTCCAGTGATCGATGATGCGGAAGTCCTGAAACACGATGCCGAGGTTGCGCCGAAGGAACGGGATCGACTTGTCGGTCAGCCGCGCGATGTCGCGACCGCAGAAGAGCACTCGGCCCTCGTCGACTCTGAGCTCGCGGTAGACGAGCTTCAGCAGCGTGCTCTTGCCCGCGCCGCTCGGCCCAGTGATGAACACGAACTCCCCGCGCTCAACCGAGAGATCGACTCCACGAAGGGTCGGCTGGTCGGGCCGGAAGAACTTGTACACGTCCTCTAAGACCAGAATCGGCTTCGCCAGCTGCGGCTGGCTCGCACGTTGGCCGGCGCGAAAGAACGGAAACGGGCGAACGACCTTGGTTCCCTGCATAGAGTCCCGCTAACCCGTTCAGCTCCCCCTGGGCAAGAAATCGGCCAACAATCCGCGGTTGCCGAGGGCCCTGCTCCGGCTAGAGTCTGCGCAGCATGGGCGAGCGAGCGGTCTTGTATGAGGCGGCGAACCGGATTGGGATGATCACCTTGAATCGCCCCGACCACCGGAACGCCATGACTCCAGAGCTTCTGGATGCGTTTTCCGAGGCGATTGGGGAGGCGCGGCGCGACGAGGAGCTCCGATGTCTCCTGATCACCGGCAAGGGTCGCTGCTTCAGCGCCGGTGCCGACCTCCGCTCGTCGATGCAGCGAAGCGATCTCGGAAAGCCATCCCGGGACGCCTCATTCGCGATGTACGAGCCATTTCTGCAGGTGCTGGACGTCGAGGTGCCCGTGATCGCCGCGATGAACGGCCATACCGTCGGGGGTGGATTCGGTCTCGCCCTGCTCGCCGACATCCGGGTCGCCAACGTGGACGCCAAATACGGAGTCAATTTCGCACGCTTAGGAATCCATTCTGGACTCGGCATTAGCTATTTGCTCCCTCGACTGGTGGGAGCAGCCTATGCTTGCGAGCTGCTGTTCACGGGCAAGCTCATCCGCGGAGACGAGGCGCTTGGCATTGGGCTCGTCACGCACGCCGAGGAGGCCGACGAGGTGCTCCCGACCGCGATGGGACTCGCGCGTGCGATTGCCGGCTCCGCCCCGAAGGCCGTGAGCCAGATGAAGGCGTCGATCCGCCGCGGGCTTCAGTGGGAGATTCGCGAAGCCGCTCTGCAAGAGGCGGGGCTTCAAGCGGAGAGCCTGGGCACGGCCGACGCCAAGGAAGGGGTGAGCGCGATCCTTCAAAAGCGGGAACCCGAGTTCACCGGGAGATAGACCCATGTTGGCAACCCCGGAGCTACCCATCCCGCTCGACGCCGTGCCCGAACCACTGCGTCGCTTTGCCGATCCCAACGGACCCACCGCAGCCAGGATGATGGCGGCTCGGGGGATGGTCCCCGTCAAGGGCGGCGACCTGGTGCTGCTGCTCGCGCAACTCAGCGCCGATGCCGACCCCGGGGTCTCCAAGTCAGCGGGCGATACGCTCGCAGAGCTTCCGGAGACGGTGCTTCTCCCTGCTTGCGGCCAGGACCTCCATCCGGCCGTCTTGCATGAGGTCGCCCTCCGCTTTTCGACCCACGACGAGGTGTTGGCGCGCCTCGCCCAAAACCACGCCGTCGCCGACGCGACCATCGCCGCGATCTCCGCCCACTGCCCCGAACGCATCACCGAGATCATCTCCGTGAACCAGCAACGCCTCCTCGGGGCGCCGCAGATCATCGAAGCCCTCTACAAGAACCGCAACACCCGCATGTCGACGGCCGACCGTCTGATCGAGCTCGCGGCGCGCCACGAAGTCGAGCTGACCGGCATTCCGATGTTCGAAGAGCTGAAGAGGGCCATCCAGGGCCAGCTGATTCCCGAGGCGAGTGAGAAACCGCTACCGAGCGACGCCGCGTTCGCGAGGGCTCTCGAGGAAGACAGCGACCAGGACGCTGTCGCGCGGGACAAGGCCGATGGCACCGAGGAGACCAAGGAGGAGTTCATCTCCCTTCAGTCCAAAATTCGCGCGATGAACGTCGGCGAGAAGATCCGCATGGCGCTGCTCGGCAATGCAGCGGCGCGGTCGATGCTGGTGCGCGACCCGAACCGCGTGGTTTCGATGGCAGCAATCGCCTCTCCCGCCATGGGGGACGGCGAGGCCAAGAACGCAGCTCAGAGCCGCGAAGTGTCCGAGGACGTGCTCCGATTCATCGCCAAGAAGCGTGAGTGGGTTCGGAACTACGAGATCAAACGACACCTGTGCAAGAACCCGAAGACACCCCTTGCCTTGTCGATGACGTTCCTCGCGCACCTTCGCCGCAACGATCTGCGAGCGTTGGCGCGGAGCCGCGGCATTCCGGGGGCCCTCAAGGAGGCGGCCAAGCAACGCTCCAAGAAGTTCGACTGATGAGCCTATTCAAGAAGCTGTTTGCTGCGGACCCCGACGGCCTCGAAAAGAAAGCCGATGCGCTCTACGCCGCGGGCGACTACGGCCCCGCGAAGCTCACGTACGAGAAGGCGCTCGCTGCCTCTGCACAAGGTGCGCATGCAGCACTCGCAGAGAAGGCTCGACGATGCACCGACGGTATCGCGCGGCAACGCATCGAAGAAGCGAGAGCGTATCTTGCGCAGGGCTCGATCGAGCTGGCGGAGCAGGAGCTCGAGGGCGCCCTGGAGGTTGCGCTCGACCAGGCGCTTCACGACGAGGCCCAAGGGTTGCTCGACGGGCTCGAGGCGAAGGAAGCGCAGGAGCAGGCGACGGCCCCCGAAACGACGGACGAGGAACGCATCGCCCTGCTAATGGGTCAATGGGGCGAGGCCCAGGCGGAGGAATACGACAGCTACGGTGACGCCTTGATCGACGGGCTGCTCGCGATGCACAAGGAGCAGTTCGACGATGCGCGCGCTCAGCTCGAAGCACTCCTCGAGGATGCATCGGAACCGCGATATCTTTGGCTGGAAGTGGGCCGCGCGCGCCTGCTCGCCGACGACGCGCCCGCCGGGAAAGCGGCGTTGCAAAGCTTCCTCGGCGCCTTAGAGGACGAGGAAGGAGGCGAAACCAAGCTGGCCGCCAACCTCGCTCTGGCCCGACTCGCCGCCGCCGCCGGGGACTTTGAGGAGGCGATGGGCTATTTCGAGGGCGCCGTACACGCCCTGCCAGAGGACTACCGGCCGTATCTCGCCATGGGGGCATTCCTTCGGGACAAGGGGCACGGCGACGAGGCGCTCGAGGTGCTCCAGACGTCGCTCGAGCTCGGAAAGAAGGCCGGTACCGACTGGCGACTTCTCGAGGAGATTGGACTGGCGTCCGAGCTCGCTGGCAAACCCGAGGACGCCAAGAGTTTTCTAGAGCAAGTCGTCGAGTTCTTTGCGAATCACCAGATCACCGATTTCCCGCCAACGACAGCCACGACCCTTGCGAAGCTGTACGAAGCCGACGGACGGCTGGAACGCGCGGCGGACCTCTACCGGGCGCTGAGCCAGGGGAGCGACACGGATAGACACGCGCTCTATCACTACGAGACGGGACGCCTGCTTCTCGCCCTCGGCCTGACGGACGAGGCCCGCCGAATGCTCACCCGGGCCGACGCGCTCACCTCTGACGACGACGCCGAATTGTCCCAACAGGTGACGGCGTTGTTGCAGGGCTAGCGCCTAATCTACTGATTTCACGCCGCTTTCCGAGTCGATGACGGCCCGCAAATCGGTGCTATGTTTATCGGGCGCAGAGGCGTGGACCGGGAATCTACCTGGCCGCGACCAAAGCGAATCAATCCCATGAGCGGAACAGGACACGCGTCCGAGGAGCGGCCCGTCACGGTGCCGCGTATTCGCAAGATGAAGCGTGACGGAACGCGCATCACCATGGTGACCGCGTACGACGCCACGTTCGCGCGCCTATTCGACGATGCTGGCATCGACGTCCTGCTCGTGGGGGACTCGCTCGGCATGGTGGTGCAAGGGCACGACTCCACCCTGCCCGTCACGGTCGACGAGGTGATCTATCACTGCCGCGCCGTCGCCCGTGGGACGCGCCGCGCGCATGTGGTCGGCGACATGCCATTCCTCAGTTGGCAGGTGAGCCCCGAGCAGGCTCTCACGAATGCAGGCCGGTTCCTTTCCGAGGGGGGGGCGCAGTCGGTCAAGCTCGAAGGCGGGGTCGATGCCGCCCCGACGATCGAGCGCATTGTCCACGCAGGCATTCCGGTCATGGCGCATGTGGGGCTGACGCCCCAGAGCGTGCATGCGATGGGCGGCTTCCGGGTACAGGGCAAGTCCGAGAGAGCGGCGGCCCGCGTGTTCGCCGATGCCAAAGCCGTAGCCGACGCGGGCGCGTACTCCTTGGTGCTCGAAGGCATCCCGACTGACCTCGCAAAGCGAATCACCGACGAGGTCGACATCCCGACCATCGGCATCGGCGCGGGCCCCCACTGCGACGGCCAAGTACTGGTCTGCTACGACCTGCTCGGCCTGACGCCCGACCTCAAGCCGAAGTTCGTGAAGCGATATGCTGAGTTTTTCGAGGAAGGCTTGACCGCCGCGCGGCGCTACCGCGACGAGGTTCGCGCCGGCGTCTTCCCGAGCGAAGAGTATGCCTTCGGCGACGTGAAGAAGACTGACACCCCGGCCCCCGCGTCGAGCCTCACCCTCGTGCGTGATCCCCACACTGGTTACGGACCGCGGGGATGACCACCGTGGTCCGCAAGCCTGCCGAATTTCGGCGGGCCTGCGATGATGCGCGCGCCGACGCCCGCAGCGTCGGGCTCGTGCCAACGATGGGCGCGCTCCACGACGGGCACTTGTCTCTCGTCGAGGCTGCCAAGATCCGCACCGACTTCGTCGCGGTGACCATCTTCGTCAATCCTCTGCAGTTCGGGGCTGGAGAGGATCTTGATCGCTACCCGCGAAATTTCGAAGACGACCTGGCGGGCTGTCGCAAACGGGGCGTCGATTTGGTGTTCGCCCCGGCGCCTAACGCGATGTACCCGGCCCAGTTCCAAACGAACGTGTCCATCGGAGACCTCGCCACGCCGCTCGAAGGCGAGTGTCGTCCGGCGCATTTCGACGGCGTGACCACGGTCGTGGCCAAACTGTTCAACCTGACCGGGCCCTGCACCGCAATGTTCGGCCGCAAGGACTATCAGCAGTGGAAAATCCTCGCGCGGATGGCGCGCGATCTCGACATGCCTGTCGAGGTCGTGGGATGCCCCATCGTTCGCGAGCTGGACGGCCTCGCTTTGTCCTCCCGCAATCGATACCTGTCCGATACCGAACGAGCCCGCGCGCTCGGCATCGTCTCTGGACTCCGAGCCGCCCACGATGCATGGGCCGAGGGCGAACGACACCCCGACGCCTTGCGCTCCCTCGCGGCCAAGCAAGTGCAAGCGGGTTTCGATCGAGTCGACTACGTGGCTGCCGTCGACCCAGACACACTCGTGCCCCCGACGGAGGCTCCGTCCGGTCTGTTGATCGCGGTGGCCGCGCATCTCGGAACGACGCGACTGATCGACAATGTCGTGCTGGGCGCAGATCCGCGCCCGTAGGCCGCGGCACCAACATCTGCCGAGTTCGATTCCATGACGTAAACGCATGGTTCGCGTATGCTGGAATCATGAGTCGACCACCCACCCCAAAACTCACCGCGGACCGCCTGGCCGACATCGGCCTCTTCGGGGGCCTGAGCCAGGAGACGCTCGATGTCCTGGCTTCGTCGCTGCCGACGAGCCGTGTCGAAGCGGGCGACTTGGTCGTCTCAGAGGGTGACCAATCAACCCAAATGTTCGTGGTCATCGCCGGCGAGCTCGAGGTCATCAAGAAGGGCGAGTCGGGCGGCGACGTTCGTGTAGCAGTGCTCGGTCCGAGCGACTGGTTCGGCGAAATGTCGATCATCGACGTGCAGCCGAGGTCGGCCAGCGTGCGCGCCGTCGCTCCGACGCTCGTGCTTGCGGTCACCGCCGACCACGTGGAGAACCTGCTCTACCGGCGCGACGTGAAGGACTACGCGCTCTTCATCATGAACATCGCGCGCGAACTCAGCCGACGCCTCCGGGTAGCCGATGGAATCCTCGCGCAGTTCTACACGGCGCTCTCCCACCAGTACGGTCCCGGCCAACGACCCTGACGGTGTAGCTAGAGCACGCGCGGCGCCGGACTGGTCAGGCCCTTCAGCTCCTCGCGCTCCTTGAGTGCCTCGAGAATGATGGTCGCCGTCTCTTCGATGGCGCAGTTCGTGACGTCGACGACCATCCACTCGGAGTGCTCGCGGAAGATATCGTGCGCATACTCGAGCTCGGCTTTCACATGGTCGCGGAGGCCGTAGCTCGCATCGGACGGCATCCCGAGCTGTTGGAGGCGCTGCCCGCGGATATCCGTCAGTTGATCGACGTCGACCGTGAGGCCCACGACCCGGTAGCCCGGAAGCTCGTAGAGCTCGCTTGGTGGATCGACGCCGAGCACCAGCGGCACGTTGGCGATCTTGAGCCCGCGTCCTGCTAAGTACGTCGATAGCGGCGTCTTGCTCGTGCGACTCACGCCCACCAGGACCAGATCGGCCTTGTGAAGGTTGCGCGGCTCTTTGCCGTCGTCGCTTTTGACCGCGAACTCAATCGCCTCGACGCGACGAAAGTACTCCTCCGACAGGGGCATCTCGGCTGTCGGGATGTTGACGGGATCGGCTTTGAGGTATTGACCGACCTGCCTGATCAGCGAGCCGATCACGTCCACATGCCTGACGCCGAGCTTCGTCGCCTCCTCGTTGAAGTGGTCGCGAAGCTCCGGGCGCACCAAGGTGAACACGACCATCGCCCCTTGGGCGGCCGCGTTCTCGAGGATGGCAGTCAGGCCGCGTCGATCTCGGACGCGGCGCTCGAGCTTGAGCCTGATGCTGTGTTCTGGAAACTGAAGGAGCGTTGCTCGGGTGACCCGCTCGGCCGTCTCCCCGGTGGAGTCACTGACGACGTAGATGACCTTCGCATCCATCGGCGCACGGTTCAGGCGCGGCGACCCAGCTTGCGTCCATGCATGCGATTGACGCGACGGCGGTTCTTCGCCTTGCGTTTCGCATTGCGGCGCGCGGCCTTGTTGCGCTTCCGGGGCCGGTCGCTGTTGGCGATGTTCAAGTACATGAATGACTCCTAGGGGCGGGGTGTAAGGGATGGCCGGCGGGTTCGCAAGCCGTCACTGCGCGGGCGCACATTCCCCAAGGCTATTGCAGCTTTCCCCTGCCCTGCATTCGCTGCTGTCGATGCAAAAAGGCAGGCAAA
>Ga0164320_10000879_pt1 | contig 10481 bp, 8 predicted proteins | sample GuaBasSediGuay11_FD_113736 | JGI IMG/M metagenome (GOLD analysis project Ga0164320, IMG submission 113736) | Subseafloor sediment microbial communities from Guaymas Basin, Gulf of California, Mexico - Guay11, Core 4567-28, 0-3 cm | ecosystem: Environmental > Aquatic > Marine > Hydrothermal vents...
CGCCGCGACCGCGGCGGTCAGCGCATCCATCGGCTCGCCGCTCTCGGGCAGCGTCTTCAAAAGATCGATGATCCGGAACTTGAGGCCGCGCTCCGCGATCAGTTGGAGGCGGAATTCGTCGAGCTCGGGCGTGCTTGGCAGGCGTCCAAAAAGGAGCAAATAGGCCACTTCTTCGTAGGAACCGCGCTCGGCCAGCACCTCGATCGGGTAGCCCCTATACTGGAGCTTCCCCACGGACCCATCGATCAAACAAATGCTGCTGCGGGCGGCTGGAATGCCGGCCAAGCCTGGAATGTATTCGGGCACTTCGGCCATGGTCTCCACTTTCGAGCTTGAAGGTCGGGCGGCCAACCTAGCTGTTCACCCAACGGGCGCAAGCCGAGGCGAAAAGCCCTGCAAAAACGGGGCGAGCGGACCCGAGCACCGCGTCGGCAGCCTCTTCGGTGGCCTCCGCGCGAAGGCGTGCCTCGGGGGATTGCGGGGTCCCCCGAATGACGATGCGCGTGTCGAGCTTCACATCGGCCGATGAGTCGACGCGTACGGCACCGGCCTCGATGAGCTCGTCGACGAATCGCAGGCTCGAAACCCCGTCTCCCGCGTCAGCGACCGAGACGCACCAGCCACCAATGTTCAATATCGCGGGCGCCCGAACCGGAGGGTCACTGGAGTCGTCGAGCACGGGAAGCGAGCGCTTCAACCTCGCTCGACCTCGAGCCCGTCGGCTTCCCAGTGAAGGAACCCACCGGCGAGAAAGCCAACCTGTACGCCATCGGTCTGCAGCTTCTCGCTCCAATCCTTGGCTTCCTCGCTGCGTCCATAGAGAACGCGAATGCGGCCGTCGAACGGCTGGAGCTCCTCGACACGGGCAGGCAGATCTCCGGCTGGGACGTGAATTGCAGTTGGAATCCGGTAGCGCGCGTACGAGGCTGCGTCCCGAATGTCGACAGGCAGTGCCTTGCCCTGCGTCAGCCAAAGCGCGAGCTCTTCGGGCCGGACCTCCGCGGCGGCGCGCGGCATCACCGGCTCGAGCAAGCGCAATATGCCGGCTTTATCGAGTGCGCCGACGTGCTGCTGGACCACCCTGCCCTGCGCGATCACCAGCAACATCGGGATCGACTGCGCCTGAAAAGTCTGTGCGACCATGGGGCTGCTGTCGACGTCCACTTTGACGACTTTGATTTTGCCGGCCAGCTCGTCGGCGAGCTGCGCCACGATCGGCGACACCTGCTTGCAGGGCTGGCACCAGTCCGCGTAGAGGTCCACCAGCACGGGAAGCTCCGAGCGGAGAACCTCGGCTTCAAAGGTCGCGTCTGTGACGGCTTGAACTGGCATCTCAGTATCCCCTGTCTTGCATCTTTGATTCTGTCACGATCCCCACACTAGCGCTCGTCCCTAGCCGATTGGCCCCGGCGGCGATCATTGCGTCCGCGGTGGCGGCGTCGCGAATTCCGCCCGATGCCTTCACGCCGAAGTCCTCTCCTACCTCGGCGCGGAGCAGTCGCACGTCGTCTTCGGTCGCTCCGCCGCCACCGAATCCGGTCGAGGTTTTCACAAAGCTCGCGCCCGAGGCCCGCGTCCACTCGGCCCCGCGCTGCTTTTCCTCGTCTGCGAGCAGCCGGGTTTCGAGAATCACTTTCACGGGCCTGCCGTCCGCCGCGTCGACCACCCTGCGGATGTCGTCGATGAAGATCTCGCGCAACCCACCCTTGAGCGCACCGATCTGGCACACCATGTCGATTTCCGAGGCGCCATCGAGCACCGCCTGGGCGGCCTCGGAAGCCTTTCCGGCCGAGTTGCCGGCTCCGAGCGGGAAGCCAACCGTGGAGGCGATCGGGAGCTGGCGGTCCGCCAGCAGTGAGGTACAAAGCGCCACGTGGGCCGAGTTGACACAGACGGTTGCAAAGCTGTGCTGGACAGCCTCCTTGCACAATCGCGCGAAGTCCGCCTGGACTGCGTCCGGTCGCAGGAGGGTGTGATCGATGAAAGCAGCCAGATCCCGACGCATTTGACGTCTTTTCCTAGCAACGATTCGGCAGGGCGACCAACCGCGCACAATTACGGGCCAAGGGGGCTTCTCGACTGATGGACGTTACTTGCGAGCGCTGCGGCACCGAATACGAATTTGACGAGACCTTGCTTTCCGGGCGCGGCACCAGTGTGAAGTGCACCAACTGTGGCCACGTGTTCAAGGTTTACCCTGGGGCCCGGGGAGAGGCGGACCGTGCCACGACCAGTTGGCGTCTCCGGCTCGAAGATGGGACCATCGACACGATCGACTCGCTCCGAGAGCTGCAACGGCGAATCGGCTCCGGGGAGGTGTCGCCCGAGAACGACATCGCGCGGGGCGAGGAAGGCTGGAAGACGCTCGGCTCCATCCCCGAGCTCGAGACGTTCTTCCAGGCGGCCGGAGTTCAGATCTCGCCTAGAGACGGCCGCTCTCCTGTTCCGCCATCGCCCGTGCCTCCCGCGCCGACGGAGAAGGACTCGAGCTTGCCGCCGGGGAGGCGCCCGCGGCAACCGACGTTGCTGGGGGTCATGCCGGTGGATAGGGCGGTGGCAGCGGCAGAGTCAGCGACAGAGTCGGTGACCGGGTCAGCGACAGAGTCAGTGACCGGGTCAGGGGCGACCGAGGGGGCGGCTTCGTCGTACCGGTCTCCCTATGTGTCTGATTCGGTTTCCGCTCCGGTTTCTGCTCCGGGCGCGACGCCTTCGACTCCACCCGCAGTTGTGGCGGAGGACGCAGAGTTTCACGAGAGGCCGAGGACCCCATTGCACTCCTCTGCGCGGCCAAGCACACCGCCGCCGGCGTACTATGAGGACGACGACGACATTCCGGACCTGCCAGGGCGCGGCGGGTCACCGCTGCGTTGGCTCGTGTTGATCGTGGTTGGCGGCATGCTTGCACTGATGGGCACGCAGTGGGAGCGCGTCACGCGATTGCTGGGCGTCGGCAGTGACCCGGCGTTGATCGCGGCGGGCGTTACCGAAGGCGACGCCGGCCTCGCCGAAGGGTATCCGCAGGCGTACGCGAGCGCGATCGAGGCATACGGCCGCGCGATCGAAGCCGGCGCCGACCGCGACCCAGAGGTGCTGGCCAGCCTCTCCCGAGGGTACGCGCTCGCAGCACAGGCGCAGATCGACAGCGGCGCAACCGGTGAAAGCGTAACGAGCCTTTCGGCAGCCGCGCTCACGACCGCGCAGAGCGCAGTCGCCCTAGATGAGAGAGAGCTGGACGCAAAGCTCGCGCTGTCCGATGCGCTTCGCTTGGCGGCCGACCACACCGAGGCACGTTCCATCCTCGAGGACGCACGCTCGATGGCGTTCAGTCGAACTTCGGAGTTCTTCCGTATCGACGCGCGCCTAAGCGCTGCCGAAGCCGATGGGGGCTTGGAGAATGGTCTTCGAAGCGCGAAGCAAGCCGTAGAGCTTTCGCCGAATGGAGTTCCCTATTTGCTGTTGCTGGCTCGCGCGCAGCGCGCCGCGAATGATGACGCGGACGCTCGCGTCGCGCTCGGCACCATCCTCGCGGACTATCCCGAGCATCCGGTGGCTACCCAGCTGTTGGCCGATCTCGAGACGATCGAGGCAGTGGCGGACGCGGGCGTGGCGGACGCGGGCGTGGCGGTGGTGGCAGAGCCAGCGGCAGTGGCAGAGCCAGTGGCAGTGGCAGAGCCAGTGGTAGAGCCAGTGGTAGAGCCAGCGAAGGAGGTGGGCGCTAAGACAGCCCAGCCGAAGCGGCGGGCACGGCCCAAGAAGCGCAGCGCTCCGAAGAAGCCTGTTTATGACGAGTATGATCAGCTGGCGAAGGCTGCTGGTGACGATGCGTTCGTCGATGGACGGCCGCCGGTACGTGACTACGAATGGTACATGCGGCAAGGACGCGCCGAGCTCGCTGGGGGCAACTTCTCACGCGCTCGCGCGTTCTTCGATAGCGCTCTCGAGGCCCGTCCGGGGTCGGCCGAGGCGATGGACGGGCTCGGCCACGTGTCCACCCGCATCGAAGACTTCAACTCCGCCCTGCGCTACTTCCGTGTGGCGGCGCAGCGAGGCCATCCGGACGGCTACTACAATCTTGGGGAAACGTACGAGAGCCTTGGACGCAATGAAGAAGCGGTCTCGGCGTACTACACTTACGTGAAACGGCGTCCGTCAGGCGGCCATGCCGCCGCCGCTAGATCAGCGATCAAGAGATTGGAACCCAACGCAAAGCTGCCACTCGAACCCGAATCCGAGTTGGAGCCCCAACCCCAACCCGAACCCAAACCCGAACTCGAGCGCGAAGCTGGAGCGGACACCGAAGCGGAGCCCTCGCCCGTGGAAGAGTCGGCGCAGGCGTCAGAACCGGTAACACCATGAGCCCTGCTGCACGTCGTCATATCTCCGCGATTCTCGCGATTCTCACGCTCCTCGTCACTGTCTCATGTAGCGAAGAAAGCGAAACCGTAGACGAGCCGGAGGTTCGCGAGCTACGGCTTCTGCAGGCGTTTCCGGATGGAGCGGAGCACGACCCCTTCTCGCGCCCACAGCCCACGCTTCACGACGTCCTCACCCGAATCTGGGACGCTACAGACGACGAAAACGTGAAAGGCCTCTTCGTACGGGTGGGCCCGCTTCAGGGGGGCTGGGGCAGCGTCGGAGATCTCGTCGAGGCGTTGAGCGAGTTTCACGCGGAGGACAGACCCGTCCATTGCCACTTCGAGACCGTAGACAACGTTGGCTACTTGCTCCTTGCATCGGTGTGCGACCGGATCGGCATGTCGCCGGCGGGCACACTCGATTTGATCGGCCCAGCGGCCGTGATGATCTACGCCCGCGCGTTGCTCGAGAAGGTAGGCGTCGAAGCCGAGATCATCCACATGGGGCGATACAAGGGCGCTGGCGACATGTTCATTCGAAACGACATGCCCAAGGAAGCCAAGGCCTCGATGGATGCCATCCTCGACGATCTTTACGCCGCTCTGATCGAGGCAACCCAGGAGAGAACCGACGGGCGACCGAGCGAGGCCAAGAGGTTGATCGACGCAGGCCCGTACGGCTCAGCGGCGGCCGTGGACGCGGGCCTGGTTGATTCGGTGAGCTTCCTTCGAGAAGCGCGCGAGGAGATCAAAAAGGTGGCGGGCGTTGATGCGATTCGTCGCACGCGCATGCTGCCCAAGCAGGAGCAGCTGACTCTCGGCCAATTTCTGAAACTGCTGAGCGGCGAGTCCGACAAGACCGAGGCCGCCGGGGAGCGCGTTGCCTTGGTGTTCGTGAACGGCAGTATTACCGACGGGGAGTCCGGCTCGACGGGTGATGCGGTGTCCGGGCCCTTCGTGCGCGTGATGAAGCGGCTCGAAGACGATGAAAACGTCAAGGCTGTCGTCATGCGCATCAACTCGCCCGGCGGTTCGGCACTCGCTAGCGACCGGATGTGGGATGCGGCGCGCCACCTCGCGGAGGCCAAGCCGCTGATAGCAAGCGTCGGCGACATGGCCGCCAGCGGCGGCTACTACATCGCTTCGGCGGCCGATGAGATCCTCGCGCACCCGAACAGCCTGGTCGGGTCGATCGGCGTCGTCGGCGGGAAGTTCAACTTTGCGGGGCTCGCCGAGGACATCGGCGTGAGCGCGTACGTCCTGCAGCGCGGCCAGCACGCGGCATGGTCGACCCCCGTCCGTGCGCTGAACCCGAGCGAGCGGAAGGCTTTCGAGAAGCTGCTGCGCAACACCTACGATCGGTTCATCGACCGGGTCGCAACCGGCCGCAAGATGGAGCGCCAAGCGGTCCTGCGGGCAGCGGAAGGCCGCGTGATGACCGCGCAAGACGGCATGGAGCTCGGCCTCATCGACGAGATGGCCGGCTTGAGCGCAGCACTGATCTTGGCCCGCGCAGCCGGTGGTCTGGGCCCTGACGCACCCGTGGAGCTCTGGCCTTCGACGAAAGGCATGCTCGACGCGATCAACGACCTGTTGAGTGGCAACGGGGACGACGACGCGCAAACGCTACAGCGCTTGTGGCTTCGACGGCATCCTCTAGCCGCTTCCTTGCCGCTCGAGCCTTGGGCCGACCTGCTCTACACGCTGTCTCGCGAGCACGTCGCGCTGGTTCCGCCGTACTTTTTTTCAGTGCGCTAGAGCGGTCTAAGGGTCGGTTGGGGGAATGACGACGGCACAGTATGGCCAGGTGTCTTGGCCCTTCAAGCAGCTGTCATCAAGCTCGTCTGCGGTCTCGCAGACGACTCCGAGGCAGCCCTCGCAGATGTTTACCGGCCAACGGAACGGTGCGGAGCGTTGGCTGAACCCACCGAATGTGGTGCCGCCAGCGCGGATCGAAAGGATAATCGATGAAAAGCCGGTTTCAGCCTCGATGGCCCGCAGCGCGTCCTTGTACGAGGCCGGAATGCCGAGCGCGACACCGACCGCCTGCGAAATGCTCGCGCCCGTGGTTGCGGGCAGGACAGCGCTCGTGTCGACGCGATTCGGATTGGGTAGGCCCCCCGGAAGCACTGGCACGGTGTCGTCCGGCAGCAGTATCGTGATTTCGTAGTTGTCGACTTGAAGGTTGTTCTGCTCGGCCTGGAACTCCAGCGAATTGGCAACGAGATAGCTCTGGAGCAGTGGAGCGATGACGTAGTCACGCGGATACGCGATGTCATAGAGCCCACGCGGGAGCCGGACCTCCGCGTCCGCGCTGAATCCGCAGCCTCCTTCGTCCGGCGGAATGTTCGCCGCAATCTGTAGTCCGTTATCAGGGAAACGGTTGCACCCGGCAACCGTCACCGCCAGCATCATAGCTACGAAGATGAATCGACTCATAGGTCCCCTCCAGAGGGTGCTTTCATGGTATCGACCCTCTGGGTGAGCCGCCAAATTTCCGTCGCTCAGGCTTGCTCGAGCGCAGCCCGGAGCTCATCGAGACCGACGAGCTCGATTTCGGTTTGGCCCGGAAGGCGTGGAATTACGAAGTGAATTCTTTCCCCGCGGCGTTTCTTGTCCGAGCCGATGAACCGTAGGGCACGGCTGTTCAGTCGTTCGTCGAGGTTGGTGGGTAGACCCAAGCTGCCAAGTAGCCGTGTCAGTCGCTCCGTCTCCTCATGGCGCCCCCAGCCGAGCTGAGCTGCGACACGCATGGCGGCGATCATTCCGAGGGCGACACCCTCCCCGTGCCGAATGCCTCGGTAGTCACTCGCGGCCTCGAGCCCGTGGCCTACGGTGTGCCCCAAGTTCAAAAGCATCCGCCGGCCCGACTCGTTCTCGTCTTCGTGGACGATGCGAGACTTGAGAAGAATCGACATTCGCACCGCGCGAATCGTCGCGTCGGCGTCGCCAGCCAGCAGCGCCTCGGCATCGCGTTCGAGCATGGCGACCGATTCCTCGGAATCGATCCAGGCGCTCTTCACGGCTTCGGCTAAGCCAGCGATGCGCTCCTCGCCGGGCAACGTCGAGAGCGTCTCGACATCACAGAGAACGAACTTCGGCTGATAGAAAGTGCCCACGAGGTTCTTGCCGCGGGGGCGGTTGAACCCCGTCTTGCCACCCACCGAGCTGTCGACCATCGCGAGGAGCGTGGTGGGAACCTGCCCGAGGGCCAGCCCTCGAAGCAAGGTCGACGCGGCAAACCCAGTCAGATCCCCAACGACACCCCCTCCCACGCCGATGACGATGGCACGCCGATCGATTTCGGCTTCGAGCGCGGTGTCCCAGACCTTTTGCACGCTGGCGATATTCTTGTCTGCCTCCGAGCCCGAAAGCTTCACTTCGATTGGAGGTTTGCCCGCTAAGGTCAGGTCACGAATCGCATCCGCGGGCCAGGGGCGGTCAGCCTCCCCGTCGAAAACCAGAATGGCCTCCCCTGTCGAATGCTCGTTGGCCCGAATCCCGACACGGTGGCGCACGCCCCGGCCGACTTCGACGCAGTACGTCCGGGACCCCAATGGCACGACAATGGGCGAGCGGTTTCGTACCGCAACGATTTCCGCCGCGATTTCCTCAGCGTCGAGCTTCGCCGTATCGAGGACGGCATGGGCTTCCGAATACGCCTCCCCGCGCGCCTTCAAGATGCGCTCGATGTCTTCCTGAGGATCCGCACCGAGCAGTGGACGTCCCGCACCCTCGCCCACCCGCTCTGCAAGGACGGCAGAATCGGCCGTGAGCGTCACGACGATGCCTCCACGAAGGAGCGCCTGCCTCGTGTCGTCATCGACCACCGTCCCGCCGCCAAGCGAAACGACGCCAACGTCAGCGGGCAAGCTGTTCAGCGCTTCCGTCTCGAGAGCCCGAAAAGCACCCTCGCCGCGCTCGGCAAAAATCTCGGCAACGGAACGACCGGCCAGCTCCTCGACGCGCTCATCCAAATCGAGCGCGCGGGTCCCAAGCAGGTCCGCTACCGCACCGGCAACAGTCGACTTTCCGGCCCCCATGGGCCCTGACAGATACACACGCACAGCCGGAAGCATACGAGCCCCCTGACCCTCAGTCACGGAACCGGTCGCGCAAGCCGCTATTCCGGAAGCGCGAGCGCCCTGTTCACAATCCTAGGCGTCAGGAAAATCAGCAGCTCGTTCCGGTCCTCGCGGAACCGGCGACGCTTGAAGAACACCCCGAGAACCGGAATGTCACCCAAGAACGGCACCTGATCGACGTTGCGGCCCGTGTTCCGGGTGTAGATACCGCCAATGACCGCCGTGTCGCCGTCGTCGACGAGGAGCTGCGTCACTGCCTCACGTTCGAGGATGGTCGGGTCGCCGTTGGCACCCACTCGACCGAAATCAGGCTCGTTGCGCGTGATCTTCACGTCCATCGCCACAGCCCCGTCGCTCGTGACGTGCGGCGTGACGTTGAGCTCGAGCTTTGCCTCCTGAAAGGCCGTATTGACACCCTGTGCGCTGACCTGTGAGAACGGAATCAACGTACCCTGCGAGATCGATGCCTCGTTGTTGTCTAGGGTCAGGACGCGCGGAGAGCTGATAATTCGTACAGAGCCCGCCGCTTCCGCAGCGCTCAATCGGACGTTGAGGTTCACCGCGCCGCTCAGGCTGCCCATGGTCAAGCCAAGCGCACCACCAGCGCCGTTACCGGTGACCGCGGGCAAGTTTACTGCGAAGTTCGGATTGCTCACCGTCCCGTTGAACGGCGAGAGCCCCTGTGTCGGTGCGCTGTCGACGGGAACGCCACCCGCGATACCGATGTCAGACGGGAAGCGAAGGCCGGTGGGGTTACCCGTCGCGCTACTCATGATCGCGGCGCCACCCCACTGGATACCAATATCACGCGAGTACGAGCTGCTCGCCTCGACGATGCGCGACTCGATCAACACCTGCGGAGTCTGAGTGTCCAGGCTTCGCACCAAATCTTCGACATCGTCGAGCTGCCCGACGATGTCACGAACGATCAGCATGTTGGTGCGAGTGTCCACCGAGACGGTGCCTCGCGCCGTGAGAAGCTCGCGTACCCTCGGCTGCATGTTTTGAGCGGTTGCGTAGCTCACGGGTATGAGACGGGTCTCGAGCGGAGCAAGTTGTTGTTGCTGCTTCTGCCGAGCGATCGCTGCTTCTCGCTCTTGTTCGAGCTGAGCCAATGGCGCGACGCGGAGCAAGTTGCCCTGACGCACCATGCCGAGCGACTTCGCCTGAAGGACGACGTCGAGCGCCTGGTCCCAGGGGACGTCGCGCATGCGAATCGTGACCGTTCCACCGACGTTGTCCGCCGTGACGACGTTCACCCCACCTACCTCGGAGAGCAGGCGAAGGATGTTGTGGATGTCCGCGTCCTTGAAGTCGAGGTCGATACGACGACCCGAGTAGCGCCGGGGGGAGGCTCCGCTGACCTGCCCCGGGAGCTTGCTCAGGAAGCCTGCGACCTCTGGGCCATCGATCTCTGCAGCATAGTCCCTCTCGCGGGCGATGGTCCGCGTGCGCGGACGCGTCTCCGTAACAGTCGGCGAGAACATCCATATGATTCGATGCCCCGAACGAATCGCAGTGCCGACCGCCCCGTCGGCGCCGTGAACCTCGACGACCGCTCGGTCGCCCCTCTGCTCGAGCTCGACCGAACGGAACACCGAGCCCCGCGGAGCTTCGAGGCGCCGCTTGGCACCCGAGCCGATTCGCGCGCCAAGCACCTCGAGGCGAGGCGGCGCACCCGCACGTGTGGACACGCGGAATTCGGCATCGCCCGAGAGCGCGATCACGACGCGGTCGCGACCATCCTTGTGTTCGAGACGCACGTCTTCGATTTTCGGACCCGTTGCCTGAGCCAGGTTGACCCAAGAGAACGTTGCCGCGACGGCGATTGCAAGACCCCACTGAATACGCATTCCTGACTCCTCTGCCAGGCCTTAATCATCGAACGCCAGCAAGGGCCGGCGCAAGAAAACGACCGACTATCTGTCGAAAGTCAGGGAGCCGTGAGCTGCGGTGCCTCGCCGCCTTCGTGAAGGGGCATCACACGGGTCAACGGTGGTTTGTCGGGCGAGGTCGGGTCTTCGCGGGTCAGCACGACCGA
>Ga0164320_10000880_pt1 | contig 10478 bp, 6 predicted proteins | sample GuaBasSediGuay11_FD_113736 | JGI IMG/M metagenome (GOLD analysis project Ga0164320, IMG submission 113736) | Subseafloor sediment microbial communities from Guaymas Basin, Gulf of California, Mexico - Guay11, Core 4567-28, 0-3 cm | ecosystem: Environmental > Aquatic > Marine > Hydrothermal vents...
CGTAGGGTCGAATTCATTCGACCGAATACCCGACATTTACCGACTGGCTAAATGGCTCGCCAGTTGTTCCATGACAGCGCCCTTGTCTACCTCGGCACCCATATTTAGCATCGCATCGACGAAACGACCGACGATATCGGTGAGTGCAGCCGTGGTGAGCTGATTGAGGATACCGATACGAATCTGGGCAGGCTCGGAGAGGGTGTTCCAGATTGCAAAACCCGCCGCGCGACAGCCAATCACCAGTTCTTTCTCTTTACCGGAAAACTCATCGGGCAGATCGAAAACCAGCAGGCTGGGCATGTTTGAAGTCACCTTGCAGCCCATCGAGGTAATCGCAGCACTCAACCCTTTTTCGTAGAATTCATAATCAGCAGCCTTTTGCTCCCGACCATGGCCGAGCAATAACCGCAGGGCTTCGTGGAAGGAGGCAACCGCGTAACCCGAATGCGTGCGGTGGTAAGCAGCGATTTCAACGTCCTTGCCATCGGCGATACACCAGTGGCGTGCTTCCAGAACAGGATGGTGTACGTAGGTGTAACATCCGCGTCGCTTTAGCAGATCGATAACCTTGTCATTAAAACTGACCGGTGCGTAGGTCAGGGGTAATCCCAGAATACCTTTTTGCGGGCAGGAAGCCCAGGTGGTTACGGCCGGGTAATCGTCGATATTGAAGTAGCCAATTCCGAGGCTGGAAACCGCGTCGACTATGCCCATCACATCGTGCCTGACACAGGCATCGTTGAAGCCCTGGAGATCATTGATACGACCGCTACCGGTTTCCCAGTGCGCCATGAATGCCCACATCGGTTTGTGCTCCGCCAGCGCCGCCTCGACAACATCACCAGTTACCGATTGGCCGTGGGCAACGTTTACGGTGATCACATTTTTCGGTTTCGGGTTTAACGGGTCTGCCGCAAGGTCTTCAATCGACGATGCCTTCAGGCGAATATTAAAATCGTCGAGACCACTGAAGGTGCCATTAACAAAACTAACCACCCTGTCACCGGGCAGAATTGGCGCGAAGGCACAATCGAGCCCATCCCAGCCAGTTCCGCAGACAGCGAAAGTATGCACATTGGAAGTGCCGAACACTTCACGCAACATGAATTTTGCTTCTTTCATACCGCGAATCACATCCGCCTGCATGTGATCGGCGACACCGGCAGCGGCGAATCGTGCGAGTACACGGGGATCGGTATTGCCAGGGCCCGGGCCAGCGGCAAGCGTATGTGGAATTTCCAGTTGTGGATACATATCAAAAGTCTCTAAAGGTTTTCTAATTTCTGGCCAGATCCATGGGTTTTTCCAGGACAAAATCGAGAAATCGGGCCGAGTATAGGCAACAGTTGGCCCGTCATCTATATCAGGTTCGACATTAACAACTTCACAGCCGACAAATACTCACGGGTAACCAGCTTACAGCCTGGCAGGAGCGGTATTCTCTAATTAACCAAATCGGATTGAAATATCACCTTTGTGATGGCAAACAACGTTATTTTATGCCCGAGGTGATATATTCTGCGGAATATCCTCAGTGGGTCGTGATTATCAAATGAATACTCGCTCATTCTTCATGAGAACCCAATGCGCATAGCCATCTATGGTAGCGGTAGTGTGGGCGGCTATTTCGGTGGTCGTCTTGCGCAAATGGGCGAGGATGTCACCTTTATTGCACGCAATGAAAATCTTGCAACATTGCTCTCCAGGGGCCTCAAAGTCGACAGCATAGCCGGCAATTTCAACGTGGATCGGGTCAAGGCTACCGATAACCCCAGGGAAGTCGGCAAAGTCGACTATGTCATTTGCAGCGTAAAAGGCTGGCAAGTCCCAGCCGCTGCAAAAGAGATGAAGCCGATGGTGGGCCCACAAACCCTGGTAATTCCATTGCAAAACGGTGTCGAAGCCCCCAGCCAGCTTTGCCAGGAACTCGATCCCGCCAATGTGGTCGGTGGCATGTGCGCGATCATCGCGTTTCAGGCAGCGCCCGGCCATATCAAGCATATCGGGGCAAATCCATTGATCCGGTTTGGTCATCTGGATAAGCGTGCCGATTCCCGCATCAATGCCTTTTCAGAACTGCTGAATCATTGCAGGGGCGTCAAGTCCAGTATCCCAGAAGATGTGAACGTGGCGATGTGGCAAAAGTTCATGCTCATAGGACCCTGGAGCGGACTCGGGGCTGTTTCACATGCGCCCATCGGAGTATTGCTCAAGCAGGATGAAACACGTGAGCTGCTTGGCCAGGGGATTACAGAAATTTACCAGCTCGGCCTCGCCATGGGGGTCGACCTGCCAGAGAATAGTGTCGACAAAACACTGCGCTTACTGGAAAGCTTCCCGGAAAACTCGAAAACTTCGATGCAACGCGACCTGGATGAAGGTCTGCCATCCGAACTGGATGTGCAAAATGGCGCCGTGGTTCGCCTGGCCCTGAGCGTAGGTCTGGATACACCGGTCAACCGATTTTTTCTTTATTCCCTGCGCTCACTCGAATTACGGGCGCGCGGTGCGCTCAAGTTCTAGCCCGCAATTTTCACCAACCGGAATGGAACTGTAGGGCCGAATTTATTCGGCCTTTCGCCTATGCTGATCGAATGAATTCGACCCTGCAGATCTATGGTTCGAAGTTGCGCTAACGTCGCGCAGCGGCCTTGGCCTCACGTCGTCTTGGGTGCAGTACCGCTTCGGTATAACCATTGGCAATTTCCCGGCCTTTGAAAACCAGATCCAGGGCAGCCTGGAAAGCGATGTTACTGTCAAAATTCGGCGCCATATTGCGGTATTCCGGGTCCCTGACATTTTGACGATCAACGACTTCCGCCATTTTTTCGAACACCTTGCAGACCTGGTCCTTGCTGGTAACGCCATGATGTAACCAGTTGGCGATATGCTGGCTGGAAATACGCAGGGTTGCACGGTCTTCCATTAGTTCCAGGTTGGTTATATCCGGAACCTTGGAGCAACCAACACCCTGGTCGATCCAGCGAACCACGTAGCCCAGAATACTCTGTGCGTTATTTTCCAGCTCCTTGATCAGGTCGCTTTCGTTGATACGGCGGCCATCCAGCAACGGGATTGTGAGGATATCATCAAGGTTTGCGCGCGCTACCCGGGCCAGCTGACGTTGGCGCGAGCGCACGTTGACATAGTGATAGTGCATGGCGTGAATACAGGCCGCGACAGCCGAGGGAACCCAGGCCGTGTTTGCCCCGGCCCGCGGGTGGGCAATCTTTTGTTCGAACATAGCCGCCATATTGTCTGGCGCGGCCCACATGCCCTTGCCAATTTGCGCATGTCCCGGCAATCCTGTCGCCAGCCCAATATCTACATTCCAGTCTTCGTAGGCCAGCAACCAGGTAGAACCCTTGATTTCATTCTTCGGAAGCATCGCGTCGGCTTCCATGCTGGTATGAATCTCATCCCCGGTACGATCCAGAAAACCGGTATTGATGAAAATAATACGATCGCTGGCCGCGCGAATACATTCCTTGAGATTCACCGTGGTGCGCCGTTCTTCATCCATAATGCCAATCTTCAGAGTACGCGGTTTGATGTCCAGTGCCTGCTCCACCATTTCAAACAATTTGACCGCGGCGGCCACTTCCTCGGGCCCATGCATTTTAGGTTTGACAATATAGACGCTTCCCCTGCGACTGTTGCTGAACCTGCCATTGCCCAGCAGGTCGTGCTTGGCGGCGAGACAGGTCACCATCGCGTCGAGAAAAGTTTCCGGAATCTCCTCGCCATCACAGGTTACCGCGTCGGTATACATGTGGCTGCCGACATTGCGCACCAGCATCAGGCTTCTGCCATGCAAACTATAGGTTTCACCGTTGGCCGCAATGGTTTCAATATCGGGATTCAGGCTGCGCTCCAGCGCCTCTTCCCCGCGCATCACCGTGGTGGTCAGATCACCCTTCATCAGCCCGGTCCAGTTACGATACACACGAATTTTATCTTCGGCATCCACGGCAGCAACCGCGTCCTCACAATCCATAATCGTGGTAATCGCCGATTCCATACGCACGTCGTAAATATTGGCCAGATCTCCCTGGCCAATGAAAAACCCTTCGCCGATTAACAATTCGATATTCAGGTTATTGTGCTTGAACACTATTGCGCTGGGTTGATCCGGATCCCCGCGATAACCGGCAAAACATTCGCGCCAGCCCAACTCGGTTTCGCTGCCGTCACCCATAACCACGATCAGTTTGCCGGATTGCACCCGGTAGCGGATGGCATAACTATGACTACCCACCGCAAGTGGGACCGCATGATCGAGGAAATCACGCACGTAACGAATTACCTGTTGCCCGCGCACGGGGTTGTACTTCGCGGTTTTTTTGCAGCCCTCGACCTCATGAATAATATCGGTGCCATAGAGCGCATCGTAGAGACTGTACCAGCGGGAATTGGCCGCGTTTAACGAATAACGAGGGTTGTCCACCGGCACCACCAGTTGCGGTCCGGCGGTTTGCACGATTTCGTTATCGACATCCTCGGTCGTGACCTGGAAATCTTCCCCCTCTGCCACCAGGTAACCGATTTCCTCGAGAAATGACCTGTACTGTTGCGGATCGATACGACCGAAATGCTTCTTGTGCCAATCATCCAGCTGTGCCTGGATCTGATCGCGCTTATCGAGCAATTGCCGATTTTGCGGACCCATGGCGCCGATAATTTCTGCGAATGACTGCCACAACGCGGCGCTCTCTACACCGGTTCCCGGGGCTATTTCTTTGTCGATTAAATCGTATAGCGCGCGGTCGACACTAAGACCGCTGATCTCAATTCGTTCACTCATTAGCTAAGCTCTTCTTGATTGATTGTTATACCGGGGCCTGGCCCCGGTGAAGCAAAACCAGTATATCGCCATGCGCGACAAAAAACAGTGCCTGAAAGCCAGACCCGGAAAAGATTCATAGCCAGTATAAATAAGCCGAATACCGCATCAGGTCGACTTGATGGCAGAATTTTTCAGCGCCCAGATTGCATTTATTGCCAGCGTGGATAGTACGATAGCGCCACCAAGCAGGGTTCGACTGCCCGGTTCCTCACCGAGTGCCATCCATACCCAGACCGGTCCGAGCACGGATTCCAGCAAAAGCAGTAAACCAACTTCGGGGGCAGGAATATAGCGCGGACCGATAAACATCAGGGCTGTGCCTATGGGTAACATATACAGTCCCATAATCATCAGGTAACCCATATCGGACTGGGATATCGTCAGGGGTGCGGCAAGCGGCAGCATCAGCAGCGCGGTCAACAGGCCGCTGCAGGATATTGCCGATAATGAGGATATTCTCGGATAGCGGCGGACGAAACTGAACCCTGCGGCAAGAAAAAATGAAGCCAGTACTGCGATAATATCTCCCAGCAAGCTGCTGTTTTGAGTTTCCGCCGAGCTAATCACCGAAATACCGATTATCGACAATGCAATCGCCGACAGGGTGCGCAATTCGATTTTTTCTTGCAGAACAAACCTGCCGATTATCGACGCGAACAAGGGCGTCGTGCTGAGAATTATCAGGGTATTTGCCACGCTGGTATGGGTAATTGCGAAGATAAACGAGATCGTGCCCAGCGAATAGCATAGCGCCATCAGGACACCGGGGCCCTTAAGTGATTTGTATTGTCGCCAGACCCGGTTAGGGTGAATAAAATTAAGCAGTAGCCACATACCAAACGACAGAAACAGGGCGCGCCAGAAAATCAGAGTCCAGTAATCGGTCTGGATCAGTCGCGTCAACAATCCATCGGGAGATATCACCACGACACCGCAGGCGGTGATCAACAAACCTTTGGCGTGGGTCGACATCATCGGGCGGCATTCTAGAGAAATTCCTCTGCTATTTATACTGATTTCACATATACTTGCGCTCGCAAATAACCAGGCAAACGGCAGGCTCCAGGGATTGCCGACCTGAATTATTTCAAGCATGCTACGACCTGCTCGAAGCGACAGGGAACAAACCGATTTTCCATTATTAACGACTACGCGACTCATCCACTTTGACTACAAAATCCAGCATCCGTAGCGGCGCCGAAGTTTTAATCGACGCACTCAGAATCAACTCGGTCGAACGCATCTTCTGCATTCCCGGCGAAAGCTTTCTCGCGGCGCTGGACGCGCTTTACGATCGCAGTGAAATTTCGCTGGTGGTGTGTCGCAACGAGGGCGGGGCGAGTTACATGGCCGAGGCCGACGGTAAACTCACAGGAACACCGGGGGTCTGCTTTGTCACTCGTGGCCCGGGGGCAACCAACGCCAGCGGCGGATTGCATGTCGCCATGCAGGATTCGACACCGATGATACTGCTCATTGGCCAGATCGCGCGCAAGGATATGGATCGCGAAGCCTTCCAGGAAATCGATTACCGGCGCATGTTTTCCCAGGTCGCCAAATGGGTTGCCCAGATCGATGACGCCGACCGTATTCCCGAATATCTCAACCGTGCGTTCGCCGTTGCCACCAGCGGTCGACCCGGACCGGTGGTACTGGCATTGCCCGAAGACATGCTTCGCGATCAAACCCGCTCGCCGGACGCCAGGCCCTGGCGCAAGGTAAAAACTTCTGCAGCAGCCGCGGATATCCAGCAGGTTGGCGAAATGCTGGCAGCCGCAAAACGGCCAATGATCATCGTCGGGGGTAGTGGCTGGAGTGAGGAAACCCGCTTACGACTGGAGTCTTTCAGTGAATCCAGCGGTATCGCAGTAGCCAATTCGTTTCGCTGCCAGGACTACATGAATCACCAGCACCCGAATTACATCGGCGATCTCGGACTCGGTGTTAACCCTGCGCTAACCCGCCGCGTAAGCGAAGCTGACACGCTGCTGGTGATCGGTGCGCGCCTCGGTGAAATGACGACCGGGGGCTTCAGCTTGATCGATATCCCCAATCCCGGACAACGCATGATTCATGTTCATGTCGGCGCCGAAGAACTGGGGCATGTTTACCAACCCGATCTGGCCATAAACGCCAGTTCCGACCTGTTCATCGAAGCGTTGGCGGACACCAGCATAGACTCCGGGTACGCTGCCGAGTGGTCGCAACAACTTGGCGAGGCCCGCCAGTCATTTCTGGAGTGGAACAAATCGATCCGGGTCGAGGGTAGCATCCAGCTTTCGGAAATTATACAGACAGTACAGAACAACACCGAAGACGACGCGATAATCTGTAACGGCGCCGGTAACAACACTGGCTGGTTGCATCGCTTTTACCAGTTTCGCAGCTATCGCACCCAGCTCGCACCCACCAGTGGCACCATGGGCTATGGTTTACCCGCGGCGGTCGCGGCCAAGCTGCGCTATCCCAAACGTACCGTGGTCGCCTTCGCCGGCGATGGAGATTTCATGATGAATGGGCAGGAACTGGCAACCGCGATGCAGTACCAGGCGAATATTATCCTGATTGTGATCAATAACGGCATTTACGCGACCATTCGCATGCACCAGGAACGCGATTACCCGGCGCGCGTTATTGGCACCGACATGATCAACCCGGATTTTGTCGCACTCGCCAAAGCCCATGGCGCGCACGGCGAACTCGTCGTGACCAGCGAAGAATTTGCACCGGCGTTTGAGCGGGCGATGAACGCGGGACGCACGGCCTTGATCGAAATCCAGCTCGACCCGGATATCCTGACACCAACCTTGACTGTAAAAAAACTGCGTAACCCCTGACTAGCCTGCATTCGAATTATCAATGCTCGCTAATGGCCTGAAAAACCTGGTCGCGCTGATCCAGTACCAGCAGCAAGCCCAGGTCTCCGGCCTGCATTTGTGTCAATGTGAGTTGGGCTCCGGCCAGCGGTGATCCAGCAAAATGCATTTGCAGGGGTTTTAGCCCGCTGTCGAGGCAAGCCTGCCGCAGCAGCTCGCTGACTTCACCCGGGGCACGACCCCGCAGGTAATTTTCAATCTCGACGATGACCACATAATCTGGTTCAAGCGCGCAGACGCCCTTCGCAATCGCGGCTATTTCTTCGTCTGATCTATCGCCAGCGGAACCAAACATTGCCCATCGTTTGCGCGCCGGCATGCGTTTGACGGTGTCGACCACGGCTTCGACACTATGCGCATTGTGGGCGAAATCGACAATCACGCGGGCGCCGTTGTCGAGATCGAAACTATTCAGGCGGCCGGGATTATCCTGCGCATCGCTATGGAAGCTGAACAATCCCTGGCGAATCTGATCGAAGCTGTAGTTCATAGCAGCGGCGATGCCAACAGCGCCGAGGACATTACGCACATTATGCAGGGCGGCACCGGCAAGCGTCAACGGAATATCCGAAATCTTGCAGATTCGATGCGTCTGACTGCCATCGTGGTAAACGATTTCACCAGCTTCGGCAAAACAGCAACGTCCATTGCCAGCTAGTTGCTGTTGAACAAGAGGGTTGTTTTTATCCAGGCTGAACCAGCAAAGTTCGCCAGCCTCGATCCCGTCGAGGTAGTCGACAATGTTGCTATCGTCGGCGTTCAATACCAGCACCGCATCAACGGCCAGGGTTTTTCGAACCACCAGCTTCACTTCGGTTAAGGCTTTGAGGGTATTCACCCCATATTGCCCGAGGTGATCCCTGGCAATATTGGTCACCAGCGCCGCCGTGGCACGCTTGATCGGCAATCCCCGGCGTAATATTCCGCCCCGGGCAACTTCGAGAAAGGCAACCTGCAAGCGCTTGTCGCGAAGTAGCAAACGCGCACCACCGGGTCCCGAATAGTCTCCCCGGTCCAGCACATCGTCACCTACGCGCACAAAATCGGTGGAGGTCACCCCCGATACCTGCTGCGCCGCCCTGGCAATGGCATCAAGCAGACGAACGCTGGTCGATTTGCCATTGGTACCGGTAATCAGGGCTACAGGCACATCCCGGACCGAGGTCCAGTCGACCTCGCCGGGTGCTGGAATATCTTCGATATCCCAACTGACGCTACCGGCGCCACGACCGATCGACAAAATCTCGTCGTCTGCCAGAAAATCAACCTGGTGGGTTTGAGCGGCCTGCTGCATATCGATTAAGCCCGGATTTGCCTCTTCCCGCATCGCCTGACGCAGTTCCTCGATCAACACCGAGGCTTCCTCGACCTCGACCTCGAGCAGTTCACAGGCACAGAAATACCAGGCTGTTTCGAGGGTAAGCACGGCGGAGTAGAGCTGATCAAGCGGCGCCTCGATCAACAGGTTAAAACCATTTTCGAAACGACGATGGGACAATGCCGGTTCACCACAATCCAGTTGCGCGAGCACAGCGTGGATATGTCGATACCAGCATTCCAGGACCGCGTCCAGTTCCAGGTCTTCGACCAGGATATCGAGTATCGCACCGGGTTTGTCCCACACCATCGAAGGACCGGTGAGACGGCGGCAGTCATCCAGCATCAACTGCTCGGATTCAGGAAACTGAATTTCCATATGATAGTTTAATTAGACAATGCCGAAATTCTCATGGCGCCTCTAAAAATAGTGATTTTTTTGTACTGCCATCAATCTGCGTCTTCCACTTCCTGACTCGCCAGGCGCACGCCGCGTTCATCGATGATCAGTTCTTCATCCTGGTCGAGAACATAGCGTTTTTCTCGCTCGGGTACGAAAACCTTGGTGCCCGGAATAGTTTCCTTGGATTCCTCTTTATCACTATTGAGATTGATGATTTGTTTCCAGGTACGTTGCAAATCATCCGCGGTAATTACCACCAGGTCACCGGGTTCTGCAATCGCAAGGGCGTAATCGACTGCAGGCTCTTCATCATCAAAAACCCAGATATTACCTTCGTCAACACCCTCCTCCATGAGGTATCCACGTAGCAATTTCGGAATTTCATCATGCCCGCGTCCGCGACGGTTAATATCAGCTTTGCACACAAAATGGGTGAAATGCGGCAAGCAGGCCTTGACCGATTCACGAATATCCTGATCGCGTCGATCGCCCGGAACCGACATCACCAGCACGCGTTTACCCTCGGGGTCCAGCTTGTCCGCAAGATTGGCCATGGCGCGAAAACTCGCGGGATTGTGGGCATAATCGAGAATGACTTTGAACGGATGTTCGTTATAGACATTGGTACGTCCCGGGCTCTGAAAGAAGGTGCTATCAAAGGTACGCAGGCCATTGCGTATTTCATCCAGGTCCTTGTCGAAACTGTAGGCCATGGCCGCCGCAAACATGGCGTTTTGAACATTGTGCATGGCCTTGCCTTCGATGGTTGCCGGGATCAGATGTGACCACAGCAGCGGGATATGCGCGCCCTTGTCGTTGGCGCGGACCAGTGCAAGGGCAAGATCGTAGAGGGATCGCGGATCATCACACCGGCTTTCAACAGCGGAATTCGGGATACGGTCATGCCTCAGGCAGACGGCGTGTCCAATGTTGTCGCGGGCCAACAGTGTAAACGGAGCCCAACCAGGCTTGAGGACGGGATCGCAGCGCGCACCGCTTGCGGGGTCGTAGGTGTCTTCATCGCCGTACAGCA
>Ga0164320_10000881_pt1 | contig 10474 bp, 9 predicted proteins | sample GuaBasSediGuay11_FD_113736 | JGI IMG/M metagenome (GOLD analysis project Ga0164320, IMG submission 113736) | Subseafloor sediment microbial communities from Guaymas Basin, Gulf of California, Mexico - Guay11, Core 4567-28, 0-3 cm | ecosystem: Environmental > Aquatic > Marine > Hydrothermal vents...
GTGCTGGGCGACGGCTACAGATGTTCTGGCCGCTGAGCGGCGCGGGGATGTGAAGCTGATTTTTCCAACGATAAAGACGTTAGAGAGCGTCGCACGCCACAAAACGCTGAACGACCTGCTGGATTGGGCGAAGTCCTGTGTCGAGTGGGGAGTAACCAGCATGGTCCCGCGAGCCATCGAGCGAGACGGAAAGTTGGAAATCGTGCTGCCGGGTGACAAGGACTACCCCGGCACGGCCGCATGAGCGCGTTCGGACCGGACATGCCGCTCGTAGCGGATCTCGCACCGGGTGTGCGTAGATTGCTTGCGCCGAACCCTTCGATGATGACCGGACCCGGAACGAATACCTATTTGTTTGGGCAGGACCAAGTAGCAGTACTGGATCCTGGTCCGATGATGGAGAGTCACATTGAGAGAATTCAGGAGATAGCCGGCGCTCCGATTAGTTTTGTGATGGTGACGCACACACACCCGGATCATTCGCCGGCGGCGGTAGAACTTGCCAGGACGACAGGGGCCGAATTACTCGGGCGGCCACCACCGGACGGCCAACATCAGGACATGACGTTCGCGCCAGATCGCATCCTCGATGACGGTGATCAAATCTCAATCGATGGCGTGGAGGTCGAGGTAATCCACACACCCGGTCACGCGTCGAATCATGTGTGCTATCTGCACTCAAAGCTCAACTGGGTATTCACAGGTGATCACGTCATTGACGGATCGACTGTGGTTATCGATCCACCCGATGGCAACATGAAGCACTACCTGGAGTCGTTGGTGAAAGTCAGGCAGCTACGACCTGCAGCGCTCGTGCCAGGGCATGGGGAAATAATTCACGACCCGGATCGTGCCATCGACTGGATTGTCGAGCACCGTCTTCAGCGAGAAGCGAAAGTCGCTAAGGCATTGGGAGAAAACCCCGGACTGACGTCGATGGAGTTGGTGCCGCACGTGTATCAAGACGTGGACAAGAAGCTCTATGGATGGGCAGAGAGGTCGTTGTTGGCGCATCTTCTGAAGCTGGAAGATGACGAAGCGGCGTTGCAGTCGGATGGGCGGTGGGCAGGAGTTTGATCAGTGTAATTTCACCGGTGGAGTTTTCGTTCCGACATTGCCTGCGGATAGCCGGCAATACCTGTTCAATACTGCGACCGTGAGGCGAGTTACATGACCGACTGACGGGATGCTGCTGGTAAGCCAATGGATTCGACTGTGGGTCGTGGAGAAGCCATTGGCTTACCAGCAGCATCTCTGCGCCTAGCATCTGACACCGTCTTTTCGATCAGGTCGCGACTATCACAGCTGTTCAACGTATCAGGGAAGCAACGAATAGACTGCGGCTGCGGCCGGCTGGCCGCGGTATACGAGTCTGTTCTCAGCAATGCACTCGAGGATGGCACCGCATTTTTCGGCAACCCGGCGGCTGGCGATATTCTGATCAAGCACAACGATTTCCAGTCTCGTCAGAGCAAGCTCATCGAACCCGAATGATTTGATCCGATCGACCGCCTCAGAACAGTATCCATTGCCTTGCTGAGATTCCCTGACCCAATACCCAAGGGATCCGATTTGATTTGCAGTATCAATGCGGTTGATCGCTATACTGCCAATAAGCACGTCGCTATCTTTGTGAAAGACACCGATGTCGAAACCGGATCGAGCTGCTATCGCTTTCTCGCAGGCCTCGAACCACGACAGGGCTTCATCTTCTGAGTAATCCGCCTTCCACCAGGCTAACCATTCCCCGACAGATTTCGCGCTTTCGCGGATTGCGTCCACGAACTGTTCGACGTCACTGGTTTCGAATTTTCTCAGATACAGTGTTTTTGTAAAAAGCGTATCCACAATAGTTCCTTTTCTCCGGCGCATCGTCACGACATCTTGTGGTGAGTAAGTGACTGCTATACTTTCGTGATCGTTCACGGCGCGACCGGCGGTGGTTGGGACTGGAAGTAAGTCCGACAAATCGAAACCGACCTTAGTTCTGAGATCGCAGTTGGCTGGTGCTACTCAACAGACCAGCTACTGGGTCCTTTGATGAAGTCGCCAATGCTTTTCGTTCGCTTCATGCGCGACGGATGATGTGCATAAAATGTATATTCGTAGCTGACTGAAGGTTGACGATAAATAACACCCAATGCGACGGGCGTGTGCAGATCGATTAGCAATCTCGCGATGGTTTTGTTTGCTTCATCATGGACCAGAACGTCGTCAGGCGATTCGCTCGCATCGATAACCTCAAGTTCCAGGGTGTCACGATTTAGCTGTATACCTTTTCCCTTGTTCTCGCCAAACAAAATTGGCTCTCCATGCTTAAGATGCAGCTGCGTGTTTGCCGCATTCTTGCGGTCTGTGAAGCTCGCGAACACATCTTCGTTGTACACGATGCAGTTCTGGAAAATCTCAATAAGGGATGTGCCCTCAAAAGCATGAGCTTGCTGCAGTACGTCACTCATTCCGGCCTTGTCCGTATCCACACCGCGCGCGTAAAACTTCGCTCCGGAGCCGAGAGCGAACTGTCCCGGCGAAATGGGTGTGTCGAATGAGCCACCGGGACTTGAAGGAGAGGTCGTGCCGACGCGGGAGGTCGGCGAATACTGGCCTTTGGTAAGGCCGTATATCTCATTGTTGAACAGCAAGATCTTGATACCGATATTGCGGCGCAACGCGTGCATAAGATGATTGCCGCCGATCGACAAGCTGTCGCCATCGCCTGTAACTACCCAGACGTCCAGTTCCGGATTGGCCAGCTTGAGGCCGGTTGCTACTGCCGGAGCGCGACCGTGAATTGTGTGAAAGCCATAGGTTTCGACGTAATACGGAAAACGTGAGGCGCAGCCGATGCCTGATATGAAAGCGGTGTTTTCCCGACTGGCGCCTGCGTCGGCCAGCGCCTTTGTCACAGACTTCAGGATCGCATAGTCGCCGCAACCTGGGCACCACCTGACTTCCTGCGATGTAGTGAAATCCTTCGCGGTCAATTTCTCGCTCATGACGTTGGTCCTTTCGTCATTGCTTCAATTTTTTCGACGAGTTCGCTGATCAGGAATGGCTGGCCAGTGACCTTCGGGAAGGAGACTGGCCTGGCGTTGAGCTTGTCACGTAACAAGGTCGACAACTGCCCTGTGTTCATCTCGGGTACCAGGACCTTGTCGAAGCGACTCAATAAGGCGCCGAGATTCTTCGGCAAAGGACTGAGATGCCGGAGGTGGATGTAACTTGCGTCCGTTGTCCGTGCGGCTTGATAGATCGGCCCATACGTAGAACCCCAGCCGACGATCACAAGGTCACCGCTGTCCGAGCCAAACGTCATTTCCTGTTCTGGAATGAAGTTCGCTACTGAATCTACCTTTGCCATCCGCAGGTCGGTCATGACCTGGTGATTGTCCGCGTCGTACGAGATGTGCCCGGTCGTAACGTCTTTCTCGATACCGCCGATGCGATGCATCAGGTCCGGCATGCCCGGTGTAATCCAGGGGCGGCCGAGGCTGGCAGCGTCGCGAGCAAATGCTCGCCGTTGTGGACTCTCGGCGGAGTCGGGAACTGGTTGGTGAACGATTGGTTGCAAGGTCGAAACGTTCGGAATCCTCCACGGTTCAGCTGCATTTGAAAGATAGCCATCGGCAAGCAGAATAACCGGTGTCATGTGGCGCAGTGCGATACGCACGGCTTCGATAGCCATCTCGAAACAGTCGCCCGATGTAGAGGCCGCGAGAACCGGTATCGGCGTATCAGCATTGCGCCCGTAAACGGCCTGGTAAAGATCCGATTGTTCAGTCTTGGTCGGGAGGCCCGTTGATGGGCCACCCCGCTGCCAGTTTACGATGACAAGTGGGAGTTCGGCATTAACCGCAAGGCCCATCGCCTCAGTCTTTAATGCGATACCAGGGCCCGAGCTTGACGTCACACCGATCACGCCGCCGTAGGACGCGCCAATAGCAGCACAAATCGCCGCGATCTCGTCTTCCGCCTGAAAGGTGCCAACGCCCACTTCGCCGAGACGTGCGAGATGATGCAGTAGCGGTGTGGCGGGCGTTATCGGGTAAGAGCAGAACATGACCGGTTTGTCGGCAAGTTCGCCTGCCGCCGCGAGGCCAAGTGCCAGCGCTTCCGCCCCTGTGATGCTTCGATATTCTCCTGGTTCTGCTTTGGCCGGAGCAATACTGATTTGGGGCAGGCTGGCAGACAACTCAGCCGTCTCGCCGAAGGCGTGGCCCGCGCGAAGCGCGGCGATGTTTGCATCCCGCATCGTCGGTTTGCCAGCCAGACGGCGTTTGGCCCATGTTTCTACCGATTCGAGATCGCGGTCGAACATCCATAACAACACGCCCAGCGCCCAGAAGTTCTTGCACCGGCCGCCTTCCGATTTGCTGAGGCCGAATTCTTTGACTGCCTCGAGGTTCAGCCGCCCGATGTCCCCACTGACGACCTGGTAGTCCGACAAGGACCCGTCGTCTCTCGGATCAGCGTCATAGCCGGCTTTGGTCAGGTTGCGGTCCGTAAACGAGTTATTGTTGATAACCACAACAGCGCCTCGACGCAGCAATGGCAAACTCACCTTCAGGGCGGCAGGATTAAAGGCAACCAATACGTCCGGCGTGTCGCCGGGCGTCGTGATCGGCCCGCTGCCGAGATTGATCTGGTAGGCCGAAACGCCGAACGTGGTGCCGACAGGTGCCCGGATTTCAGCGGGATAATCAGGGAACGTTGCGAAATCGATGCCCGCCAACGCGGTGGATACGGCAAATTGCGACCCCATCAGTTGTATGCCATCGCCGGAATCACCAGCGAGTCGCACGACGATCGATTCTACATCATTGTTTTTATTCACAAATTAAGCGCTTTTTGAAGTTTGGATGATGCCCGTTCTGGTGCGTGCCCGTGAGTTTAGCGTAATCGACAAGTTGTCGATCATAGAGTTAAATCACGACTTGATTAGCGGCTCAACTTCGCATAGCTTACGCGCTCCGCAAATCGAGGTACCCAGCATGACATTCGTTGTCACAGAAGCTTGCATCAAGTGCAAATTGACCGACTGCGTCGAGGTTTGCCCTGTGGACTGTTTCCATGAAGGTCCGAATTTTCTAGTGATCGATCCTGACGAGTGCATTGACTGCACCTTGTGCGAGCCCGAGTGTCCTGTTGAGGCCATTTACTCAGAAGATGAGTTGCCGGCGGGGCAGGAGCAATATCTACAGCTCAATATAGAGCTATCGCAGGAATGGCCTGTCATCACCGAGATGAAAGATCCTCCCGAGGACGCTGATGAGTGGCGTGAGGTTAAGGATAAGCTGCAGTATCTCGAACGGTAGGAGCGGCCCCAAGGCCGCAATTGTAGGAGCGGCCCCAAGGCCGCGAACCTAAAATGGCTGTCGGCCGCAGGGCGGCCTCCTACGAATCGCCGATAAAACTGATGAGTATCTCGGCCAACTCCGGCCCCTTGTCTTCCTGCAGGAAGTGACCCGCATTCCTGATTTTCACGTGCTCGAGATTTTTCGCGCCCGGAACCCGCTCTTGCCAGACCTTCTCGCCACCTCGTGTTATCGGATCGCGATTGCTGAAAGTCGTCAGGAACGGCTTGTTCCAGTTTTCAAATACACGCCACGCGGCTCGATTTGCCTCGCTGGCCGGGTCGACCGGCGTCGTCGGGACTAGTAGCGGAAAAGCACGGGCGCCCGCTTTGTATTTCCCTGATGGAAACGGCGCGTCATAGGCTGCGACAACATCATCGGACAACTCGGTGACTGTCGACTTTTGTATGATTTTGCCAATCGGAAACCAGGGGCTGAAGCGCGCAAAATTCTGCCAGATTCTGAACGCCTTCGGCATTTCCTGATCACCCGTCGGCATGCCTCCATTGCCAAGGGCGATTCGCGCAAAGCGTTGCTCGTTTTCTGCTGCGACACGAAGGCCGATCAAAGACCCCCAGTCCTGGCAAAAGAGCGTGATATCGGTGAGGCAGAGCGCGCTAATGAATTGCGTCATCCAGTCGACATGACCCGCGTAGGAGTAAGCGTTCTTTTTGGTCGGCTTGTCTGATTTCCCGAAACCGATCAGGTCAGGTGCAATCACTCGATACCCGGCGTCGGCCATTGGCGGAATCATGTGGCGATAGAGGTAAGACCAGCTGGGTTCACCATGGAGCAGCAGAACAATTTCGCCGTCACTCGGACCTTCGTCGACGTAGTGCATACGCAAGTGAGCGACTTCCTCGTAATTTGGCGTGAAATCGTAGCCCGGCAGGTTCTCAAAACGGCTGTCAGGAGTGCGCAGTGCTTGCATCAGTCGTGTACTCTTGATCATCAATGACAGTGACATCATAAACGCAAATGAGCAGCATTCGCGCCAAAATAATTCGTTCTTCGTCAAGTGCGTTTCTAAAGCGCTTTGACATTTCGACAGCGGACTTCCCGAAAGTACGTCGCCAGATAAGCCGACTCAGCAAATTCCTGGTTCCGGCGTTTGGCGTGAGCGTCGAGACCGACAAGATTAATGGTCTGGATGCTGAGTGGTTAACGCCCAAAGATCGAATGGACGGCAAGCTGTTACTGTACTTGCACGGTGGTGGCTACATTGTCGGTGGCTGCGACATGCATCGCCAGATGGTCAGTCATATCGCGAGGGCAGGGCGAATTCGTGCTTTGCTGCCCGAGTACCGCCTGGCCCCGGAGCATAAGTTTCCGGCGGCGGTCGATGACGCGGTGGCCATCTACCGAACGCTTCTCGACATGGGAATCAAAGCAGAGGACATCATTTTTGCGGGTGACTCCGCCGGTGGCGGACTGGCTATCGCGACGATGCTTGTTCTGCGCGATGCCGGCGATAACCTGCCGGCAGCAGCCGTGTTGTTATCGCCCTTTCTGGATGTCACCGGTAGCGGTGACTCCACGCGCACCCGTGCAGCTCAGGATCCGTGGTTTCAGGCCGAGGACTTGCCGATTGTTGCGAACCATTACTGCGAACCTCACCAGCAGCGTTTTCCGCTTGTGTCGCCAGTCTTTGCGAACATTGAGGGACTGCCACCCATGTTTATTCAGGTCGGCGATCATGAAATCCTGTTGAGCGATTCAGAACGACTGGCGGATGAGTGTATCGCCGCCGGCATCACCGTCGAACTTCAGGTATGGCCGGAAATGTGGCACGTATTTCAGATATTTGCGGCCAAGATGCCGGAGTCGCGGCAAGCCATCAAGAAGATGGGGGCCTACATTCAGTCTCGATTCCAGGGAAGCCTAGAACCCGGACTGCCGCTTTGAGTCGTCGTACATCTTGGTCATGAATGAGCGGATTGCCGGTTCCGCCTCTTCCTTCGTCATTAGCTTTTGATTCTCAAGCACAATGGACATGTCCTGTATGGAGCGTTTGCCATCGATGAGCGACATGATGAAGGAGTAGATCTGCGTCGTCATGGCCTGCTGTCGAAAAGAGGGTGTCAACGGCACCGGCTCCTTGCCGGTGACGATCCAGTCCGGTAATGCGGTATGTCGTTCAGGCTTCCCAACACCACGCTCCTTGTACGCGGAGAATGAGAATACGCGCTCTTGCCTGCCGTGCCGACTCGCTGGCGAACTCATGTACGGAATGCTTGCCTGAGAGACGTACGGATCGGAGAAACCGTTCTCAGCGATGATCGCTTTGGTTTCTTCCGGACTGTAGCAACGAGCCCGCTCGGGACTTGCGAAGGCGAGCGATCCGAAATTCACCCAGCGGCCATTGTCATTCAACAGGTTGTTGATCCGGGCGGCGAGGATCGGCAGGTCCTCGCTGATGATGTCGATGAGCCAGGGAGTAACAACTGTATCGAACGATCCGTCCGGAAACGGCGCTCTTAGTGCATCGCCGAAGACCAGGTGAAAATTCTCGTCCGCGGCTTCCGGCGCGCTCAGTTTTCTGAGGACTGCATCGTCTTCAAGTGATAGCGGCGCAATCGGAAATTCATACAGACTGAGCTTCTCGCCCGACGTCACCGCCTTGGCGATGAGCATCAGCAAGGGATTAAAATCCATTGCGACGGTCAACGAGCAATTCAACTCGGTGTGGATATCGTACGCAAGTCGCCCGGCACCTGCGCCAAGTACAAGAACTCTGCCAAGCTCTGCGTGGTCGTGCAGTACCGCGCGAATTTGTTTGAGTGAGGCTTTGTTTTCTTCGTCTCCCCATGCCCAGTCACGGTGAATGTTCGGGTAGTAGGTATTGATGCCCTGATCCGACGGCAGGCGCGTTCGTAACGCCAGGTAGCTTTCGTAGTTTCCCTGCAGGGACTGCATTTCGACGGGTTGCAAGAGTTTTTGAAGAGACCGCCGGTGGGTTTCTACGGCTTTCTTATATCGCTTGACACGACGTTTTGACAGCGCTCGCAAATCGTCATTTTGCAGCTCTTTTTCGAGCCCCGCAATTTCATGGCTGAATTGCTGCAGAGAAAACTGCAGCCGGCCTCGCCACTCTCCAAGGGTCGCCTGTGGATCGGCGAACATCCACGGCATGCCTTCCAGTACCGGAAAGTCGACTTCGCAGGCTTTGCACTGCAAAGCATCATCGAGCGTTTCCAATGGAGCCTTGTCGCAGCGCGGGCAGGCGAGTAATTGCAGAATGTCAGTCATGGATTCGGATTATGCAACAAAAACGGCCAGTCGTAAGGGAGCGACTGGCCGATTCTTAGCTGTGGTGCAATAGCTGGCTGGTATCTATATCGGATTGGCTATGGTCCCACTCACGATCGGCGTAAACGCGGTATAGGTGTCGAGCTGATTACCTATGCCGAGGCCGTGGTTCCAGGGATTGCCGTTTGAGTCCATGAGCAGGTTCGCGAATTGCCCCTGCTCACCGTGAAGAGCCATGTAGTTCAGGATGACCGAGTTGACCAGCAAGTTGACGTTGTTGGCCATTGGCGATGCTGCACGCATCACCGAACCGCCCGCATCCATCGCACCGATTTGCTGGTGCATCAGTTGGTCAGTCAAATTATCGCCCATGAGTTCGGGCCGTCGTTCCGGGTTGTAGACGAGGAAGAACGACGCCGCAGTCGACGAATTATCACTGGTCCACATACCTTTGTTGCGACCCTCGGTGCTGGTGTCAATCGCGCCGTTTGATGACAGCGAACCGTCACTGAATACGTACATCATGACCGGTTTCTGCAGCCGCGCAGCGTATTCGAGAACTGCGCCCATGCAACGGCCCGCACGGAAATCTTTGACTTCGCCTTCGGACCGGCCACCGCCGTGATAGTCGTAACCGCCCATTTCAATACAGCCCGCGCCGGCAAAACCGTTCATTACCAGTTTCATGACGGATGCCGTCTTCTGGAACTCACGCGCGTCGCGACTGCCGTCAGTAAATTCTGCGGTCGTGAAGATTGCTGAGTCGTCGTCTGCAACAATGTTGGCGTCGAGCAACGGGTCAATGGGCACACCACCGAATTCTTCGGCGATATGTGCCGCCTTGACGTAGCCACAATTCACCGCCTGCTTGATTGCAGCGTCCGCCGCGACCTGCGTGTTTACACGTCCCATCTTGGCGTCGCTCAGGCGGTAGATCGACTCCATGACGGCCGTTGCATCCGCTTTCGAAAGAATACCGACGAGATCGCCCGTATCAACGAGGTTTACGACGTCGCTTGGACGATCGACCTTGGTTGGACGCATTTCGGGATCATAGAGCATCGCTGGCAGTATCGAGTTACCACCCGAATCGGAGTTCTCGGAGCCTGCCAGTGTCAGGATATCCCCTTTGGCTCCCGCCAGAGCTATGCCGTACATCGGGTTATGCGGGTTATTACTGGTGTCATTATCCGATCGAGCAGGAATCACGGCGCCATTGATATTGGCTTCATTTCCGGCAGTCAGGCTTGCCAGGATGCCGCGGCGAAAAGCGCTGTCCAGGTGAAAGCCCAGGCCCAGGTCAAAGTTGTCGAATGCGTCGCCGTTACCGTCGACCAGTCCCGGGACCATGTCGCCGGGTAAGCCCATTTTCTCGTAGCCCGCAGTACTCAGGAAGTCACTTTGACCGCCGGACTTACCGACCAAAACGTTGGAGCCGCAAATATTTGCGCCACCAGCCAGATCGAAGCAGATGAAGGGGATCTTTCCCGCACCATCTGTAATTCTGCACGTGTTCAGTCGCATGTCGTCGACGTCGAGTGACAAGTCGCCCATCGCGCTGGCCGGGATCATGCTCAACGCGCCTGCGCCCATCGTGTAGGCGGCACCGGTCATGAAACCCTGTGCAACAAACTGACGTCGCGTGACAGGACGCGGATGATCACCGTGAAGCTGCGGCGCATCCCAGTGCCGTGCATTTCGTCTTTTAGTCATCTTCTTTTTTCCTTTGAGTCCTGTCTGTTACTGAACCAGCGTGGCTGCGCTTCCGAGAACGGAGGCGCACACACCCTTGGCGATTGCACGCGTGTCACTGGGACCTACGAGTAGTCTGTCGATGAGGTTGTCGGGGCGCGCACCACCCGCGTTCTGGA
>Ga0164320_10000882_pt1 | contig 10474 bp, 6 predicted proteins | sample GuaBasSediGuay11_FD_113736 | JGI IMG/M metagenome (GOLD analysis project Ga0164320, IMG submission 113736) | Subseafloor sediment microbial communities from Guaymas Basin, Gulf of California, Mexico - Guay11, Core 4567-28, 0-3 cm | ecosystem: Environmental > Aquatic > Marine > Hydrothermal vents...
AGGCGAAAACCCTCGTCGATCGACGCCATTTCCTGGGCCAGCACCGAGAGCGGGCAACCAAGCTCGATATCGGCCATTGAAAAGCGGTCGCCCGCAGTCTGGATCAGCTGGATAAAGCCCTCGATCGGGTCATCGAAGTGTTCCAGTGGATAGATGAAACTGAGGTAGATACGCCGCGCGATCACTTCGTCGACAACGGCATAACCGAGCTCGGTCTTGTTGGGGAAGTGATGATAAAGCGCGCCCTTGGTCACACCGGTGCGCGCGAGGATGTGGCTCAGGCTGGCCGACTGGAACCCGTTGACGTGGATTTCCTTGTAGGCTGCGAACAGGATCTTGCCGCGGGTGTCGAGTTTGGCGCCGTCGAGCGGTCGCCACCAGTAAACATCGTCGTTGTTCAGATTTTCCATTACCGCATCCATACCGATCGGTATGCTTTATAATACCGACCGGTATGGATGTCAATGCCTTTTGATTAATTCGACGTAACCGGCTTCAAATGGCGACGATAACGCGGACCGCGTCAAGGCGCAGACGCGCGTGCTCCAACGCCTTCTCAAAATGCCGCAACTGTTCCTTGAAGAATTCGATTTCCGCATCGCGCACCCCGGGATTTACTTTCTGCAGAGCCACCAGCCTGTCGACTTCGTGGCCGAGCAATTCGCGCCCGTTGCCGCGCGCCTCGGCGAGTATTCCGGGAACCTGCGTGTCGGCAGCCAGTTCCGCCAGCTCCAGCATCCGTGTCAACTCGCTCTGCCGCGCCTTGACAATCTTGATGGCGGTATCATGATCGACCCGTTGCGACTGCGGCATCGCCGCCAGCAGATCGGGGCGAGCAGCGTGATCCTGGCCGCCCTCATCGACGATGACGCGAATGCTGGTGTTGGGAAAGTAGCGTTCGTTGTGGCGCTCGGAATCATCGCTGAAATCCATCAGGAAATTACACTCGGCGAGCAGCGTGCCGGCCTTGACACCGCCGTAGTGCATGGCGATTAAAGCGGTGTTGCCGAATTCGCTGCTGAGGATAATGTCCATCGCATTACGCACGAAGGGATGCTCCCAGCTGAGGTAGTGCAGGTCCTCGTTGGCGAGTGCGGCGCTGCGATCATAGGTTACCGTCATGCCGTCTTCGGGCAGGCCTGGCATCTGTGTGAGCATGTTGTCACCGGGGGTTAACACCCAACCGTCATGGCCCCGAATCTCGCTGTTCACCCCGCAGCAATCGTAAATGCGCTCCCTGAAAGTAAACAGGTTGAAGGCGAGTTCGCGTTGCATGGCCTCGTCGATGAGCGCTTCCGCGTCGCCGGGGCGGCAGGAGTTGATTTCGAGCAGGCGATCGCGCCCTTGCTGTAACTCCTGATCCAGTGCCTGCTGCAGTTCGCGGGTCCGTTCGATAAAGTCGTCGGCGGCCAGCGACGGGTCATCCATATGCTGTTGCAGCTCGTGACGGGTCTGCAGATAAACTTGATGCCCGGCCGGACAGGTATGCGAAAAGGCATCCAGCCCTTCGTGGTACCAGCGGAACAAAAGCTGCCGCGCACTGCCCTTGACGTAGGGCACGTGTATATTGATGACCGCGTTTTGACCGATCCGATCGAGGCGCCCGATGCGTTGCTCGAGCAGGTCGGGGTTGCGCGGTAAATCGAACAGCACCAGGTGATGCGCAAACTGAAAGTTGCGCCCCTCGCTGCCGATTTCCGAACAGATCAATACCTGGGCGCCGTCATCGGGGTCGGAAAACCAGGCCGCGGCGCGATCGCGTTCCAACAGGCTCATGCCTTCATGAAACAGCGCCGCGCGTATGCCGAACTGCTGCTTCATTTCGGCGACCAGCTGTTGTGCAGTGTCCGCCGCGGCGGTAATCACCAGCACCTTCTTAGCGCGATGCTCACGTAGCAATTCACCCAGCCAGTGACGATAGGGATCGCCCTCGCCCTCTGCGTTCAGCGCAGCCGGGCGCACCTCGCGCTGCGGGAAGCCCTTGACCGCATGCCGGGTGTTACGAAACAGGACGCGGCCGGTGCCATGACGGTCCAGCAAATCATCGACCTCGGCGGCGCGCTCAGGATCGTCGAGTAATTCCTCGGCTTGCGCGGCGAGTTGCCGGTAGCCCTGCTCTTCCTGCAGAAAATGATCGAGGTCGACGAAGCGATCCGGATCGAGCAGCCGCAGGCGCGCAAAATGGCTCTCCTTGCCGAGTTGCTCCGGGGTCGCGGTCAATAACAGGAGCCCCGCCGTGTTTTCGGCGAGCGCTTCGACCAGGCAGTACTCGGGGCTGGGTTGCTCTGGCGACCATTGCAGGTGATGAGCTTCATCGACCACCAGCAGGTCCCATTCTCCGGCACAGGCATGCGCCGCATGCTGTGGATGATCCGCCAGGAATTCGAGACTGCAGAGCACCAGTTGTTCGGCATGAAACGGGTGTTCGGCGTCGTCGTATTCGGCGTCATCATGTGCATCGTCAGCCAGGCGCGCATCATCATAGATACTGAACATCAGGTTAAAGCGGCGCAGCATTTCGACCAGCCACTGGTGCACCAGCGACTCCGGAACCACGATCAGCACCCGGTGGGCGCGCTCCTGCAGTAGTTGCTGATGCAGAATCAATCCGGCCTCGATGGTCTTGCCGAGACCGACTTCATCGGCCAGCAACACCCGCGGCGCGTATCGCCGCGATACTTCATGCGCGATGTAAAGCTGGTGCGCAATCAGGCTGGTGCGGCTGCCGGCCAGACCGTAGACTGGCGAGCGCTGCAGGCGGTTGTTGATTTCACGGGTCTCGCAACGCAGCCTGAACCACTTGTTACGATCGATCTGCGCATTGAGCAGCCTTTCGCCCGGCTGGTTGAGTTGCAGGAAATTGCTCAAGCGACCTTCCGTAAGCTTGACCGGGCTGCCGTGTTCGTCTTCGCAGTGATACAGGATCAGGCCGTTGGTTTCGCTCAGTTCGACGACCCTGAGCACTTCGCCATCCTGCCTTTCTATCCAGTCACCGGGACGGAAACGTACGCGCGTCAACGGCGCATCCGCGCGCGCGTAAATACGGGTCTCGCCGGTCGCCGGGAATACGATACTGACGGTACGATGCTCGATTTCGATCACCATGCCGAGGCCTAGCTGAAGTTCGGCGGCACTGATCCAGCGCTGGCCGATGACAAATTCCTGCATGTTGATAAGGGTCCGCTAAAACGCGCGCGATTATAGCAGTTGCTTTGTCATTTCCACCATCATTCCTCGAAGGCTTGCAGTTGCACAACATCTTGCACAGAATGCAGCGATGATCAGACCCGACGAAAATGGCTATTTTATAACCGGTTCCGATACCGATGTCGGCAAAACCTACATTGCCTGCGAAATCATAAGGCAACTGCGCCAGCGCGGATTCGAGGTCGCCACCCGCAAGCCTGCCGAATCGGGTTGTCGCGAAGCGGACAGCGGCGAGCTGCTCACCCACGATGCGGCGGCACTGCAAGCGGCGAACGACAATCGCGAAACCATTGAACGAATTACACCTTACCGCTACCACGCCGCGCTGGCTCCGCATCGGGCGGCACGCCTCGAAAACCAGCGCATCGAACTAGAAGCGCTGATCGAAGCCTGCAGTCGTGATAACCCGGCACAACGCCTGGTCGTCGAGGGTGCGGGCGGGTTTTATTCTCCGCTCGCCGAGAATGGATTGAATGCCGATCTCGCCACTGCGCTGCAGTTGCCGGTTATCGTCGTTGTCGACGATCGTGTCGGCGCCGTCAACCAGGCCCTGATGACGCTGCAGGCCGTGGCCAGCCGGCGCCTGAGTGTCGCCGCGATAGTACTCAACCAGGTGCAGCCAACCACTGAAGCTGCCATGGACAATGCCGCCGACCTGCAGCCCTACTGCAGTCTTCCCGTGTTTCGATGTGGTTACCAGGGGACGCTGGCGCCGATTTTCGAGGAACTCGATGAACAGGGCTAAGCTCGCTCTACACCCTGGTATCGCCATTTCTCTGCGGGTCATCGGGCTGACCCTGGTGCTGGCCCGGGACCTGCGTCGACACTGACGACCATATGAACAGGGGCTATGCGGTAATTCTGGCCGGTTATATCGGCTGGGGGTTGTTTCCACTTTACTGGGCACTGCTGCGCCACGTTCCGGCGCTCGAAGTGCTGCTGCACCGCATGCTCTGGGCGGCGCCGATACTGTTGTTGCTGGTCGTGCTGAGCAGTCGGCGACGGGCGCAGTTCGGTGCGGCGCTGGCTTCCTGGAGCGAACTCAGGTGGCTGACCCTGTCGAGCCTGGTGATCTGCTTTAACTGGGGCATTTATATCTGGGCAGTGGCCAACCATCGCGTCGTCGAGGCGAGCATGGGCTATTTTCTGACGCCGCTGTTGAACGTGCTTGCCGGAGTTATCGTGTTCAACGAAACAATGACGCGGGTAAAGGGCGTCGCCATCGGCTTTGCCACCGCCGGGGTTGCCTACTACATGCTGGCGAGCGACGCGGTTGCGTGGGTCGGGCTTGCGGTCGCCTTCAGCTTTGCCGGTTACGGCTTGCTGCGCAAGCAGATGAAGACCAACGCGGTTCCCGGACTGTTCGTCGAAATCTTGTTGCTGCTGCCGTTTACGCTGGCACTTGTTTTCTGGCTGGAATACCGTGCCGAGGCCGTATTCTTGAACTTCGACCGGAGTACCGACCTGTTGCTGATCCTCGGTGGGCCGATCACGATTCTGCCGCTGGTTTTTTTTACCGCCGGCACACGCATGCTGCCGATGACGACCGTGGGAATTCTTTTTTACGTGACGCCGTCGCTGCAGTTCCTGTCCGGTGTGCTGCTGCTCGGTGAAGCGTTCAACCTCGACAAACTGGTTGCCTTTGGCGGCATCTGGATCGGGCTAGCCATCTTCAGCTACAGCCTGTTGACGAGTAAATCGCCGACGCCAACCACCCCGACTTAGGCTGCAGGCTAGGCGATGAAGCTCGGCATGTTGCCGACCTCGACAATCTTCATCGCGTTGGTGCCGCCGCCGGTACCCATCAGGTCGCCCTTGGTAATGATAACCAGGTCTCCATCCTCGATGCTGCCGTGCTTTTTCATCAGTTCGACCGCCTCCATGTTGGCCTCGGCGTGGTTGGTGTGCACGGTCGGAAAAAACACCGGGAAGACGCCGCGATACAGGTTCACCTTGCGGTTGGTCGATTCGTGCCGTGACAGCGCAAATATGGGAATACCCGAACTGATGCGCGACATCCACAGCGAGGTCGAACCCGATTCGGTCAGCGTGGCGATGGCGCGCACCCCGAGATGATTGGCGGTGTACATGGCCGCCATCGCGATCGCCTCGTCGACGCGGTCGAAGGTATCGTCGATGCGATGCCCTGACCTGATCGCGCGGCTCTGCAGCTCGGCATTCTGACAGATATCCGACATCGCGCGCACAGTTTGACTCGGGTATCGACCGGTCGCGGTTTCCGCCGACAGCATCACCGCATCGGTGCCATCGAGTACCGCGTTGGCGACGTCGAAAACCTCCGCTCGGGTCGGGATCGGGTTATCGCGCATCGACTCCATCATTTGCGTCGCGGTGATCACCACGCAATTGAGCCGCCGTGCCGTGCGGATGATCTGTTTTTGTATGGCCGGCAGCTTGGCATCGCCGATTTCGACGCCGAGGTCGCCGCGCGCGATCATGATCGCATCCGACGCCTTGATGATTTCCTCGAGATTGTCGAGCGCCTCGGCGCGCTCTATCTTGGCGACCAGGCCCGCCTGGCAGCCCTCGGCTTCGAGCAGCTTGCGCGCCTGGATCATATCGTCTGCATTGCGCGGAAAGGACACGGCCAGGTAGTCGCAATTGATCATCGCGGCGGTTTTGATATCGGCGCGATCCTTCTCGGTCAGCACTTCCGCGGTCAAACCGCCGCCCTTGAGGTTAATCCCCTTGTTATCGGAGAGTTCACCGCCCACTTCAACCTTACAGTCGATACGCGAGCCGTCGACCGAGTCCACCTGCAGCACGATACGGCCATCATCGAGCACCAGCGTATCGCCGGCTTTCACATCCTGCGGCAGTTTCTTGTAGGTTATGCCGACCTGCTGCGCGTCACCTGCGCCGTCGGCGCACTCGGTATCGAGGCAAAAGCGGGCGCCGACGACGAGATTGACAGCGCCCTGGCGGAATTTTTCGACGCGGATTTTGGGTCCCTGCAAGTCCGCAAGGATCGCGAGGTGGCGACTGTTTTCGAGGCCGATGCGGCGGATTTTCTCCGCGCGCGCCCTGTGCTCATCCGCCATGCCATGGGAAAAATTGAGGCGCACCACGTCCACACCGGCCTTGATAAGGCTATCGACCGCCGCATCCGACTCGGTCGCCGGACCCAGCGTAGCGACAATCTTGGTTCTACGTACTAGCGCTCTCATACTCGTGATACCTCGCTTCCAGCATTGCTACAGCAGGCAACTGCTTGCCTTCGAGGAATTCGAGGAAAGCCCCGCCGCCGGTGGAGATATAGGAAATCTGCTGTGAAATCCCGTACTTGTCGACTGCCGCCAGGGTATCGCCTCCCCCGGCTATGGAAAATGCGGGCGATGCGGCAATTGCCTGCGCTACAACCCGCGTGCCTTCGCCGAACTGGTCGAATTCGAATACACCGACCGGTCCGTTCCAGACGATAGTCGCCGATTGTTGCAACAGGGTTGCGAAATGTGCGGCAGTCTGCGGCCCGATATCGAAGATCATGTCATCGTCTTCGACCTGATCGACCGCCTTGATGACGGCGGCCGCGTCTTCGGCAAACGCCTTGCCGCAGACCACGTCGGTCGGAATCGGTATATCCCGGCCCTGTTCACGGGCCTGTTCGACCAGGCGCCGCGCTTGCGGGATCAGATCCACTTCAACCAGCGATTTGCCAACCTTGTGGCCAGCTGCTGCGATAAAGGTATTGGCAATACCGCCACCGGGGATCAACTGGTCGACAATTCCGGAAAGTGATTCCAGCACCGTCAACTTGGTCGAAACCTTGGAACCGCCAACGATGGCCACGACCGGGCGCGCCGGTTCGTCGAGGGCCTTGCCCAGGGCGCTCAGCTCACCTGCCAGCAGGGGTCCGGCGCAGGCCATTGGGGCGAACAGGCCGACCCCGTGGGTCGATGCCTGGGCGCGATGCGCGGTGCCGAAGGCATCCATGACAAAAATATCGCAGAGCGCTGCGTACTGCCGTGACAGGCTTTCATCGTTGGCTTTTTCACCGGCGTTAAAACGTACGTTTTCGAGCAGCACGACATCGCCATCTTCCAATTCAGGCGCCTGTTCGAGGTAATCAGGCACCAGCGGCACGGCTTTGCCGAGGGCTTCAGCGAGATAGTCGGCTACCGGTTGCAGTGAGAATTGCGATTCAGGCTTGCCTTCCTCCGGTCTGCCGAGGTGCGACATGATCATCAAGCGCGCGCCAGCAGCGACACAATGGCGGATCGCCGGCAGCGACGCGAGGATACGCTGATCACTGGTGACCACGCCATCCCTGATCGGCACGTTCAGATCCTGGCGGATAAGAACGCGCTTACCGGCCAGGTCGAGGCCGGTCAGTTCCAGTACCGGCATGATCAGGCCGAGATAACGCGCGCCATTTCGACTACTTTGCAGGAATAGCCCCACTCGTTGTCGTACCAGGAAATCAGCTTGACGAAGTTTTCATCCATCTGGATGCCGGCTTCCGCATCGAAGGTCGAGGTGCAGGATTCTCCGCGAAAATCGGTCGATACCACCTTGTCTTCGGTATAGGCGAGCACACCCTTCATCGGACCTTCCGAAGCCGCTTTCATGGCCGCGCAAATTTCTTCATAGCTGGCGCCTTTTTCCAGTTCCACGGTCAAATCGACGACCGACACATCGGAGGCCGGTATGCGAAACGACATGCCGGTCAGCTTGCCGTTCAGCTCCGGCATAACCTTGCCGACGGCCTTGGCGGCGCCGGTCGACGAGGGAATGATGTTTTCGAGGATGCCGCGGCCACCGCGCCAGTCTTTTATCGAGGGGCCATCAACCGTTTTCTGAGACGCCGTCACCGCGTGAACGGTCGTCATCAGGCCACGCTTGAGGCCAAAATTATCATGAATAACCTTTGCCACCGGTGCCAGGCAATTGGTGGTACAGGAAGCGTTGGAAATAATCGCTTCGCCGGCATAGCGGTCGTCATTGACGCCGTACACGAACATCGGCGTATCGTCCTTCGAGGGCGCCGACATGATGACTTTTTTGGCGCCGGCGTCGATATGCTTTTGCGCGCTATCCTTGTCCAGGAAAAGGCCGGTGGACTCGATGACGACGTCAACATCGAGCTCGCCCCATTTCAGTTCGGCCGGATCGCGTTCCGCGGTCAGGCGAATTTTCTTGCCCTTGACGATCAGGGTATTGCCGTCAACGGCGATATCACCCTTGAAACGGCCATGTACCGAATCGTACTTGAGCATGTAGGACAGGTACTCCGGCTCGAGCAGATCGTTTATGCCGACAACTTCGACGTCGTCGAAATCCTGTGCTGCACGAAACACCATGCGTCCGATTCGACCAAAACCGTTAATACCGACGCGTATAGTCATTTGAATTCTCCAGTTAGTTAGTTAAATTAATCAGATCCGTTAAATTAATCAGATCCCGTAAGACTGTTGACCGCTTCCACCACCTTGTCGACGGTGAAACCGAAATAAGCAAATAATTCTTTCGCCGGCGCGGATTCACCGAAGGTATCCATACCGATGACGATACCGTCGGTGCCGACGTACTTGTACCAGCCCCCGCTGGCGGCGGCCTCGATGACGATGCGCTCACTGATCTCCGGCGGTAACACCGAATCGCGATACTCCTGCGGCTGGCGATCGAACTGGGTCGTGTTCGGCATCGATACCAGGCGGATGTTGGTGCCTTCGAGCACCTCCGCTTCACAGGCAGCGACCGCCAGTTCGACCTCCGATCCGGTCGCGATGATGATGACATCGGGCGTGCCTTCGCAATCGCGCAGCACGTAGCCACCACGGGCGATGGCCTCGATCTGCTCGGCGCTGCGCGGCTGGTGCTTGAGATTCTGGCGTGAAAACACCAGGCAACTCGGACCGTCACGACGCTCGATTGCAGCCTTCCAGGAAACGGCGGTTTCGACGGCATCGCAGGGACGCCATAGCTGCATATTGGGGATCATGCGCAGGGTCGGAATATGCTCCACGGGCTGGTGTGTCGGGCCATCTTCACCGAGACCGATGGAATCGTGGGTATAGACGAAGATGCTCTGAATTTTCATCAGCGCCGCCAGGCGTACGGCGTTACGGGCGTAGTCGGAGAACACCAGAAAGGTCGCGCCAAACGGTATAAATCCACCGTGCAGGACAATCCCGTTCATGATGGCCGACATACCGAATTCGCGCACGCCGTAGTTGATGTAGTTAGCCTGCGGCGATTCCGCACGCATCGGTTTATACCCCGACCACTCGGTGCCATTGGAACCGCCGAGATCCGCCGAACCTCCGAACAACTCGGGCAGGATCGGTGAGAAGGCCTCGAGAGTCGCCAGCGACGATACGCGCGTGGCCTTTAGCGGCTCCGCGGCATTAACCTCTTCGATATATGCCTGCGATGCGTCCTGCCAGTTCTGCGGCAGTTCGCCCCGGGTCCGCCTTTCGAATTCGGCGGCGAGTTCCGGGTGGGCTTCCTGGTAAGCGGAAAATTTCTCGTTCCAGGCGTCTTCATGGCGTTGGCCCGCCTTCCTGTTGTTCCATCCCTTGTAGACCGCCTCGGGAATTTCAAAGGGCGCGAACTCCCAGTCCAGTTCCATGCGCGTCAGCGCAATCTCTTCTTCGCCGAGCGGCGCGCCGTGGCAGCTATGGCTGCCCGCCTTGTTGGGCGCTCCAAAGCCGATAATCGTCTTGCAGCAGATCAGCGAAGGCTTGGCGGTGATGGCGCGCGCCGCCTCTATCGCAATCTTTATTTCATCGGGATCGTGGCCGTCGACTTCGATCACGTGCCAGCCGTAAGCCTCGAAACGTTTGGGGGTATCGTCCAGGAACCAGCCCTCGACCTTGCCGTCGATCGAGATGCCATTGTCATCCCAGAAAGCAATCAGTTTCCCCAGTTCCAGGGTGCCCGCGAGCGAGCAGGCTTCATGTGAAATACCTTCCATCATGCAGCCATCGCCCATAAAGACATAGGTGAAATGATCGACGATATCGAAGTCATCGCGGTTGAATTCGGCGGCCAGCACTCGCTCCGCAATCGCCATACCGACGGCGTTGGTGATGCCCTGGCCGAGCGGACCGGTGGTCGTCTCGATTCCCGGCGCGTAACCGCGCTCCGGATGGCCGGGCGTCTTCGAGTGGAGTTGACGAAAGTTCTTCAGATCGTCGATGCTGACGTCGTAACCGCTCAGTTGCAGTATCGAGTAAGGCAACATCGAACCGTGTCCGTTCGACATGACGAAGCGGTCGCGATCGCACCACTCGGGGTTGGCCGG
>Ga0164320_10000883_pt1 | contig 10474 bp, 6 predicted proteins | sample GuaBasSediGuay11_FD_113736 | JGI IMG/M metagenome (GOLD analysis project Ga0164320, IMG submission 113736) | Subseafloor sediment microbial communities from Guaymas Basin, Gulf of California, Mexico - Guay11, Core 4567-28, 0-3 cm | ecosystem: Environmental > Aquatic > Marine > Hydrothermal vents...
ACCAACCGACCCAGATACATTACCGCCACATGGTCGCAGACATGCGCGACGACACTCAGATCGTGGCTGATAAACAGGAAGGTCAGCCCCATATCCTGCTGGATCGACTTTAACAGGTTCAGTACATCCGCCTGGATCGACACATCAAGCGCTGCAACGCTTTCATCGGCCACAATAAAATTCGGTTCTGAAACCAGCGCCCGTGCTATTGAGATACGTTGTCGCTGACCGCCGGAAAAGGCGTGTGGAAACCGCCGTAAATGTTCGAGATTTATCCGGCATCGCGCGGCAATGGCACGCACGCGCTCGTCGGTCTCGGTACGCGATTTTGTCAACCCCATTACTTCGAGGGGCTCGGCGATGATGTCGCGCACAGTCATGCGCGGACTGAGCGCGGCATAGGGATCCTGAAATATAAGCTGCGCGCGCTTGCGATACTCGGTCATATCATCACCCTCGAGCGTCGTCAGATCATAGCTGACATCGGCATCCGAGTATTTGGCCTCGCCCCGAGTGATTGGCGCAGCGCGTAACAGGGCGCGTCCGAAGGTGGTTTTTCCAGACCCCGATTCGCCAACCAGACCGTAAAAACTGCCCCTCTCGATGTGAACCGTGACACCTTCAACCGCCCGCACCACTGGTTTTGGTCCGAACAGATCGCCTTTCAACGGAAAGTGAACCGACAGGTCGTTGGTTTCAATGAGTGTCTCGGTCATGCCGGTGCACCTTCTTTCTCTACCAAATGACAAGCAACTTCGTGCCCTCCTTCCATGGATGTGTAAATTGGAACCCGCGACTCACAATCCTCGCCGAGCGTGACCGGGCAACGTGTATTGAAGACACAGCCCGATGGCCGGTCCAGCGGTGAGGGTATGTCGCCCTTGATCGCGGTCAAAGGTGTGTCGAGGTCGTCGAGTCTCGGCAACGCATTCATCAATCCCTGTGTATAGGGGTGGCCCGGTTTCCGTAGAACATTTCGTACTTCACCTTTCTCGATCAATGTACCGAGATACATCACGACCATACGGTCCACTGTCTGGGCGATCACGCCCAGATCGTGGGTGATGAACAGGATCGCCATGTGAAACTCGCTCACCAGGTCCTTCATCAGGTCGATGACCTGGGCCTGGATGGTCACATCGAGCGCGGTCGTTGGCTCATCGGCGATCAGCAGTTTAGGTTTGGTCGAAAGTGCCATGGCAATCATCGCGCGCTGACGCATACCGCCGGAAAACTCAAATGCAAATTGTTTAAAACGTTGAGCCGGATCCGGGATCCCCACCCGCGCCAGCATCTCGATGGAAATTTCAGTCGCCCTTGCCTTGTTCATATCCGAATGAATAAGCAGCTGCTCTACCATCTGATCGCCAACCGAAATGGCGGGAGCAAAGCTAGCCATCGGTTCCTGAAAGATCATCGAAATCGCACCACCACGAATAACCTTTCGATCTTTCGGGCCCAGTGAAAGCACATCCACCTGCCGGTCGTCGAGATTCAACGTAATACTGCTTGCCGGATCGTAGACCGCATTATCCGGGTTCAGCAGCATCAACGCCTTGGCAGTTACCGACTTGCCTGAGCCGCTCTCACCCACCAGCCCTAATATTTCACCCTGCGCAATTTCGAAGCTAACCTTCTCGACCGCAGTCACCAGGCCTTCGTCGGTTTTGAAGCGGATGGTCAGATCCTTGACTGAAATGAACGGTTTCGTCATTTCTTGGTATCCCCATAGGGATCGGCGGCATCACGCAACCCGTCCCCGACAAAAACAAAGGCCAGCACCAGGATAATGAAGAAAATAACCGGGATGAAATACCACTGGTAATTGAGCAGAACGTCGGCGCTGGTCACATTTTGCAGCATGACCCCGAGTGAATTTACCGGGTCTTTCAAACCCAGGCCGATGAAACTGAGCGCGGTTTCGGAGAGAACCATGTAAGGGAACGAAATAATTAAATCGACGATGATGTAGCTGGTAAAACTCGGCAACAGGTGTTTGCGGATGATATGGCCAGCGGAGGCACCACACAACTGCGCCGCCAGCACGTACTCCTGGTTGCGCTCGACCAGAAGGTGGGTTCGAACCCGTCTTGCCAGGGTCGGCCAGCCAATGAAGCCGAGAATAATCGAAATGATAAAAAATCGCGCCTCGGAGCTAAGGTGATCCGGAATGAACGCGGCAATCGCCATGAATAGCGGTATTGCGGGAATCGTTCGCACCGCATCGGTAATCATCTGCAATATCGAGTCGGTCCAGCCGCCATAGTATCCGGCAACCCCGCCTATGATCAACGCCAGCACGAAGGCAATGAAAACGCCGATCGTGCCCACAGCCAGGGACGTATTGATCGAATGGAAGGTCCTCGAATAGATATCCTTACCCGTACTATCGGTGCCGAAAATGTGGATCTTACCCTTATCGACACCAAACAAATGTGTGCTGAAGTTCATCCCGAGGAATGTGTATTTATCGCCTTGCGGAAATAAAACCACGTAACGACGTTTTTCCCGGTCGACTTCTGTCACCCAGCGGAAGTTGGTCTTAATCGAACGGGTTCTTTCGTAGGTGTAGATGAAAGGTCGAAACGAAAAGCCATTTTCATCCCAGAACTTCGGAATCTGCGGCGCGCCATTTTGATAGTTCTCATTGCGGCCCGCAATCGTCGGGTCATAGGGCGTCAGGAAAGGTGCGAAGAACCCCCACAAGATTAAAACGATCAAAACCGTAGCCCCGACCATGGCAGCTTTCTGCTTTTTGAATCGGGTCCAGATCAACTGGCCCTGGGAGGCGGTAAAATAAGCCTCCTTGAGCTTCTGATCGACATTTTCATCGTTGTGTGCAGTATCAGTGTTTACGGTATCGGTCATGTCACTTATCCCAGGATGCTACGGCGAACACGCGGGTCGGTTAAGGCCAGTATGATATCGGTAACGAAATTGATCCCCACAATACTGGCGGTCAACATAAATATAATCGCGCCCGCCAACTGCTGATCGTTCGACCGCGCCAACGCCTCGAACAACAGCCTTCCCGCTTCGGTCAGGGTCAGAATCAACGCGACAATTGGCAACTCATTGAAGATACGATTCAAATCGAAACCCAGCGAGTTGATGATCGGCCCGAGGGCGTGCCGCGCAGGATAACGCCACAGCAAGGTTCGACCCGTGACACCGCGGGCAGACGCGGCCACTACATACAGCTTGCCTACCTCATCGGCCATCAGCGCACGCACGGTCTGAATCGCAAAAGCAGTTGCCGACCAGCCGAGGATAAGTATTGGTAACCAGGCGCGCGACAGAAAATCCTTGACCCGATCAAAAGACCAGGCCGCATCGCGAAATTCCTTGGAAAACAGTCCGGTCATGGTATCGCCGAACACGATCGTCGTAAACAGCATAACCATCAGCGCCAGCAGGAAGTTCGGCATTGCCAGGCCGAGGTAGCTGACGAAACGCAGGCTGTTGTTCAGCGTCGCGCTTTTCGATGTGGCCGAGATAATCCCAACCGGAATCGCGATGATGTATGCGAGCAGCAGGGATGCAAGGCAAATCCCCAGGCTGATCCAGAACTTCTGACCCAGCAGCTGGGCGATGTTGACCCGCAGGATGCAGCTATCGCCAAATTCTCCCTGGAAGGCATTTCCAATCCAGGTTACCCAGCGAATAAGATAAGGCTTGTCCAGCCCAAGGCGGACGCGTTCGGCCTCGATATCAGCGATCGATATGCCAGCACCCTGGGTGTTTTTGAAGGCGAGGTAGCGCTCCGCACAGTCACCGGGCACGAATTCCATCAAGGTGAAAACGATGAATGAAACCATGACCAGGGTGATGATCGCCAACCCGGCGCGGGTGGCGGCGAATCGTGCAAATTGAAACATTGGTTTTCGGTGCCCCCCTACTCGTGTCCCCGGTGGGCTAACCCACCCACAAGGAATTGCTGTTTAATTTCGGCCGTGGGCAATCAATCAGTATGCCCACGGCCGGGTTACATCAATATAACGGAGCTATTCGTCCAGGTACCACTGTGGTCCGCGGTACGGGTAGGCCCGGTAGTATTCATAAGAGTGGGTCTTATACACTGGGAAGTTTTTCAGCGCATTACGGTGGTAGACCGGTGCCGGTGCCTGGGTGATACCGATAAACAGCAGGTTGCTCACCATGTTCTCGACCATCCGCGCACCGATTTTATCCGATTCAGCCGTACCTACTGCTGCCGACTGGAACGCGTTGATGTCCGCGATCAGTTCTTTCACATAATCCGGCGGCTCGACACCGCTTGCACCGTTTGAATCGACCCATTCGGCCCACAACATACCGTTGCGAATACCGAAGTAATCACTAAACGGCGGTACCCACATCTCGTTGTTGCCAAGCACGATCGCTAAAGGCTGGCTCTTACGCCAGATAGTTATATCGAGCTTGTTCGACGATTGCGCGGAGCGGAACTCGTCCGGGGTTACTTCCTTGACCGTAGTCTTGATACCGACGTTGGCCCAGTGCTGGCCGACCAGTTCGACCACCGGTCCGGGAATCCCCTGGGTGGAAAACTGAAGGTTCAGGACGATCTTCTCGCCATTCGGGAGCTCACGGAAACCATCGCCATCGGTGTCTTTCATGCCGACTTTATCCAGTAGCGAATTCGCCATTTTCGGATCGAACTGGGCATAGTGTTGCGTCCATTTCGCATCTACGAAAGCCGGGGGAGGTGAAAAGCCAACATACTGCTTCCCCTCACCCATACCAAAGTAAGCTACTTCGTTGACCTCGTTACGATTGATCGCTACCGACATCGCCTGGCGGAAACGCAGGTCGTTGAAGACTTTACGCTTTTCCATATCTTCCGAGGTTACGTTGAAGGCCATAGTCGATAAAGTGATCTCGGGTCGCAGATCGATTGTATAGTCGCCTTTCTCCTGGTTTTCGAGTAACAACGGCGCCGAAGACAGCTGCAGCGACTGTGACTTGTAGTCCACCTCGGCGTTGACCAGCTTCAGAATACGGACCTCGTTCTCATTGATATAAACCTCGTCCTGCTCACTGATATAAGGCAGCTGGTTTCCGGCTGTATCAACCATGTGGAAATACGGGTTTGCGACCAGATGGCGGCCCTCGGTGGTATCCGCGATGGTTATGTGCGACTCGAGTGTCGGTACAACGTCAGCTGGTAATCTGCCAACCTTGTCCGGACTTCTCAATAGTGGCGACGGTGTATCGGTCCAGTCCGAGTTACCGAAATAGTTTGACAGTACCTCAAGGCCATCTTTAAATCCGGCTTTCTGCGCCAGTGCATCAGCACCCAGGTTTAGTTTCGGGTCCCATTTGCTGAGGAAGTGCTTGGGCTGGAAACCTTGCGCGAAAGAGGTTGCAAAGTGGGCAATCAGGCCAGGCTTTGGCGCCGGCAGATTGAAACGCACGGTTTGCGCATCGATAACGTCAACCGTCATCCTCTCACCACCTACCAGCACATAATCTTTCGCCTTTTCTATGATTGCCGAGTTGAGCGCAATATTATCGTACCAGTATTTTACGTCTTCAGCGGTAAACGGTGCACCGTCCGACCACTTGTGGCCCTTACGCAAAAAGAAAGTAAGCTGGGTGAAATCAGAATTCCACTTCCAGTCCTTAGCGATGTTTGGCACAACCGTCTGCAGGTCGTCTGAGTAACGCACCAGGTTCACATGGCGCACCGACAGGAAGTCTGAGGTGCCTGCTTCGGTCGCGTTCGACAGCACGTCAAATGTGCCACCATATTTTCCGATACTATCGTAAGGTGCTACGACCAATGGCTCGCTCGGAAGGCGATTGGCAAGCGATGGTAGTCCGGGGTTGCCACGAATGCGCTTGTTTAGCGCCGCAGCGTCAGGGTTAGCTCTAATTTTCAATGTGCAATTTGCCAGAGACTCAAACTCTGAAAGCTCATATTGCTGTGGATATTTACCGGCCGCGACTCCTTTCGAGTCAGCTACCGTTACTTCCGGACAACCCGCGGCCAGCGCTCCGCCAGCGATGCCAAACTGCAGCATCATTAGCGCTGCTCCGGCATAGACCATGAGTCCAGATTTTACAGGGCTTACAGATTTCATTTTGTTTTCCTCTCCGGTTTTTCTTTGAAGTTAGTTATATTGCCGCGTCAGGTCAAAGATCCTGCGCTGCTACGTACGGTTTTGCAAAGGCACCTATTGCAATGGCTGCGTTTAGTGTGTCGATGCTGTTATTGCTCGCGGGAACTGCTTATTGGTATTTTCCCGTTCACTGTACTGTTATACCGCTCCACGCATACTATTATGGCTATCTATTTTGTGCAAACACTTTATATTTCTAGCTGATAATAATTCGCCGCAATTCGGTCGGGGTGACTCATCTTACGATTGTTGTTAGCATTAATGGATTAGATACTATCCTGGTCTGTTCACTTTAGAGATGGTACGAGGAGGTTAAGATTTTACAATGTGAGCGCCTAGTGAAGATTGTCCTGTTAACCGGGTACACAGTGGTAGCCTGCGCGCAAATAACTCCTGTCGAATCACCTGTTTCATCGCAATCCGTAATGACTGCATGCCAGGAGCCACGTCCACAGGTGTGTACCATGCAATACGATCCGGTTTGCGGGGCTACTGGTAATAACCAGTACAAGACTTACTCAAATGCCTGTTCGGCATGCTCGGATGCGAGTGTGTCCGGGCATAGTCCGGGGGCTTGCGAATGATCACAATCAGGCAACGTTATTAAAAATTAAATATAATCTGGACTGGCAATTAATAGTAAACTGGACCAACCAACATCGCTGAGCGACTCGCTGACAGCAGAAATAAATGCGCTGCACCACGAGCTCAGACGGGTTAGAGACGGCCTTGAGCGGGCTGGTGGATCGTCGCATGATCTCGAACAGCGTGCCAGGCAGCTGTCGAAAAACATTAAGCTTTGCGAGGCTGAACTGGCAGCGAACAAAAAAGCAGAGTATGAAGCGTCAGGTTGATCAAATAATTAAGGCCACAGAGCCATAAACTGAATTAGTATGGATTCTGATCCTGTAGGTATAAAATTCTGCATGGAGTTAAGCATAAATATGAAAATTAAAATAATTAAATGGAAGCGATTGACTTTATACCCTGGCCACCTTTTTTGTCATGGCGCGTTATATTTCTAGATGTCTGACTTTATTAATACCTCCTCAATCTATATTAATCAGGAAATACAATAGTTGAATATTGAAATCTCTTCGCTTGCGGCAAAACAGCGCACCAGGAATCATTGGCTGAAACAGTCCCTGGCCGTGGCTGCGACCCTGGTAGCGTTGTTGGTGGTATCGCCAGCCGCCTATTCGGCATCTGGCGATAGCGATTCGGCAGCACCAGTCGAGTTGCCGGAAAACTTAACCCGGCAGGAAGTACGCGACATGGTTGCCCGAATGTCCGACGACCAGGTGCGCGAACTGATCATCTCCCAGCTTGACAAGGTCGCCGAAGATCAGGCACAGGTCGAGGTTGACACTGCTGCAACCTATATTAACCGGATGACCAGTGGGGTTCAGGTAGCGGGCCAGATGCTGCTTCGGGCTTTCGAGTCCGGTGACCAGTTCCAGGCATTGCCTGGATTAATCTGGCAAAGGATAACCAATAACGGCCAGATCAGCGGTTGGTTTCTATTATTCCAGCTGGTTGGATTATTGATTGTTGGCTGGCTCGCAGAACGCGCGATGAAACAGCTGATCGATAAAATTGACACCCCTGTCGCCGGTGTTCAATCGCCAGGCCAGCGCATCGGCAGGGTGATGTTTCGAGCGGTGCTCGGATTAATCGAGATCGCCGCCTTTGTCGTTGCCGCGAAGTTGTTTCTGGAAATCTCGGGAAATGAAGTAGCGACCGACCAGCCATTCTGGCAAAAGGTTCTACTGTTTATCGTTTACGTGAAAGTGGTATTGCTACTGGTAAGGCTAATCGTCGCACCCGAAAAATCCAGTTTTCGACTGGTACCAGTCGAAGATACCGTGGCGCGAGGCATCTGGCGTTGGTCCCTGGTCATTGCCATAGCATTGACCTTACCCCTGGCCCCGATAGCTACGGACTTTGGTGCCGAATCGGAAACAGTACTGCTGATCAGAATAATGCTCAGCACCTTTTTTGTGGGATTGCTGGTAGCCCTCGTGTTTCGCCTGCGCCGTTACGGAACGAAAATGATTGCCGGGGCCGATGCCGAACCCGGCAGCATTCAGGAAGCTATCTCACGAGTCTGGTGGATTATCGCTATTCTCTACATTTTGCTGGTCTGGTTGCTAGCCATAGGCAAACGTGCCGCAACCGGGGAGTCTTCGATGGTACCCGGCATGGGCAGTCTGTTACTGTTTGCCGCGATCCCTTACATAGATATGGGTTTGCAGTGGCTGGTAGCACAATATTTTGAGAAGCCCGGAAGTGATTCACAAACCGGGGCGGCAAGTGATATCGAAGAAACTGCCCTCGAAGCACCCGGTGAACCCGAATCAGGCGATCAGCCTGACGAAGTAGAGCCAATTGATATCGAACCCGGCTACATTGCCACCGCGCTACGGTATAGCCGCGTATTAATGGTGCTGGCCTTGCTCACCATCTTCGTACGCCTGTGGGACATCGACCTCGAAGTCATCACCGGCCAACTGGTAGGCGAGCGCTTCGCTGCCGCATTATTCGATATCAGTCTTACTGTGTTGTTGACCTGGGCTGTGTGGGGGGTAATCCGAATTACCTTCGAACGCAGGCTCTCCGATGAAAAAAGTCCCGGCGAAAAGGCAGACGATAGTGCCGCCGACGGTGGCGGACCGGGTGGTACGCGCCTGGGCACGGTGTTACCGCTGATCCGGGTTTTCATCCAGATTACCCTGATCGTGATGGCGGTAATGCTGTCGTTATCTGCACTGGGTGTCGACATCGGTCCGCTGATCGCAGGTGCCGGCGTGATCGGTATCGCGGTCGGCTTTGGTGCGCAATCACTGGTACGTGACATCGTATCCGGCCTGTTCTTTTTGCTCGATGACGCGTTTCGAGTCGGGGAGTATGTTGAAATCGGCAAAATCAGGGGGACCGTCGAGCGCATTTCGGTGCGTTCGTTCCAGCTGCGGCATCATAAAGGTGCGATACACACCATTCCCTACGGCGAAATCCAGCACCTGACTAACTACAGTCGTGATTGGGCAATCATGAAATTCGAGTTACGCGTGCCTTTCGAAACCGACATCAACGTGCTGCGTAAAATCATCAAGAAGGTTGGCGCGGGGATGATGGAAGATCCGGAACTTGGCCCTGATTTGCTGGAGCCGTTGAAATCACAGGGCGTGAACCGCATGGATGACTCTGCACTGATTATCCGCTGCAAGTTTACAGCCATACCCGGAAAGCAGTTCGTAATCCGTCGCGAAGCCTTTACCCGCATTCAGAAAGCCTTCGAGGAGAAGGGAATCAAGTTTGCGCCACGCCGTGTCCTGGTCGAATCGGTGGCACCCGCGACAGCCGCAGCCGCAGCTGCGGGCGCGATGGACCAGGAGTTGCCAGCAGGTGGTGCGGTCCCTTCAGATCGAGGATAGGGATAGTAATCAGAATGTCCAATAGCGGACTGTTCACCGCTTTATATCAGGCCTGGTGACTGGTATTTTGCCAGAATAACTGCTGTGTCAGAACACTGAACAGGCTACCCTTGTCATCCTGCTTTTTGGGCGACCGCTGCATAGCGCGTAATTCCTGGTCATCGTATTTTGTTGGTTGCGACATATGGTCGCTAACTATCTGTTCAACACCGACGGCATACATTGCTAATGGGTTGTTGTTGCTATTGTGGGTTCTGACTCTTCTCATTTTGGGTGCCTCTTCGCGTTTTGTCTGGTTTCGATGGGGGTATTTTTACAGGCCTCCATTAATTTCCTTGCGCAAACACGTTAAATCCCACAAAATAATCATTAAATAATCATTAAATATTTTAACTTATTGAAATATATAAATTAAATTTTAGTTTTTATAGGAAAAAAATTTCTAACAGGACGAATATGCCAGTTTTAAAGCTCAAGCTGCTCGGCCAAATGGAGTGCAGACTACCCTCAGGCGCACCGCTGAACCTGTCAACGCGCAAATCCGAAGTGCTTTTGGCCTACCTCGCGTTGACTCCCGGGTTACGCCACCCGCGCGAGCGCCTGGTCAACCTGCTGTGGAGCGATCGCAGTGAGGAACAGGCACGGAATTCACTACGCCAGTGCCTGAGCGCGGTCAAGAAATCGCTGGGCGGAAAGTCCGATTCTATTCTTGATATCGAGCGATCAACCATCAGCCTGAGCAGTGCATCGATTGAAGTTGACGCGTTGGAATTTGACCAGCTTGCCAGGGCCTCTGATTTCGATTCCCTGTCACGCGCCGCGACGCTTTACCAGGGTGAGTTCCTGGAGGGCATTACGATTCGCGATGCAGCCTGCCAGGACTGGCTCGACAGTGAGCGGGGTCGATTCAAACGTCAA
>Ga0164320_10000885_pt1 | contig 10455 bp, 9 predicted proteins | sample GuaBasSediGuay11_FD_113736 | JGI IMG/M metagenome (GOLD analysis project Ga0164320, IMG submission 113736) | Subseafloor sediment microbial communities from Guaymas Basin, Gulf of California, Mexico - Guay11, Core 4567-28, 0-3 cm | ecosystem: Environmental > Aquatic > Marine > Hydrothermal vents...
CGACGCCGATGCCGGCTGCGATGGTGGGAATAAAAATCCGAACGAAAAAGCGCCAGAAAGAGTAACCGTCGAGATAGGCGGTCTCATCCAGTTCCTTGGGTATCCCGGACATGAAACCTTCGAGGATCCAGACCGCAAGCGGGATGTTGAACAGGCAATGCGCCAGCGCGACCGCGATATGCGTGTCAAACAGCTCGATTGACGAATACAGCTGGAAGAAAGGTAGTGCGAACACGGCCGGCGGCGCCATACGATTGGTCAATAACCAGAAAAAAAGGTGCTTGTCGCCGAGGAAACGGTAACGCGAGAATGCGTAGGCTGCGGGTAGCGCTACCGAGACGGATAATACCGTGTTGATGCAAACGTAAATCAGCGAATTGATGTAACCGTTGTACCAGGTTGGATCGGTAAAAATTTTGGTGTAGTTGGCAAGGGTAAATTCTTGCGGGAAGAAAGTGAAGCCACCGAGGATTTCGTTGGTGGTTTTGAACGACATCGACAACAGGCCGTAGATCGGCAACATCAGGAACAGGATGTACAGGCTGGGCAGAATCCATCTCTTGTTCATGGTTACTCCTCCTCGTCGCGCATCATGACGGTATAAAACACCCAGCAGATCAACAACACCACGAGGAAGTATATGAGTGACATCGCCGCCGCCGGACCAAGGTCGAACTGTCCCAGCGCAATCTTCACCAGGTCGATCGAGAGGAAGGTGGTGGTATTGCCCGGTCCGCCGCCCGTCAATACGAAGGGCTCGGTATATATCATGAAACTATCCATGAAACGTAACAGGATGGCGATCGTCAGCACGCGCTTCATCTTCGGCAGTTGAATGTATCGGAACACGGCCCAGGGGCTAGCGCCGTCTATGTGCGCGGCCTGGTAGTAGGCGTCCGGAATCGAGCACAAGCCGGCGTAACACAACAACACAACCAGCGATGTCCAGTGCCAGACATCCATTAGCACGGTCGTCATCCAGGCGGAAACCGGTTGCCGGGTAAAGTTGTAGTCAAAACCCATCGAGTTAAGGGTGTGGCCGAGCAAACCGATATCGGGCAGGGCGAATATATTCCACATTGCGCCGACCACATTCCACGGAATGAGCAATGGCAAGGCCATCAACACCAGGCATACCGAAACCCAGGGGCCCTTGCGCGGCATTGACAGTGCGACCACGATACCGAGCGGTATCTCGATTGCGATGATCATACCGGTAAACATCAGTTGGCGTAGTAGCGAGTCGTGAAAGCGTTCTGAACGTAACACCGATTCGAACCAGGTGAGGCCTTCCCAGAAAAAAACATTGTTACCGAAGGTTTCCTGCAGGGAATAGTTGACCACGGTCATCAGCGGGATAAAGGCGTTGAACGCGACCAGCAACAATACCGGTACCAGCAGCCACCAGGCCTTCTGGTTGGTTGTTTTACGCATGCTCGGCCTCCACCGCCCAGTCGTCGCAATAAATTAGAAGATTGTCGGGATCGAAGCTGATCTGCGGGTTATGGGACGGTATTGTCTCGTCCTCTCCAACCAGCATTTTGATCTGCGAAGATGCGTGCCGGACCGTGACGACCTGGTAACGGCCGAGGTCTTCAACCTTCTGGATCTCGACCGGTATACCGTCATCGCTGAAGCGAACAAACTCCGGCCGTATACCGATTTCAAGCTTACCGCTCAAATCGGCATCGGCCGGATAACCCGAGGAGAGCAGGTTATTCGCAAAAACGGGCTGACCCCCGTCGAGACTGCAGGGCAGTACGTTCATTCCGGGTGAGCCGATGAAGTAGCCGACGAAGGTATGCCGGGGTCGACTGAACAACTCGATCGGCGTACCAACCTGGACTATGCCACCGTCGTGCATGACGACGACCTTGTCGGCGAAGGTGAGTGCTTCGACCTGGTCGTGGGTTACGTAAATCATGGTAACCCCGATCTGCTGGTGCAGTTCCTTGAGCTTGGAGCGCAACTGCCATTTGAGGTGCGGGTCGATGACCGTCAGCGGTTCGTCGAACAGAATCGCGTTAACGTCTTCGCGCACCAGCCCGCGGCCCAGCGATATCTTCTGTTTACCGTCCGAGGTCAGCCCGGAAGCGCGCTGGCCGAGGCGATCCGACAAATCCAGCATTTCGGCGATCTCGGTCACTCGCTGGGTGACCCGGGTTTCGGGCATACCCCGATTCCTTAGTGGAAAGGCCAGGTTGTCAAATACAGTCATGGTGTCGTACACCACCGGAAACTGGAAAACCTGAGCGATATGTCGTTCAAGGGTCGGTAGTCTCGTGACGTCGCGGTCGTCAAACAGGATCGATCCTTCAGACGGTGTCAGCAGCCCCGAGATAATATTCAGCAGGGTGGTCTTGCCGCAACCGGAGGGACCGAGCAGGGCATAGGCGCCGCCATCATCCCACACCTGGCTGATTTCCTTGAGCGCATAGACCGGCGCCTGTCCGGGTGGTGGCGGGTAGGCATGGCGTACATCGCTGAATTCAATTCGTGACATATCAGCCCTGCGTGTGAATTAACATTTCATTTGCGTCGAAATAGAGACAACGCGCGGAATCGAAGAAAAATCTCGCCTTCTGGCCGACTTCGTAGGCGTGGATACCATGGGCTTCGCTGACCCAGTTGTTGCCTTCGACAATGACGCGCACAATTGATTCGGAACCGCTAATCTCGGCTATCTGTACCTCACCGTCAACTTCGACACCACTGCCAACCGGGGAGAGATGGTGGGGACGAATGCCGATCTTGTAACGACCATCGGGCATTGCCGCGAGCACCTGCGGCACCTTCCAGCTCACCGAGTCACTCAGGCAGGCGTTATCACCGCGCTTATCGATGGTCGCGATATTGACCGGCGGATCGGAGAAGACGCGCGCGCCTGCGAGCGATTCGGGATTTCGATAAATGGTCGATGTCTCGCCAAACTGGACCACGCGGCCCTCGTCAAGCGTCGCCGTGTATCCGCCCAACATCAATGCCTCGAGCGGCTCGCTAGTCGCGTAGACGACGGTGGCACCGGTATCGGCAAACATGCGCGGTAACTCGTCGCGCAGTTCCTCGCGTAACTTGTAGTCGAGATTCGCCAGGGGTTCGTCCAGTAACACCAATTCCGCACCCTTGACGAGCGCGCGCGCGAGTGCGGTACGTTGTTGCTGTCCTCCGGAGAGTTCGCTAGGCAATCGTTCGAGCATCGGTGTCAGCTTCAGTACATCGGCGAATTGGCGAACCTTTTCGTCGATTTCCTTTTTTGGCAGTCCGGCGACTTTGAGCGGTGATGCGATATTGTCGTAGACGCTGAAACTCGGATAATTGATAAAGGCCTGGTAGACCATTGCGACACTGCGTTTTTGTACCGGAATCCCGGTGACTTCCTTGCCGTTTACCCAGAGTTCGCCGGTGGTTGGTTTTTCGAGGCCGGCCATCAATCGCATCAGCGATGTCTTTCCACTCAGGGTGGTGCCGAGCAGGATGTTGAACTGGCCTGGTTGCAGCGATAAATCGGTTTCGTAGATATGGGTTTCGACACCGACACGAAGCGAAACATTGCGTAATTCGATCGCCATTTATCGCATTTCCGCAGTTAGGTGGTCGGGCTGGTTATGCGACACGATTTCAAGCTTGACTCCCTTTTGCCTGCAGAGTTCGGTTGCTTCATCGGGGATGCCATCGTCGGTGACCAGGGTTTCAATCGCAGACAGGTCACCGATGCGAATCGGCGCGTGTCGCTCAAATTTTAGCGAGTCGGTAACCAGGATTACCGAGCGAGAATGCTTGATAATCGCGCGAGCTACGCGAACTTCCCTGAGATCGTAGTCAAACATTTCACCGTCGCTGTCGATCGAAGAGCAACCGATGATCGCGTAATCGACCTTGAAATTGGCAATGAATTCCTCGGCACTTGAGCCGACAATGCCGCCATCGCTACGGCGAATAGCGCCACCGGTAATCATGACGTCCACGCCGGGTGCAGGCCACAAGGTGCTGGCAACATTGATGTTGTTGGTAACCACCAGCATGCCTTTGCGCTCGAAGAGAAATTCGGCTACCTGTTCGGTGGTGGTTCCGATATTGATAAAAAGCGAGGAATTGTCGGGCACTATTTCAGCAACACGACTGGCAATGTCGAGTTTTTCCTCGGTCATCAGGATCTTGCGGGCGCCGTAGCCGAGGTTTTCGACATGATCATTTACGATTGCGCCGCCGTGGACGCGCTGCAACAGGTTTTGCTGGTATAAGCGGTTGAGATCACGGCGAATAGTCTGGGGCGTGACCTGCAGGTGGCTGGATAACTGGTCCACCTGAACCGAGCCATGCTCGCGGATATAATCCAGGATCAGGTGTTGCCGGCTACTGATTTCGGTACTCATTTAAAGATTGACTGACGCGATTGATTAACTGGTGTCACCGGGGCCAGGTCGTTAAAGCCCCGGTGACATTCCAGACTTAGCTTGCTGTTAGTTCTTCCAGCGTTTGATCAGCTCCTCATAGTTGATGGTCTGCCCCTGGGGTTTTTCTTCAACCTTGGCCTTGGGTGAGCCGGGCTGATTCAACCAGAAGGAGGGGTCCTTTTCCTCGTTCAGACGCGGTCCGCAACCACCGTAGGTGCCGGCTTTTTCATCCGCCGCCTGCATGCGCGACATGACTAGATCCATTTCCGATGCGAGTCGATCCATCGCTTGCTGCGGCGTGAAAGCGCCGGAGTTTACGTCGCCGATTTGCTGCCACCAGATCTGTGCCAGTTTCGGATAATCGGGTACGTTGATACCGGTCGGTGACCAGAGTACGCGATCCGGCGAACGATAGAACTCGATCAGGCCGCCGAGCTTGGGCGCGCGTTCGGTGAAAGACTCGTGATTGATTGTAGTATCGCGAATGAAGGTCAGACCAACATGGCTTTTCTTGACGTCGACGGTCTTCGAAACTACGAACTGGGCATAGAGCCAGGCTGCCTGGCGACGATCCACCGGGGTAGACTTGAACAGGGTCCAGGAACCTGCATCCTGGTAACCCAGCTTCTGGCCTTCTACCCAGTAGGGACCATGCGGGGAAGGAGCCATGCGCCAGAGCGGGTTGCCCTCGTCATCGACGGTGTTGTTGCCTCCGCTTTTGGGCCCAACCATTGACGCGGTAAACGCCGTGTACCAGAAGATCTGCTGAGCCACGTTACCCTGTGACAGCGCCGGCAGCGACTGGTAAAAGTCATAGCTGGCGGCTCCTGGCGGCGCATATTTACGCAGCCATTCATCCCATTTGCGAATCGCGTAAACAGCGGCAGGACCATTGGCCGCACCACCGCGTGATACCGATGCGCCTGCCGGGTTACAGCTGCCTTCTTCCATGCGGATGCCCCACTCGTCGACCGGGACTCCGTTTGGCAGGCCCTTGCTACCGGCACCGGCCATGGAAAGCCAGGCATCGGTCATGCGCCAGCCGAGGTCGGGTGCGCGTTTACCGTAGTCCATGTGCCCGTATACCCTGACTCCGTCGATTTCCTTGACGTGCACCGAGAAGAACTCGGCAATGTCCTCGTAAGCCGACCAGTTGATCGGGACGCCCAGATCGTAACCGTACATGCCTTTGAATTTCTTCTGCAGGTCAGGACGGTCAAACCAGTCTTTGCGGAACCAGTACAGGTTTGCAAACTGTTGATCGGGCAGTTGGTACAGCTTGCCGTCAGGACCGGTGGTAAATGATTTGCCGACGAAATCGTCGACATCGAGCATCGGGTTAGTGACGCTCTTGCCGTCACCGGCCATCCAGTCAGACAGGTTTACCGCCAGTTGCAGGCGCGAATGTGTGCCTATGAGATCCGAATCGTTGATGTAGGCGTCGTAAAGGTTACGCCCGGTCTGCATTTGTGTCTGTACCGCCTGTACCACTTCACCTTCACCGAGTAACTGGTGATTGACCTTTATCCCGGTAATTTCTTCGAAGGCCTTCGTCAGCACTTTGGATTCATATTCGTGGGTCGGAATGGTTTCCGACAGAACGTTGATTTCCATGCCCTGGAAGGGTTTGGCGGCATCGATGAACCACTCCATTTCCTTCATCTGATCCGACTTCGATAGTGAGGATGGCTGGAATTCGTCGTTCACCCATTTATCCGCTTCGGATTTACCGGCGTAGACCGATTGTGTGCACAGTGCGGCAGCAGTTGCCAGCAATGCGAATTGCTTGATCATGAGGATTGCCTCCTTGGTTTTATGAGTTTTTGGTTGTGTTGGCGCCCGAGCGAATTTACGCTCGGATTTTCAGACTGTCAACATATTTGATTTCGTTTGTTCGAATTAATGTTCGTTTGCTTGCGTAATTTTCGTTTTATGTTGAAACTGATGAGCGTTCAGAATGATTATGCGGCTTTTCAATCAGGTTTTTAGCCTTTATGATCTGTTGCATGCCAGACTCCAAGCACTTGCTCATCGTCGCCCACAATCCCTCGCCGAATACGCAAAAACTGGTCGAGGCGACATTGCGTGGTGCTAATCATCAAGACATCGACGGGGTAGAGGTGAAATATATTCCTCCGCTGCGGGCCAATCCCGATAATGTACTCTGGGCCGATGCGGTTATCCTCGGCACAACCGAGAACTTCGGTTACATGAGCGGCGCCCTGAAAGATTTTTTCGATCGAATTTATTATCCCTGTCTGGAGCATACCGAGGCGTTGCCGTATGCCGCCTATATCCGCGCCGGCCTCGATGGCACCGGCACCAAAATCGCGATTGGCAAAATCACCACCGGGCTGAAGTGGAAGGCGGTGCAGGAACCGATGATACTGCGCGGCGAGTATCAGTCTGAATTTGAAACACAGTGTGAAGAACTGGGCATGCTGATGGCGGCCAGCCTGGAGGCCGGCATCATCTAAACCCTTCAATCATTCCCGCGCAAGCGGGAATCTTATAACATGCCGTAATTACGAGATCCCGATACGTCGGACCGCCGCTAAGTGGGCCGCACGCGGTCGGGAATAACTTTAATGACGGGAAAGACGTTAAGGAGTGGAGTGAACTTATGGCAAATTTTGAAAACAAGAAGGCGATCGTGCTCGGTGGCACCTCGGGCATCGGCCTCGCAACCACCGAAATGCTGCGCGACGCGGGCGCGGAAGTTATCGCCGCCAGTCGGCGTGAAACCGATATAGACGGGGTCGAGTGCGTGCAGGTCGATGTGCTCGACCGCGAAGGCCTGCAAACGCTTTTCGAAAAACACCATGGTTTCGATTTCCTGGTGAACGCGGCGACCGGGGGGGCACGGGCGATCGGGCCGTTTCTCGAAATGGACCTCGACGGTTTTCAGAATTCTTTCTCCAAGCTGTGGGGTTACGTCAACAGCGTGCGTCTCGGGGTTCCACAGATGTCGGCCGACGGTGCAGTGGTGTTGTTCAGCGGTTATCCCGCGCGCAAATGGCGCGCCGGCACGATCGCCATCGGCAGCGTTGGCGGTTCGGTCGAAGCCTTCATCCGCCTCGCGGCGAACGAAATTGCACCGGTGCGCATCAACGGCGTCAGCCCCGGCCTGATCGACACGCCGATGTCGCCGCTCGAAGGGGAAGCGCGCGAGGAATACTATCGCGCAGGATCCGCGGGCCACCTGATTGCGCGGGCCGGTACCTCGGAGGAAGTGGCTTCCGCGGCCATGTTCCTGCTCGAAAATGAATTCGTCAGCGGAACCATTGTCGACGTCGATGGCGGGGCCATCTGTACATGAGTTTCGAGAAAGTCGGTCGGATACTGGTCGGTGACACACCGGGGCGTAGTACCGAGCTGAATTATTTTCGTGTCGGGCCCGAAGGCGCTACCAAAAAAGTCTACCTGCAGGCCGCGCTGCACGCCGACGAGCAGCCCGGCATCCTGGTTTTGCATCACTTGTTGAGGCTGCTCCGCGAAGCAGATGCGGCGGGCGACCTGAATGCCCGCTTCGTACTGTTTCCGATGGTCAATCCGCTCGGCATGGGCGATATCGAATTCGGTCAGCACCAGGGGCGTTACAATCGCTCGACCGGGATCAATCACAACCGCGACTGGCCGGTGCTTTACGATGCGGTCGGTGACGGACTGGCCGAAAAGCTTGGAAACGATGCCGGCGAGAATGTGCAGCGGGTGCGCGCGGCCCTGCGCGAATGGACCGGTTCCCTGCCGCGGGTAACCGCGCAGGATCAATGGCGTCATTGCGTGGTGTCGGAAGCCTGCGATGCGGATTATGTTTTCGACCTGCACTGCGACGACGATTCGCTACTGCATATATTTTCGATACCGCAGCTCGCCGACAACATGCAGCAACTCGCTGACTGGAGCGGTGCGGCGGCAACCATGCTCGCCGAAGACAGCGGTGGCGGTTCCTTCGACGAAGTCTGGCCCGCGATCTGGTTGCGACTGGCCGATGAATGTGTCGATAAACCGGTTCCCCTGTCGGTGGTTTCCTGCACGCTCGAGTATCGTGGCCAGGGCGACAGCTTCGATGACCTGAACCGGCAGGATGCACATAACCTGTACGGCTATTTCCAGGAACAGGGTCTGATTGGCGGAACAGCGCTGGGTCAAAGGGGCGAGGCGCGCGCCGGCACCGATCTGCGCGCGACCGAGTACCTGCGTGCGCCACGGCCCGGGCTACTCGCCTATCGGGTCGAACTCGGGGACTGGGTCGAAAAGGGTGATTGCATCGCCGAACTGATCGCACTCGATGGGGACGGCGCCTTCGTCGACAGGATGCCGTTGTTAGCCGGCACCTCGGGGCAGGTCATCTCGCGCAAGATCACCAAGTATGTCTGGGCCGGCGCCAATGTCAGCAAGATCGTCGGCAGTGAGATTCTCGAATCGCGCAGTGGTAGCTTGCTAAGCGACTAGGGAAGCTCTGATTAAGTCGCCATTTTTTGATCATTGCGAGCACTTCACCCCGCTGCGCGGTCACAAATCCGGGAAGAACAGATTCATGCGTCTTTGCAGGCCGGTCCGCGCTCCCGGCGCGCCCGGCACTCGGGCATCCTGCCCTCGAGCGTAGCGAAGCAATCTCCCTGGTCTGGTGTCAATCTCCTGGAGATTGCCGCGTCGCTGTCGCTCCTCGCAATGACGAATTAATCAGAGGTTCCCTGGCCCTAGCTGTCGCGTTCCCAACCGCTTTCCGGCAGGTGTTCGTCGGCATGCAGCCAGCTGACCTTCTCGTTGAGGAAACTGTGGTTGCTCGGCGCCAGGGATTCGAGATCGTCGAATAATCCAAGCTGCAGGTGAATTTCATCGGGGCGGTCGGTCGACTGGTAGGCGACCGGAGATCCGCACTGTCCACAGAAACTGCGCGTGACGCCTCCGTCGCTACTGAAGCGATTCGGCATCGCGCCAGTGAAGATTACCTGGTCCGGATGGAAGCCGGCGAAGGTTGTCATCACCGAACCGCTCTGGCGGCGGCAGGACTCGCAATGACAGTGCCCGACCCATTCAGATTCGCCGGATACTTCAAATTTGACCGCGCCGCAGTAGCAGTGGCCGCTCAGTTTCGTTTCGGACATGACCCACCTCCAGGCTTTGTTGCATGTTAAACCCGGCTCCGTAGCGAGTCGATAACTAATGTTCCCTCGATTCGGAGGCCCTGCTAACATAGGCGCGGCACAATGAGACCGACACCGTTTGCAAACGGCCAGTCGGCGGGCGCGACGCACAGTCCGCTCATAATTATTAATTGACATGATCAGGAGAACTCCAATGTTAAAGCAAAAGTTGTTCACAACCACGATCGCCGCCTTACTGGCCGTGGGCGCGGGTCAGGCGCAGGCGGCGGAAATGCTGCAGAAGATTGGCAAGGGCGAGGGCCGCGTCGATATCGTAGCCTGGCCCGGATATCTGGAACGCGGCGAAACCGATGCGAATTTTGACTGGGTAACCAAATTCGAAAAAAGCAGCGGCTGCATGGTTAACATCAAGACTGCGAATACCTCCGACGAAATGGTCGCGCTGATGAACGAAGGTGGCTTCGACCTGGTCACGGCGTCGGGCGACGCATCGCTGCGCCTGGTGGCGGGAAAACGTGTGCAGCCGGTTAATGTCAAGCTGGTGCCGAGCTGGAACACGGTCGACAAGCGCCTGCAAAATGCCCCCTGGCATACTGTCGACGGCGTGCATTACGGTGTTCCATACATGTGGGGTCCAAACGTGCTGATGTACGATACGCGCGCGTTCAAACAGGCGCCGAAGAGCTGGAGCGTGGTGTTCGAGGAAACTACCCTCGATGACGGCAAGTCCAACAAGGGTCGCGTGCAGGCCTATGACGGTCCCATCCACGTCGCCGATGCTGCCAACTACCTGATGTATCACCGCAAGGAACTCGGCATCAAGAATCCCTATGAACTGAACGCGGACCAGTACAAGGCCGCGCTCGACCTGCTGCGGCAGCAGCGCAAGCTGGTATCTCGCTACTGGCACGATGCCTTCATCCAGATGGATGACTGCAAGAATGAGGGCG
>Ga0164320_10000886_pt1 | contig 10450 bp, 7 predicted proteins | sample GuaBasSediGuay11_FD_113736 | JGI IMG/M metagenome (GOLD analysis project Ga0164320, IMG submission 113736) | Subseafloor sediment microbial communities from Guaymas Basin, Gulf of California, Mexico - Guay11, Core 4567-28, 0-3 cm | ecosystem: Environmental > Aquatic > Marine > Hydrothermal vents...
ATGCATGCTCACCGTTCGGTTGTTTCCCCGGGCAGCACCCAGGGCAGCTTCATTAACGAGATTGGCGAGATCCGCACCTGAGAACCCAGGCGTGCCGCGCGCAATAATGCCCGGATTCACGTCATCGTCCAGCGGTACCTTGCGCATATGCACTTTGAGAATTTGTTCGCGGCCACGAATATCGGGCAGCGGCACAACAACCTGGCGGTCGAATCGCCCTGGACGCAGCAATGCCGGGTCGAGAACGTCGGGTCGGTTAGTCGCAGCGATAACGATAACGCCTTCGTTGCCTTCGAAGCCGTCCATTTCAACCAGCATCTGGTTCAGTGTTTGCTCACGTTCATCGTGACCGCCGCCGAGGCCGGCGCCACGATGTCGACCAACCGCATCGAGCTCATCGATGAAGATGATGCAAGGCGCTTGTTTCTTCGCCTGCTCAAACATATCGCGTACACGCGATGCGCCTACGCCAACAAACATTTCGACAAAGTCAGAACCGGAGATAGTAAAGAACGGCACAGCGGCTTCACCAGCGATCGCCTTCGCGAGCAAAGTCTTACCCGTACCCGGCGGACCCACCATCAATACACCCGTGGGCATCTTGCCGCCGAGGCGCTGGAACTTGCTCGGGTCTTTCAGGAATTCAACGATCTCGGCAAGTTCTTCTTTAGCTTCTTCGATGCCGGCAACATCGTCAAAGGTTACACCGACCTGATCGTCGCCCAGCAACCTTGCTTTGCTCTTGCCAAACGACATGGCTCCGCGTCCGCCACCGCCGCCCTGCATCTGCCGCATGAAATAGATCCACACGCCAATGAGCAACAGAATCGGAAATGAGCTGATCAGCAGTTGACCTATCAGGCTTTGTGACTGTGGTTCGGCTGCAGTAAACAGCACGTTGTTTGAGTCAAGCAATCCAATAAGTGTGTTGTTATCTGTTTCCGGGCTGATGGTATAGAACGGCAGAGGCTCAGAGCGGCCGAAGCGAATCTGCTGATCTTCAATGACGGCAATAGACACCTGGCCGGAGCGAACCTGTGCAAGGAATTCTGAATAGGCTTTCTTCTGTGGCTGTACGCCACTGACGCCCGAAAGGCCCTGAACTACCGACAAAAGCACGACGATAATGACAATAAAGACTAGTATATTTTTGGTTAAATCATTCACGTTTCGACACTACTACAATTGATAATTTCTCGCTACCAAGTACACCTCACGGCTACCGGCACGAGAAGCCTTAGGTTTCATGACCTTTACACGCTCAAAAGAGCTCCGTGCATCGATGACGAATTCGTCTATTCCTTCACCCTGAAAAACTTTGCAGACAAAGCTGCCGCCTGGTTTCAATACCCGACGTGCGAGATCCAGCGCCAACTCCACCAAATACATTGAGCGCGGCTGGTCAACCACACGGGTGCCGGTAATATTGGGTGCGATATCACTCATTACAAGGTCCACTTCCCGGTCACCTGTCGCTGCCAGTATTTGCTCAAGAACCGCCTCATCCTGAAAATCTCCCTGGATGAACTCGACATCCGGCAATGAATCCATCGGCAGGATATCCACTGCGACAATTCGCGCCCTGCCCTTGAGTTTCCTGGTGACATACTGGCTCCAGCTGCCGGGCGCCGAACCAACATCAACACAAACCATGTCAGGTCGCAGAAAGCGTTCTTTCTGATCAATCTGCTCGAGTTTGTAAACCGCACGCGAACGCCAGCCATCACGACGTGCCTGCTGCACGTACGGGTCACGCTCCTGACGATCGCGCCAACTGCCACTCGATTTTCGTGGTTTACCCACTCAATAACTCCAACACACTGCTACACTTCGCGCCCATGAAGCTAAGTGAATCCCAGAAGAAATACCTGCGTGGCCGTGGCCACGACCTCAAACCTCTGATCATGGTCGGCGACGCCGGCCTGACAGAGTCATTACTGGCCGAATTCGAATCCACGCTGGCACACCATGAATTGATAAAGGTCAAATTACGAGCGGGCGATCGTTCGACACGTGACCAAATGATCGAGACCTTGTGCAGCAAGCATTCGGCATCTCTGATCCAACGCGTCGGCAATGTCGCATTACTGTATCGGGCGAATCCTGACAAGAAACCCGAAAAGCGTCTGAGAATCCCGTCCCGCTAAACGTAGCTAACCTCGATAACCTCGTATGATTTATCCCCGTCGGGTGCTTTGAACTCGACAGCATCTCCCTCGCTCTTGCTTATCAAGGCGCGCGCGATAGGCGACGTGTAGGAGATCAGACCGGCCTTGATATTCGCCTCATCCTGACCAACGATCCTGTAAACAATCTCTTTCTCGGTGTCATCGTCGAGCAAGCGAATGGTCGATCCGAAGATCACCTTACCGCCAGCATCGATTTCCGTCACATCGATCACCTGCACGTGGGACAGTTTGCCCTCGAGCTCCTTGATCCTGCCTTCGATGAAACCCTGCTGTTCCTTGGCAGCATGATATTCGGCATTTTCTTTTAGGTCGCCATGCGCGCGCGCCTCGGCGATCGCCTTGATGACCTCCGGCCGATCACTGCCCTTGAGTTTTTTTAACTCCGCCAGCAGCAACTCATGGCCAAGAACAGTCATTGGCTCTTTATTCATGCCACCACCTCATTATGCAAATCCTGTAGTCGATTGACGTCACTGTTGTCGAGATGCTCAATCGCGTGGCAAGTCGCGACGGCAGCTCCCAGAGTCGTGTAGTAGGTAACGTTGCGGCGAACCGCTTCGGCGCGAATCGAAAGTGACTCAACGATGGCCTGTTTTCCTTCCGTCGTGTTAACGATCAAGTCAATCTCGCCATTCTTGATCATGTCAACGATGTGTGGCCGCCCTTCACGTACTTTGTTCGTGCGGCGACATGATACACCAGCACGCGCCAAACTCTCCGCCGTACCATGCGTTGCGACGATCTCAAAGCCCATGCCGGCCAGCAACTTCGCGAGTTCTACAGCACCGTCCTTGTCGTGCTCCCGAACGGATATCAGTGCGACACCCTGTCGTGGCAAGACTACTCCGGAGGCCAATTGCGCCTTCGCATACGCTTCGCCAAAGGTACGACCTACGCCCATGACTTCGCCTGTTGATTTCATTTCAGGACCAAGAATCGGATCGCTTCCCGGAAATTTGATAAACGGGAAAACCGCTTCTTTGACCGAGTAATATTCCGGCACACGCTGATTAACGTAGCCCTGCTGCGAAAGCGATTCGCCAATCATCACCTTGGCGGCTATTTTGGCCAGCGGCACACCGGTCGCTTTGGAAACGAACGGCGCAGTACGTGATGCTCGCGGATTGACCTCAAGGAGGTACACGACATTTCCCTGGATCGCGAATTGCGTATTCATAAGACCCACTACCTTCAGGGCCTGTGCCAGTTTAATGACTTGCGCCTCCAGTTCTTTTTGTATTTCCGGAGTCAGGCTGAATGGTGGTAACGAACACCCGGAGTCGCCCGAATGTACACCCGCCTGCTCGATATGCTCCATGATGCCGCCAATCAGCACTCGCTCACCATCACAAATGCAATCAACATCTACCTCGGTTGCAAGATCCAGAAAGCGGTCAAGCAATACGGGACTGTCGTTGGAAACATTGATTGCCGCATCCATGTAAACGCCAAGATCTTCATCATTGTGTACGACCTCCATGGCTCTGCCACCGAGTACATAAGATGGACGTACAACCAGCGGATAACCAACGTCGGCACCAAGGCGCAATGCTTCTTCCTTATTGCGCGCCGTACAGTTCGGCGGCTGCTTGAGTTGCAACTCTTCGACAAGTTGCAGGAAGCGCTCCCGATCCTCGGCCAGATCAATAGAGTCTGGTGATGTACCGATTATCGGTGCGCCAGCAGCCTCCAGGTCACGTGCCAGCTTCAGTGGCGTTTGGCCGCCGTATTGCACGATGACACCCTTCGGCTTTTCCTTTTCAATGATCTCCATGACGTCTTCAAACGTCAGGGACTCAAAGTAAAGTCGGTCAGAGGTATCGTAATCCGTTGAAACAGTCTCGGGATTACAATTGACCATGATGGTCTCGTAGCCTGACTCTTTCAGCGCCATCGCAGCGTGGACGCAGCAATAGTCGAATTCGATGCCCTGACCGATTCGATTGGGCCCACCGCCGAGAATCATGATCTTGGGATTATTTGTCGGCTCAGCCTCGCACTCTTCTTCATAGGTTGAATACATGTAGGCAGTGGTGGTTTCGAATTCAGCGGCACAAGTATCGACACGCTTGTAGACCGGCCGAACATTCAGATCCAGCCGGCGTTTCCGCACGGTCTGTTCTTCGACGTTGAGTACGGTAGCCATGCGCGCGTCCGAAAAGCCTTTGCGCTTCATCGCACGCATCATGTTTTCATCCAGCCCGGTGAGGCCCGCTTCACGGATACGACCCTCCGCATTGACCAGATCGGCGATCTGGACGAGGAACCACGGATCGATTCCCGTGAGCTTCGCAACATCTTCATAGGAATAGCCATGCCGCAGCGCGTCGGCTACATACAGCAGACGGTCGGGCCCGGGCATTCGGAGTTCATGGCGGAGGTGATCGCGATCTGCATCGGTCGCGATCGGCCCGCATATTTCATCAAGCCCGTCGATTCCGGTCTCGAGGCCGCGCAGAGCTTTTTGCAACGACTCCTGGAAATTCCGGCCCATGGCCATAACTTCACCAACCGACTTCATTTGCGTTGTCAGACGGTCGTTGGCACCCGGAAACTTCTCAAACGTGAAGCGTGGAATCTTGGTAACAACATAGTCGATGGTTGGTTCGAAGGATGCCGGCGTCGCACCGCCAGTAATGTCATTCTTCAGTTCGTCCAGTGTATAGCCGATCGCAAGTTTTGCCGCGACTTTAGCGATGGGGAAACCGGTTGCTTTTGATGCCAGCGCCGAAGATCGTGACACCCGCGGATTCATCTCAATAATCAGTACCCGACCCGTATCTGGGCAGATAGCAAACTGGACATTCGAGCCGCCCGTCTCAACACCAATTTTTCGCAATACGTCTATGGAAGCATTGCGAAGACGTTGATATTCCTTATCCGTCAACGTCTGAGCTGGTGCTACCGTAATGGAGTCTCCGGTATGCACACCCATTGGATCGAAGTTCTCGATCGAGCAAACGATGATGCAGTTGTCGTTCTTGTCACGAACAACTTCCATCTCAAACTCTTTCCAGCCGATAACCGACTCTTCCAGCAAGACTTCAGTGGTTGGCGACATTTCCAGGCCGTGCGTGACAATGCGTTCGAACTCTTCGCGGTTATATGCGATGCCGCCGCCTGTTCCGCCGAGCGTAAACGAAGGCCGGATAATCGTCGGGAAACCAATTGTCACCTGCTTCTCGAGCGCCTCTTCCATTGAGTGCGCTATCTCTGCTCGTGGACTCTCCAGGCCGATCTCGTCCATCGCCTTGCGGAATAAATCACGATCTTCAGCCATATCGATGGCCTCGCGTGAAGCGGCGATCAACTCAACATTGTATTTTTCGAGGACGCCCTCGCGTGCCAGATCAAGCGCACAGTTCAGCGCCGTCTGCCCACCCATGGTCGGCAACAAGGCGTCGGGCCGTTCCTTTGCGATAATTCGTTCGACCGTAGCCCAATGCACTGGCTCGATGTAGACAGCATCAGCGGTTTCCGGATCCGTCATGATCGTCGCTGGATTGGAATTGACCAGAATGACCCGGAAGCCCTCTTCGCGCAGGGCTTTGCAGGCCTGAGCCCCCGAATAGTCGAATTCACAGGCCTGACCGATGACGATGGGCCCGGCGCCGATAATCAGGATGCTGTCTATGTCAGTGCGTTTTGGCATTTTCGGTGCGTATATTAGTGAGAAATTAGTTTAACTATTAGTCTTAAATAATTGTTTTATAGAATGTTTTATGATGAAAGTATCGCTCTCAGCCCACGTTTCTTCTGCTCATCCATAGACTCAATGAAACGGTCAAACAACGGCAGCAAATCGTGTGGCCCCGGACTCGCCTCGGGATGACCCTGAAAACTGAAGGCCGGCTTGTCCTTGTGAGCGATCCCTTGCAGGGTTCCATCAAACAACGAGCGATGGGTTGCTACAACGTTGTCTGGCAACGTCGCCTCATCAACCGCAAAGCCGTGATTCTGACTGGTGATCATCACCTGCCCTGTTTCGAGGTCCTGCACCGGATGATTTGCGCCGTGATGCCCGAATTTCATCTTCTCGGTCTTCGCACCGACCGCCAGCGCCAGCAGCTGGTGCCCAAGGCAAATGCCGAATATCGGAATTCCGGTGTCCAGGAACTCCTGAATCGCAGCGATTGCGTAATCGCAGGGCTCCGGGTCTCCCGGGCCATTTGAGAGGAAAATGCCATCCGGATTGAACGCCAGAGCTTCTTCGGCGCTCGTTGTTGCTGGCACCACCGTCAGGCGGCAGTCCAGATCGGACAGCAGGCGCAGTATGTTGCGTTTAACACCAAAGTCGTACGCGACAACGTGATACGGCGCTATACGACGACTCATGATTCGTGGCTTGCGCCCGAAGGTCGTGCCGTAGCACCACTGGTAGGCCTCATTCGTCGTGACGAACTTCGCGAGATCCATACCGGAGATACCCGGAAACTTGCTGGCATGCTTGATGGCCGTTGCAACGGCCTGCTGACCCGTCATGATGCAACCGGACTGAGCGCCCGTCCTGCGAATAATACGCGTCAACTTGCGCGTATCGATATCCGCGATTGCGACCGTGTTGCCTTGTCGCAGAAACGCAGAAAAGGTCCGCTCTGAGCGCCAACTACTGGTCAGCATGGTGCTATCACGCACGACCAGCCCCGATGCATGGATCTTTCCGGATTCCATGTCATCACTGTTGGTACCGGTATTGCCAATATGTGGGTAAGTGAGGGTGACGATTTGCCGGCAATAGGATGGATCCGTCAGGATCTCCTGGTAACCGGTCATTGAGGTATTGAAGACTACCTCGCCGATAGTCTGGCCATCGGCACCGATCGACGTGCCGTGAAAAACGGTGCCATCTTGTAGTGCAAGTATTGCTGGCGTGCTCAAGTACGACCCTCGCGATAGAACAATTTGAGACCGTTCGAGGATCATATTGTCGCATTATCTGCTAGTTGCAGATGCACAAAAGCGGAAGGACTTTGCCTTCCGCTTGCGACTTCGCTGACCACCCAGCGATCTGGCGTAGTTTACTTAAGGGCAGCTGGACGCGCAACCACGACTAGCTAATCCGATCGAAAAACCGCTTGACGGTATCCATCCACCCACCAGCTCTCGGATTGTGCTTGTCGCCGCCTGCCTGCAAGGTCTCGTCGAACTTCTGCAGCAGCTCTTTCTGCTCCGCAGTCAGATTGACGGGAGTCTCAACGGCAACTTGCGCGAATAAATCGCCCTTACGGGCATCGCGAACCGTGGTCACGCCTTTGCCACGCAATCTAAATATCTTGCCCGACTGTGTCCCAGCTGGAACCTTGAGCGAAACATGACCATCCAGCGTGGGCAACTCAACGTCACCGCCCAGTGTCGCAGTACTGAAACTGATGGGAACCTCGCAAGCGAGGTTGGCACCGTCACGCTCGAATATCTTGTGCTTGCCAAGACGCAGTTCAACGTATAGATCGCCTGACGGACCGCCGTTGCGTCCGGCTTCGCCTTCGCCCGACAAACGAATTCGATCACCGTCATCAACCCCGGCCGGTATCTTGACCGACAATGTGCGTGTCTTCCGAGTGCGGCCACGCCCGTGACAATCGCCGCAAGGATCGCTGATCGTAGTGCCGACACCTTTGCATGCCGGACAAGTCTGCTGCACAGAGAAGAACCCCTGTTGCATACGGACCTGGCCCGCGCCACCGCAAGTCGAGCAAGTCTCCGGTGAAGTGCCCTTCTTTGCACCTGAGCCACTGCAAGCCGTACAGCTGATTTGTGTGGGGACATCTATTTCAACCGTGTCTCCAGCAACAGCCGCCTCCAGATCCAGCTTTAGCTCATAACCGAGATCAGCACCACGGAATACCTGTGGCCCGCCACCACGGCGGCCACCGCCAAAAATATCGCCGAAAACGTCGCCGAATATGTCGCCAAATCCCTCGGCACTTTGGAATCCGCCCTGTCCACCTGCCCCGGCACGCAATCCGTCATGACCAAACTGGTCGTAGGTCGCCTTCTTTTCTGTGTCCTTCAGGACTTCGTAGGCTTCCTTCGCTTCCTTGAATTTCTTCTCGGACCCCCCGTCATCATCCGTGTTGCGATCCGGGTGAAATTTCATGGCAAGGCGGCGATAAGACTTCTTGATCTCATCGGCAGATGCCGATTTTGAGACTCCCAGTACTTCGTAATAGTCGCGTTTGGCCATTTCTTTCTTTTAAGTTTCGGGCGCCATACGGCGCCCGATAATTACAACATTATGACTGTCGAGGAATGCTTACTCGGACTTCGCCTTCTCGTCGCCATCGTCCTTGTCGACTTCCTCGAATTCCGCATCAACAACATCATCCTCGGCCGGGGTGCCGTCAGCACCCTCCGCGCCGGCATCCGCTGCCTGCTCGGCATACAGTTTCTCTGCCAGACCACCCGATGCTTCACCCAGTGCTGCGGTTTTGGCATCGATTGTATCCTTGTCATCACCTTCGAGCGCCGTCTTCAGATCGGAGACTGCATTCTCGACAGCAAGTCGATCTTCAGCCGATGCTTTTTCACCCAGTTCACTGAGTGTCTTCTCGGCAGCGTGAATCAAGCCGTCCGCCTGATTACGTGCATCAACGAGCTCGCGGAACTTGCGATCCTCTTCAGCATGGCTCTCGGCATCCGTCACCATCTTCTCGATCTCTTCGTCAGACAGTCCACTGGAAGCCTTGATGACAATGTTCTGGCTCTTGCCAGTAGCCTTGTCCTTGGCCGATACATTGAGAATACCGTTCGCATCAATATCGAACGTTACTTCAATCTGCGGCAAACCGCGCGGTGCCGGTGGGATGTCAGAAAGGTCAAAACGACCCAGCGATTTATTGTCCGAACTACGCTCACGCTCACCCTGCAGCACGTGAATGGTCACCGCCGACTGGTTGTCATCTGCCGTTGAGAACACTTGCTCGGCATTAGCCGGAATAGTCGTGTTCTTGTCAATTAGCTTGGTCATTACGGCGCCCATGGTCTCAATACCCAGGGACAGCGGTGTTACGTCCAGCAACAATACGTCTTTAACATCACCCGCCAACACGCCGCCCTGAATTGCTGCACCCAGTGCAACAGCCTCATCAGGGTTTACGTCACGTCGAGGTTCCTTACCGAAGAAGTTCTGCACTTCTTCCTGAACCTTCGGCATACGGATCTGGCCACCAACAAGAATGATGTCGTCAATCTCGTTAACCTTAAGACCAGCGTCTTTCAACGCAATCTTGCACGGTTCAATGGTACGCGCGATGAGCTCTTCAACCAGCGACTCGAGCTTGGCCCGCGTCAGTTTAATGTTGAGGTGCTTCGGACCACTGGCATCAGCCGTGATGTACGGCAGGTTAACTTCTGTCTGCTGCTGCGTACTGAGCTCGATCTTGGCTTTTTCTGCCGCTTCCTTCAGACGCTGCATGGCCAGGGGATCTGCCGTAATGTCCACACCGCTCTCACGCTGGCATTCGGAGGACAAATATTCAATGACACGCATATCAAAGTCTTCACCGCCGAGGAACGTATCGCCGTTCGTCGCCAGTACTTCGAACTGGTGCTCACCGTCCACTTCTGCGATCTCAATGATCGAGACATCAAACGTACCACCACCGAGATCGAATACTGCAAGCGTCGCATCACCGCGTTTCTTGTCCATACCGTAAGCAAGTGCTGCTGCGGTCGGCTCATTGATGATGCGCTTAACAGTGAGACCAGCAATCTTGCCGGCGTCTTTGGTTGCCTGACGTTGCGAGTCGTTGAAGTACGCCGGAACGGTTACGACCGCTTCCGTGACTTCTTCACCGAGATAATCCTCAGCGGTCTTCTTCATCTTCATCAGAACCCGCGCCGAAATCTCGGGCGGTGCCATTTTCTTACCGTTTGCCTCTACCCAAGCGTCGCCGTTATCGGCTTTCGCAATCGTGTACGGCACCATATTGATGTCGCGCTGCACGACGTCATCATCGAACTTGCGCCCGATCAGTCGTTTGACCGCAAACAGTGTGTTGGTGGGGTTGGTGACTGCCTGGCGCTTGGCCGACTGGCCCACCAGAACCTGGTCGTCCTTGCTAAACGCAACGATCGACGGCGTGGTGCGATCACCTTCGCTGTTCTCTATAACCTTGGGGGCATCGCCCTCCATGACTGCAACGCAGGAGTTCGTGGTACCAAGGTCGATACCAATAACTTTACCCATGTTCATATGCTCCAAAAATAGTAATTAATCAGATGCTTGTCTAGGTGGGGCCGGGATCCGGCCTTTCAAGCAA
>Ga0164320_10000887_pt1 | contig 10445 bp, 8 predicted proteins | sample GuaBasSediGuay11_FD_113736 | JGI IMG/M metagenome (GOLD analysis project Ga0164320, IMG submission 113736) | Subseafloor sediment microbial communities from Guaymas Basin, Gulf of California, Mexico - Guay11, Core 4567-28, 0-3 cm | ecosystem: Environmental > Aquatic > Marine > Hydrothermal vents...
TCGGCAGCCTCTGCACCGCTCATGACGCGGTGACCCTCCATGGCTGCTGCGACCCCACGAATCGGGTCGATCTCTGTGACAATCACATCAGCGCCAAGCCCCTGCGCCCGTGTGGCGAGGCCCCAACCACAATCGCCGAATCCGGCCACTACGACGCGTTTGCCCGCGAACAAGATGTTCGAGGCACGCAGGATGCCATCGAGAGAGGACTGGCCTGTCCCATGACGGTTGTCGAAGAGGTGCTTCGTGTCCGAGTCGTTGACCGCAACGATCGGATACCGGAGTACGTCATCTGCCTCCATTGCCTTGAGGCGGATCACCCCAGTGGTCGTCTCCTCCATGCCACCAACGACTTCTTGTTCGACACGCTCCTTGTGGAGCACCATTGTCATGTCAGCACCGTCATCGAACACGAGATGAGGTTGTGTATCGAGTACTGCATTGATGTGTGCGTAGAACGTTTCGGCATCCTCGCCCCGCACCGCATAGGTCGGGATTCCAATGTCTACGAGTGCAGCAGCCACGTCGTCCTGTGTAGAAAGGGGATTCGAAGCACAGAGAGCCACCTCGGCACCACCCGCGATGAGAGTCGTCATGAGGTTCGCCGTCTCCGTGGTGACGTGCATGCAAGCACCGATTCTCACTCCCGCGAGTGGCAGCTCCGTCTCGAACCGCTCCCTGATTGCAGCGAGCACAGGCATCCTGCTGGCTGCCCACTCGATCCGAAGATGGCCCTTCTCAGCCAGCGAGCTGTCAAGAATGTCGTAGTCCATGGAATGCCTTTCGGTTCAGTGGGGTCAACGGTAGTGAAGACGAGGTACTCAGTTCTCAGTTGGAGAGTCACGGTTCACGATTGACGGCCAGAAGCGCCACCGGAATCTCAACCATCCTGCTTCTCAGCCATTCGCCGAGGCTCTTGGCCTGTGGGTCGAACCTCGTTGAGGAAGCCACGCCATCACCAAGCAACCCGTGCACAACGAAGTTCAAGCCTCTGATATTGGGAAGTGCGTACCGCTCGACCGACAACGATGCGGTCTCTGGGAGTAGCTCCTGGAGTTTTGGAGTGGTCAGCTCATCGACCAGCCAGTCGTACGCAGCATCCGAGCGCACCCACACACCGATATTCGCATTGCCACCCTTGTCCCCCGATCGTGCCCCTGCGATCGTACCGAGTGGGGCGAGGCGCGTCTCTTCGTCAGGCCGAGGAGGAGCGGCATCCGCTCCGACGTCCTCCGCGGCTTGGTCACCGTGTGGCGGATCCGCAACCACGACACGAGATCCGTCGTCGAACACGACCTCCTGGGTGATGAGGGACCTCGGAATGAGAGCAGGCCAGTAGACGCCGTACGGCGACTCCCCTGAGGGTGGTGCCGTTGCGAAGAACCCTGGATAGCTTGCCAACGCCAGCTCAACGACCGCACTCGAAAACGACCGACCCACCTTGTCCGGGTTGGCGTCCATTGCGGTGATCGTCAGCATTGACGCTGCTTGCACGTTCACACCGGCATCAGGATTGCCGGTCTCGGTGAACGAAAACTCGAGTACGTCTGGCTCTCGGTCGCCTGCCAGTTCCGTTGTGAGCGTGTCGACGACGAGCTCCGCCTTCTTCTGCGCATCCATGCCGACGAGGACGAGCGTCATGGAGTTCCGGTAGCCACCGAGGTAATTGATCGCAGCCTTGAGGTCATTCGGAGCCCGCGATCCCTTTACACCTGTGATCCGCACACGATCCTCACCGATCTGGTCGAGTTCGATGGTGTCGAAGTGAGAGATGACGTCCGGCGTCCGATAGGCGGGATCGTCGATCTCGTACAGGATCTGTGCCGTCACGGTGTCGACGGTCACGGCGCCGCCGGTGCCTTGATGTTTCGTGATCACACTCGATCCGTCCTCCGAAACCTCGGCGATCGGAAAACCTGGATGCGTGAGATCAGGGATCTCGTGAAAGAACGAGAAGTTGCCCCCTGTCGCCTGAGTGCCGCATTCGAGGATGTGACCGGCCGCAACTGCACCGGCAAGTTTGTCCCAATCATCGAGCTTCCATCTGTGGTGCCACGCTGCTGGACCCACAACGAGGGCGGCGTCGGCGACTCGGCCGGTAACGACAACGTCAGCACCTCGATTCAACGCTTCGACGATCCCCCATGCACCGAGGTAGGCGTTGGCCGTGAGCGGAGGCGCCGCGAGCTCCGCAAGGCTTCGTGACGTATCGATGTTTCGAAGCTCGTGTCCCTCTTCGACCATGGATCCGATGCGTGCAAGGAAGTCGTCGCCCTCGACATGTGCAATCGAGATATCGATGCCGAGCGTCTCCGCGATCGCACGCAACTCGTCTGCAAGTCCAGCTGGATTCAAACCTCCAGCGTTCGCGACAACCTTGATCCCTCGTCGCGAAATCTCTCCGAGCACCTCCTCCATCTGCTTGAGGAAGGTCACGGCGTATCCACGGTCGGGTGCCTTCTGTTTCGCCTTCCAGAGGATGAGCATCGTCAGCTCCGCGAGGTAGTCGCCGGAGACGACATCGATCTGGCCGCCGGTGATCTGCTCAGCCATCGCAGAGAACCGGTCCCCATAGAACCCGGAGACGTTTGCGATGCGAATCGGGTCAGCCATCTTCTTCAACCTCAACAAGCACGGCACCGGCATCAACCTGGTCGCCGACGCCGAAGTGCATTGCGGTGACCCTCCCGGCGTAGGGTGCAGTGATCGCCTGTTCCATCTTCATGGCTTCAACGACCATCACCGATTGACCTGCTGTGACAGGATCACCGAGGGCGACGAGCACAGCAACAACCGTTCCCGGGGTCTTGGCCACCATCGATCCGGTCACCGAGGCCGCGTCGACGTCGGGGAACCTCGGAGCAACCTGCAGCCTGACGGAGCCAAGCTGACTGTCGACATACACATCCTCACCAACGATGTTTGTCGAGTAGACCCGCCGAACCCCTTCGATCGACACGTCGACCGCGTCCTCATTGATCCCATGGACGGCATTGATCAACACGGGCGAACCGTCCACGTCGACACTCGCTGTTCCGCGTTGGGACGCATAGGTCACGCCAAGGCGCCTTGTCCCACAGGTGAGGGTGAGGTCCTGGGGCTTGAACGGGACGTTGCGCCATCCCGAAGGGATCGAACCGAGCACCTTTGCTTGTGCGCGGTTGGCGGCCGCGAGAGCAAGGGCAGCAACGGCCGCCAGGCATCTGAGGGCTTCGTCGTCTGCCAGTGGCAGGGTGAGCACATCCGCTTTGCGCTCGAGGAAGTGGGTATCGAGAGCGCCCCTGCGAAACTCTGCATCGCGAAGCACACGCACCAGTAGGTCGCGGTTCGTGTCGATACCATGAATATGGCTGCCGGCCAGGGCTGTCGCCAGTCGGGCGGCGGCCTCGGCCCTCGTCGGTGCATGAGCGATGACCTTTGCAACCATCGGATCGTAATGATGGGTGACGGCCACACCATCGGCGATGCCTGTATCGACTCTGACATCGCCCGGCACGCGGAAACGGTGAACGGTTCCCGTCGATGGCAGATACCCATCATGCGGTCTCTCCGCGTTCACCCTCGCCTCGATGGCGTGGCCCGACTGGCTGGGAATGTCCCCCTGGGACGGCAGTGGCAGTCCGGACGCGATCTCGATCTGCATCCTGACGAGGTCGATTCCTGTCGTGAGTTCAGTGACAGGATGCTCGACCTGAAGCCTCGTATTCATCTCGAGGAACGCAAAGTTCCCTGCCTGGTCAACGATGAACTCGACGGTTCCCGCCCCCCGATACTTCACAGCCCTGCCCGCATCAAGGGCAGCTCCCCACATTCGCTCTCTGAGTTTCGGATCGAGGTCGGGACTCGGCGTCTCTTCGATGATCTTCTGAAAGCGACGTTGGATCGAGCATTCGCGCTCGTAGAGATGTATGACGTTGCCTTCGCCATCCCCGATGATCTGGACCTCGACGTGCCTCGGGCTCTCGACGTAACGTTCGAGATACACCGTGCCGTCCCCAAAGGCGGACTCCGCCTCCCTTGATGCGCTTTCGATGGCTGGTACGAGGGCACTCGGATCGCTGACTATGCGCATGCCCTTCCCACCACCGCCACTCGATGCCTTCACAAGCACGGGGTACGCGATCTCCTCCGCTGCCACGGCGGCTTCCGTACCACCACCCAGCTCGGCATGAGGGAGGACCGGAACCCCGGCACGATCCACCACCGCCCGAGCCTGGAGCTTTGAACCCATGGATGCGATCGTCTCAGGTGATGGGCCGATGAATGTGATGCCTGCAGCCTCCACGCCCGATGCAAACTCTGCGTTCTCGGCCAGGAAGCCATAACCGGGATGGATCGCATCCGCACGAGTTCGTTCCGCTGCCTCGATGATCGCTCCCCCATCGAGGTAGGACGACCCCTCCGGCAATGCAACGGACTCGTCTGCATCATTGACGAATGGTGCATCTTGGTCGTGGTCGGAGAAGACGACGACTGTTGCGATGCCCATCCGTGAACACGTACGGATGACGCGCCGAGCGATCTCGGAGCGGTTTGCGATCAGGATCTTCGAGAACACCGACATCACATCCTGAAGACACCGAAGCGATCGGTACCTGAGACCTGGGCCGAGTGGACGACAGACAGAGCGATCCCGAGCACCGTGCGTGTATCCCTCGGATCGATTATCCCATCATCGAGCACGCGGCCGCTGAGATATGCGGCCTGTTCCTCCTGTTCGATCTTCATCTTGATCATCGTCCGCCGCTGCACGTCGGCCTCCTCATCGAACTCCGATCCTGAGCGCTCCGCAGCAGCCCTGGCGACGATCGAGAGCGTGCCGGCAAGCTGTTCAGCACCCATGATGCATGTCTTGGCATTCGGCCACACGAAGAGGAACCGTGGGTCGTATGGTCGACCGGCCATTGCATAGTTGCCCGCCCCGTACGACCCACCCACCTGGAGGGTGAGATGGGGAACCGTGCTGTTCGACACCGCGTTGATCATCATCGAGCCGTGCTTGACGATGCCTCCCTGCTCGTAGCTCGCCCCGACCATGAACCCGGTCACGTTCTGGACGAACAGGAGAGGTGTGTCCGTGCGGTTGGCGAGCTGGATGAACTGGGCAGCCTTCTGGGATTCCTCAGAGAAGAGGATTCCTCTGTGGTTGGCGAGGATTCCGATGTCGTAACCGTGGATCCGTGCCCAGCCTGTCACGAGATTGCTGCCATAGAGAGGTTTGAACTCGTCGAACTCTGATCCATCGAGAATGCGCGAGAGGACCTCCTTGATGTCGAAGGGGACCTTGAGGTCTGCTGACGCAACACCGAGCAGCTCCTCGGAATCGTAGAGCGGCTCGATTGCGCGACGGCTCGGCTCTCGTCCACCTTTGGACCAGTTGAGCCTCGACACGAGCATCCGGCCGATACGGATCGCATCGATCTCGTCTGCTGCCATGAAGTCGGCGAGACCGGACGTTGTGGCATGCATCTGTGCTCCACCGAGTTCCTCGTCGGTGGAGTCCTCACCCGTCGCCATCTTGACCAGCGGTGGGCCTCCGAGGAATACCTTCGCCCTACCCTCCACGAACACCGTGTAGTCAGACATGCCTGGCAGATACGCTCCTCCGGCCGTCGAGCTTCCGAAAACGAGGGCGATCGTCGGGATCCCGGCAGCCGAAAGTCTGGTGAGCTCGCGAAACGTCTTCCCGCCGGGTAGGAAGACATCGATCTGTCTCGGCAGGTCGCCTCCGGCCGATTCAACGAGGTACACAACGGGAAGTCGGTTCTGTGCGGCGATCTCAAGAGCCCTGAGTCCCTTGGCCAGCCCGATGGGGTTGATCGCCCCACCCTTGGCGGTCGGATCGCTCGCCACTATCACACACTCGACGCCTTCGATGACCCCGATACCAGCCACGACGCCAGCACCGATGTTGTATTCCGTGTTTGCCCCTGCAACGGGCGACAACTCCAGAAACGGTGCGTCTCGATCGACGAGCAATTCGATGCGCTCCCGGGAGAGCAATTTGCCTCGTTTCAGGTGGCGTGCCACGTACTTGTCCCCACCGCCGGCGATCGCCCCGGCCAGCAGGCCATCAAGGACCTCGAGGTGCTCCTTCATTGCATCGAAGTTCGTCTTGAACTCCTGGGATCGTGTGTCGATGGAGGTGCGGAGTACGGTCATGATCGAACGTGCTCGACAAGGCCTTCGAGCCTCGTCACCCTGGCATCGAGCCCTGTGGCTTCTGCCGGCATCGACACGATTCCCTGACAGACCAACTGTGTGAGCCCATCTGCAATGTTGTCGACATCGATCTCCCCGTGGCCCGTCACCGCGCCCCACGCGATGTGTTCGATGCCGCCATATACAAGATCACGGATCATCGTGGCCGGAACATCGGCGCGGAACGTGCCGTCCGACTGACCATCCTTGATCGCGTCCACGAGCAGCGAGGTCCAGCGCCTGTTGAGATCTGCGACCTCGGACTCGTAGTAGTCGTGCATCGGACGTGCCTCAGCAATGATGAACCTGCATACCTCTGGCTCATCTGCAAACGCTCGCAGCTGGAGCCAGATCAGATAACGGAGACGCCCCCGAACATCCGGTATGCCCGTGACGGTCTGGCTCGCAAGCTCGATCACGGGCTCATAGAAAGCGCGGATGACTTCGAACAGCAGGGCACGCTTGGATGCAAAGTGCTTGTAGATGGCTCCATCGGCAACGCCGACGGAGCCAGCGATGTCACTGATCGAGGTCCCGTCGAAGCCCTTCTCCGCAAACAGCGTCCGCGCAGCTTCAAGTATCTCGATCGATCGTTGGCTCGAGCGACGATCCTGTCCTGGTGAATTCGATTCACGTTCTGCCATCGTGACGATCATCATACACGATTCACATGTGATATGGCACGGTGTCCCTTATGTGAGTATGATTCACTGCATCGACCAGAGAGGTACACGTGGGAGCTCGGGACTTCGATCTGAACACAGAGGATCGTCTGATCCTCGAGGAGGCCGAGCGATTCGCAAGGGAGAAGCTCCACCCCCTCTCCCAGCGGATGGACGACGAAGAGTGGTGGCCGGAGGATCTGTTCCAGATGCTCGGTCGACACGGGCAACTCGGCCTGACGATCCCTACTCAGTACGGCGGTCAGGGCATGGGTCTGTTCCAGGCTGGACTCGTCGGTCAGGCATACTCAAAGTGGAACCACGCCGTTGCCCTCTCCGTCGGAGCACACGACAACCTGTGTGCGAACAACATCTACCGCAACGGAAACGAGGAACAGCGCAAGAAGTACCTACCCGGTCTCAACTCGGGTGAGCTCGTCGGTGCGCTCGGACTCACCGAACCAGGTGCCGGTTCGGACGCTCTCGGCTCGATGGCCACGACAGCGGTGCGCGACGGAGATACCTACATCTTGAACGGTTCCAAGATGTTCATCACTAACGGCCCGATCGCTGACGTCGTGCTCGTGTACGCCAAGACGAACCCTGAAGCCGGCGCCCACGGGATCTCTGCCTTCATCGTGGAGTCAGGGTTTCCAGGATACGAAGTTGCCCAGAAGCTCACGAAGATGGGATACCGCGGAAGCCAGACGGGCGAAATCGTGTTCGACAACTGCGTCGTACCGGCAGAGAACCTACTCGGCGAGGAGAACCGCGGTGTGGCAGTCACGATGAGCGGGCTCGACATCGAGCGGGTGTACCTCGCCACGGGCGCTGTCGGCATTGCGGAACGCTGCCTCGAACTCTCGGTCGACTACGCAAACAATCGGGTCCAGTTCGGTCGCCCGATCGCAGACTTCCAGATGATCCAGGCAAAGCTCGCAGACATGTACACGTCTCTCGAGGCGATGCGCACGTTCACGTACCGGGCACTCATGGCAGCTCAAGATCTCGAGATCGGTGGCGGGGGTCGGGGCGAGATCCACAAACTCGCTGCCGCGGTGGTTCTATTCGGAGGGGACCAGCTCTCCAAGATCGCTGCCGATGGTCTCCAGATCTTCGGCGGTTCCGGATACATGTGGGAGTCGGAGATCAACCGGTTGTACAGGTCCACGAAACTCTATGAGATCGGGGCAGGTACCCAGGAGGTCCGTCGGATCATCGTTAGCGAGGAACTCAACAACGAGTGGCGCAGGGCGAACACATGAAACAGATCATTTCGGACCTTCGAGCGGAACAGGACTCGCTCGACGACATCGTTTCGGGGATCACGGGCGATGCGTGGAGCACACCCACACCCGCCGAGGGTTGGGATGTTCGCGACCAGATCGGTCACCTCACCTTCTTCGATGAACGAGCCACAGAAGCGATCGCTCATCCTGAAGCATTCCTCGCAGGCATCGAGGCGGCGGCGACAGACATCGACGGATACATGACATCACATCTCGATGCAGCAAGACGGTCGGACCCGGGTGAGATTCTGTCCCACTGGCGGCTGGGTCGCTCAGAAATGGTCGATGAACTCGATGCATTGGACCCCTCTGCGAGACTCGCCTGGTACGGACCTCCCATGTCGGCGCGGAGCTTCGCCACCGCAAGGCTCATGGAGACGTGGGCCCACGGGCAGGACATCATCGATTGTCTTGAGGTCGATCGGGCCCCCACGGATCGACTGAGGCACATAGCCTTTCTCGGTGTCAGAACCATGGGTTGGAGTTTCACGGTCAATGGGCTCGCCGCTCCGACCGAAGCAGTGCGCGTGGACCTCGCCGCTCCTTCGGGTGACCGGTGGGTGTGGAACGAGGACTCGACGCAGAACTCTCTCAGCGGGGACGCAGAGGACTTCTGTCTTGTCGTCACCCAGCGAAGGCACATCTCGGACGTTGGCCTCGATGTCGCAGGACCCGTGGCCGAGCAGTGGATGTCTGTCGCCCAGGCGTTTGCCGGCCCTCCCGGTGAGGGTAGGCCGGCAGGCATGTTTGCCTAGCTGTACCTAAGGCGCCGCTACGCTCACGCCCATGGCAAGACACGTTGACAAACCCTGGGGTCACGAAACCATATGGAGCGAGACATCCCGCTACACAGGCAAGTTGATCCACATCGACGCCGGCAAGAGGCTGAGCCTCCAATACCACGAATCCAAACAAGAGTCCGTGTTCGTGGTCTCAGGAACGATGCTCCTGCATCTCGGCCAGGGCGACGAGGCGCGAATAGTCGTGCTCCAAGAAGGAGAATCGGCGGACATCCTCGCTGGTGAAATCCATCGGTTCGAAGCATCGTCCGAAGGCGATGTCGAAATTGTCGAGGTCGCAACGCCAGAGATCGATGACGTCGTCAGACTCGAGGACGACTACAGCCGGGAGGGGACGACCGCCCCGTAGCGACGCCTGCCGAAAGCCGACTACCGATCTTCATCCAACAGCATCACGGGGATACCGTCCTTCACCGGATACGCATGCCCGCAGTCCTGACAGACGAGCGCAGGAGGGTCAGGCCGCTCAGCGAGGCTCCCTGCGCATTTTGGGCACTGCATGATCCCAAGAAGATCTGGCGAGATGAGCGTACCGTCTGTCACGATTCCTCCTTGATGATCCCTGCAACTTGTTCGACAAGATCGTCGACGGCCTCAGGGTCGGGTCCCTCGACGTTGAGTCGCAACACGGGCTCTGTGTTCGATGGCCGCAGGTTGAACCAGCGATCGCCGAGGTCGACGGTCAATCCATCGAGCCTGTCGATCGAGTGATCCTCGAAGGCGCGCTCTACGGCAGCATCCGCAACGGCCTTGTCAGGAACATCGAAGTTGATCTCACCCGACTGGGCGTAGGGCTCGTAGCGTCCACGCAACTCCGAGAGTGGAACACCGGCATCGGAGAGCACCCTGAGCAGGACGAGCATCGCCATGATCCCCGAGTCTGCGCGGTAGTTGTCCCTGAAGTAGTAGTGCCCGGAGTGCTCACCACCGAAGACTGCACCGGATTCGGCCATCACCTGTTTGATGTATGAGTGACCGACCTTCGTGCGAATCGGAAGACCCCCTGCTGCCTCGATCGTCTCGGCCACGGCCTTGGAGCAGATGAGGTTGTGGACCACCGCACTTGCCGGTTGCTCGGCAAGGAACCAGTCTGCGATGATCGCGGTGGTCGTGGACCCGGGTAGAGGCACACCCTGATCATCGATGAAGAATGCGCGGTCGGCATCACCATCGAAGGCTACGCCGATGTCAGGCTTCCGGTCCTGCACGAGCGCCACAAGATCCACCAGGTTCTCGGGACGTAGAGGATCCGCTGGATGGTTCGGGAAGGTTCCGTCGGGTTCGAGGTACAGGCCGATCAGGTCGGCACCGATGCGATCGAATACTTGGGGCAGCACGGATCCTGCCATTCCGTTCCCTCCGTCGGCTGCAACGGAGGGTCCCGATATCCCTTCGGCGCCCGTCACCGCGCTGACATGGTCGAGCTATCCGTCGACAACGTCGGCCCCACCGACCTCGCCGACGTCCTCTCGCTCGGGTCGATCCTCAGAGCA
>Ga0164320_10000888_pt1 | contig 10435 bp, 16 predicted proteins | sample GuaBasSediGuay11_FD_113736 | JGI IMG/M metagenome (GOLD analysis project Ga0164320, IMG submission 113736) | Subseafloor sediment microbial communities from Guaymas Basin, Gulf of California, Mexico - Guay11, Core 4567-28, 0-3 cm | ecosystem: Environmental > Aquatic > Marine > Hydrothermal...
GCGAACGTCGCGAGATGGGCCATCAAGCTGAGCAACTGGCAGCCCGGGTTCACGTAACGCTGCGCGCCCGACAGCCAACGCATCGATCGGATCGGACCTACCGCCTTGACGTGCAGTGGCACGTGTCCTCGCCATCATCTTTGGTGGCACCCGCACCACCCGTTCCCCGATACCCAACAGGTCGCCCTCGAGACGCCGTGACAGGGCACGGCAGCCCTCAATAGCCCACTGCCTCTCTGTGTACTGGGCTGCCCATTGCACCGCCCCGAGATGCCCATCAGTGGGCGCAGCAACCGGGAGCGAACCGATCTCGGCTCCTGCTGGGTCGACTGCAACGATCGTGTGTGTTCTCTTGTGGGCATCGACGCCCAATATGACCATCATGGTTCCCGACTCCTCTCCTTGTGAGGGGTGTTGTCTGGACCGGTCGGTGGGCACGCCTCAGTGCAGGCCTTGGAGGTCAATCTCCTATCAAGCCACCCCGGCCGGTCCGGCGCGTCCGGCGGGCGGCAAAACACTCAACAAGCCACACTCGAAAGTGGGCACCGTTATGGAGAACCAACCCGCCAGGCACCACCAGCATGACACTGAGCCGTTATGGGCGGGCCGCTGTCTTCGTTAAGCGGTTGCTTTGGCCTGGGCGGCTGGCTCCAGATAGTCGATGAAACCGTTGAAACCCTTGTTCATCTGCCGGTCGAGTATCGGCCCCAGAATGAAAGCGAGAGGCCCCCCCCTTGGGTTCGTATTCATAGGTCATCGCGACCACGGTGGTTTCGTCGCCGGAAAGGGTGAACGTCATCCTTGCCTGCTTGACAGGCATCTTCTCAATCTCGTCGATGGCAATAACCATCTTCTCTTCTGGGACCCACTCGACAACGGTCTCTCTCATAGCTCCCGCCGGGACCAACTCGGTCTGTCGCTGGGCACCGACGCCCTCGGTCGCATCACCGATGGCGTAGCTCTTCTTGAGGCCATGGTTCCAATCGGCGATGTTGGGGTAATCGGCCAACACTGCCCACACGCTGGACCGATCTACAGCCAGCGTCCGCTCAACTCTGACGTTCCGCATCGGAGCTTCCTTTCCCTTGATCTGAAACAGAGCTTAGGCAATGGCGGTACTGGAGGTACCTGTGGTGAGGAGCGCATATCCGGCAATGGGGTCGCCTCGCAGGGGGCGCATAGGTGCCGATATGGGCGGATCCTGATGGGCTGTATGGTGGGTCCGATGGGACGCCCATTCCAGATGATCGACGTGTTCGGGTCGGACGCGTTTTCGGGCAATCCGGTCGCGGTCGTACACGATGCCGAGGGAATGGCCACCGATGAGATGATGGCGATCACTCGATGGATGAACCTGTCCGAAACCACGTTCATATTTCCGCCCACGAGTAGTGAAGCCGACTATCGGGTACGGATATTCACGCTCCGGGGGGAGCTGCCGTTTGCGGGACACCCGACCCTCGGGACCTGCCACGCTTGGCTGAGTGCTGGTGGCAGGCCCGCCGGTGAGATCGTCGTGCAGGAGTGCGGCATCGGGCTGGTTCCATTGAGGAGAGATGAGCTACTGTCGTTCGTTGCTCCTCCGCTGATTCGCAGCGGCCCGGTCGAGGAGGCGTTTGTCGAGCAAGTCGCCGCGGTTCTCGGTGTAGGGACTTCCAGGATCGTTGAAGCCGAGTGGGTAGATAACGGCCCAGGCTGGGTTGGGATCCTGCTTGAGGACCGCGATTCCGTGCTTGCCCTGGAGCCAGACATCGGCCGCTACGGCGGACCGGAGCAGCTCGACATCGGCGTTGTTGCTCCGCATCCGGATGGCAGCGATGTTGACTTCGAGGTCAGGGCGTTCTTTGCGGACGACAGAGGTCAACTCGTTGAGGATCCAGTGACGGGCAGCCTCAACGCATCCCTCGCCCAATGGCTCATCGGAAGTGGCCGAGCACCCGACTCCTACGTCGCTGCCCAGGGAACCGCAATCGGCCGAGAGGGCCGGATCCACATCACTCGCGACGGATCAGGAGTCTGGGTAGGCGGATCGACGGTCACTCACGTTTGGGGCGAGGTCGGCTGAGTGTTCACGCTGCTCAAGGCGCGACAAGTGCTCGGCGCCCGCAAGACGACACTCAACACCCCAGTGCCTCGACACGCACATGTGCGGTGGGTTCAAGGGGCCCGTGCATCGCATCAGCGGGTCTGTCTGACGGTGCCGACCATTGAGGGGTCTGCGGTTGGAGGGTCCCGACACGAAATAGTAGAAACCTATTGCAGGCTCACCTCTCCGACAAGACAGCAACAACTCTGGTCGAGAGTGATGCAATGACCCCTTGAAACCGCCGCCTTTATGAGCGCACACATCCCTGCCGTTCTGTGTCTTCCTGGCCGTATTCGGAAGGTCAGCCGGAGAGGAGAAGCAGTAGAACACCAGCGCCGACAATAAGGAATCCGGCGAGAAGCCCGTAGTTCGTTGCCCGCCATACGGCTTTCTCATTCCAGTACGATCATCCACGGACCGGTCCACATCGGTACCAGTAGGCGAAAGGAGCGATTGTGGCAACATTCCTTGCCCAACTGGTCTTCGATTCCGCTGTGCTGTTCGCCTTCTCTATCCCGTTGATCCTGGTGGCTCGCCACCACAAGCGGAATGCTCTTGCTCGCAACTTCCTCATTGCAGGGACAATCGTCGCCGTGTTGTCGACCATCATTCTGGTCAGTTCAGAGCGGCTGGTGGAGATGTGCTTCAACGCCCGAAATGAGGGCTGCCAGGACGTCGGATCCACCGGATTCCGGATCCTCCTGATGGGCGGATACATCGTCGTTGCACTGATCGAGGCCTATCTGATTGCTCAGGATTGAGCCCTCGGTCCTGTGCGTGCGTCCGCACCTCATGATGACCCACGACGCGCTGCGAGAGATAGGCTTCTGAGCGTGGATCGAAACACGTCAGTCCGTGAGCTCGCAAGAGCGAAGTACGAAGACAACAACACTTGATCTGCTGTTCGGCCAAACACGTCTTCTGACAGCCTCACAGCGCGCATAGCCCCTTGCCCGGTGGCGTCAAGATCGGGCTCAAGAAGGATGATGTTATCTGGCCCAATACCGCTCAATACCTTCGACTTGCAGGGACGCATATGTGCTGCGAATCCAAGGGGTCGTTGCAACACTTGAGCAAGTTCTCTTGATGGTGTCATGTCGCCGAGTGTTTGTCGAGGCCGAAGGTTGACGGAGAAGATCTAGGGGAGTCCTTGCGCTGTAAGGGTCCTCTCCTTGAGGCTCGCGATTGCTGGGATGTCCACCCGGGAGTTCGGGGTATCCACCTGGTTTGGATCCGAGAGCAATCATATCTCGATACACGCGTAGCCTTTGGTATCCGACGGAGCGACTCAGGAATTTCTGTGACATGTACCTCATTCAAGGGCCAGCGGCTTTGCCCGTGGGGGGCCGGGCAAAGCCGCGAGCTCACCCAGCCTCTCGGATCCAGTTGCCGAACGGGTCTACCACCTCGAGTACGGAGCTGAGCAGCAACTCGACGGGCACGGGCTTGGTGAGGAATCTGACCGAGTCGGCTTTTGCGCTCTTGATTCGATTCGCCAAAGACGGGAATGCGGTCATGGTGATTACCGGCAGGTATCTATCGATCCGATGAGCACGACGTGTGAACTCGCTCCCGGTCATCGAAGGCAGCACGATGTCTGTAACTACAGCGTCCCAGTTGCCCGGCTCCACTGTCTGAAGGGCGATGGCTGGGTCGCAGTAGACCTGTACCTGGGCACCGCCAACCTCTGCAAGGACGAACCTGACGAAGTTGGCGGTCGCTCGATCGTCTTCGATTATCAACACATAGCGACCCGCGAGCGGCCGAGGTTCATCCGAAAGATATGACCAACGACCACCAGGCGATCGTTGACGATCCATGACTAGGCCCGACTCTTCCATCGGCCGTGTTGTCGTTGCTGGCATGTTGTTCGTCTCCTTCCTCAAGATCGCTCTTCACTTCTACTGCCATTATCGACACCGGCGGGCGCTGGTTAGGTACGCGATCGGTAGCAGATCGGTAGTGATTCCTGAAGCGGGATAGGAGTCGACGTTCACATGCAACCGAGGGGCCTGAGCCCGACAGTGAATGGCGAACACGGAGAGATGCTGGCACGCCGTGTCGCGATACTCGTCGAGCGTCGCGACCGGCGCAACCACAGGGACTCGTCGCTTCAGTGTTCCTTGACGCTGGTCTTCAACTCATCCTTCTTGTGCAACCAACCCTTCACAGTGACCCGTTCACCGCTCTCCTCATGGGTGAACTTCAGATGGACCTTGTGCCCTGTGTCCTTTTTGACCTCATACGTCCATCCGTCCGCCACGACTGAGCCGTAGGTCACGAAACCAGCGGTGAGCTCGAAGGTGACTGAAATCTCATCGTTGAATACAGCTGTCTTGGTCTCGGTCAAGGGTTCATCGCCGCCGCCTGGAGTAGCGGTCGTGGTCGTTGTGGTAGGTGGCACGGTCGTCGTGGTCGTCGTGGTCGTTGTGCTGCTGCCGTTCGTGGGTCCGTATCCAGCCTCCGAAAAGTGGTCGGGCCATCCGGCGAATACGCCAGACAACGCGTAGTTAGTGGCGCCAATGACAGGAATCCAGAGGACGATCAGGATCGCAAAGAGCACTGCGTACTCGACAAGTGTTGATCCTTGTTCCCTAATCCGAGACGGCTCGGGCTTCTGCACGATAGGCCTGCTTCCCACGTCCGTGTTTCACTGCTATTGCCATTGTCAACTCCGCGAGGTGCTGGTTGGGTACGCGGTTGGTAGCAGATCGGTAGCGGCAGGTTGGAGCGAGATGCGAATTGACGGGTACGTGCTTCTGAAGGGCTCGGATCCGTCTGTCAATTGCGACGACGGGGTGACGCTGATGTGTCGTGTCGCGGGATTCGTCGAACACCGAGTCTGATGGGAGCCCCGTTTGGTTCGGTGGATCCCATGCGCGACCAGTTGATGCACGAATCTAGATCTTGGCCGCATCATGAAGGAGCGGCCTGGATGCGAGGAAGTAGCACGCAGGAGCGGGTTCGATATTCGTCTCAGCCGCCGAGTGGTGACTTCACAGCCTGGAGTTCTCTTCGTGCCCGGGTGACGTCATTCTGGATGTCGTTGGACAGCCATCAGGCCGCTCACGACCTGAACGCAGCGTCTACATATCTCGTTGATAGCGGTACCCGACACCTCTCACAGAGTTGATCGGTGATGACCCGGTCCAACCGAGTTTTCTTCGCAATCGGCCAACAGCAAATTTCACTCGATCGGGACCGATTCGAAGTGGGTCCTTCCACGCGAGTTCAAGGAGTTGCCCCCGAGACAGCACCTGTCCCGCGTGGTCAACGAACGCAAGCAGGAGTTGATAGTCGAGCACGGACAGATCGATACGATCGCTGCCAACAGAAACATCGCGCGCGGTTCGGTCGATGCGAACGTTGCGATCCTCGTACACGCTCGCGATGGTTGTCTGATCAACTCGTCGGAGTATTGCCATGACACGCTGAGCCAATTCCGCGTTGGAGAACGGCTTTGTGACGTAGTCGTCTGCACCGCCCTGGAATCCGCGTACCTTTTCATGCTCGAGACCCCGTGCCGTGAGCATCAGAACTGGAATGTCGGAGACATCGCGGATTCTCTCAAGCACGTCCCAGCCGTCAATGTCCGGAAGACCAACGTCGAGCACAACTATGTCTGGTCGCCTTTCGTACAGCATCCTGAGTCCTTCACGACCGTACGGCGTCGTCATCGTATGCAGTCCGGCTCGCTCGAGGACAACCTCGACCGCCTCGCGGATCGCGGTGTCGTCCTCGATGATCAGGACTGTCTGGCTCATGTGCCAACCGCGCCTTTCGGTGCGCGAACCGTGAACACGGAACCCATTCCTTCGACGCTCTCGACATCGATGATCCCGCCGTGGAGCTCGATGATCCGTCGGCAAACGGCTAGTCCGAGTCCGGAACCGTCGATCATGTTGCTCCTGGCGTTCGATGCCCTCGAGAACCGCTCGAATATGTCACCTTGCTCGTCGGCGGGGATTCCAATGCCCGCGTCTGACACGGTGAGAATCCACTCCGCCTCCGTGGTCGAAAGTTCCACGGTTACAGCTCCGTCGGTCGAGAACTTGATAGCATTCCCAACCAGATTCGAAACCACCTGCCCGATCCGCGCAGGGTCGAACACCGCGGGGACTGGTTCGGGCGGCAGGAGGAGTACCAGGTCGATCGATTTGCATTCCGCCGTGGGCGCGAACGATGCGGTGACGCTGCGAACCACCTCGACAACATCCTGTGCAATTGATTCCAGAACCAGTGTCGCTGAGTCGAGCCGGACCAGCAGCAGGAGGTCGTCGACGAGGGTCATGAGTCTGCTTGCTGACGATCGAAGCGTGTCCACAAAACCCTGCTGGGTCTCGTTCAGTGGCCCGATGCCAGTGTCATCGAGCAAATCCACAAACGACACGATCGCTGTCAGCGGAGTGCGGATCTCGTGCGATACAGTGGCAACGAGCTCGTTCTTGAGTTCGCCGAGCTGTATCAATGATTCGTTCTGTTTCTCGATGAGTGCTCTCGCGTGTCGTTCTCTTTTCAGCATCCGTTCGCGTACGGCAACCGCTTCGTGCTCGCGGGTGTGATCCCAATACCACCACAGAACTGAACCAAGACGGTCGTCCTGTTGCATTGGCCTACAGTCCCGCTTCAGGTTTCGACCGTCGGCGAACCGAATATCTTCGTAGGTAGTTGGCTCCTCGATGTTCCGAAGATCCTCATGTGATCTCATGTACTCCTCTGGATCGACGGTGAGCGACGCAATGTGCTCGTGGATCCACCGACCCGGCTGACCTACGATCTCCTCTCGCGTTTGTTGAAGCCGCATCATGTCGATGAAGGCATCGTTGACGTAGAACACGGTGCCGTCGGCATCCTCGATGAGAATCGCGGATCCCGCCGTGTCGAGTACCGTGCTGAGCTGTTGCGACCGGTGTTGAAGTTGCTCAAGGACGCGATGACGATCACAAACGTGCCTGGAGTAGATGACCACTGCCTCCACAGCAGGGTCTTCGATCATGTTGATGCCAACGTTCTCGAACCAGTGCACCTCACCTTCGATATCGAGAACGCGGATTTGGATAGGGGGACTGACGACCCCGCGAGCCGACATGACGGCTTCGAGGCTCGTCGTTGCGATATGGCGATCATCGGGATGGACCATTGAGAACAGGCCGTTCTCTGGGTTGAAGCCTTTCTCATATCCCATCTGCCGGACTCCAGCCTGGGAGGTGTACAACCATGATCCGTCGGCGTCAAGCATCGAGATTATGTCAGAGGCGTTCTCGACGATTGCCTCAAATCGCCGATCACTCAAGTCGAGCGCATCGCGAAGCTGTCTTTGACCGGTGACGTCGCGGATCCAGCCGGAGTAGTAGAGAGTGCCCTCAACCTCGAATTCCGTGGCTTCAACATCTATCAGGAGACTCTCACCCGCCCTGGTTTCCGCATGCAGTTCCACGCGCCGGCCGACGATCGCCTCCATGTCAGTACGTCCGTGCACCGATAGTGCCCTAACGTCGCCAGGGCCTCGAAACGCCTCGGACTTTGGCACGCTGATGAACCGCCTACCGAGCACTTCATCGCGTGCGAAGCCGAAGAGGTTTTCGCTTGCCGGATTCCACTCGACGATACGTCCGCTCTCGTCGACCGTGACAAGCCCGTCGATGGCTGCCGCGATCGTTGCTTCAGCAAGTTGGGCCCTGGCGATAACGCGGGGACGGTTGTGTGTTGCTTCGGTACTGACGTCTTTGGGGCTCGGCATCGTAGTGGGTCTCGCTCAAGTGATCGGGTTCCTTGCCATACGTATCGACAAGAGTGCGTCTCCTGACGAGAAACAATGACGTGCGACCTGAATGACTAGTCATCCAGAAGAGAACAAGACAGAAGCAGTACGATCGACACACCGCATCACAGAAATCGGCGATCCTAAGGACCACACAACCGCCATTGAGATTCGGATCGTTCGAACAAACGTCCACGAGTCGATTCTCGCGCTAGGCCACCGGCACCACATCGACCCCGATAGGTGGAGGCCGCTCATCATGAACTTCCTTGAGTTCTACGGCCTCGGCAGTCAGGTTCATCCGTCTCGTCTAGCCCGACGCGTTCTGACCGGTAGCGGAAACTCACCCGCTCGACAACCGTGATGCAACGACTATCTGAATTCAAAGCACGTATGGGTGCCCCTGATTGATTGGATTTCTGGGTTTCATCTTGGTCCGAACCTCTGAGAAGGCCGATACCGGACGTCGGGCGCCCCTTGGCCTATGGGCCGGAAAGTCTGCGGAACCCGTGCTGTGTAACACATCTCGGGTAGTCGGGGCCATATGGCGCAAGGGTTTCCAGCCTGTCTCTCCGTCCTACGGATCAGAGGGTTGGGGGTTCGAGTCCCTCCGGGCGTGCTGCTGAAACCTTTGCGCGGCAAGGGCTATCGCATGACAGAGCTTCCTCGACCTTCTGACGGTTTGGAGCCATCCGTAGACACGGCAGTGAGCTCGTCGGAACCGAGTCGATCACGACTCAGGCGACATCCAGGAAACGGCGAATGGCCTCGCGAATGATCTCGCTCGTGGTGGCGTGGTCGGCCTCTGCCCTGGACTCGATTGCCGCGAGCAATTCCGGGTCGATTCTCACCGGCACGACCTCGGCCGGCCCTGATCCCATCGGAGGTCGCCCCCGGCGCCGCTTCTTCAGAATGCCCACGTCGTAGTCCTTCTCGGCGACTTCTATGGCAAGCGTCTCGAGGTCCTTTCTCGGTTGAGTCTTATAGGTGCGGTCGCCGAGTTTGCGTCACAGCCTGCGCGTGCCGCCGCGCAAGGGTTCTCTCACATATGGGCTTCTGCTACCGATCCGCAGGACGCATGGGTTAGGGAGCAGTTGTCTCCGGGGCAGAACGTAGCTATCTCCTTTGGGGCGATCCCCGGCCGCAATTGCATCGGGACAGAAGTCCCTCGGCCCGCACTCCAGAGTGACTCAGCAACGACGGTGGCGACAACGCTGCCGCCCCGCGCGCAAGTAGAGGCGAGGTTTCTCGCTGAACTCGGAAGTCTAGAGGGCTACACCCTGACCGCTCCCGATGAGGTTGCTTATGCGCTGGAGTGGGCGATGCTTACCTGCACAGCTGGTGATATGTTCGAGAGTGCGACGGATTTCATCGAATTTGAGCGGTCGGAGGATGTGATTGGGACGCGCCAGTACATTGTGGTGGCGGTCATGTTGTCGGATGTTTGTTTGTATGAGCGTCAGAACGCGTTTTTCGATGAGGTGGAGCAGACGCTCGGCTTCTAGGTGTTGTCTCGGCCTTGAGGCTGTGACTGTTCCCACTCACCGCCATCGGCGAACCCTTCAGCCTCCAACCTGACGATCTCCACTTCCAGCAGAGGCATTATGTAATCCACAGTTGATGCAGTAGGTCACGTTCGCACGGTATCAAACGTCGCTTCTGGCTGCTATCGGGGAGAATCCCCACTCCTCAGATCAGCGCATAACGGCACATATGCTCGCCTGATCTAGTCAGACATATTGCCGGATATGCGCTCCCGACAAGGCGTGTGCACAACTTCAGTAATGCGTGAGTTAGCGGTCGGCTAGGTGTGGCTATCCGTTGACCGTGAACATGGTGACGTGGTCTGCCTCGGTTGCGGGTCCACCGAACTCGAAGCAGTTGATGCCGTGCTGACCGGATTCGCTGAAGGTTACGGTCAAGTCGTACTCCGCACCCAGTGCGGTGGGTGGAAACTTCTCCCCGATGGCTCCCGGATTCCTTGACACAACAGCGAAGATTCCATCGTCGTAAACCTGCTCAGGAGTTGTTCCCTCGGGGAACTTCCAAACAGTGAACCCGACACTCTCAGTATCAGAGTCGTTCGTGACAACGAACGTGACAGTCGAGTTCACTTCAAACTCGGACGGCCCGTCATAGGCACAGGCACCTCCGGTGTAGGTAGCGGTTGGGTCGCTGCTTGTGCTGCAACTAGCGAGTACCAGCACGATCGGGACCACGATCACGAGCAGTCGTCGCATCTGTCGTTGCCTTCCCTTGGAGCACGGCATGTTGGGGCCGCCCTCGAACGTTACGCTTCCAGACTTGGAAGTCAAGACCCCGCCCATAACGGCACAAATGCTCGCCCAGTGAGCCGCTCATATCACCTGAATTCACAGCACATATGCACCCCTCGTGCGCCGTGACCCTGGTTTGTAGCGTTGCAGTTACGCCGAGTCCGTCAATTCAGCGACGCGTTCGTCGACGTCCTTCATTCCCAATCCGATCAGCCCGAACAGCACACCAATCAGGATCGCCATGCCTGCCACTCCAAATGCAACGACCGACGTGAACAGCGAGGCCTGCAAATAGGCGGCATTTGCTGCAAC
>Ga0164320_10000889_pt1 | contig 10426 bp, 6 predicted proteins | sample GuaBasSediGuay11_FD_113736 | JGI IMG/M metagenome (GOLD analysis project Ga0164320, IMG submission 113736) | Subseafloor sediment microbial communities from Guaymas Basin, Gulf of California, Mexico - Guay11, Core 4567-28, 0-3 cm | ecosystem: Environmental > Aquatic > Marine > Hydrothermal vents...
AACTTCCGCCTGTTCGACGATGCCTTCACTGCACCGATTCACGGATTCGATAGCGCCGAGGATTATTACCAGAAATGCAGCGCGAAACAGTTTCTACGCGGTATCGACAAACCCACGCTGATCATTCAATCGCGTGACGATCCGTTCATGAACGCCGGGGTGCTACCAGAGAAAAGCGAACTATCCGACGCTGTCACGCTGGAATTATCCGCGCGCGGCGGCCACGTTGGATTTATCAGCGGCAGACTATGGCCCGAATTCTGGCTGGAAAAACGTGTTCACCGGTTTTTAATTGAACAGCGATTTATTTAAAGCAGCCCCTTAGAATGTGTATTTAGCCGAAACCCAGAAATTCCGCTCCGGTGACGGAAAGAAGGATTCAACAGTAGTAGTCGGAGAGACTGATAAGTCGGTAAATTGACTACCGATTTCACTATATTCCTGGTCCAGTAAATTGTTGATTCTTAATGCCAGGTCCCATCGATTTACGCTATATGACAGGTTGGCATTCACGACTGTATAGCTATCCAATTTTCCCAGTTGATTTGCAAAATCACCACCAAATGTCTGCTCATCGACAGCAATGATCTCAAGGTTGATGTGCATATTTTGATTGATTTGATAGAGGCCATCCCGGCGAAGCGTTTTTTCAGGCACCAGGGGGAGTGTACTGCCCTCAAAGGCCCCATCCGTAATTTCTGCATCCAGCAGGGTGAAACTGAGGTTGGTTGAAAAATTATTCGACCAATGATTGGCAGCCTCCAATATCAATCCTTGCCTGCTGGTTTCGTCGAGATTAAGATTTGAAAACCCACCGGAATCAAACGCAATTTCATTGTCCAGCTCTATCGAATAAAGGGTCGCACGATAACGATCACTATTGGTGAATATTTCCGCACCAAGCTCAAGCGAAATCCCCTCTTGAGTTTCTAAAGTCTCCCCAGATGAGGTGAAGGAGTGTTCCTCAACAGTTGGATATCGGAAATTTTGGTCGGCACGGGCTGACAGTTTCCAGTCACCTACCCGTTGCATAAAACCCAGGCTAATGACAGAAACAGAATCAGAGATTGATTCGTGAATAGGATTGCCAAGAAAATCAGTGTTAAGAATATCGGCCTGTTGATCGCTGTATCTAAGCCCGGCCGTGACCACACTCCGATTTGAGATATTCCAGTTACTCAAAACATAAATGTCATTGATCGTTTGATCCATTTCTTGGGGACCAATCGAGCTAAGTAATTCATAATCCGTCTCCTCAAGATTGAATCCAAAAATTATCGACGATCCAGTATATTTCTCTGGTTCCAGAATGTATTTCCCGGAAAGTATTTGCGTATCTCTGTCCTGGGTGGAGACGGAAGTCGGGGGAAAAGGACGAAAAGCCTGAATAAATTCGCGGTCGTTGATTCGTCTGGAATAATCAATATTCAACGATTGTCTGCTATCAATTATCTTGTCCATGCCCAGGCGAAAGGTATCGGTCTGGGTATCAAAAAAATCATTAGCATAAAATGGTAACGACTGTGTCCGATCGGCATCCAGGTCGGACTGCAATAATGCACCGGGTGTGAGGATATTATCGTCGCTCTTTGCCAGTTCAAAATAGCCGGAAAAACTCTGATAATCGTGATCCGCGCGTAACGAAACATGTTTAACTTCTGTCTCATTATGATCCCGATAATTATCGGATGAACTACTAAACGCTGTAACCGCAAGTTGTGTTTTGCCAACTAATTTGTTTATCGAAGCGTTTATTCTGGATGAGTCGTAGCTACCCAACTTTAAACCGACCGCCACTTTATCTTGCGTGAATTTCTTACGAATAATATTAATTACACCACCGACGGCCTGGTTGCCATAGAGCACACCACCACTGCCCTGTAATATTTCGATCTGTTGAATGTCTTCAAGGCCTATAATGCTTAAATCTGGTACTCCCTGGTCGGCAGAGTTATTCATTCTGCGGCCATCTATCAAAATCAGAGTATTACTTATCGCCGTCGGGCCAAACCCTCTTATATCGACGACCGCATTAATGCCATCACCGAATAGATCGCTGATATGCACGCCTGCCTGCCCGCGTAATAATTCTGCCAGATTATTGGCACCCGACTGGGCTATCATTTTTTCATCGATGACCGTGATTGGCGTTGCTGATTCCTCTCTTTGCTGCTCGACTATTGCGGGTGTGACTATGATTGGCCCCAGAGCCGCTGGGCTGATTCCAGGCGTAATTGTGAGTAAAGCTAGTAGTAACGGGAGTAGAATGTTCATTGCAGTCTCTGAAGACATGAGACACGCACAGATAGCGCCAGACTGGCACCGGAGACTGTGAGAATGGCCACCCGCCACCCTGGTCTGTTGATAAACTATCAGGCCGGTCTCCGGGCTAACAAAGAATAAGCAAGACACCCTTCCCACGAAATATCCGCAGTGGAATGTGAAATGCAACTTTAGTTACCGTTGCGGGGGCAGCACCCGATTTTCACGGGTTTCCCGATTATCACGCTTTACACGCGCACCTGATAAGCTGAGGTGAATTGTAAGTAAAATTCATTTAAAGTAAAGATAGAAAGCATCGGGTATTGGATCGACAGTCAGGGTCAAATCGCTTAGATTGAGTGTACAGACCTGCTTGAGGTAAAACGCATGGGTAACAGGCTATCAGCAATCATCACTCGCACCGGCGATAAGGGTACCACCGGGCTGGCCGATGGCAGTCGTCGACCTAAAAACGATGCCCGCGTGCATTGCCTCGGCGAGGTTGACGAACTCAACGCGACCCTCGGCGTCGTATTGAGCTTTCTCGAAGAGTCGCCAGAGCAAAAGGCATTATTCGCGGTACAGCACGATCTGTTCGATATTGGCGCCGAGTTATGCCAGCCAGGCAAATCGTTGATCCAAAAATTGCATGTTGACTCGATTGAATCCAGCGCCGAACAATTCAATCAACCGCTGCCACCATTAAAGGAATTTATTCTGCCTGGCGGTTCACAATCGGTGGCTTTTTTACACCTGGCCAGGACCGTTTGCCGGCGTGTTGAACGGTCGCTGCTGTCGCTGAAAGAAACCGAAGAATTGAACCCGTTCACCGCACAATATATTAACCGGTTGTCGGATCTGTTATTTATTGTTGCGCGATCCGTAGCACATCAGGATTCCGGTTCCGAGGTTTACTGGCGTTCGAAATATTCGCGCCTGAACCGTGATTAACCCCCGGTACTACTAGCTTCGCAAATACTCATTCTCCGGATCAAATAAGGGCTCCTTATAAAGTTTTGCCGGTATCATTTCACCCAGTATCTCGATGTCTACCGACCTGCCCTCATTAGCCAGGTTAACTGGTAAAAATCCGTAGGCAATACTTTTCCGGGCAAAATGCGAGTATCCGCCCGAAGTGACGAAACCAACTACCTCGCCGTCGTGCCAGATCGGTTCGTAGGCATCGACATCAGCGTCCCTGGCCTCAACCACAAAGGTACACAATTTGCGTTCGACGCCTATTTCGCGTTCTGCCAGGACCGCCTGCTTGCCGATGAAATCGCTGGTTTTTTTATAGTCGATAAATCGGTCGAGCCCGGTTTCCATCGGCGTGTAATCGGGCTTGAATTCACGCATCCAGGAACCGAAAGATTTGTCCAGGCGCAGACTCATCATCGCCCGCATACCGAAGGGCCTTAGTCCAAGGTCTCTGCCCGCTTCACTGAGAACCTGGTACAGCGCAATCTGATTATGGGCCGGCACATAAATCTCAAAACCCCGATCACCGGTGTAGCTAACGCGCTGTACGATTGTCTGGCATTGGCCGACATCCATTTCACCCACCGATAAAAAAGGAAACGCCTGATTCGAAACATCGGCGCGGGTAACTCGCTGTAGTAGTTCGCGTGAATTCGGGCCAGCTATTTGAAAACCGATACGCGACTTCGAGACATTCTCGATATGCACACCCTGTGCCGGTAAATGCTGTTCGAACCAGCGCATATGGTAAGCCTGTGCGCCAAACGAGGCAGTGACCTGGAATACATCGGCGTTAACTTGCGCGACGGTAAAGTCGCCAATAATTCTGCCTTTCGGGCTTAACATCGGATTCAGGCTAAGACGACCTGTTGGAGGAATTTTACCTGCCATGATGGTATCAAGATAATCGTGTGCACCCGGCCCGCTGATTTCGTATTTGCCGAAGTTGTGGACTTCATTGATGCCAACCGCATTACGCACCGCATGACATTCCTTTGCTACTGTGTCGAAGGCATTTGAGCGTCGAAACGATGGGATCTCGTAGGGATGTTCACCGACAGGTGCAAAATAATTGACATGTTCCATACCGTAAGACGAACCGAAAACCGCGTTTTGCTGCTGCCAGATGCCGTAGGCGGGCGTGCTATCGAGCGGACGCGCCGCCGGCAATTCTTCGTTCGGGTAGGATACAGCAAAGCGTTTCTGGTAATTTTCGCGTACCTTCAGGCGGGTATAAGATTTGGTGCAGTAGTCGCCAAACCGGGCAACGTCCATCGCGAATACATCGCGTGAGGGTTCACCGTCTATCATCCACTCGGCGAGTGTGAGGCCAACACCTCCGCCCTGGCTGAAACCGGCCATTACCGCGCAGGCCGACCAGTAATTTCGAAGCCCCGGTACCGGCCCTACCAGCGGATTGCCATCGGGCGCAAAGGTGAAAGGCCCGTTGATGATGGTTTTAATCCCCGCTTGCGCCAGAACCGGATACCGATTAAACGCCACTTCCATCGAATCGCCAATTCGATCCAGGTTCTCGGATAACAGTTCGTGGCCGAAGTCCCAGCGAGTGCCATCGACCGCCCAGGGCACACAATCCTGTTCGTAAAACCCAATTACCAATCCTTTGCCCTCCTGGCGCAGATAACTCTCGCCTTCCGGATCCATTACATGGGGTAATTCCCGGTCATGCTGGTAGACCTCGGGTATATCATCGGTGGCAAAGTACTGATGCTCCATCGGGTGCAGGGGCAGGTAAACCCCGGCCATTTCACCGACTTCACGTGCCCACAGGCCCGCGGCATTGACCAGATGCTCAGCCACTATCGTGCCTTGCTCGGTCACCACCTGCCAGCTACCATCAGCCTGTTGACTGGTTTCCAGCACGCGATTACGCAGCACAATTTCCGCACCCTGCATTTGCGCTCCTTTTGCATAGGCATGTGTTGTACCCGATGGATCAAGGTGACCGTCAAGAGGATCGTAAAGAGCGCCGAGTACACCCTCGGTATTGGTGATCGGGCTGAGTTGTCTAATCTCCTGCGGAGTGACCAGCTCGGTATCCAGCCCCATGTGGCGGTGCATTGCGCGTGCCGCTTTAAGAAAATCCATGCGCTCGGGCGTACCCGCCAGCGTGATGCCACCGACATGATGGAGGCTGCAGGACTGGCCGGTCAGCTCTTCGAGTTCGCGATAAAGACCGATGGTATAACCCTGAAGCGCGGCCATATTGGTATCCGCGTTCAAGGTGTGGAATCCACCGGCCGCGTGCCAGGTCGAGCCTGAGGTGAGTTCGGAGCGCTCGATCAAAACGACGTCCTTCCATCCGAGTTTGGTGAGGTGGTAAATCACGCTGCAACCGACCACGCCGCCGCCGATGACTACAACCTGTGCGTTAGATTTCAACGGGAACCTCTAACCTAATACAGAAAAACTGCTGTCTTGATTTATATCGCGTAATCGCGAGTAGAACCCGGTTGTCACGCTACGATCGATATATTTTAAATGGAAATCGATCGGGTTTTTGTCCTGATCGTTTCCGTTTTCAGTAGCCTCGATAATATCTGCCATCATTTCTCCGACAATCGGTGCATTCTTGAACTGGTTTCCACTGGTACCGATTGCCATATAAAATCCGCGTAACTGCGACTGGTCATAGATCGGAATCCAGTCGTCGGTAACGTCGTATAAGTCGACCACGCCACGCATTTGATTAGGTACACCCAGGTTCGGCACTCGCTGGCAGACTCGCAGTACCTGTACACGCCACTGCTCGGTGAAATCACGATTATAATCATCCGGATCGACCCACTCGTGTTTATCTACCGGCGGATCTTCGCTGCCGATTAACAAACTGTCCCCGTGCTCGGGACGAGTGTAAACGCCGATATCGCTGTCCGAGGTGACGCAGGCGGTCTCCGAGTTGTAGCCCGCGGGCAGGGGCACATGCGCAACTTCCTGGCGCAGCGCACGGGTCTTGACCTTCATCAATTTTTCGACATCGGCGAGGCGATTAATTTTGGACGAGTGTGGACCCGCGGCATTTAACACCACGGGTGAATCGATTGTGTCACCGTTATCGAGGGTAATGCCGCAGACGCGGCCATTAGAGCGCCTGATTTCGACTACCTGCGCATTGTAGATAAAGCTCGACCCGGCCTTTTCCGCGGCGCGCATGATATTGTGCGTCGCGAGTTGTGGATCATTGATATAACCCCCGGCCCTGAACATTACGGCCCCTTGTATAGGTGTATCATTGGCAATGCCGAACTCTGCATCCTCGGGTAATTTGGCCGGACCATAGGACTGAGTGTTCCAGACCGGGAGTTTTTCGACAATCTGTTCGGGGCTGAACTCTTCGTAGGGGCAATCGAGTTCGTCCATCAGCGCCATGCAGGGTTTCAGATAATCGTTAAGACTTGTTTTCATCACCAACGAACCACAATTAATATACTCGATCAGGCCTTTTTCATCGATATCGGCGCCTCCCAGGTAATCCGCCCAGTCGCGCCAGTAATAATGCGACTCATATGCCATCGCGGAGCCGTCAAGCGTCGAATAGTAAGGACGAATAATGGCGCAGGATCCCGATGTAGACCCGTATCCGCAGGCAGGCAGGCGGTCAATATTCAATACGCGCCAGCCTTTTTGGCCGAGCGCATAGGAGGTTGCGCAGCCGATAATACCAGCGCCGATAATGATCGCATCGTATGATTGAGACATGACTAGCCTTTCAATTGATTAAGGGCAAAAACCCTGGGTTCATATTATTACTGAATTCAATGACTATCCCTCGACTGGCACTCATCGATCAATCCCTCTAATGTCTTATGGATTTCATGTGGATGCACCGTCGCCTTTCGAATCAAATCGTCAAAGCGCTCGGTCAGTTTACGAATATGTTCAATGCCATTCACTACCACGTACAAATGACCCAGAAATAACGTCGCACGCAGCGGACCGAATATTGTGAAAGACGATGAATAGGTTTCCTTACCATCGTAAAGAAACCATCGGAAGCCGGGGTAAAGCTCATCGGTCAGTTCAATCATGCGCTGTAATTGCTCTACTCGTGATTCAAGCGCGAGACCCTGCCAGATACCCTGCCCCAGCGCGAAACTACGAAGCGACTGTACCGACAGGCAGGTTTCCAGTTCACTACCCGGATGGCGTTGTTGTAATAACAATAGCTGGTTATCGCGCACACTCTGATCCACCTTGCCCGAGCCATATCGATTGAATTCGTACTCGGCCACCGCTTCAGTTTTTAACAGATCGGGTAACGTAGTGGGCACATATCGGATCTTGTATCCAATTGCTTCCTGATACCACTCCAGATACTTATCGAAAATTGTCGACGAATAGTCATCAACCTCCAGAATCTCGGGCAGGATGCTTGCACCCAATGAGCCTTGTTGGGTTAAACCAAGCAACCAGTCGATACTGATCTGGTGTATTTCGGCAATTGAAGCGACCGTATCGGCGCGCGGCAGGCGCACATTGTCAGGCGATAAAAGCTGTGACAGGGTCGAGCGATCAACTGATATAGAAGTCGCAAATGACGAACGATTCAACCCGCTCAGCGTAATTACCTGCTGCAGGCGTTGTTGAAACAGGGTGACGCGTTCCTGTAACTTCACCTTGAACTCTCGATTTCCTGACGGCGCTCGTTCACATATTTTTCCAGCGAAATTCTGACCTGCTCGTCAATTGGCGGTTCTTCGTAGTCCTTCAAACACTGGCGATAAATTTTATTGGCGCGCTGGTAAGCTGTTTTTTCCCCTTTTTCGACCCAGGTTTCATAATTACTCCAGTCCGAGACCATGGGCTCATAAAATGCAGTAGTGTAATTAGCCAGGGTATGGCTGGTGCCAAAAAAATGACCACCATGCCCGGCTTCGCGTATCGCGTCGAGGGCCAGGGTTGCCTCGGTTACCTCGATCGGTTTCAGGGTTTCGGCCATCATTTGCAGCATGTCGGTATCGATAATAAATTTTTCGAACGAGGCACAGAGCCCCCCCTCCAGCCATCCTGCGGCGTGTTTGACTATATGTGCGTGCCCCATCACCGCGCCCCATAGTGACATCTGCGATTCCCAGGCTGCCTGTGCATCTACACAGTTAGAAGCATTCGTATTTGATGACCGAAACGGCAATTTGTAACGGCGCGCCAGCTGACCGCTTGCGAGCGCCGCTTTGGTATATTCAGGGGTACCGAATGCCGGCGCTCCGGTACGCATGTCAGCATTTGAAGTAAAGCCGCCGTAGGCCATCGGCGCTCCCGGGTTGACGATTTGTGACAGTGCGATTACCCCGAGTGCCTCGGCGTTTTGTTGCGCCAACGCACCCGCTATCGTAATCGGACACATTGCTCCTGACAGGGTGAAGGGCGTGACAATCGTCGGCTGACCATTTTCCGCCATCTCGATCAAACCATCGAGCATCGATCCATCCACGCGCAAGGGTGAATTGGTATTGACCACGGTAATGATACTGGGCTCTTTTTTCAGAGCTTCGCGATCTACGCCACGCGCTATTGCGGCCATTTCTATACCGTCGTTAACCCGACCGCCACCCAGGCAATAGCAGAAAAAAGCGCGGTCGGTCAATGTGAGTGCAGCGAGCGTAGCATCCAGGTGTCGTGTGTCCGGTGAAATATCGATTGGTTCGACCGGATAACCGCTGAGAAGCCCAATGATGTCAAATTCTTGCGCCAGGCGTAGGAAATTGCAATAGTCCTCAAAATTACCTGTGCGTCTGCCGCCTTCCAGATCCGAGCTATTTGGCGCGCTAGCCACCGTGGAAAAATTAACTGCATTGCGCCCGACGAGACAATTTCGCTCCGGGTTTCGGGAATGCATGATAAATTCCGAAGGTACCGATTGCAGCTGATCCATTACCAGTTCCCGGTCGAGATAAACGCGCTGTAAATCCCAGTCAACCTTTGCGCCTTTACCTTCGTATAACCCTAGCGCGGTTTCGTTGAGAACTTCAAGGCCGATATCTTCGAGTATGCGCATTGAACCATCGTGAATTAAATCCAGGTCGTCCTCACCGAGTACTTCGATGGGCGCATAGGGATTGAACAGCTGCTCAAGTTTGGGCTTGACCAGTTGTTCTGGTGTGGCAACGCGTCTGCGGCTTCTTTTTCTACTCATGGTAAAGGCAACAGGGATGAATGTATGAATAGTATTCCAGTCGAAGCATGACTTCTACATATGTAACCGTTGTTTTTTATAAGCAAGTTTGTTTATTTAAATCAACAATTTTATTTTTGAGCTACAGGCGCAACATAATCGCTCAATCCCGCCTTGTTTTCGACACAGTATTCAGGCTAACTTTCAAAGCTCTTCTGCGCTGGTGTATTACACTTGGCGTTGACACTGAAAAACGACTGGTTGAACCGCTAAAGATGATGGATGTCGAGACAGGAAATTCACAGCAAAATCCGTTTTTTGTCGCCTGTGGCATGTATGCATTTACCGCTAATTTACGGGACTCCTGGCAGCAATTATTTGAACACTTCTTTCATCTGATCAATCCAGCATTTGAATTAGACCGATTGCTCAAGTTCGAAACCGGACAAACGGTGTTAAACGACCCGGCTTTATGGTTCGGGCAGACCTGTGGCTATCCGCTAATGACCAGTTTACGCGATACCCTGACACCGATTAGCGTGCCGGTTTTTGATATACATGGATGCGATCACACCAGTTATTCAAGCCTTTTGATAGTGCCCGTAGATAGTAAAATAACTACACTGCAACAGTGCCAGGGCTTGCGTGCGGTCATTAATACCATTGATTCTAATAGCGGTATGAACGTTTTGCGTCATGCCGTCGCAGCTTTCAATCAACAGGGAACATTTTTTAGCGAAATCAAAATTTCAGGTTCGCATGTGAAAAGCCTCACCGAGGTAGCCTATCAACGCGCTGATATTGCTGCAATCGACTGTGTCAGCTATCGATTTATCGAAGATAGCTGGCCAGAACTCGCTGCTCGCGTGCGATCAATCGGTTTCAGCGCAAAAACCTGCGGACTACCATTTGTCATGCCGAATCCAGGCGTCGGAAATAATAACCTGGATGGGATTACCGAAAATCTTAACCAGGCCCTGTCCCTGCTTGCCGATAAGCATAAGGACAGGCTTCACCTGCAGACATTTGAAAAAGTGGATATAGACGAATATC
>Ga0164320_10000890_pt1 | contig 10424 bp, 12 predicted proteins | sample GuaBasSediGuay11_FD_113736 | JGI IMG/M metagenome (GOLD analysis project Ga0164320, IMG submission 113736) | Subseafloor sediment microbial communities from Guaymas Basin, Gulf of California, Mexico - Guay11, Core 4567-28, 0-3 cm | ecosystem: Environmental > Aquatic > Marine > Hydrothermal...
TAAAGCAATATCAATCTAATACTCGCATAGATTGGGATAGTCAAATGAGAATGATTAGAACATTAATAGAAGACGGTAGAAAGAAAACCATAATCAGTAAAAGACCTAAACTGTAATGGCTGAGGTAATTTACAAATTAGCGGGTACGGTTGTACAGCCACCTATTAATGGAAAGTCTGTAGAGATCGAATTAAACTACGACACGGAAGATCCAGACGCGGTACAAGTACAAGTAGGTAATAGTTGGGATTTTGAAAAGCTATCAACGGCTGTAATAAATCAACACATAGCAAACGGGTTAACGGGCGGCGTGGGTATCTTGGAGGGTATTCCGTGGCAAGTGTATATAAAAGACGATGTAAGCCAGTTATTAGTATTGGATAGCTACCTAGATACTGCCGATTCTGGCTCTGAATACGAATGTGATCGAGCAGAACTAACATCCAAGATACGAGGCGGTAATGATTGGCTTAACGATAGAAGTGTAAATATCCGTTATGATATAATGAAGACTTTAGGCAAAATACCAACCGCCGATGAGATACAAATACCTTATATTATTTCAGCTATTCCGGATTACAAGGCCGCTGCTATAATGGTATTAACGGGTTACGCTGCATTATCTGAAATACGCAACATGACTAATAAAGTATTAAAGGTAGCAGCGGATTTAGCAGGGGTATTTAGTGCTATAGCTGGTTTAATCAAGATAATTATTTTAGTTCTTTATATCATAGTGACATTCATAGCTCTAATTAAAATGATATTAGAGATTAAGAACATGTTAATACAGCCTGTTAAGTATCACGTAGGTATGAGATGGCAAAGGCTTTTAGAGTTAGGTGCTGGTGAATTGGGTAAGAGTTTTGTATCTACTGTATTCGATGAAAAGAAATACGAGGACACTATTATAATACCGGCCAAATATAAAACTATAGAGGATGTTAAAATACCCTTACTGAAAGGATTCACCAGCCCTCAAAACGATGGCAACGGATATTATCAAGGATCTTTTAGGGATTTATTAGCTACCTCAAAACAGATAATAAACGGTAAGTTTAATTCTACAGATGGAGAGTTAAAGATGGAGCGAAGAGATAAAAACGACTCTAGCGCTACTTATACTTTGCCGGATGTGGAGTTAAGAAGGTTCAGGACCAACATGGGAGAGTTTATTTCTAATCATTCGGTTAGATTTAAAACGGATCTAAGCGAAACAAATACTATAGATCAATACGAGGGTACAGAAACGGTAAGGACTACACAACCCCAAACGGTTACCAATAAAGATATGGTACTCATGAAGGGCTTTAAAGACACCGCTATACCCTTTGCCCTAGCTAAGAGAAAAGAAACGCTTACAGGCATCGAAAAGGTATTTTCTGTTCTGTTTAAGATATTCGCCGCCGTAGCTAATGCGGTTATAAAGGCTGTTAATGCTGTTATAAAAGTTAGAAATAAAATAATTAAGAAACTTAAAAAACTGGCTAAGAAACTTAAAACGTTTGGGATTAGGTTTAAAATAAAGGCCGAACCTATACCGCTTATACAGGCCATAACATTCAATCCTCTAGAAAATAGAATAGGTATGATGATATTGAGTAATGATTATTTCGAAGTACCTAAGATAGCATCATTTGATATTACCTCCGACCCTAAACTAACTAAGCTTAAATCCGATAACGACCAGATATGGAACTCAGAAACTATCTATAATGAATTTCATGCAATAGATTCTTTTACACCTAACGAGAAAAAAGGACTTAAAGGTAACCAGTGGGTAAGATATAGTATAGAAGTGGCTGGACTTTGTAAAGAAGATATTGTAAAACTCATAAATAATAACTTTATCTTTACACATGATGGCAGAACGGCAAAATTAGAATCTTTAAGATGGAATACATATACCGAGGCTGCCGAAATGGATATTAGAATACATCAATTACTTACAGATAACTTAATCGATACTATAACTACACCAGATGGATCATAAAAACCTAAAAGAAATGGCCGATAATATGGTTAATATGACTGAATCATGGGCTGAAACTATAGGAGTTTCCTTAAATGAAGTGGTTAAGGATATACCAGAAGAGGAGTATGCAAACGTTAAGAACGCAAAAGATTTTGAAACCCTAGACAAGCATACTAAAGAGATGGATAGGTTAATGAAACAAGTTCGCAAGATGCATAAAGATCTAAGATTTTAAAAGATGAGTATAGTAGTAGAGGCAAGACGTATACGTAATATTGATTTAGGAGATTCGGCATCTGAGGTTACTGATTTTCTTAATGAGAATATCGGCGATGTCGTAGAGTTGGAAATAGATATACGCGTCGAAAGTTATGTTAAGGCTACATCTGCTACTCCTGATGATGGAGGGGTTTCTATTGTATTAGATCCAGCTACTGAATTAATAGACGCTATACCGGATTCAAGGTATATTTGGTGTGATACGCCAGGAGCTTTCGAAGATTGGTTCGAGGGCGATAGAATAACCATCAACGGATCTACTACAGGGCAAAATACAAGCAGAACTATCATAGCGGTAATAAGCGATCAGTTATTATTATTAAATACTGCTTGGATAGATACGGAAACTCTTGTAGTAGGCGCGTTCGTTTACAATTCAACTTTAATAACAGGAATAGAATTCTTTCATAACCTAGTAGAAAATGATAGCGCCGCTACGTTTGATTCTTTAGTAGATGGTTCAACAAGACGCGCAAAAGCTATAGGGTTATCACATAATACGCTAACTAACGTAACAATGACCCAGTTAGGCCATAAGAGTTCTCAGTATGGCGATATTTTAATCAAGGGTAACGGCATAGGCGATGAAGGTATAGTAGGTGCTTATCCAACTCTTCCAGATATTAGTCAAGGTTTTACGATTACTCAAACGCTTGTAATAGATCCTTTATTTCTAGCCAATGAAATAAACGATATTAAGAATAATATCCCTCCTATATATTGGTTAAATGATGCCAGTCTAAAATATGTATTTAGAGTAGAGGCTGGTAATAACATTAACGATCCGAATAAACAGAAACTCGTAGTAGATGGAGAGGTACTAGGTAATTCTGGCTGGACAGATGAGAACTTTAACACAGGTATAACTAATTATTCGGTAGATACTAGTACTGTATCTTATAAGAAAGCAGATAACAGCCCTAACGGAGGTTTAGAATTAACTTCAGACCTTACTAAATTATCATTCGATATTAACAACACGGTAGATTCGCCATTCGAAACCGACTACACTAAATTAGTATTGCTTTTTCACATATTACCACAACCAGAGAACGAATACAGGCTACCAGAATTTCCTACAGGGACAAACTTAGCCAAGGATCGATTAATGAAAGAGAATTTCTTACTTGATAGGGCGGTATGTACGTTAGGTACTACCAATACTTCGCCTGATAACATAGGAACTACAATACAGATACTTAAAGAGTGTACGTTTACCTATATCTCTAATTCTAAAGTACGGGCTAATGTGGAGTTTCAGTTATCCCCAGAGGCTTTAATTAAAATAAGCGGTTTATCTACTCAAGATTTTAGAATAACGGTAGCTACAATGAATCATAATTTAGCCCGTATCGATTCAGATAGGGTTAATTTAAAAGTTGATGTAGACGAGTTCTTTATAGATACTACAGACCCTACAATGGTAATACAAAGCCCTCATTCATTCATGGAGCATCCATTTAGCGATGTAGATACTGAGGCTGTTTCTAACTTAACAGCTAGAGTAGAGGACGACATACTAGCAATATCTAAATTTACAATCGATACCAACGGAAGAGAAACGGATACTATTTTATTAACTGGTGCAACCGCTGAGATAATAGCTAGTAACGGTACAAGCGAATTTGTACTAGATAGTTATAATGCCTCTTTAAGCAACTCTCAATTAGTTAACGGGATACCATTTTTAGACATAACACACGATAGAGGATTTAAAACACCAGCCGATTCGAACCGGGCTAATGTTAAAATATTTAGCGATACTGCTTTAGATGCTGGCGGTATATTTAATTATAGTTTACAATTTCCTTTTATCTTACGTTGGGAGGATTGGATACCGAATTTAGCCGCCGCCGGTGTGTTCTTTGACGTAAACGAATTAAACAACGGACTTAACCAGGAATGGGTACGATATACTAAGACCGCCGGATGGGATATATATTTTAGGTCCACGATAAACGCTACTAAAAACGGCACACCTCAGAACTACACTTCATCGACTATTATACAAACAGAAGATTATACAGAGGGCGTATTTTGGGATACTGAAGCAATTAAGACTTTTGTTAACGCTACTAACGCCTCATTATTTGACGGCTCTAATTACTTGCTAGAGTCAGACGCTAATAGTAGGGTCGAAGGTGAGGCAACTTATACGGGTGCTGTTCCACCTCTGTTAGCTGTAGTAGGCGCTCAATTAAGGATTAACGAATATCAAAACGGAGACTTTAAGGCTCAGTATTATCTATCTAGTTTTTACGATGCTCATATAGATACGCCGTGGTTAAGTGTTGATACTTCTAATAGAGTTGTTACGGATGGCTCAGGTACTCCGATATTTAAGTTTAAGGGTTTAATGAGTGGTTCGTTTTTAGATAATAATAAGACGTATAAATTAAGCTGTAGAATTTGGAATCTAACAACGCCTTCGCCTGTGTTTGGTGATGCTAAGTTATTAGAAGACGGTACACTCAAACTCCAAGAGAACACAGACTATAAAATACTAGAATAAAATTAAATTAACTTTGTAACTATGCCAGATAAGAAAATATCCCAGTACACACCGTCCACTAAAAAGATACCTAAAGGGACGGATTTAGTAGACTTTTCAGAAGACGACGGTGCGGGTGGATTTGATACTGTCAGTAGACCAGCAAAAGACTTAGTAGACGTTGTAGCCGAAACATTAGCTTTCAATTGCGATGCTTTAAACGAGAGGACGGTATCAATGGATTGGAACTGTATAGAAATGCGTACGGCGGCTTATAGAGTCAGTATTGTTGTAACATCGGCTGGGAAAACATTATCAGGCTTAGAAATACAAATAGGGTCTACTTTCGGTGCTAGTGATATAATGCCTCCATATTTACTTACTAACGCATACCTGGACGCTGTTATTAATGTACCATTGACAGGTGTATTGCCTACCATATTAAGCGACTCAGGAACTTACTTTTTAACTTTAGTTACTGGTATTTCTAGCGGTACAGAATGCGATATAAAAGTACATGCAGATTATCAAGATGTATAAAGGCCCGCAAATATCAGACGATAAATGTAAGGAGATTAGCAAGGAATTATCTTTAGAGGTTTCTAATCGCTTATATAAAGGTGTTTCTTACCCAGTTATAAAAGAAGGTTCTAAGATAATTGATACGGCTATAAATTACGTTAATGAAGATTACACCAAGATAATCAAGAAGCTAAAAGGTAAAGTATTAATTCTGGGTTTAGGAATGGGACGGGGCGTTATAGAGGCTTGTGCGAGTTCTAAGGTCGAATCTGTAACGGTTGTTGAAATAGATCAAAGGGTAATAGATTTGTTTTGGATTGTATACGGTCATGACTTTAAAGGAGTTAAAAAGTTATCTATTCAATTAGGAGACGCAAACGATTATAAAAACACTGATTTTGATAATGTGTTTATAGATATATTTCACCCGCCCTTTAAGAAGTCTGTTTATACCGAGGCTATGGATGCATTAAAAAACAGATTTAAAAATATTACAATTCACTACATAGATTTATACAAATGAGTAAAATATTCAAGGTAAACAACGAGACCGGACAAGGAGTGCCAGTAGATGAAATAGTACCATTGAAATACAGGTGGACTACTAACACGACATCAACGGCTTCTACTGGTGAAGTCAAATTCGATAATACTACATATGCAAGTGTTTTATTTGTCAGGTTTCGTAAAACCGATTTTAATGGATTAGATAATCAATCTATCCTATTAGACTTTCAAACAGGCGGTATTTTACGAATTGCTTCGGGAGACGACGCTACGAAATCTGAAATATTTAGAATTTCTGGAGCACCTACGATTGCGTCTAATACTGTTAGTGTTCCTGTTACTCATATAGAGAGTGGAGGCGATTCTTTCATTGATAATGAATCGATGTACGCGGTTGCTTTTGCTGCCCCGGTATCTGGTGGTAGTTCTGAATTCGGGGATGATGTATTTAGGGTTATAGATAATGGAGATAATACAAAAAAGATAGCTTTTGAAGCTTCATCTATAACGACGGCAACAGTAAGAACCGTAACAATGCCTGACACGGATGTAGATTTGGGCGATATAGCTACCAATAACGCCAAGGTAACTAATGCTACGCATACAGGCGATGCAACAGGGGCAACGGCCTTGACATTAGCAACGGTAAATAGTGACGTAGGCAGCTATGTAAAACCTACTTTAACTGTCAACGCTAAGGGATTAGTTACGGCGGTAACAGATGGAATAATAGGCGGCGTAACCCTTTCATCAAGTTCAAACACAAATATACTAAATGGGACTTACGTAATACTGGCAGATACTACTACTGTAACTTCGGTTACTTCGGGAATTGGTCAAGATTCGAACTGGACATTAGAAGTAACACAGGCGGGAATAACAGACCAAAAAGGAGTTATTACGTTTACTGGCAATTTGGAAAAAGACGCGGGAGGCGGTGCAAATTACGATGTGGCAATATTTAAAAACGGCTCTATTGTTTCCGAGTCTGAACAAGTAGATCAAAAATTAGAAAGCGACGGTAAGGGTCAGTCAGTTACAGTTATGGCAATAATTGAATTTTCAACAAATGACACCTTTGATATAAGGGTTGCGGGAAATGGTACGGCAAATGATATTTTTTGCGGAGGAGGATCACTTTATATACAATAAACCATGAAATTAGCAATACAAACGGCAGACATTGAGGCAACGATAACTAGTTTAAAAACTATTAGCGAGGCTTCGATTAACGATTTAGACAGTAAGTACATAACCTCAACTGGCGTAATTGTTAGGTATGAAAAACTATCTACAAAAGGAGACTATGCACCAGACGACCAGATAAACGGTACGGGGTATTGGGTTAAAAACAAATCAAACCCTTTTTACCTTGTAGATAATAGCTACGATTTTGCAGCAAATAACGCTATAGACAAATCACAGGATTTAATTCTTTTAAGTGCTTATGGTCGTGTATTGTGTACGGACTATTACCAGTTTAGAACGCTATTAAACGAACAATTAGACGTTAAAACGTGGGGCGGTTGTTCGAATGTTGAAAAGGATTTAATAATAAAGATAAACGTAAAGGAGAGCGCAATTAGTGACGCAACGGATGGGACTAATAAAGTAACCTATTTAATTACTTCAGGACAAGCAGCAGACGCGGAATCGGCTAGGCTTTTTCTTGTCGGGGCTTGGTCATATCATCACATATTAGATATTGGTGCATGTGGCTCTAGATCAGTTTCAATAAAACTTTATGAGGTTATGGGGAAGTATTTAACCGTTTCAGATTCAACAGATTTCTTTACTACGGTAGAAAATTTGTATTTTGCATTCGAGAAACAAGCCATAAAAGGAAGCCTTGATGGTTCGGAGGTTGCTTTATTTGATTATATCGAAAGCACACCGGGAACGGTTTACGAGTTTACGGGCTTAGAGTCTAAGGGTTATACAATGCAGAACGGAGATTTAGATATGACTAATTTTATAGCTGATATTATGGATATTTTACGAAAAGGGAACTACTAATGAAAGCAGCTTTTACACCTGAAGAAATGCTATATAATCAAATATATCAAGATCGCGTTATGTGGGTAGATATGGATGGCGTTGATGAACAAAAAATAATTGACTATTTAAAATTAGTTCCCAATTCGCCTATTATACAAGTTCATTTCCACGATGGCGACGTTATGGAGATGAGTAAATATAAGTCCTATAATTTCGATGTAACAAATAAGTTACAATTTAAAAAAGCAACAAAAGAACAAATTAAGCAAGCTAAATTATAATGGCAGAAGCTGGCGAATCATTCAAGAGTATAGTAAATATCATGGGGGCAATCCCTAAATCACTTACTATTACACCAACTTTAGCACCTCCAATAAATACGGATTGTTGCTTTGAGCGTTTGGTGTTTGGGGCTTTAACTGGTACAGATCCATTCGAAAACGACCATACAAGATTTATAAACCGATACCCTAATGGAGTAACAGCGGTTAGTTATGTGTTACAGAAATGTAATAACGGCGAAATGGAAGACGTTGTTACCATAACAGATAACACGTTAGGAGAATTCTTTGCTTTTGACTTCTTTCAATCGGATAGTTATAGTTATATAGAGTTTTATTTATCGTGGCAAGCTGTATTGTTAGCACATGGAGCGGGTGTGTATCGTATTAAAACAATAGAGGCTAATATCTTAGCTTCATTACCAGATCAAAATCAGTTTAGCGACCAGTACGTACTTAAAGTATTTTCGGCTGAGGCTGCAAATGGCACAGTAAGACTAGATACGGTTACTTCTGGTATATTAGGAAACAAAGGAAACAGAGCTGAAAGATTCGCGTTCCCTCCTAATTCTCAAGATTCATGCCGTGTGCCTGGATGGTTTGGTTCTAATGAAGGCGAATACGAATCATCTTATACTAGATATAACGACGGTTTAGAAGTTCCTTTAGAGCTTAATTTCCGAGAAGGATTTACGTTAGATATAGACCGTATGCCAGAATGTATACATAATTACCTAGCTAAATGGGTTTTTATGGCTTCAGATGTATTTATTACGGATTACAATAGTGATAATGCAAACGAACATGTACTAACTAGAGTTACTGAACCTAGCGACTACGAACCCGGACAGATCAAAAGGAGTAAATTATATAAAGTTTCTACTAAATTTAAATCAGCTTTCGATAACAATCGCAAGTTAAATTGTTAACTTTAACTTCGATTATGATGTTCGATGACGATATTTTAAACGGGATTAAGGAGTACTTTGATATACGCGAGTTAGTAGATAAGAAAACCTTTACCAAGTACGGTCAAAAAAGCTGGCAATTCCTTGATTTAAGAATGCTACACTGTATTCTAATCATACGAGAGGAAATTTATAAGGGTAAGAAGGTTCAAGGCATGGATACGGGCTTACCTATTACGGCTAATACTTGGTTATGGGGTGGAGATTTAGACGAACGGGGATTAAGAACGAATATTTGCGACACTGTAAAGGGCAAAACAGACGACAAAACCCTTTATTTAAGCGCACACGTACAAGGAAAGGCGTTAGATTTCGATGTAAAGGGCATGACTGCTATAGAGGTACGAGAATGGATAGTAGACAACCATCGTTTATTTCCATATAAGCTTAGATTAGAGGATAAGAAAAAAGACAGAGATAAAAACTCTAAAACATACGGGCAAATGATTCCTATTTCGTGGGTGCATTTGGATGTATACTGGTTAGACAAGAATTCAAAAGTGTATTTATTTGACGTTTAGATGTGGAAAGCGATGAAACAAAGCTACTTTATAAGCTCGATAAACAGATCAACCGAGAGGGAGGTATACAGGAACACTCTAAGCAATTCGTGGCTACCAAAACAGAGGTTAATAGAATCTCCGAACTGCTCAACCCCAAGAACAATCCAGAGGAGGGTATATTGCACATGGTCAGGAGTATACATGAAGAACAGGAGGAGCGAAGAAAGGAAAGGAGATTTTTTACCAGAACACTAATTACGGTTATGATAACAGCGGCGGTTACATATATGGTCACAGAGTTCAATAAAGGGAATGAAAACACTACTCTTAATACTCATAATAATAGCTCTATTAATGCGGCTAATAATATGGATAGCAAGAAAGGGGTTAAGGTTATTCAGTATAATAAAAGCGACAAAGATGCTGAGTAAATTACCTTTAACATTAATGTCGTTTATCAGCATCTTTACAGGCCATGCAATAAACACTTACTTATTTATAGAAAATACTTTGCTTATCTTTGGGTACGTAACAGTCATTTATTATATACTAGAGAACTACGATATACTTATGGAGATCGTAAAGGACTTATTCATATATCTTAAAAACAAATTCAAACAAGCATGAAACATATAATTAAATCATTAGGTAAAGGCATTTTAAAGGTCATAGACAGCGGCTTATTAGGTGGAGTGATACATAACTATAAGGAGGAGTCGGAAATAGCTCCTAATGGCTCTATTGACGTTAAGAGGCTAGTTCGTGAGTTAATCACATCCACAGTACCTTATATCTACATTATTATTGAGCTTCTTATTAAATACGGAGTTATCTAATATTTGTATATCTTTACGGGGCTAATGCTCTCGTGTCGACACATCATTAACCCCGGATAACTAA
>Ga0164320_10000891_pt1 | contig 10419 bp, 10 predicted proteins | sample GuaBasSediGuay11_FD_113736 | JGI IMG/M metagenome (GOLD analysis project Ga0164320, IMG submission 113736) | Subseafloor sediment microbial communities from Guaymas Basin, Gulf of California, Mexico - Guay11, Core 4567-28, 0-3 cm | ecosystem: Environmental > Aquatic > Marine > Hydrothermal...
AGCAGGTGTGCCCCCATCATGTTGTAGCAACCACGGGCGAAAATGTTCTTCGGGTGATCGTCTGCGAAGGATTCCGATCGGCTGCGTTCGAGATAAACGTTTCGCTGGCTATCAGCCCGGTGGGTGTGTTGTTGCCTGCTCTCCACCGCGGCGACAATTTCCCTGCGGCGGGCATCCAGTAAAAACCCGGGCATGGTGCAGTACGGATCGCGGTTTAACTGCTTGCGGTTGTCTGCAATCAGAGAGTGGTATGCTTCGCTATCGGGCTTGTCAAGCGGGTAGCGTAATAAATCTATAGTCTGTTGCAGATCAATTTTGGTCATGTCATTCACTTCGGGTCTTATTTGCTAACTAATTCGGCAATAACATATACCACGGGTTGCGCAAGCAGTAAAATTCCGGCTTGGATGATGGTCAAAAATAAAGCGTTCTGGTAACAATAATAAATGCGTGTTCCGCTTAATCAGGGGGTAAGCCTCGGCTTATTATTGATGGTGTTAGCGACCATAGTGCTGGCCTCGATGCATGGCATGGTTCGTTATGTCGGTAGTGATATGCATCCATTTGTGCTGACGTTTTTTCGAAATTTATTCGGCTTCCTGGCGGTTTTGCCATTGCTGCTGAGAACTGGCTGGAAAGGTCTTCGCTCCAGTCACTACCATCTACTCCTGTTGCGGGGTTTAACCGGTATCGTTGCCATGCTGGCCTGGTTTTACAGCCTGGTCCATGTGCCCTTGACCGAGGCCACCGCGTTAAGCTTTACCGCGGCAATTTTTACCGCCTTGGCGGCTATCATATTCCTCGGTGAACGGGTGCGGTTCAGGCGCTGGGCGGCGATACTGATCGGGTTTATGGGCGTGATGATCGTGCTACGGCCAGAAACAGAAAGCTTTGATCCCTTGTTGTTACTGGTGCTGTTTTCAACTGTATTCTGGGCCCTGTCGATCACCCTGGTCAAGTACCTGTCGAGGACAGATTCGTCGACCAGCCTGGTTGCCTGGATGACAATACTGATGACAGTTTTATCATTTCCGTTTGCGCTTTACTACTGGCAGTGGCCAGTTGGTGAGCAGTGGTTATGGTTGATTGCAATCGGGGTGATGGGAACCATCGGGCATTTGTGCATGGTGCGCGCGCTGATGCTGGCCGATACCGCGGCGGTCATGACCATTGATTTTTTCAGGTTGATCTGGGGCACGTTGATTGGTTTTTATTTTTTTGGGGATACACTGCATGCCAGCACCTGGATAGGGGGCATCATTATTTTCAGCAGTGGGATATATATTATTTTTCGCGAATCCAGGGTGCATCAATCCGACAGGATTGAACCTGGTTAGCCCGCATTTCTCACCAGGGGGCGGGATGATCGCTCAGGGCTTTGGATTCACAAGGGATTTTCTGAAGGAGCGGAATAACAGTGCGTATTTCCGACTGAAGAAAATCCCTTGTGGATTCAAAGAACAAGCGAGGGCCCGTCATCCTGGTGAGAAATGCGGGCTAGTAAAGCACTGCCGGTTATTGGAGAAAACTTATGGGCGATGACATTTCCTGGCTACAGGACCGAATAGCAGGCGCTGGTGCGGCCGTTGTTCTCGACGGTGGCATGGGCACAGAGCTGGAAAAATCAGGCGTGCCGATGGATGGCAAGGTGTGGAGTGGGCGGGCCGTCCTGTCCCATCCTGACGCTGTACGCCAGACCCATGAAGATTTCATCAACGCGGGCGCCGAGGTTATCATCTCCAATACCTTTGCCGCGGCTCGTCATATGCTGGAACCGGGTGGACTGGGAGACCATGTCAAAGAAATCAACCAGAATGCGGTCAAGCTGGCGCAACAGGCCCGCGACAGGGTTGCCCGCGAGCCGGTGGCCATTGCCGGTTCGATTTGCGAATGGGCGCCGACGGATGATTCGAAGTGGCATAAGCCAGCGGCAGTGGGTCGTTCAGCCGGCGAACAGGCAGGGCTCCTGGCCGAAGCCGGGGTTGACCTGATCGCACTGGAAATGTGCCAGCAAAGCGAATTTTCAATCGCCGCGATCGAGGCGGCGCTGGAGACCGGTCTGCCCATCTGGATTGGAGTGAGCGCCCAGACCCACAGGGGAAGTCAATCCATGTCTGTATTCGACTATGAAGAACTGGATTTTGAACAGCTGGTCAAGGAACTTGCCGACTATCCGGCCATGATGATGAACATCATGCACACTCCGGTACCCGACGTCGGCAAGGCCATCGAGATCGTCAAACGACACTGGGACGGCCCGGTCGGTATCTACCCCGAGTCCGGCTATTTCACCATGCCCAACTGGCAATTTGTAGATGTGATCGAGCCCGAAGAGCTGGCTAAATCGGCGTTGACCTGGATAGATGACGGGACGCGCATGGTTGGCGGCTGCTGCGGCCTGGGACCGGCGCATATAGCCGCCTTGCGCCAGGCAATCGGGGGTCAGGTCTTTGATTTTTGATTATGCCGAAACCACGAAAACATAGTACGGATTTTAATCCTGGTTCCCAGCCTGATTTGTTAACTAGTTTGCAAGTGCAAAAGCAATAAATAGAAGCAATATCGTAATTGCCTGTATTCCAACCCTTGCAAACATTAACTGCTCCGAGTGTTTTTTATCAAATTCGCCACCATGAGCCATTGACCAGATTCCGGTACCCAGTACAGCAATAGTCATCAACAGGGCAAGCACTATTAAAACCGACAGTATGTTCATATCAACTCCGTTGTGTATCCGAAATTATAAATAAGCTAATCAGCCTATTAATGACATGGATCAATTGAGAGTGACTGAGAATTATGTTAATGGCGTGGTGTAGAAGCGAATTGAAGTCGAGATTGAGGGTTTTTATACCTTAGTTGTTGCCCGGGTTTCAATCGCCAAAGCCTGAGCCGGATTTCCTGTATTCGTCCCTCGGGGGTGCGAAAATATCGAGCACGGTAGCCCCGTCTGGTCCGACTCTTATACCATGTTCGATCCCACCTGGAGTACGCCAGAAGTCCCCCTTCTCGAACGCGACTTCGACACCATCCTGAATCCTCACGCCGCTACCTTCGAGGCACACTCCCCATTGCTCCTGTGGATGCGAATGAATGCTGCCGGCTGCATTCGACTCGCAGCGAACCAGCGATAACATCGCCTGCTCACCGGGAAAGATACGTGTCGAAATCCCCTCTGCAAGTTGCCGAAAAATGCCTTGCGATGGGTCGTTGATGTTGAAGAAATTTTCGTTTGCCAAGATCTGTTCTCGCTAATGCTGGGATTTATCGGGTCCACAATGACCCTGTTGGTATTTTATTGCGCAACAACCGGGGCTGGATTTACATACAGCCTTTGCCGGGATAGCGATTATTTATCTGGCTTGCGGGCGGCGTAGGCCGAGTAACCCAGGGCTGCACGACGATTCAGGTTTTCTACAAATTCTTCAGCGTGTTCAGTTACCGACTTGAGAGTACCCGGGCGTTGCCCCATAATCTTTGAAGGACCCTGGCTTATCACGTAGTGATACCAGTCATCCCCTGTAATGCCTTCGGGCGGGTCAGATTTTTCGACGCTGGTTACACGGAATTTGCGGTCGTAGGTATCGTCGGTAGTTTGGTCGGTCATATTATTTCTTCCCGGTTACTAGGCAGCGCGGCGGTTACGGTTTCTGGCCTGGCGCGAGGCGTTTTTGTGGTGGTGCCCTGGTCGTGAATTCCCTTTTCTGCCAGCGCGTCCCTGTTTAATGGGTTCCGCTTTAATCGATGGATCGGGCTGGTAGCCATCGATGACCTGTTTCGGGATATCACGTTTAATCAGTTTTTCGATATCCTTGAGCATTTTAATTTCATCTACACAGACCAGGGATATGGCTTCGCCCTCTCGTCCAGCGCGCCCGGTTCGACCGATGCGGTGCACATAGTCTTCGGGGATGTTGGGTAATTCATAGTTGACCACGTGAGGCAGTTGATTGATATCGAGACCGCGGGCCGCAATATCTGTCGCCACCAGTACACGAACTTCCCCTGCCTTGAAATTTGCCAGTGCCCTGGTGCGCGCACCCTGGCTCTTGTTGCCATGTATCGCCGCTGCGCTTATGCCGTCGTTGTTCAATTGCTCGGCGAGGCGATTGGCGCCGTGCTTGGTGCGGTTGAAAACCAGCACCTGTTTCCAGTTGTTGGAACCGATTAGATGCGAAAGTAATTCACGTTTACGTTTTTTATCGACCGGGTGTACCAGTTGCTGTATCGCCTCAACCGTGGTGTTGCCACGAGATACTTCCACCAGGGCGGGTGACCGGAGCAGGCCATTGGCAAGATTTTTGATTTCATCGGGAAAGGTCGCGGAAAATAACAACGTCTGTTTATGCTTTGGTACCAGCGCGAGTATTTTACGTATGTCATGAATAAAACCCATGTCCAGCATGCGGTCTGCTTCGTCGAGCACCAACAGTTCAACCCGGGAGAGATCAACCGATCTCTGGCCTACGTGATCGAGCAGGCGGCCCGGTGTCGCAGTGAGGATATCGACACCCCGGATAAGCTTTTGTTTTTGTGGATTGATACTCACGCCACCAAATACCACGGTAGATTTTAAAGGTAAGTATTTACCATAAGTTTGCACGCTTTCGGCAACCTGGGCGGCTAGTTCCCGCGTAGGGGTTATCACCAGGGCGCGAAGCGGACGCCGTCCCGGATGGGATTTACTGCTTGAAACCAGTCGCTGCAATAGGGGCAGGGTAAAACCGGCAGTTTTACCGGTGCCGGTTTGGGCGGCGCCCATCAGGTCCCGACCTTCGAGAATCAGTGGAATCGCCTGCTGCTGGATCGGGGTAGGGGTGTTGTATCCGTTTTCGGAAACGGCGCGTACTAGCTCGGTCATTAGACCAAGGGACTCAAATGACATGTTTCGTTATTCTCTAGCAATCGACCCGCCCATCACAGTAATCTGTGCTTGGTACGGTCAGGGAAGATTTTTGCATCTATGTTGTGGGGAAATCGGGAAGGATTACCGTTTTAGAAGTGGTGCAGACCGGTCAGCACCATGAAGATTGCGGCATATCATACATGAATTTTATGTAAAAAGGGGATTTATAAGAGTGCCGCCTGAAACACGGCAAAATTTAGCACCATTTCACCATACTCTTCTATAATTCAGGGGTAGCTTCGAAATCCCACCTGGATAAACGACCAGTCTCTAAAAAACACCGGAACTAGCAATATTCGAATATGGCAAGGTTGAATTCAATCCTTTTTAACAGGACCATCAATCAGTTTCTGGACTGTGATAATCTGGATAGCGGTAAAGGCAAGGCGCTTACAGAGAAAATCAGGAAGTCTGCCAAAGACTACCTGGATAAAATACTTGAAACCATTACCTATGCCACAGACCCGCATGGCGAGATTTTGAAAACCATATGCCGTGAAAATGTCGCGGGATTCTCCGAAGAGTTTTTCCTCGATAATTTATCGCATGACAAGACCGTATTTCGAACCTCTGTAACCGATATACTGTCGCATTCCAAAAAAGTTAATCCTGACAAGCTGTTCCAGCGCTTGCACGAGCCGGGCTCGTCGGCATCCGAAATTATCGATATCCTCAGCATGCAAAAAAAGTTTTTGAAGCCGGAAGTTATAATCAATAATGCCCTGAAACTGGACACTGCTTACGCCATACAATTGTTGAAACTTGTCGAAAGCTCGGAAGTTCCTATCGATTTGCCGAAGTTGAGGTTTCAGGCCGAAAAAATAAAAAACCCGATATTTCAAGGTAATTTGCTGCGTTATTTCTGCACGGTACACAAGGCTGAAATTGCACCGCTGATTACCCAGTTCCTCCCGGATCCTGACAAAACAGTCATCCTCGAAGCGTTAAAAGCGTTAGGCAAATTAACGGTGAGTTTTGACGTGTCAGTGTTACTGCCTTTTATTCCAGCTATGTCCGAGGTTGAACAGGAACTCGCGCTTGAAATAGTTAGCAATCAGGCAAATTCGATCCTGATCCCGCATTTGGCGCCTTATCTCACGGTCAAATCGGAGACTCTCGCATATGCCATTGCGGTGATTATCGCTAACAATGCCGATAAAAAAAGTTTTGAGGCATTTCTGCTCAAGCTGGAAAAAGAAGACAGTTGGACGCGGCAACATTCAATCACCTTCCTGCAAAAACTGGGCAATAAAAACCTGTTCTCGGCGGCCAGGGAATTGAACTCGCATGAAAATGATTTTGTGCGCAGCAGCGCCCAGAAAATAGCAGGCTACCAGCTGGATGCCGGGGATCTTGAAAAAATAGGCAAATTCGCATTGGATGACGACTGGCAGGTTCGCCAGCGGGCAATTCAAACTCTGGGAAAGTCGGGTAATAGAGCCTCGGTCAAGATATTGAAAAAAGTAGCGGCGCAGTGGCCAGATACATCTGTTGCGGTGCTGGAAGCGATCAAGCAGCTTGGTTTTAGCAAGGGACTGGAAATTGCCTTCAAATGCCTGGATAGCTCGGAACTTGCGGTCCAGCGCGCCGCCCTGGAAGCAGTTTCTGCAATAACAACAGAAAAGCATGCGTCAAATGCGCGTGAATATATAGTCTGGCAACTACCCAGGTTTGGCCGGGAAATGAAGCAAATAGCCAGCCAGATCATAAAACAGTTAACCAGTCAGTTTGGATTAGTGGAGCTGGATATTGAAGACTTTGGCGATAGTCAATCCGGTAGCGGAGACCAGGCCCAGCCGAACGCTGCCAAACCGGTCTCAAATCTGGCAAGTCTGGACATACTACAACTGGGTTCGGTATGGATGGAGCGTTATCATATTATCGAAGAGATAGGGCGCGGAGCGATGGGGCTGGTAATGCTGGTGGAAGATAATATGGTCGATGAAATGTTGATTCTGAAGTTCATGCAACCAGAACTTACTATCGATAAGGCATCGAGGGAGCGATTCAAACGCGAAGTTAAATATACCAGGAAAGTCGGACACCCTAACGTGATTCGTGTTCACGACCTGTTGTTGAAGGAAAATCTATGTGCCTTGTCGATGGAGTATTTCAAAAGTCGGGGCCTGGAAAAAATCCTGGCCGAGGTCAAGGTATTCAATACCCGCGACGGGCTGGAGATTCTTTATCAGATTTGTGATGGCATGGCCGCAGCTCATGATCAGGCCGTTATTCACCGTGACCTTAAACCTAGCAACGTGCTGGTTGATGAAACCGGGCATGTAAAAATTGTTGATTTCGGAATTGCATCGGCAACTACGGGGTCAGAGTCAACTCTGACTCAGACAGGATCTATCATCGGCAGTCCGGCCTATCTGGCGCCTGAACGAGCGGAAGGTCTGGAGGCAGATCAGCGCAGTGATATCTATTCATTGGGCATACTCGCTTATTACATGTTTGCTGGCAAATTACCCTATAGCGGTCAGCCGATGAATGTGTTGAGCCAACATCGCGAGGGCAAGGCTGCCCTGGTAAACGAAGTGAATACTGAAGCCAGTCCCCAGGTTGCCCAGTTAATCCACAAAATGATGGCCGTAGACCCGGCGGATCGACCCCAGACCATGGTGGTCGTGCGTGACCAGGTAAAGAGTTTACTGGATTCGCTTTAATGTCCGAAATCATCAATTATTTCGCTTATGGTTCCAACCTGTTACCACTGCGATTACTGCAACGCGTCGCTTCCAGCAAGGCCCTCGGCTATGCCAGCCTGTCGGGTTATCAACTGCGTGTTCATAAAAAGGGCCAGGATGGCTCAGGAAAATGTGATGTATTCTATACCGGCGAAACCCGGCACCAGGTGATCGGCGTGGTATACGAAATGTACGCGGATGAACGCATACTTCTCGATGCGGCGGCAAATCTCGGCAAGGGCTACGAACTCGTGCATCACCAGGTGCAGGTGCAGGCCGATAACCACCAGGTGTTTCTGTACGTGGCGCCAGCTGACTATATCGATGATTCCCTGCTCCCATACAGTTGGTACAGGGACCTGGTGGTCCAGGGTGCGCGCGCGCATGGATTACCTGGTGACTATATCGAGGCATTCCTGGAGGTGCCTTCGCATCTCGATCCAGATGCTGATCGCCATGCTCTGCATCAGCAAATTCTGTCGGACGACAATTAGCCTGTGCCTGGTGCCCGGCATTTCATTTAAACGGTAATCCGATCACAAAACCGCTAAACGAGATTGGTTACCATGACTGATCGGTTTCAGATCTGGAAAAATAGGAGCTGCTGTAATGGTGCTTTATGCAGAAGATAGAAGCTGTACCACCCAGTTCGAACTTGGCGAAATGTTTTGCCGGGGTGACGCCCGCTCACGCGATTATGACCAGGCCTTCAACTGGTATGCGCGATCGGCAAAGAAGGGTTATCGACGGGCGCAGCATCGATTGGGAACGCTTTATGCTCGCGGGCAGGGGGTGGCGAGAAATTACGTCAAAGCCTATGCCTGGTGCAAGGTTTCAGCCTACCAGAAGTCAAAAAAGGCACTGCGCAAGCTCAGGTGTATCGAGACCTACATGTCCTGTGAGCAGATACGTGATGGACGGCAGCTCGCGCAGCACTACTATAATCTCTACGTGCCCAAAGGCATAACCCGGTGAAGTTTGCAGAATGACCTTACAAAAGCTTGCAGATTTAGTTACTTATTGGCCTAATACGCACTTTATCAGGTCTGCAGTAGGTTTTTAGCTGAATGATCAAAAAGATTCTGGTGGCCACCGATGCCTCGGCGGCCTCAAATCGAGCGGTGAGTTTCGCGGCCCATCTGGCGGTACTGCATGAAGCCGAACTACTCATTTTACATGTAATCCGCGATATGCAATTGCCCCCCGAACTAAAACAAGCTCCCGAATTTGAAGCCTTTAACGATGTCCGGGAAGATTTGATGCACCGGGTCGCAGATAAGATACTCGCCGATGCCATGAAATTAGCAAACAAGGATGGTGCGAAAAAGGTTCAGACCGCGATAGGCAGCGGTGACCCGGCGACCAGCCTGGCCGGTTTTGGCAGACGCCGCCGTGTCGACCTGATCGTGGTGGGCACGCGTGGTTTGAGCAAGGTCAAAGCCGCCTCGATGGGTAGTGTATCCAGAAAACTGCTGGATCTTACCGAAATTAATTGTCTGTTGATTCGCTAAAACGAAATTGCCGAAAGAATGCGGCCCTGCTTTTTCCTGTAGGTTGGGGTTCGTTCCTCACCCCAACCTACATTGTAAGACCGGGCTTTATTCGGGAGCCGGCAGGTCGCGTACTCGCGACTTGGCAGGGTCGTAGAAAGGAAAGCCCACCACTTTGGCCGGCAGGCGCTTTTGCTGGCCGTCGAGTTTGCCGACTTCTACCTCGGTGTCGAGGTCGCTGTGTTCGACCTGGATGCGGCAGAGCGCGAAATTTTTGCGCAGTATGGGTGAGCGCACCGCGCTGGTGATTTCGCCTACCTGGTTACGACCGATATTCACGCAGTCGCCATTGGCGGCCATTTCATCGCCGGTAAGTTCGAGGCCGACCAGCACCCGCTGCGGGTTTTCCTTGCGCTTGATCAGCGCCGCCTTGCCGATGAAGTCATCTTCCTTGGTCTTCAGCGGCACGGTAAAGCCGATGCCGGCCTCGTATGGGTCGGTCTGGTCGCTGAATTCGTTGCCGGCGAAGATCAGCCCGGCTTCGATGCGCAGCATGTCGAGCGCTTCCAGCCCCAGCGGGGTCAGGTCAAAGGGTTGTCCGGCCTCCCAAACCACGTCCCAAACCGCCGCTGCATCTTTGGGGTGGCAGAAAATTTCGTAACCCAGTTCGCCGGTGTAACCGGTGCGCGACACCACCAGCGGAATACCGAGTTCGTCGCCGATTCGCGCAATCGAAAAACGAAACCAGCCCAGCTCATCGATCGTCGCCTGATCGGGCCGGGTCCAGATGACGTCGCGCAGAATGTCACGGCTGTGCGGTCCCTGAACCTGTAGGTTGTGTAACTGGTCAGTGGAATTGCGCACCCAGACCTCGAGCTCCATTTTCTGCGCCTGTTCGCGCAGCCACAGGCCGCTTTCGTCGCTGCCTCCGACCCAGCGGAAATTGTCCTGGCCGAGGCGAAACACCGTGCCGTCGTCGATCATGCCGCCGTTTTCATAACACATCGCGGTGTACACCACCTGGCCGACGGCTAGCCGGCGCACGTCGCGCGTGACGCAGGTTTGCATCAGCAGTTCGGCGTCCGGACCGAGCACTTCGTACTTGCGCAGCGGTGACAGGTCGATCACTGCCGCGGCTTCACGACAAGCCCAGTATTCACCGATCGCACCGTGTTTGGTGTAACTGTTGGCGAGCCAGTAGCCGGCGTATTCGGTGAAATTGCGCGTGTGCTGGAACGCGCGCACATGGAAACGGGGATCTGGTGTCAATTGTTGTTCAGCATCAGTAGTCAGTCTATAGGCCATCGCTTGGGAAAAGCTGTTCGTGCCGGAG